>Ga0196970_1000976_pt1 | contig 23768 bp, 14 predicted proteins | sample S1v_513CmetaG_FD_148672 | JGI IMG/M metagenome (GOLD analysis project Ga0196970, IMG submission 148672) | Soil microbial communities from Anza Borrego desert, Southern California, United States - S1+v_5-13C | ecosystem: Environmental > Terrestrial > Soil > Desert | place: USA: California...
CATTTCTGCAACCAGGTCCTTCTCGACCCTAAGGCCGGCGATAATATCCTGCTGGCGCTGAGGAGTGTTCTTGCCCATGTAGTAGCTAAGCATAGTTTGAATAGATTCTTCCTGGCTGAGTAAGACAGGCTCCTTACGCATATCTTCTCCAATAAAGCGTGCAAACTCATCAGGAGAAATCTCGCCGAGCCCTTTGAAACGCGTTATTTCAGGCTTTCCGCCTAATTCTGCTACAGCTTTTTGCTTTTCCTGTTCATCGTAGCAATAGAAAGTCTTTTGCTTGTTGCGAACACGGAACAAGGGCGTTTCCAATATAAAGACGTGGCCGTTCTTTACCAGATCGGGAAAGAACTGGAGGAAGAACGTCATTAGCAGCAGGCGGATGTGCATACCATCCACGTCTGCATCCGTTGCAATGACGATATTGTTATATCGAAGGCCTTCCAGCCCCTCCTCGATATTGAGCGCATGCTGCAGGAGGTTGAACTCTTCGTTTTCGTACACCACCTTTTTTGTAAGACCGTAACAATTGAGGGGCTTACCGCGAAGGGAGAATACAGCCTGCGACTCAACGTTGCGAGACTTGGTGATAGAACCACTTGCAGAATCGCCCTCTGTGATGAAAATAGTGGACTCCAGGCGCTTTGTATCAAAGTCTTCCTTGTTGCGTGCAGGAGGTTCGCTATTCAGGTGGATGCGGCAATCACGGAGTTTTTTATTATGGAGATTCGCCTTTTTGGCTCTTTCGTTGGCTAATTTTCGAATACCTGAGAGCTCTTTACGTTCCCGCTCACTTTGCTCTATGCGCTTCTTCAGGGCGTCCGCTACGGCGGAATTCTTATGGAGGAAATTATCCAACTCCTTAGCAAGGAAGTCATAGACAAAGGACTTCATGGAAGGGCCATTTTCCCAGACGTACTGGGAACCGAGTTTTGTCTTGGTCTGGCTCTCAAAAACCGGCTCCTGCACACGAACGGATATTGCCGCGCAGATACTCTGACGAACATCTGAGGCTTCATAATCCTTCTTGAAGAAATCCCGGATGACCTTTACAAAAGCTTCGCGAAAGGCACCCTGGTGTGTACCGCCCTGAGTGGTGTGCTGGCCATTTACAAAGGAATAAAGATCTTCTCCGTAGTCCCCAGTGTGGGTTAATGCTACCTCTATATCCTCGCCCTTGAGGTGAATTATCGGGTAACGCATAGTCTCTGCATTCGTCTTCCTTTGCAGGAGATCGAGCAAACCATTCTTAGAGATGTAGTTACGATTGTTGTAGTTGATGGTGAGGCCAGCATTCAGGAAACAATAGTTCCATATCTGGTTTTCGACATACTCGCTGATAAAGTGATAATGCTTGAAGACCGTATCGTCAGGACGGAAGGTGACGAATGTTCCGTTATTTTGGTCCGTATCGGTTTCTTTGAACTCTTTAACCAGGATCCCTTTTTCGAACTCGGCGGCCTTCATTCTACCATCACGATAAGCCTCGACACGGAAGTAGCTGCTGAGTGCGTTCACAGCTTTGGTACCAACACCATTGAGGCCGACACTCTTCTGAAAAGCTTTGCTATCATACTTGGCACCAGTATTTATCTTGCTTACAACATCTACAACCTTACCAAGGGGTATACCCCGACCGAAGTCACGAACACTTACCTGTCCATCAGATATCTTCAGATCGACACGTTTGCCATGCCCCATGGTAAATTCATCGATACAGTTGTCGATGACCTCCTTCACGAGAATATAAATACCATCATCCATACTGCTACCATCACCCAACTTGCCGATGTACATACCCGGACGAAGCCGGATATGCTCCCGCCAATCAAGAGATCTAATACTATCTTCAGTGTATTGATTCAATAAATCTGCCATTTGTTCCTCCTTATCGTTATGCAAAGAAATGGAATTAGCACTGGTTTTGGTAGAAGAACAAATACCTGAAAGCAATAATTATTGGGGATAACTTATTCTTTGCGGCGCCCAAAGTCAGAAGACGCAGAAAAATGTCACCCAAGATCACGACGACCTTCTCCTGAACAGCCTTTTTACATATTTGCCAGTTTCGCCAATCACTTCTATCTGATCAGATATCGTATCCAACAGCTGGCTATCTGCCTGCTGAATGTCGCCCATGTTGATGCCAGACTCTAACTGACGCGGATAGAGAATAATATAACTGTTCTTTGCAAAGTATTTTGTCAGGTAATGCGGGAGCTTTGCTATTACGGGATTATATGAGTCGTGCCCCTTCCTGGATGAAACAATGACAAACAAGTCATCAGTCTTCACCTCGCCGGTAAGCACGAGAAAGTCTTCCCAGTTGTTGAAATCGACATAGGATATTTTAACTGAACCTGTTTGCCTGGCCTCTATATTCTTCAACTCTTTGGTAGTAGCCTGGGATGCATAATAAACAATAGGAATACCGGAGTCTTTAGCAATGCTGGTAAGCTTCTCTGTCCAATGTATGAACCCAGGCTCAGCCTCAGCTTTAGCAGGTACCGCTACCACCAATCTCTTTAACGTATTGAAGGGCTGCAGCGGCTTGTAGATGTAAATAGTATCGAGAACACGTCGAAGAATATGCTCAGCCTTATGACCGAAGAAATTATCCTGGCCGGCATCATGGTGTAGACCGATCAGTACATCTGATATATTCTGCTCCTTAATGGTGTAAATTATGCCATTGCTGATGTCCGTATCATAGCGGGTGAGGGGAACGAGTGCGTTTTGGGTGGCAGCAGCATGCATCAGCGCCTGATTCATGATCTTTTTCCCGCTGTTGTCGTTGTCTTCCGCTTTTTGGTCGTCAGTAACATGGAGCGCAAAAACAGGAACCTTACTGTTTTTGGGCTGGAGCATGAGACCAAGATCAACAAGCTCGGTAACTGTTTCAGTATAAGCAAGGGATATCAAAATCCTTTCGTCTCCGGTAGACCTGTCTTTATCACTAAAATCTTCATCAAGGATCATCTTCTTAGAGACCTTCTCGACTATGAATGAGCTAATGGTGCAGGTAACCAGAATCATTAATACTGCTCCGTTCAGAACATCCTCATTGAGCAGCCTGATAGGCTCACCTGAATCGGTTTCAGCCAGGATGATATTATAACCAACCAGCACTACCGCAAGTGTAGCGCCGACTCTGGAATTGCTCAAACCGAAAATCATCTGCCTCTCATTGGCCGACAACTTGAAAGATTTCTGTGTAACCCAGGCCGCAATGTATTTGGACAATACAGCCAATACGATCATAACACCAGCGACCTTTATCGCTCCAAGCCCTTTGAAGAGGACGCTCATGTCGACCAACATACCGACGCTGATGAGGAAAAAAGGTATAAAGAATGCATTACCTACAAACTCGATCCTATTCATTAATGCAGAGACATTGGGAATGAATCGATTGAGTGCCAGCCCAGAAAGGAACGCGCCGATGATAGCCTCGAGGCCTGCAACTTCTGCAAGGAAGGAGCCAAGGAACACCATGGCCAAAACAAAGATGTATTGGGCGACGTGGTCTTCAAACTTCTTGAAAAACCAACGAGCGATAAGCGGGAAAAGGAGGAATATTATTGCTCCAAATATCAGAGAACCGACTGCTAGTTGTATCCAGAAGGCGGGGCCAAGGGAACCTTTAGTCATTCCGGACACTGTGGCAAGCACAAGCAGAGCGAGAATATCTGTGACTATGGTTCCACCTATGGACATGGTTACAGAACGGATGCGTGCTATGCCATATTTGCTAACTATGGGATAGGCTAACAAGGTGTGTGACGACAGCATACTGCCGAGCAAGATGGAAGATGGAATACTAAAGCCCAGCACATAATAAGCAGCGACGGAACCCATGGCGATGGGGAATAGGAACGTGAACAGACCAAAGACAAAGCTTTTTACCCTATTCTTCTTAAACTCTTCCATATCTATCTCCAGCCCTGCGGTGAACATGATATAGAGCAGACCAACGGTACCAAACAGCACGATGCTGCTATCGCGAAGCAAGAGATTAAACCCATGAGGGCCAACAATAACCCCAGCAAGGATGAGACCTATGATGTGCGGTACCTTTATCCGATTGAAGAGAATGGGAGCAAAAAGAATAATAAAGAGCACCAGTGAGAAGATAATCACCGGGTTCTTTAACGGTAAGGAAAAATCTAGCGCTGAAAGGAATACCATAGAATGCAAGGGTTTATGCTTTTACCACTTCGAGACTGTAGACTACTCTGCAGCCCGATGCCTGAATAATCTCCCTTTGTCCCTCCATGCGACCTTCTTTTACCACAGTAAGAACAACATTCATACGTGCGTCAGTTGCGCTCTCTGACTTGACGGAAAGGAGTAAAGCTTTGCTCGTCATCTTCCCTTCATAGACACGTACTAGCTTCTCCTTAGCAATTACTTTTGCAATAACGATGTTACCGTCGTAGGAGATCTCCCAGTGCTCGGTTTTTGTATCACCTATTGCAGACCCCTCACAAGTGGTTTCGACACAGCGCATGGTAACTGTCCAGTTACCAATTATAGCAGGATTGTAGGTACCGAAGGAATCGAGTAACAACGTTGCGCTGTCGACAAGTTTTTCCCTCTTTAGAAGCTGCTCTTCCTTTAACTTTAGTTCCTGCGCCCAGATCGTCAATGACTGCTCTTTTTCGGTAAGCTCCAGCGTCTTCTTGCGAAGCTCGTCCTGAGTGTCGCCGGTGTTGCAAGCTGATAATAAGAAAACTAAGAATAAGCAGAAAGAAGTGAATTTCATCTAATATAAATTTTCAGTTTATCCGATTCCTCAAGAAAGAACCACCTATTTAGCCTGAGCTAAAACAAAGACCATAACTATACCATGGGCGAGATTAATACCAGCTACGCTGCTAAAGAGTAACTAGCCTATGTTGAAGCAGTTTAAGTAGCTGCCACCCGCTATTGTAAACACTATGCATTCCATATTGACAGGGAGCAGTAGATGACCAAGTCTTATGAAAGCGGTTAAAAATAAGGAAAACCTAAGACAAGCAGAGATGTTAAGGTACTATTAGTAATGCATTAGAATAAATTATTGTTTCAACGCAGGTACGAAACGGCTATAACATTTGGAAAATCGACCAAAAAAGCTTATCTTAGAGATTGTCCAAAAACCTGTAACGCAAGTTTGGGGAGCTGCCCCAGGAGAGTGGCAAAAATCAGTAAAACGGGCTATTTCATCCCCCGCAACTACTATGCACATCCAGTGTTACTCCAACTATACTCCAACTATACCCCAAGTATACTCCAACCATACTCCAACTTAGACCCTACTAACAGGGTAGTCTGACACCTATCTACCACGGTACAGATGCAGTCGCCATAGTTCGTCCACTCATATAAACGGCGCTATAGAATAGTTGCTCTCGCAGCAAGCTACCGATAGCTAGTAAGGCAGGAACTCAGGGAGGTGAAGATGGGTAGTAATTACCTGTTGAGGTTAAGGCCAGAATGGGGTTTTAATTATATTTTAAATAGGAAGAATACCTTATTCACTGTATTTTTACAGTCCTTAAAAAATCCCAATAATAATGAAGCGTATTTTTCTGATGTTATCTGCTACGGCAGTGCTGTGTAGCCCTATGGTGGCTATGGCCCAGGCCAAGATGGTGGAGAAAGTAACCAGGAAGGGAAATGAACTAGTGATCCCTTATGAGCGTTACGTGTTGCCGAACGGCCTGACTGTGGTGGTGCATGAGGATCACAGTGACCCGATTGTGCATGTAGACGTAACCTACCACGTGGGCAGTGCCCGTGAGGAGATCGGCAAGTCAGGATTTGCGCACTTCTTTGAACACATGATGTTTCAGGGAAGCGACAATGTGGGAGATGAGCAACACTTTAAAATAATTTCAGAAGCGGGCGGTACCCTGAACGGGACCACTAACCGTGACCGTACTAACTATTTTGAGACTGTACCAAGCAATCAGCTGGAGAAGATGCTGTGGCTGGAAGCTGACAGAATGGGCTTTTTGCTGGATGCTGTGACCCAGAAGAAATTTGAAGTGCAGCGCAGCACTGTGAAGAACGAGCGCGGCCAGCGATATGACAACGTGCCTTACGGACTGGTAGGTGAGGTGACTGCAAAGAACCTTTACCCCTACGGACACCCCTACTCGTGGCTGACAATAGGCTATGTAGAGGACCTTAACCGCGTGAATGTGGATGACCTGAAGAACTTCTTTCTCCGCTGGTATGGCCCGAACAATGCTGTGCTGACTGTGGGAGGCGATGTGAACACTATGGACGTGGTAAAGATGGTGGAAAAATACTTCGGTTCAATACCTAAAGGCCCGGAAGTGGCACCTGTGAAGTTGCCTGCACCTGTTCTGGAAAAGACACGTTATGTATCGATGCAGGACGACTATGCTAAACTTCCACAACTGAGAGTAGTGTTCCCTACCCCAGCGGCTTACCACAAAGACGAGGCTCCGCTGGATTGTCTGGCTGAAATACTGGGACAGGGGAAGAACTCCATCTTTTACAAGAACCTAGTGAAGACGCAGAAAGCGGTGAACGCTACGGCCTACAATGGCACAGCGGAACTGGCGGGAGAGTTTGTGATGAGCGCAACTGTGTTTCCCGGACAGAAGCTATCAGACATAGAAGCGCTGATGAGGAAATCATTGGACGAGTTTGAACAACGAGGCGTGTCTGATGCGGAAGTGGAGAAATTCCGCTCTCAAAAGGAAGCTCAGATCATTTCAGGGCTGGAAAACGTATCTGGAAAGGTGTCGCAGTTAGCTGCGTTTTATACGTTTACTGATAATGCAAACTATGTTGGCAAAGAGCTAGAAAGGTATACCAATCTTACCAAGGAAGATGTGATGCGCGTGTACAATCAATACATCAAAGGAAAGAATTCTCTGGTGGTGAGTGTGCTAACGAAGGGAAATGAGGATAACAAGGTGGCCCCTGACAACTATACAGTATCGACTGATGGATACAAGGCGCCTGGCTATGGCTATGCAGGGTTGAAGTACAACAAGGCAAAAGACAACTTTGACCGCGCGAAAATGCCTGGCGTGGGTGCCAACCCCGTGGTGGCAGTTCCAGACTTCTGGAGAGAAAAAGTAGCAGGTTCTATAAGTGCGATCGGGACGAAGAGTGATGAAATACCAGTGGTGACCATGCAACTGAAGTTCAAAGGTGGAAAGATGATGGATGCGTATACCCCGGAAAAGGTGGGGCTTGCGAGCATGACCACTACTATGATGGAAGAAGACACTAAGAACTACACTGCGGAAGACTTTAGCACTGCACTGGAAAAGCTGGGCAGCACTATCAATATCTACACGTCTGACGACGCCACAGTGGTGAACGTACAGTCACTAAAGAAGAACTTAGACAAAACACTGGTATTGCTGGAAGAGCGCCTTCTGAATCCAAAGTTTACAGAAGAAGCTTTTGAAATGAACAAAAAGCGTACGATAGAAAGCATCAAGAATGCAATGAACCGCGCCAACTATGTTGCTTCTACAGTATATCCGAAAGTGTTATACGGCGCAGATAACGTTTTGGGCTGGTCGGCGAATGGTACAGAAAAAACGATCAATAACATTACACTGCAAGATGTGCAGGATTACTACAACAAGTACATTTCAAGAAAAGATGCCCAGCTGATAATAGTAGGAGATGTGAACAAGGAAGAGATTCTGCCGAAGCTTGCCTTCCTGAGTAAACTACCAGCCAAGGAAGTAAAGCTACCTGAGCTGAAACCTGCTCCACAGATAGCAAAGACCAAGGTTTACTTCGTGGATGTACCTAATGCGGCGCAGACTGAATTCAGGGTTGGATATGTTACTGACATGAAGTATGATGCGTTAGGTGATTATTACAAATCAGGAGTAATGAACTTTCCGCTGGGAGGTGCATTTAACAGCAGACTGAATATAGATCTACGGGAAGAGAAAGGCTGGACCTATGGCGCCCGCGGATTCTTTGACGCAGATAAATACTCAGGCACCTATAACTTTTCTGCCGGTATACGTGCTGACGCAACGGACAGTGCGCTTATAGACATAGTGCAGATAATGAATGAGTATAGAACGAAGGGCGCGACAGCTGAGGAACTGGAGTTTACCCGCAAATCAATAGGACAGGGTGATGCGCGCAAGTATGAAGCAGCATTCCAGAAGGCGAGCTTCCTGAGCAGAATACTTGACTACAATCTGCCTGCAAGCTATACAAAGGACCAGAACAAGCTTCTGGAAACACTTACAATTGACGACATAAACGGCCTGGCCAAGAAGTACGCTCCGAACCTGGATAAAGTGCACATCGTGCTGGTAGGAGACAAATCAAAAGTATGGGGTAAGATTCAGAAAGTAGGGTTTGATATGGTGGAGTTGGATAAGGAGGGGAATCCGATGCACTAAGTTAGTAGATAGTCGTTAGTAGATAGTCATATAATAAGAGAGGTCCTGCTTGGCAGGACCTCTCTTATTATATGACAGGTTCATTAGGTTGTTATGATCCGTTTTTGTTTAGTGTGGTAATAAGTGATTCGATCTCGGCTTTGCTTTTCGCATCTTTCGCAACTGCGAGGGCTTTCTTCGCGGCAGATAGTGCAGCCTTGTTGTCCCCGGCTGCCTGATAGCCCTTGACCAGGCCAAGATTGGCAATGTACAGATCCTTGTGTTTGCTATGGTTTAGTTTGAATGCTTTCAATGCCAATTGGCTATTGTTCTGATTTAGCTTACCCAACGCGTAGTAATGAAGCTGGTAAGGATTGCCATAATAAGCAGCCTTTTCCATTGCGGTGTCTGCCTCTTTATCCCTGTTGAGCATGTAGAGTATATCGGCCTTTGCTATGAATGACCTGAAACTGGGAGCTGAGCGGGTGGCACTGCTTGCATACTTGAGGGCCTCATCGAGATTTGTGTTGTGATCCTTCAGATAGTGCGCATACTGCAGCCAGGACTCTACATCAAATCCTTTTGCAGACATTAACTCCTTCTTGAAGGTGGCCATCTGCAGTTGATGGAGCGGAACAGATACTTTAAACGGTATGGCGAGCTTATCCCAGGAAAGAGCTATAACTGCGCTGCTATCCTGCTGATCAGTAAACTCATATTTAAGCCGTTCGACTGCTTCTTTTATAGGTTTTGGAGTAACAATGACCCGAGCTACGTCCTGCTTTTCATCGTAGAAGTAGCTGCCCCAACTGTCACTTATTTTAGAGAAGATAAGTGTACACCTGGAGGGCGCATAAGCAATGAAGAAACCGTATTTACCGGCTGGGACTGGTGTACCCTCAACAAAGACTTCTGTAGAGAACTCAATCGTCGTAGTTTCGTTGGCACCCGCACGCCATGGGATAGGATTGCCCCCACCGAAGCTTTCCTGCTTAAACCCCTCATGAACAAGGTCTCCCCATATCTTTCCTTCCCTACCCTTAACGCCGGGCCTGCCATAGGTGATAGTCACGTCTGTTATACCGATACGTTCGGAGACGGTTGCCCGGACACTACCTCCATCGTCGGGAGCAGTCATCTGTGCAGCTGAGGTGATGCTTATGAACAGAACGGAAAGCAGTAACAGCTTCTTCATAAAACAAGGAAAGTTTCATGAATAGACATGAGCACAGATGGGAACGTTGGCCTGGGCGAGAAGAATACAATTCTGTGACGGACTTTTGGCTGTTAGTTGTTGAAGAGTGGTATAGTTCTCCGTCGGCTATCCAAACGCTAATTCGGGAGCTCTTTGTCGAGCAGGGCAGTTACTTTGGAGGCTACAAGGCCGCCGAACAGATAAAGCCCAAGAGACATGACCTTTGTTTTGAAGGTACGATTGCTATGTTTTTCGCTGAGTCCGAGAGGCTTTGGGAGGAGCAACGCGCCAAAGCCTGCTGCCATCCCAAGGAGGCTTCCCTTACCTGTAGCGTTCTTTCGCTCACCGATGCCGGATAGACTGTAGTACAATGAGTTCATGAGGAGATCGCTACCCATAGCCCACCAGAAAAGCTCCATTTTTTCAGGTACAGGCTGATCGGCTTCCTCTAAACCTTTGGAGATTGCTTCCATGCCAAGCTTGTCCATTCTGGGAGCTTTAGGGTCGTTCCTCTTCATTATTTCGTGAAGTATGGTTACTGCACAGGCGCCAGCAAGTCCGCCAATCAATGCCGCGTATATCTTCATTGTACTATGTATTTGTGAGAAAGAGGAAAATATGATGCCAGGGCATCGAAGCAGTGCAATTGCAATTCGGGACTGGTTGCTGTTTACTATCGGAAGCAAAGTAATGTAAAACTTACCCATGATTGTGTAACCTTCAGGCTTTGTAGCCATGGTAACTTTGTACTTGTTAATTGACCGGATATGAGAAGCGAGGAAACAAATACGATCATTCTGCCTTTAGAAGGAGTGGATAGCGAACATTGTGCTTTGATAGTGGACAAAGGCCTGAGTAAAATTGAAGGAATAGGGAGCCATAAGGTTGAGCTGAATAATGAGCGGGCGGTAATTGAAACAGAGGATACTGCAGCAGTGACAAAGCAAGCTGTTGTGACAATCAGGGAACTCGGTTACGAGGTAACAACGGTGAAGAAAAGCTTTCCGGTTCTAAATATGAGCTGTGCATCGTGTGCTGTAAGCGCGGAAACTATACTACAACATCAGCCTGGTGTAGTAAGTGCAGCAGTAAACTATGCCAATGCCACTGCGCTAGTAGAATACATACCCACCATAACGAATCCGCGAAAGCTGAAAGAGGCAACCCAAGGCATAGGATATGACCTGAGGATAGAAGAAACGGAGGAAGCAAAGGACGAGCTGGAGGAAATACACAAACGAAATACAAAGGCGCTAGAGAAGAAGACAATTGGTGCCATACTGCTTGCTATCCCCACAGCGACCATAGGCATGTTCCTCATGGAAATACCTTATGCCAACTATATAATGTGGGCGCTGTCAACACCTGTGATTCTCATTTTTGGAAGACAATTCTTCATTAACGCCTGGAAGCAGACTAAGCACCGGTCAGCAAACATGGATACGCTAGTGGCATTAAGTACAGGAGTTGCCTACATCTTCAGTGTGTTCAATACGCTATATCCGCAATACTGGCTTCGCAGGGGGCTGGACGCTCATGTATACTTTGAGGCAGCAGCTGTCGTTATCGCCTTTATACTGCTAGGTAAGATGCTGGAAGAAAGAGCTAAAGGAAACACATCCTCAGCCATAAAAAAACTGATGGGACTGCAGCCTAAAACAGTGACCGTGGTAGGTGAAGGCGGAGAACAAAAAGAAGTACCGATTTCGACGGTTGCCGTGGGTGACACGATACTTGTGAAGCCAGGAGAAAAAATTGCAGTAGACGGAATAGTAAACTCAGGGAGTTCATTTGTTGATGAGAGTATGATCAACGGAGAACCAATACCACTGGAGAAAGTGAAGGGAGATAAAGTATTTGCAGGCACTATCAATCAAAAAGGCAGCTTTCAGTTTACTGCGAACAAGGTAGGTGGCGAAACTGTGCTGGCCCAGATCATCAAGATGGTGCAGCAGGCTCAGGGGAGCAAGGCACCCGTGCAAAGGCTGGTGGACAAGATAGCCGCCATCTTCGTACCGATTGTTATTGCTATTGCTATGCTGAGCCTGGTTACATGGATGGCTTTTGGTGGGGAGGATGGACTAACACAAGGATTACTTGCCCTGGTGACAGTTCTGGTGATTGCCTGTCCTTGTGCGCTGGGGCTTGCGACACCCACAGCGATAATGGCAGGAGTGGGTAAAGGTGCAGAAAACGGAATACTGATAAAAGATGCAGAAAGCCTGGAACTTGCGAACAAGATAAATGCCATTGTACTAGATAAGACCGGGACGATTACCGAAGGGAAACCAGAGGTGACGGATATTCAGTGGTTGCGGGAAGATAAGGCACTTCAGGCTATACTGGCTTCCCTGGAGAATGCTTCTGAACATCCATTAGCTGAAGCGGTGGTAAAGCACCTGGGTATTATGCAGTATTATCCCGTAGAGCAATTTGAAAGTATAACAGGATCTGGCGCGAAAGCGCACATTGACAACAAACTATATTACGCAGGTAATGCCGTGCTGTTGCAAGCGAACAACATTTCTATCCCCGAAGATATTAAAGTCACCGTGGCAAAATGGTTAAGCGAAGCTAAGACCGTCATCTACTTTGCCGATGATAAAGAAGCGCTGGCAGCTATTGCGATTGCAGACGAGATAAAGGATACCTCTGTTGAAGCAGTACGACAACTTGAGGCAGCAGGCATAGATGTGTATATGCTTACCGGAGACAATGAATCAACTGCGAAAGCGATAGCCGCACAAGCAGGGATACGCCACTATAAAGCTGAAGTATTGCCGGCAGATAAAGCAGCATTTGTGAAAGAACTACAACAGCAGGGAAAAATAGTAGCAATGGTGGGTGACGGTATCAATGACAGCAATGCACTGGCACAGGCAGATGTAAGTATAGCTATGGGAAAGGGAAGTGATATAGCAATGGATGTTGCAAAGATGACTATTATCTCGTCTGACCTTGCCAAGATACCCCAGGCAATAAAGTTGTCGAAATACACTGTGCGAACGATCAGGCAGAACCTCTTCTGGGCTTTCATCTATAATGTTATTGGTATTCCAATAGCGGCGGGTATACTATACCCTATCACAGGTTTTTTATTAAACCCGATGATTGCCGGCGCAGCGATGGCGCTTAGTTCGGTATCGGTAATAACCAACAGTCTGCGACTGCGCTCAAAGACGCTTTAGACAATATTTGTGTACTTATTAAAAAGAGAACAACAACCAAAAACTGAAATTATGAAGACAATAGAGGTTAAGACGAATATTATGTGCGGTTCATGTATTGCTAATGTGACACCAACGCTGAACGAGACGATTGGTGAGGGAAAGTGGAAAGTAGATATACAAGACCCTAAAAAGATAATGACGGTGAGAAGCGATGACATTACTGAACAACAAGTAATTGAAGCAGTAGCGAAGGCTGGGTACAAGGCAGAAAAACTTCAGTAAACCTGTCAACTGAAATGCGTAAGTCTAAGAAGGAGAACAGCAAAAACAGGTAACGACACTTAAAGATCTATGACGGAACAAAAGATAAGGAAGTACTTTTCACTTTCCAATATTATAAGCGGAGTGCTTCTTCTGCTGGTAGTAGCAATGGTTGCGTTCCCAGAAGTGAAAGCTGTATTCATTCGTGGTCTGATGCAGGTGGGCTTGTTTCAACCGGACATACCAGAGAAGGTTTCCGAAGAGAGGCAGCAAACAGATGCGGATAACTCCGACCTTGTTCTTTACGACGAAAATGGCCGGACTATTCACCACGAAACCTTAAAAGGGAAAGTTGTATTCATCAATTTCTGGGCAACCTGGTGTCCGCCATGTATTGCTGAAATGCCTTCCATTGCTGACCTGTATAACGAATTCCGATACGATACAGCAGTTGTATTCCTTATAGTGGAGGTGGATGGAAATATGGCAAAAGCGAGGGCCTTCCTGAAAAAGAAGGGTATTGACATGCCTTTTGCTTACCCTGGCGCAGCCATTCCTTCCAGGCTTTTCACAGGCACGCTGCCAACGACTATTGTTTTAGACAGATCCGGCAGCATAGTGATGAAGGAAGAGTCGGTTGCTGACTATAGCGGCAGTGAATTTGAGGAGTTTATTCGACAACTGACTAACAATGCCTTCCCTGAAGGGTAAATCCAGAGTGTCAAATCTCCGAAGACAAATTACAAAAGGCAAAAGGCAATTCCAAAGAACAAATTCCAAATTCCAAAAGGCAAATTCCAAGGATGGGGGTGCTAGTGTCAAATTGCGAAGGGCAAATTCCAAAAGACAAATTCCAAAGAACAAATTCCAAATTCCAAAGGCAAATCCCAAGGATGGAGGGCGCTAGTGTGAGTAATAGTTTCCGCTCTGCGGAAATAGTAGATCCCGGCTTATTCTGCTCAGCTTTTGCAGCTCTGGTCGGCGCCGGGATGACGTGTGGAGGGTGCTAGTGTCAAATTGCGAAGGACAATTTTCAAAAGACAGATTCCAAAGAACAAATTTCAAAAGACAAATCCCAAATTCCAAATTCCAAGGATGGAGAGTAGGACTACTACGAGTACAAGTTTCCGCTGAGGCGGAAAGGGGAGGGCCCGGCTTATTCTGCTCGGCTGTTGTAGCTCTGTTCGGGGCCGGGATGACAAGTGGAGGGTGCTTGAGTCAAATTGCGAAGGGCAAATTCCAAGAGACAAATTCCAAAGAACAAATTCCCAAAGACACATCTCAAACTCCAAGATGTAGGGTGATTACTACGCGTAGTAATTTCGATTGGGGGAAAATAAAAAAAGGCTGTAACAGTTTTGGTACAGCCTCCTGACTATGGTGAAAGAGTAAATTGCCTATTTGATTTCGATAGTGCTTTCGACTGCTTCCAGAGATACATCTTCACCAGCATCAACAACCGCAAGGGCAGAATATTTGCCTTTTGGCAGATCGCTGGAGATAGTGAAACGAACGTACCTTCTCTGTGCAGGAAAAAGGGGGTATTCTACAGGGGCAAGCTTGGTTTTTTTACCATCGGCTAAAGAGGCTAATTCTATATATGAACTACATTCCACCATCACTTTGCCGGTATTCTGACAAAGCACCTGGTAAGCATTATGCTCATTTGGAACCTGTGTAAGATCATAAACTTTGATTTGCTTACCAGTGACTGTGGGGGGAGTCTGGTATATGTGAACGCCCATACGGAGCAGATTTCTCACGGCAGCCTGTGCCCCCTTTGCTGCTGCAGCGCTCTGTTCTTCAACGGTTTCGATAAAAAGCATCGACCACTTCATTTCCTTTGTGGCGTTTGGATCTTCAGGCAGTTGGAGCTTTACATTCACATCTGCAGATTTACCAGGTTCAACTTCGACAAAGGTCTTATCCAGAGTGACCCATTTACTGCACGACTGAGGAAGTGTATCCGGGCGGAAATAAGCATGTCCGCCAACGGTATCTCTATACCAATCATTAAGATATAGCCTGAACTGCACCTTTTTATCGGATCCATTTGACAGGTGGACGACCTGTGACTCGGTTTGACCGCCGGACAACCTAAACTCCAATGTGGTAGGGTGAATACCCAGATTTTGGGCTATAGCACTTCCCGCTGCCGCAAATAATAAAAAAAGTAAAATGAAATTGACACGTACCATATTTTACCCAGGGATTTTACTTCTACAAATTAAAGCTAATTTTGCTAAATATTCTGAAAATAAGCACTTTAGAATGAGGATTGGCTGCGAAATTAGGCATATAACTGGTGAAATTATATCCTGGTAAACCTCAATAACATCCTGTTAGGAATCAGGCACTACCTCTTGTAAATCTGGTGTTAACTGTTTGATTTTGGTTTGTCGAACGTAAAAACAGAATAATCTTTGACCAAATTAGTTGCTAAATGGAATTCGGCTACTGAACGAGTTGAAGAAGATTTAAACATCCAAAAATGAGAGCCTTACTGATCCTATTCTTACTTACGGCACCTATGAGCAGTTTTGCCCAGTGGGGAGGCGGCTGGAACTACAACAGCAACAGCCTGAACCTGGTGCCAATTATGCCATGGTACTTCTATATTAATTCAGCCAGTGACCTGGAAAATGTGCAGACTGTACCTTATGCCTTCAAGTTAGAGGTAAACAGCAGTGATAATAAGTGCTTTGTATCTGCCAAAATATCTTCATCTACGAGCCCGGCAGGGTTTAATTCCAGCTCATATCCACTTTTTCTTGACTATGCCGTTACCAACGCACCATCATACAAATACAGCAACCTGCAGACGTCCCCTATTCAGCTGTCACAGTCTAACACTAAGCTTTTTAACCAGGCACAATCCGGAAACACCTACGACTATTATTACCATATGAAGCTTGGACCACTGGGGTATGACTATATTCCAGGGAACTATTCCTGGACAATCACCTTTACAATGACGCAGCAATGAGAGCAAGCATTCTAATACTAATTCTACTATGTATCAGTAGTTGGTCATTCGGTCAGACAGAGACCCAGACTTGTTATGCAACTGTGACGTCGATATTCAGTTACTCGATCTCCAACCCTGTGGCGAACCTGAACCTGTCTACAATAAGTGAAGTGAAGAATGGAAAAATTTCAGCAAACTTTTCCACTATCTCAGTAAAAAGTAACAAAAACTGGCAAATGAGCGTAAGAGCACAGTCGCCCACGTTCAGCTTGCTAAGTCTTTTAGGTTTGGGAGGGCAGCCGTTGCCATCAACTGCACTAAAGATTAAACCGAGTAACGGTGGCGGATGGAAAGATCTCACTACATCTGACGTGGTTCTGAAATCGGGTAATAAGGGCGATGCTACCAAACCTGGTAACACATTTGATGTGGATGTGAAATTTCAACCCGGGCTGACGAGTAAGGGCGGCATCTATACACTTGGCCTAATATATACCCTAACCCAGCCATAACTGAATTTCAGAGTGGTGCAACATTATAGAAATGATTAAGGAAATATTGATACTGATCTTAGTACTTACCATTAGCCATTTTTCAAAAGGCCAGGACCAAACTATACAAACGCAGTTCCCGAATATAATTGAGATTACATTCACCAGTACAGAAACTACCTCCGGAGACCTGGTGGTTATGCCCTTTACTACACCAGCAAGTCTTGGAGCAGGTGTAACTTCATTAGCAGAAGAATTGAAAGTAAACTCCAACAACAACTTCAATGTATCAGTATCCACAAACGCTGCGAACTTCACTTATACCGGTAGTGAAATTGCGAACACGACGATGCCTGTGAACAAACTTTCTCTATCGGTAACATCTAATGCGACTGGTGGGTCAATTGGCTCGGGTTTTCACACTCCGGCGTTTAAGCCGCTGGGTATGGCGAGCCAAAGCCTTATAACAAATGGGTATGCAGGAACTGACCAAACATTTACTATAAAATACAGGGCAACACCTGGATACAACTATGCAGGCGGCGCTTATACGGTAGATGTCATCTTCACCGCAACGCAACCCTAAAGTCTTTTCTGCCATTGAGTGAAGGTTTAGTTTGTTTCTCACTTTGATGGGCGAGATGTTGTGGTGCAATAAAAAGGAGACGCAGGCCTTAGCTCGTCTGAAGGTACGGCCAAGCACCCAACAGCTTTACTACACCTGCGTCCTGGTAGAGTTTCACTCATATAACAGATACAAAAAAGTCTGTGCCATCACCCGTTAACTTTTTCTTCACACCTTGACTAATATATCAAACAATGGAGGGTAGGTTGTTGCCATAGGAAGCCTTTCCTAGCCGCCATGATCCCGCTCAGAGAATCCATTAGAGCTTTTTCACGTTCTTCCCAATCACACGAATATCTATAAGTGTTCCGGCAAGACTGGAATACCCGACAATACATTTGCAAATACTTGAAAAGCGTTCACTGTATGGCGGCACAACCAGCCTTCAACTGGGACAGCGAAGAAATGAGAAAATTACTAAGCGTTAGTTAAACACATGCAAACCTGGCGTTAACCAGGCTCGTATACTTTGTAGTGCCTGTACTCAGAGCAATCTTTGATAGCAAGAAATCAAAACAAAACAATAACATTATGAAAAACCTATTCAGAATCTTTCCAGCCACCCTGCTAGCACTTTGTGCTGCGCACGGCGTGTTTGGACAAACCCTGTTGCAGGAGAGCTTTGATGCAAGTTCCTTCCCATCCTCCTGGAATGTGTCGGGAAACGGTGCCAGATGGGAACGCACACCACATGGTAACGGAAACGGTCAACAGGCACATTCCGGTGCCGGGAAAGTAGAGTTTGACAATGGTGGCGGTTTAATATCCGGGCTGCTCTCTTTACTACTGCCAACCAACACCGCAGTAATGGTGTCGCCTTCTGTTGACTTTTCCCAATATACAGGTGGGAATAACGTTGTGAATGTGTGGATATACAGAACAAGCAAGAAGAGCGGCAACCCTGACAAGGTAGAATTCTTCATGAATAACTCGGCAAGCCTTAACGGAGCTAGCTCCCTGGGAACCATTTACCGCAACAAAAACTACGCTCCTGTAGTGGACGGTACCGGCTGGTACCGATACAGCTTTGACATTCCTGCTGCATTCAATACATCATCCGCAGCTTACCTGCTAGTAAAAGGCACCCATGCCAACGGTGAGCAAATACTCCTTGATGATATTTCGATTAGTCATTGTGCAAGTTCTGTATCTGCCGTAGTCTCAAATGTAAGTTGTACTGGTGCAGACAACGGTGAGATAAACCTGACGGTGAACAACGGCACAGCGCCCTATGAGTTTGAATGGAGCTATGATTCAGCCCCATTTGCATGGAGCGAAGATATCAATGCATTGGGAGTTGGCAGCTATGAAGTTCAGCTCATTGATGCAATAGGCTGCAGAGCATCTGGCAATTATTCCATCACTCAGCCCTCACCATTATACTTTACGGCCAATGTGAGCAATGTTTCTTGTAATGCAGTTACCGGAGATATTGTAACAACCCCAACAGGTGGCACACCACCCTACTCCTACTCATGGACTGGCCCAAATGGATTTAGTGCAACTACAAAAGATATATCAGCGGCACCAGGACTTTACTCAATGACACTGACAGATGCCAATGGCTGTACAAGCGTTGGGTCGTATACAATTGGGGAAGCTATCGGTGTTTCCGGACTGCTTACACACAACACATGTTTTGGTGGAAACACCGGGTCCATAGAATTAGTGATCAATGGCGGTACACCACCATATTCCTATAACTGGAACAATGCGGGGCCAACCAGTTCGAACCCTATAGGAAATCTTCAGGCAGGAACTTACAAGGTAACTGTTACAGACCCTAATAATTGTGTTGGAACTGGATCGTTCATCATAAACCAACCTACTGACATATCGATAATTGATACCGTTAAGCATGTAAGCTGCCATGGCGGCAGTAATGCTTCTATCAAACTCGGGGTATCTGGCGGCACTCCTCCGTATAGCTACAGCTGGAGCAACTCCGCAAACACTAAGAACATTTCAAACCTAACACAGGGAACTTACACACTAACGATTACCGACGCAAACAACTGCTCAAAGACAGCGACCTACATAATAGAAGAACCAACACTTCTGACCGCTTCAAACGTAAAGACTGATATACTTTGCTACGGAGGCAACAACGGAACTATAGATGTAACAGTTAGCGGCGGAACCCAACCTTATAGTTATAACTGGGTGAACAGCTACAATAACTCACAAGATCGTAACAACCTGTATGCCGGAACCTATACACTGAATATTACTGATGCACAGGGATGTGCTTCATCAACTACTGCTGTCCTATCGCAGCCAACCATGCTGACGATTGCAAACGTGAAGACGAATGTATCCTGCAACGGCGGAACCAATGGTGCTATCGACGTAACAGTATCTGGCGGAACAGCCCCGTATACCTACCAATGGAGTAACAATGAAACTACCGAAGACATAACTGGCCTTGTGGCAGGCACCTACACAGTGACAGTGACAGACGCAAACAACTGTACAAAAACTGCAGCTTTTAGTGTGTCACAACCATCACTGCTTAGCCTAAGCAAGAACATAACAAACATTTCATGCTTCGCCGGCAGTAACGGAAAAGTAAATCTAAGCGTGAGCGGTGGCGTATCACCCTACAATTATGTATGGAGCAATAACTATTCAGGGCAGGACCCAGAAAACCTCACGGCTGGTACCTGTACGGTCACTGTAACCGACGCGAACGGATGTACTAAACAAGGATCCTACACTATAACTGAGCCACCGCTACTAACAGTGACAGGGACACCTACTAACATCCTTTGCTATGGGTCTAACTCGGGAGCAATAACATTAACAGTGAGCGGCGGTAGCCCAAAGAATGGTGGCCCGACCGATGCGTACGAATACACCTGGAATAACGGGGCACATTCCATGAACAGGAACAACCTTTCTGCCGGAACACACTCGGTAATAGTAGAAGACGATAAAGGATGCACTGCCACAGCAAGCTTTACACTGACTCAGCCAGATCCTATAGTAATTAGTCCGACAACTGTCAACCTGCTGTGTAACGGAATAAGCACTGGAAGTATTGATCTTGCAGTTTCTGGTGGCGTGGGGCCATACACTTACTTGTGGAACAATAACGGCGGCACCTCTGCAATCCGTACAGGACTTGCTGCAGGAACATACGGAGTGACTGTAAAAGATAACAATAACTGTACAAAGACTGCCTCATATACACTGACTCAGCCATCCGCTATATCGCTAACTAAAACTGTTACCAACGTTTCGTGTAACGGCGGCAGCGATGGAAACATAGATCTTTCGGTATCAGGCGGTATAGCACCATACTCGATTAGCTGGAACAACAATGCAAACAGCGAGGACATCAATAATTTGATAGCAGGAACCTATAGTGTAAATGTTTCAGACGCTAATGGCTGTCAGAATTCCACCACGGCAAATGTATCTGAACCAGCTATACTGCTCGCAACCGGAACGCAAACAAATGTTACCTGCAATAGCGGCACAAATGGCTCGATTGATCTGAACGTGTCTGGTGGAACAATGCCGTATACCTACAACTGGGGAACGGGCGCACCCACTACCCAGGACAGATCTAACCTTGCAGCGGGCAACTACAATGTAACGGTAACAGATGCTAAAGGATGTGTGGCAACAGCTTCCTTTACAATTACTGAACCTTCAGCGATAGCTGCAGCGCCCTATGTGCTGGATGTACAATGTCATGGAGCAGCCACAGGAAGTATAGACCTGGCAATTGCTGGTGGTGTGGCACCCTACTCTATTCTTTGGAATACTAACGAGACCTCAACTTCAATATCTGGCAAACCAGCAGGAACATACACGGCAACAGTTACAGATGCGAATGGTTGTATCTATAACACTACAGCAACCATAGCTCAAACAACCCTTTTAACAATAGGTGGCAGTATTACTAATGCCACCTGTGCTGGTAGCGCAACAGGAGCTATAGACTTAAGCGTAACCGGTGGTGTAGGAACTTACACATACCTTTGGAATAATAGTGCAACCAGTGAGGACCTAACCGGCTTGAATGCAGGAAGCTACTCAATAACAGTTACGGATGGTAACAATTGTTCCCAATCAGCAAGCTACACAGTTGCAGAAGTAAGCGGAATTTCTCTTTCTGCTGTTGTAAATAACGTGTCTTGCAACGGTGGCAACGACGGAAACGTGGACATTGCAGTAACAGGAGGAACAGCTCCATATACCTACAACTGGAGCAACAGTGCAGCAACTCAAGACATCTCCGGACTGTCCGCAGGCACTTACAGCGTAACGGTAACAGATGCAAACGGATGTACCACTCCGACAACCTCATACGCGGTGACTGAACCAACAAGCCTGACTGTAAGCGGTGTTACAACCAACCAGAGTTGCGGAACAAATAATGGTACCATTTCCTTAAACATAGTTGGTGGTGTTGCTCCATATAATTGTGCCTGGAACAACAACTGCCCTACACCTAATCAGTCTGGCCTAGCTGCAGGAACCTATAGTGTAGTTGTTACTGATGCGAAAGGATGCAGCAAAAACGCAAGTTTCAACGTGGCAGCCGCACCAGCCATGAACGTAACGGCCACGCTTACACAGCCAACCTGTAATAGTAGCAACGGCTCGATCACTCTGTCCGTAAGCGGCGGTTCCGGAATTAAAACCTATCTCTGGAGTGATGCTTCTACTTCAAAAGATCGCAGCAACCTTGCAGCCGGCACCTACTCAGTAACTGTAACAGATGCGACAAACTGCACAGCGACTGCTTCATTTACACTTACAGCACCAGCCCTGAACATTGATGAGACAGTAACAAACGTATCATGCAATGGGGATAACAACGGGAAAATAGTGCTTTCCGGAAGTGGTGGAACTGCACCTTACACGTATAACTGGGCAAATTCCTACTCTACTGCCTCAACTCGGAATAATCTTTCTGCCGGGACTTATACGGTAACTATGACAGATGCTAACAACTGTACAGCGACAGAGTCTATTGTAGTGACTGAGCCTTCTGACCTTAACGTGTCCTCAAACAACACCGATGTAACATGTCATGGAGCAGAAGACGGCGTAATTAACATGAACGTGACCGGTGGTACTGCACCATATACTTACTACTGGTGGTTCAGCTCACTTACCGGCAGCAGCCAGAACAACCTGGATGAGGGTCTTTACATTGTGAGCGTTGTAGATGCAAATAGCTGTGCTAAGACTAAACTATACTATATAGATGAACCTTCAGAGATATACATCTCGACCTCAAAGAATAACACGAGCTGCAATAGCTGCAACAATGGAAGCATCAATGCCTCAGTATCAGGCGGAACTCCACCCTACACGTACAGCTGGAGCAACAATGCGACGACTCAGGACATCAGCGGCATAGGAGCGGGCTCTTACACACTAACTGTGACTGACTCCAAAGGTTGTACAAAGTCGAAGACTACCACGATAAACGTACCAGCGGCGCCACCACTTAGCGGATCAATATCGGTTTCTCCGGTTTACACAGTCAATCCGGGCGGTGCACCGTTTACGATTTATGACGGGTACGGTCCACAATCTGTAACACTGACGGCATCAGCAAGTGGTGGAGTACCTCCATACACGTACACCTGGACAGGTACAAATATCACATCTGCTTCCAGGAGTGTGTCTCCATCAAACACAACTGTGTATACAGTGACAATAAAGGATGCTAATAACGCAACTGTAACTAAGATGCAGCAGATAAAGGTAGTGGACGTATCAAATGGCAAAAAAGTAAAGGTTTGCCACAATGGTAACAACACACTATCGATCAGCGCTAACGCAGTGGCTGCTCACCTTGCCCATGGCGACATGCTCGGCGGATGTAACAACGGTGGCGGTGGCTGGTGCAAGGAAGTAGAAGACGAACATCAACAAGAAGAGCAGCACGACGAAACAGCTATTAAAGTGTTTCCTAATCCAAGTGCGGGAGTATTCACAGTTGAGGTACCATTTGAAGGAACCAACGTAGAAATAATGATCACGGACCTGCACGGCAAACTCGTAGAAAGAAGATCATTGCAGGATAACTGGGAGCCAAGGCATAAGTTTGACTTTACTAATCTGGCCAAAGGCGTGTATATGATTCAGGTAAAAACTGATGAACAGATGTTCAAAGAAAAAATAGTAATCAGATAAACGCTAGAAATAATGGTAAAAAGGGTCACGTAAGTGGCCCTTTTTGCTTTATTGAGCACTTTCAGCCATGTGAGGCTTTCAAGCCCTCCCAGAATAGCAGGCACGAAATTGGAACGAAAATACGAAAGCGTGCTACAACGTTCAAAAAAGCTCACAGATGAAAGGCTCAATGAAAGCATTATTAATAATACTTTGTACGATTCTGGTTATCGTCTTTGGACTTGCTATCTACAACCATTATGCCGGAGGTTCAGGTAGACACCGGATCGACAAAATTGAAGAGCTCAGGGTGGAATCTAAAAAGGAGATCGAAAGAACCAAAGAGGTGGTAGAGGATAAGTTAGATCTGGACGAAGGAAAGAAGGAGAAAAAGAAGGACAAGAAAAAAGACAAGAAAGACGACGAGAAGGAAGACAAAGGCAAAAAGGATTAAGCAATTGACATTGCAGTGAGTTCAAATAGAAAACCACAATAAGTAAAACAACCATTGATCCTTAATCCCTTACCTCCTT
>Ga0196970_1000977_pt1 | contig 23759 bp, 22 predicted proteins | sample S1v_513CmetaG_FD_148672 | JGI IMG/M metagenome (GOLD analysis project Ga0196970, IMG submission 148672) | Soil microbial communities from Anza Borrego desert, Southern California, United States - S1+v_5-13C | ecosystem: Environmental > Terrestrial > Soil > Desert | place: USA: California...
GATGACCAGCACAACCCCCGCCGCCAGGAAGCCATCCAGCGCCAGCTGCGAGCTGGCGAAGGCGCCCCCGCGCACCACGCCGCTGAGCAGCACCAGCAGATACGAAGCCCCTGCGGCTGTCAAAACGCCGCTTTTAAAGGCCTGTTTCGTCATGGATTCGAACTGCCTCCCCCATCGAATAAACAGCCATTTCAGATTACCTGGCCGAACCACGGATATACCGGCCTCAATTTCGACTAAAATGTCACTTTTCCCTGCTCAGAATAGCACAATCCGATATAACTAATCAAACATGTTGTATAATAGGGGCCAGTAATAGTGTATGGTAGATGGGTGGAAGCCAGACCCAATGGGACTGGCAGTCCATCCATTTTGAGGGAGGCTGGTCGCTTGGTCCGCTCGCGCACACTGCCCCGCTGGCTCCTGGCGTCGTTGTTTGCATCGCTGCTGGTTGTCGTCCTGGCTATCGCCGGGTTGGCCTGGGTGAACCGGTCGGCCATCAAGCCGCTGCCCGCCTACGGTCACATGCCCCAGTTCGAGCTGACCGATCAGAACGGCCAGCCCTTCAGCAGCGCCAGCCTGCAGGGAAAGTTCGTGGCAGTCGGGTTCATCTATACCAGTTGCCCGGATATCTGCCCCATGCTGACCACCAACATGGTGCACCTCCAGGGCGAACTGCGGAAGGCCGGCCTGGACGACGAGGTCACCCTCCTCTCCATCTCCGTCGATCCGGAGGTAGATACGCCTGAGGTGCTGCGGCAGTATGCCACCGACCGGGGAGCCGACCTGCGCTCCTGGTCTTTCCTGACCGGTACGCTCCCGCAGATTCAGGCCGTCATCACCGACGGGTTCAAGGTCGCCTATGAGAAGATCGCGCCGGCCCATGCCGGCCACGGCGCTGCGCCGTCGTACCAGGTCAGCCACAGCGGTAAGGTGATCCTGGTCGACCCCCAGGGCCAGGTGCGGGCTTACTATGACGGCGAGGTGCTGGACCCGGCCAAGGTTCTGGCCGACATCAACAAGCTGCGGTAGGAGGCGCTCTATCAGATGTGGGAGATGCTGCGCTGCGCCTGGATCGGGATGCAATTGAGGTGCCCGGCGTGCCGGACCGGGCGCGTCTACCGGAGCCTCACCGAAATGAACCACGCCTGCCCTCACTGCGGCGTGGTCTTTGAACGCGAAGAAGGCGACTTCCTGGGCGCCATCGTGGTCGCGTACAGCATTACGGCGGTGCTGCTCGGCGTGGGGATCTACGTGGTCGAAGTCCTGACCGACCTGGACCCTATGCTGCACGTGCTGCTCTGGAGCATCGTCGCCACGCTCTTCATGGTGCTGACATACCGGAACATGAAGGGAATCTGGCTTGGCATTCTGCACGTGATGATGGGGCTAAGCAGGTAGGCTGCAGCCGTCTTTCGCCACAGATTTCACGGATCCCACGGATTTGAGAATGGCTTATCCGCGCAATCCGTGAAATCCGTGGTTGAAAAAATGTTCCGACTCCACCACCTTCCCGCCACTGAATCAGCCCTCACACTTACAACCACAAGGTTCAGGCGCATATCCTAGAATAAAGAAGGTTTTTAGACATATAAGTCGAAATAGAGTTGCCAGAGTAGCCGGTTTGTACTACTCTAGGTCTAGTTTACATTCGCAGATCGTACTATTTACGTCGTAGACGGTCTGCCACTTCTTTCAGGGGGCGGTTGCGTGTGCGTTTGATTCGGCGTTTGATTCGGAACCGTTCGCTCGGACTCGGTCTGCTCGCTCTGACCGGGGCCGCGCTCACGGGCTGTGCCAAGGCCAGTGAGCTCCCGCAGTCCCCGTTCGACACGGCAGGCCCTGTGGCCCGTGCACAGACAGACCTGCTGACGCTTAGCCTCTGGTTCTCCCTTGGCATTGGTGCCTTTGTGACCCTGGCCCTGCTCTTCGTCGTGTTTCGCTACCGGGATAAGGGGAACGCCAACGACAAGTCGGTCCCCAAGCAGATTCATGGCAACCACAAGCTTGAGATCGCCTGGACCCTGATTCCCATCATCATCCTCGGTATCGTCGGCGTGCCTACTGTACAGACCGCCTTCGCCACCAAGGCGACCCAGGATCCGAACGACCTGCACGTCATCGCGATCGGCCACCAGTGGTGGTGGGAGTTCCAGTACCCGCAGCTCGGCATTACAACGGCCAACGAACTCTACATACCGGTCGATAAGGATGTCCAGATCACCCTCGAGTCGGCCGACGTCATCCACAGCTTCTGGGTGCCGAAGCTCGCCGGCAAGATGGACGTGATCCCCGGCCGCAAGAACCATATGCAGTTCAAGGCGGAGCGGATCGAGGAGTTCTACGGCCAGTGCGCAGAGTTCTGCGGCACCAGCCACGCCAACATGAAGTTCCGGGTGCAGGCTATCTCGCAGGCGGACTTTGCCGCCTGGACCACCGCCCGCAAGGCCGGGGCCGCCACACCCACCGACCCGGACGCCATCGCCGGCATGAACCTGTTCATGGGCGCCACCACGTCGAAGGCCAACTGCATCATCTGCCACACGGTCGATGGCACCAAGGCCCAGGGCAAGGTCGGCCCCAACCTGACCAACGTCGGCGCCCGCACCACAATCGCCGCCGGCCTGATCGAAAACACCGAAGAGCATCTGAAGCAGTGGATTCGCAATCCGCAGTCGCTCAAGCCCGGCAACAAAATGGCCGCCCACCCCAACCTGAGCGATCAGGAACTGGAGCAGATCGTCAAGTATCTGCAGGGCCTGAAGTAACTGCGAAATGTCAACCCAACGACTCTCGACTCGGAGGTAATGCAAGCGATGGCGACCGCAGCCAAGACCCTTGGCTTTATTCCGCGGCCCACGGCTGAGACGGGCTTCGTCTCCTGGCTCACCACCGTCGACCACAAGCGGATTGGCATCATGTACGGGGTTACCGCGTTCCTCTTCTTCCTGTTCGGCGGCCTCGAAGCGTTTATGATCCGCCTGCAGCTGATGAAGCCGAACCTCGACCTGGTTACGGCGGACACGTTCAACGCCCTCTTCACCATGCACGCCACCACCATGATCTTCCTGGCGATCATGCCCATGCTGGCGGCGTTCATGAACTTCCTGCTGCCGCTCCAAATCGGAGCGCGCGACGTGGCCTTCCCCCGCCTGAACGCCTTCAGCTACTGGAGCTACCTGTTCGGCGGCCTCTTCATCAACACCAGCTGGCTCCTGCAGGTCATGGACCCGACCCGCCGTGCGGTGCCTGACTCGGGCTGGTTCGGCTATGCCAACCTGACCACCGTCAACTTCTCCGGCGGCATGGGCCCTGACTTCTGGACCATCGGCCTGCTGCTGCTGGGCATCGGCACGCTGGTCTCGGGCTTCAACTTCATCACCACGATCCTGAACATGCGTGCCCCGGGTATGTCGCTGATGAAGATGCCCATCTTCTCCTGGACCACCCTGGTCACGTCGGTGCTGGTCATCTTCTCCTTCCCCGCCATCACCGTGGCGCTGCTGATGCTGATGTTCGACCGCCAGTTTGAGGCGAACTTCTTCAACGTGGCGGCCGGCGGCAACGTCGTCTTCTGGCAGCACCTGTTCTGGACGTTCGGCCACCCGGAAGTCTACATTCTGATCCTGCCCGCCATGGGCATCGTGTCGGAGATTCTGCCTACCTACTCCCGCAAGCCGCTCTTCGGCTACTCCGTCATGGTCTTCTCCACGGCGCTGATCGGCTTTATGGGCTTCACCGTGTGGAGCCACCACATGTTCGCCGTCGGCATGGGGCCGGTGGTCAACACGATCTTCGGTCTGACCACGATGGCCATCGCCATTCCCACCGGTGTCAAGATCTTTAACTGGCTGAGTACCATGTGGGGCGGGCGGGTGAAGTTCACCTCGGCCATGCTCTTTGCGCTGGGCTTCATCATGTGCTTCACCATCGGCGGTCTGTCGGGCTTCATGCACGCCCTGCCGCCGTCCAACGCCCAGCAGACCGACACCTACTTCATCGTGGCGCACATCCACTACGTGCTGATCGGCGGCTCGATTTTCGCCATCTTCGGCGGCATCTACCACTGGTTCCCCAAGATCTTCGGGCGCCTGATGGACGAGAAGCTCGGCAAGTGGAACTTCTGGCTGATGTTCGCCGGCTTCAACCTGTTTGCGTTCCCCTTCCACTTCCTCGGCCTGATGGGCATGCCCCGCCGCATTTACACCTACGATGCGGGCTTCGGCTGGGAGCTGTGGAACATGGTCTCCACCATCGGTGTCTGGGTGCTGACCCTGGGCATCCTGCTCTTCATCTGGAACTTCGTCCAGACGATGCGCAAGCCCGTTGGCACCGCTGCCGACCCGTGGGATGCCCGGACGACGGAGTGGACCACCTCCTCCCCGCCCCCCGCTTACAACTTCAAGGAAGTGCCGGTCATCTCCGTGCGGGATGACTTCTGGTACAAGAAGTACCCGGAGAAGGAGCACGCTGCGGGGCATGGACGCGGCAAGGCGCAGACCATCGCTCACGCGGCCGGTGCGGTGCACGAGGCTGCGGGGCACGGCGGCGGGCATGGCATTCATATGCCGGGCCAGTCCTACATGCCGGCGCTGCTCGCCCTGGGCATCACCCTGCTGGGCTACGGCCTGCTTTTCAGCAACATGGTCACGACGGTCATCGGCGTGGTCGGCATCTTTGCCGGCATGTTCGGCTGGGCCTTTGAGGGCGACGGCGGCACCGTCATCGAAGTGGCAGGAGGTGACGACTAATGAGCCTTGAGACCGCACACGGTCACGAGCATGCGGAAGTGACCAACACCGGCATTGATAACCGCAAGCTGGGCTTCTGGCTCTTCCTCTCCTCCGAAACGATCTTCTTTGCCTGCCTGCTGGTGGGCTACCTGGTCTACCATGGTCAGAACGGCGAGGGGGGACCGACGCCCCACGAGTTGTTCAATATCCCCCTGACCTCCATTTCGACCTTCGTGCTGCTGATGTCGTCGCTGGCTGTGGTGCTGGGCGTTTTCTCGGCGCAGCAGGGGAACGCCAAGGCGGCCCGGGGCTGGGTGGCGGCCACGGCTGCGATGGGCCTGGTCTTCCTGGGCTTCCAGGCCTATGAGTTCAACCACTTCTACCACGAGGGGCTTACGCTCAGCTCCAGCCTGTTTGGCACCACCTTCTACGTGCTGACGGGCTTCCACGGCGCCCACGTGGCAGTGGGTGTGATTTGGCTGCTCAGCCTGCTCTACCACGGCCGTAAGGGCGGCCTGGGGCAGGATAAGGCAGGCGATGTGGAGATTGCGGGCCTCTACTGGCACTTCGTCGACATCGTCTGGATTGTGCTCTTTACCGTCGTCTATCTGCTGGAAGCGGCGATGTAAGTACTGAAGGAGGAAGCCTACGTGGCCAAGATTCAGGATCGGACCGCGACGCAGGCCAAGGTTGTGGAGCGGAGCCATCCGACCGCCAAGACCTTTGTCGGCATCGGGCTTGTGCTCTTCGTTCTGACTGCCGCCGAGTTCGGCATCGTCTACCTGGAGGGGATGCAGCCGCTGGTGCTGGCCGGCCTGGCCCTCTTCTCGGTGCTCAAGTTCATTCTGGTGGTCGGGTACTTCATGCATTTGCGGTGGGATGGCAAGCTGCTGACTTGGGTCTTCGCCGTGGGCATGGTGCTGGCCGTGCTGATTGCCATTGCCCAGAAGTATGTCAACCTTGCGTAAGGCAGGTGAGTCTAGATGCCCGCACAACTGAGGGTCCATGCGTTTGCCGACCTGTGGCACCCCTGGGTGCTGGCCTGGATCTTCCTGCTGCAGGTGGCCTATTTGCTGGCGGTGGGGCCGCTGCGCCGGGGGTTCAAGTGGGGGCCGAAGGTGCCGGTCGCTCAACAGGTCTACTTCTCCCTCGGCCTCTGGACGGTCTACGTGTCCGAAGGCACCCCGATGCATGTGTTGGCAGAGCAGTATCTGTTCAGTGCGCATATGCTCCAGCACATCGCCCTGACGATGATTCTGCCGCCGCTCCTGCTGCTGGGCACCCCGGTCTGGATGATCCGCGCGGTGCTGAAGCCCCGGCCGGTGGCCTGGGTGGTCCGGCTGATTACGAGGCCGGCGCCGGCGCTGCTGCTCTTTAACCTGATCTACTCCATCTGGCATCTGCCGGGGGCGTACCAGGCGACGCTCTGGTTCCACTGGTTCCACATGGTGCAGCATGCGATTTTGGTCTTCGCTGCGGTCCTTACGTGGTGGCCGATCTGCGATCCGCTGCCCGAGTGGCCCCGGTTGAACGATGGCGTGAAGATGTTCTACATCTTCGTGTCGGGCGTTGCGCAGATTGCGGTCTTCGCGGTGATTACGTTCGCGGACAGCGTGATGTACGAGTTCTACGCCCGTGCACCTCGCATTTGGCCGGCGATTACACCGCTGATCGACCAGCAGCTGGCGGGGATTATCATGAAGGTAGGCGGCATGGCGATCTTCATTATCGCCTGGGCGATTATCTTCTTCCGCTGGGCGGCCCGGGAAGAGGGGCCTGCGAAGGCTGTTCATCAAGGATGAGAAAGGACTCTGCATCACCGTAGTCGGTGGTGCAGGGTCTCCTTTTTTTACCGCGGATTGTGCAGATTATGGGATTACGCAGATACCGGGTAGGATTTTCCTGGGCACGTTTTTTGTAGATAGACCCAGAGGGCTGACCCGGGAATCTGCGTAACCACCATGGTGCTTCGCACCAGCACCACAGATGAAAAACCTCCGATCAGTTCCCCGCCACGGATTTCACGGATTTCACGGATTCAGTCACATGTCTACCGCGACAGCGCCTCGTCACCGGACTGAAAGGCTGGGTTAATCCGTGCAGTTCCGTGAAATCCGTGGCAAAAACATGGTTCCGATTGCGCGAACTGCTCCGGCATTTTCAGGGGAATCCATGAATCCGCGTAATCCGCGGTAAAAATGTTCCCATTCCCTCTTGACGGACAGAGACCGTGTAGCTATAGTTAACTGGAGATTGAGCGAAGTAAAGGGGTTGTATTGATGTCGGTCATCATCGCGTGCGAGGTTACAACCGCATAGCTTTGATTTTGATCGGCGTATCATGCCCCTCTGCTTTCCTATGGGTTGTCAAGCAGAGCCGTGAGATACTGTCTCACGGTTTTTCTATGTCCAAAACGCGCCTCCCCTGTCCGGACGGGTGGGGGTGCGTTCTGGGCGTACTTGGCGAATCATCGGGCCGCGGGCGTTAGCGTACGCCTGCGGCCCTTTTTCATTTTTACTCAGGAGTGATCCGCGTTGCATCTCCCCACGATGACCGCTTTGCAGTTTGACTTGATCCAGCAGGAGTTAGCCACCCACAGCGCGTGCCAGCTTGGCAAGGAGCTGGCCCTGGCCACGCAGCCCCTCCCCTCTCTGACCCTGACCCGGCAGGTGCAGCAGGAGACGACCGAGGCCCGGGCCATTTTACAGGCTGGCCGGTCGATTCCCTTTGGCGGCATTCAAGATGTGCGGGCTCATGTAGGGCGGGCAGAGAACGGCGCCGCCCTGCGCCCCGAGCATCTGATGGCCGTGGCCGATACGATCTACGGCTGCCGCCAGCTACACCGGTTCCTGGCCGAGCATCGGGCCACCGCCCCCCTGATTTGCCGCCACGCGGAGGCCTTCGGCAAGTTTGATGCCGTGGAAGATGAGATTCGCCGTTGCATCGAGCATGGCACCGTCTCCAGCCGGGCCTCCCAGGCGCTCAAGCAGGTACGCAACGAGATCTCGTCGCTGGAAGGCCGGATTCAGGACCGGCTGAACGGCCTGCTGCGCCAGTATCGCCAGCATTTGCAGGACGCGCTGGTGACGACCCGGAATGGGCGTTACGTGATTCCGGTCAAGGCGAGCGCAAAGGCCCACGTGCCGGGCGCCGTGCATGGCGCTTCGGCCAGCGGCGGCACGGTTTTCGTGGAGCCGGAGGCGATCGCGCAGCTTTGCGCCGAGCTGGAGTCGTGGCGGGCCATGGAGGCGGCCGAGATCGAGCAGGTGCTGCAGACGCTGTCCGGCCATGTGGCCGCCCACGCGCACGGCCTGCAGAACACACTGGCGTCTGTGGCGCAGTTGGACTTCATCTTCGCCCGGGGCCGGCTCAGCCTCTCTTGGGATGCGACCCCCGTGGTCTGGAACGAGTCGGGGCTGATCGACCTGAAGGGCGCCCGGCACCCGCTGCTTGGCAAGAAGGCGATTGGGAACCGGATTCGCATGACCGCCGAAGCCCGGGTGCTGATTGTGACCGGCCCGAACACGGGCGGCAAAACGCTGCTGCTCAAGACGCTGGGCCTGCTGGTCATCGTGGCCCGGTGCGGCCTGCACATCCCCGTGGATGACGGGTCGACGCTCTATTACTTTGACACGGTCTTCGCGGATATCGGTGATCATCAAAGCCTGGAGCAGTCGTTGTCGACGTTCAGCGGACATATCGCCAACGTGGCGCCCATGTTTGACCAGGCCGGCCCCCATACACTGGTGATGCTGGACGAACTGGGGTCGGGCACCGACCCGTACGAGGGCACCGGGCTGGGCATTGCCATGCTGGAAGCGTTCCTGGCGCGGGGTGCCTACGTGCTGATCACGACGCACCTGCGGGATATCAAGGAGTTCGGGCGCAAGACGAAGGGCTGTGCATTCGCCGGAATGGGCTTTGACGGGGAGACTCTGCGGCCCACGTATCGGCTGATCTACGGCACCCTGGGCGAGAGCCACGCCCTGGAAATCGCCGCACGGAACGGCCTGCCCCCAGCCATCGTGGGGCGGGCGCGGGAGTTGGTCTACGGCGAAGGCGGTGCACCGTCGGCCGTCGAGGCGATTCCCCAGGAAGCCGTGCAGCCTGTCGCCTCTGCAGAACCGGTGGACGATGCGGAATCGGTGCCGCATGTGGTGGCGGATGAGCCTGCCTCTGCACCGGTGCCGGTGCGGGTCGCTACCGCGGCCCCGGCCCCCGCCCAGGGCCTGGCCATGGTGGTCACGGCCGTTTCGGCCAGCCGGGCGCGGGTCTGGGAAAAGGAGAAGGAGCGGGAGATGGCCGTGCCGGACGCCGTCCAGAAGCTCTTCCCGGGCGGCCTCGTGGCCGGCGACCGGATCCGGGTCAAGGATGGCCGAATTCTCGAGGCTGCACGCCGGCAGAGAGTGCTGGTCAGCCGAGACGCTGACACCATGGCCGAAACCGTGGTTGCGGCCAATCTGAGCCGCCTGCTGGTGATCATCTCCGGGCGCCAGCCGGACTTCCACGGCACGGTCCTGGCCCGTCACCTGCTCTACGCCGAGCGCCAGGGCGTTACGCCAATCATCTGCCTGACCAAGGCCGACCTGGTGCCGGCCGGCACCGCTGACGAGTGGCTCAAGCCCTTCCGGAAGGCCGGGTACGAGACCGTGGCGGTCAGCGCTGCCCGGAACCGGGGCCTGGACGAACTGAAGGCGCTGCTGAGCGGTCACGTCACCGGGGTGATGGGCGTGGGCGGCGCGGGGAAATCGACGTTGATGGCAGCGCTGAAGGGCCAAAAGGTCCAACCTGAGACTGGTGCGGCGAAGCTGCTCAAGTCGTTGCTGCAGCCGCAGGCGCTGCCGCTCGGACCGGAGACCTGGCTGGTAGACCTGCCCGGGTTGCGGGAACTGGGCGTCTGGAAGCCCGACCTCGCCGACGGTTTCCGTGAGTTCGGCGCTTTCACGGGCGCCTGCCACCGCCCGGGCTGCCTCCATCTTCAGGAACCGGGCTGTGCGGTGCGCGACGCGGTGGAGCAGGGGCGCCTGCAACCCCAGCGGTACGAGCAGTATCAACAGTTGCTGCAGCATATGCGTCTGGCGTAAAGGTACTGGCAGTGCCGCTACGCGCAAAGGCCACCGGGTGACGATTCGCCCGGTGGCCTTCTGTCATCGACTACCCGTCCCGGCGTGCGGGCCAGGACTGCTGCATCTTCCGAATCAGGGCGATCTGACCGGTGTGGTAGATCATGTGCGTGATCAGGGCCGGCAGCACACCGGCGACTGTTCCCTGGCCGAAAGGCTTATCCAGGTCATCATCGGTCATTTCGGCCAGGAGCTTGCTGTAGCCGTCGGCAACCTCCCGGGTCTTGGCCACGGTGGCCGCCCAGGCGGCTTCATCGTCCGGGTTGCCCGGAGCGAAGGTGGCGTCGTTGTTCTCGAGTGCGGGGCCGGCGGGCTCGCCCTTCATTCGCAGCAAGTAACGCTCGTTGTAGTAGTTCAGGTGGGTCAAGGTCTGCCAGATGGAGTTGCCGCCACCGGGCGGCTGCCAGGAAGCCTGCGCGGCGCTGAGCCCTTCCAGCAACACAGAGAGTGGCGCAAACCAACCTTCCTTCTCCCAGGCAAACGCATGTCCCATCTGCCACATATCCACGCGGGCACGGCTCATACGCCATCGCTCCTTCTCAATATGTAACTAGCATCTGCAGCGGTTACCGGTTACACTATAGATGTTGACCTTGATCGCTTTGTAACCACTAAACGTCATTTACGGTGGTTACACCATTAGCCTAGCATATCTCTTCACGACGGTCAAGAGATGTTGGAGGGGTCGTCGCTTGGACCTGCTTTGGACTTCCTTTCTCAATAGTGAGTGGCATGACTGGCGGGGCGGCGGGCAGTCGGAAGACCGCCTGGAGAAGCCGGGCTGGATCGAGATGTTCCTGGCGCACTGGCAGCTGCCCTGCCCCGGCGAGCCGGCCGACCCGGGCGCCTTGAAACGGCTCCGCACCCTAATTCGCCGCATGGCGGAGGAAATGTCGGCGGGTGGCACCCCCACCCCCGAAGACCTGGCTGCCTTGAATACCGTCATGGCCGGCGGTCCGGTCATCCGGCAGGTGAGCAGTGAGTATCGTCTGTCGCTTCAGCCGGCCGGTGCCACCTGGGCCCAGATCGAGGCGGAGATCGCCGCATCGCTGGCGACAACGCTGGCCGAAGGCGAAGCGGCCCGGGTGCGCATCTGCGAGAACCCCGACTGCCTCTGGGTCTTCTACGACGATACCAGGAACCGGACGAAGAGGTTCTGCGAGGACAAGACCTGCGGCAACCTGATCAAAGTGCGCCGGTTTCGGGCAAAGCAGAAGCGAGGCAGTTAGCCTCGCTTCAACCTTTATCCCAGCCTGGGTCTCGCAGGCCCTACCGAGGGTGAACGGTGCCCAACGGCATGACCGGTCGATAGGTCTCCCGGAGAGTCGGGTCGACCTTGTGCTCCCGGAAGAACTGCCGCAGGTCACGGCCCGCCTCTTCCTCTGCCAGGCGGATAAAATCGGCCGTGGTGGCTGTCTTGAAGCGATACGCCTCCGTATACCGACGCAGCAGCCGGCGGAAAGCGCCTGCACCCAGCAGCTCCTCCAGGTCCTCCAGCAGGACGGCGCCCAGGTCGTAGACGGCCGGCGTGTAACCGCCGTAGATGTGAAACTGCAGCGTGGAGCTGTTTACCCGGACCTGGGGCGGAATGGTGCGGGCGCGTATGTCACGAATCTGGTCGGTATAGCCGAAGGCCCTCAGGGCGTAGCGCTCGCCGTAGCGGGCAAAACCTTCGTCCAGCCAGGCTTCGGCGTACTGGTCATTGCCCACGCTGCCGTAGAACCACTGATGGGCCAGTTCGTGATAGAGCACGGTGTGCCACCAGTCCCCCTGCCCGGCGGTCGGTTCTGCCGTGTAGAAGAGACCGGGAAACTCCACAAAGGCACAGCAAGGTACGACAACCAGGTCAGGGTACGGGTAGGGGCCGAACTGCGGCTCGAAAAGGGCCAGCGCCCGTTCGGTCTCAGTCAACAGCCTCTCCGCGACCGCCGGGTCCCGGTCAAGAACACGAACCGTCACATCCCCGACGGACCGGGTTGCCTCGATGTAGCGGTCGCTGCCCGCCGCCATCCAGTCCTTGACGTTGGGGGCCGACCATTCATACAGCCAGCGGCCCTCCTTCTCCGTCCGCCCAACGGGGCGCCCGGTGGCTGCCACCACCATGCCGGCCGGCACGTCCAGCTTCACCTGGAAGTTGGCGTTCTCTGAGTAAGGCTCGCCTGGGAAGAGTGGGAAGGCGTGCAGGTTCCAGCCCCGTTCATCCAGGACGGCCAGAATGGGGAACCAGTGGGTCAGGTTGAAGCGCTCCTGGTCCTGGCCGAGCACCCGGGGCGTAATCAGCCCCGGCAGGTGGGTTGTAAACGAGATACCTACGGTTACGACCTCTCCAGGTGCCACTGTCCGCCCCAGGGGAACGGTCAGGTCCAGGCCGAGCGCCCGGTGTGGCACGACCTCGCCATTCACGGTCACTTTGTGGATGACGATGGCCCCCCCGTGGAGTGCGTACTGCTCGGTGTTGGGCCACAGGTTGAAGTAGAGCGTCTCGATGGGAATCGACTCACCGTTCTGCCAGGTGACCTGCTGGTCGCCCGTCACCTGGCGTTTCTCGGGGTCATACCGGGCGGTGATATCGTACGAGTGGGCAGAGTAGTTGGCGTTAGGGCCTGGACCGGGCGGCGCCTGGTCAAGCTTGGGTTCTGCCCGCACGGGGCTCATGTCGGCCATGGACTGCAGGCGGGCGCTGGCCTCCAGCCGGGCAGCCTGGTCCAGTCGCTCCTGCCAGAGCGCCAGCCCGGCGGCCTGTTCCGGGGCGCCGGTGGCCCAGAGTAATGCCGCCCCGGGCGTCAGCGCCTGTGGCTCCCTGGCGTAGTGGCTGCTCCAGGCGACGCCCCAGCGGTCCATTACCAGGGTCGCAAGGGCCGTCGCGGCGGCCCGGAATTTCGCAGGCTCCTTGGCGGCCTGCTCTTCCAATAACCCGAGCATGGCTTTGGCACCGCCCCCGGCCGCGCCGGCCTGCTTCAGGTTGGTGCCCGGGTGGCGGAGCGGGTCCTGACTGAGCACTGCGCCCGTTCCTTCGTGTAACCAGTCGACGGCAAAGACCGGGCTGCCGGCGCTCTGGGTCATGGCCACGGCAAGCGCCTCAGCCAGTCCACCACCCGACTCACCTGCGACCACAGCCTTCGGTGCCGCGGCACGCACCTGCCGGCCCGGCGGCGGTGCCGGCAGACCCTTCGGCCACTGATAACCGGCCGGTACCAGCCAAACATGGACCCAGTCCGATGTGGAGAACCTCCCCCACGCAGCCTGCTGCTTGATCATGGCGGCCGCGCTTTCAGCCACAGACTTTGCGGCGTTCAAGGCTGTCGGTGCTGCGTAGTGGACAACAACACCTGCATCCGCCAGTTCCGTGAACTGGGCGCCCTCAAGGGCCTGGCCATTCCAAATCAGCTGAGGCTGCGACGGTTTGCTGCATGCCACAGCGGCCAGGAGCAGGCCCAGCGTAAGCACCATCGCAGTTAGGCGTCTGATCACATCCAACCCTCCACCGACTCCAAGGTGACTGGTTCCCATCCTATTATCACCCACTGCCGCCGACAGCAATTAACGCCGAACGCCGCCAACATCTGTTGGCGGCGTTCGTTCATAAGTCGCTGTAAATCGTCGATCAGTTCAGTGTAAAGGGCGGATACTCATCGGTCAGGCAGAGGAAGTAGGCGTTAATGCGCGTGGTCCAGCGCATAAAGCCGACCTGATAGTCCCAGAGGGCGCGGGGGTAGCTGCCGGTAAAGACGACGGCAAACCAGGCAAAGACGGTGACCCAGAACGCAGCGAACGCCAGGAACCACAGGATGACGAAATGCGGAATCAGCAAGAAGCCGCGCACGAACCAGAAGAACATGAGCAACCGGGAGCTCTCCGGCGAATAGCGTGCGGTGACTGTAAACGGGTAGTCGGCGAGATTACCCGGCTGCCCGTTGGCGGCAGCACGTGCAGCCTCCAGGCCGTGCTGGTACCCAACATGGTAACCATTTGCGTACGCCTGCTGCTGTTCAGGATTGTTGGTTTCGGTCATGATCGAATCGCTCCTTCGCGTGGCATAAGTCCTACCCTTCTATGACGTTGGCGTCAGAACAAACCCTTCACCGCTCCAGAAAAAAAGATGCATGGGGCGCAGGGCGCGCTCCCATGCATCCGGGCGAACATGCTTACTTCTTCAGCCAGGCAGCAAGGCGGTCGGCCACCTGTGCAGGCGTAAAGCCGAACTTCTCGGCCAGCACGCCGCCGGGGGCAGAGGCACCGAAGTCCTCCATGCCGATGACCAGGCCATCGCGGCCGGCGAAGCGGTACCAGCCGTCCGGGGCGCCGGCTTCGATGCACGCCACCTTGCCGCTGCCGATAACCTGGTCCTGGTACTCCTTGGGCTGCGCCAGGAAGAGGTTAACAGACGGCATGGAGACGACGCGCAGGTTGATGCCTTGCTCCGCCAGGAGCTTACGGGCTTCCAGGGCCACGGAGACTTCAGAGCCGGTGGCCACAACTGTGGCGTCGGCGCCCTCGGCGATGACGTAGCCGCCCTTCCAGACGTCGCGCAGCTGGAAGGTGTCGGGCCGGGTCAGGGCCGGCAGGTTCTGCCGGGTCAGGGCAAAGGTGACAGGCTCCTTCGCCTGCATGAGCGCGTAGGCCCAGGACATGGCGGTTTCCAACCCGTCGGCCGGGCGGAACAGGGTCAGGTGCGGAATCAGGCGGAGCTGCCCGAGCGTCTCGATGGGCTGGTGGGTCGGGCCGTCTTCGCCAACGAAGAACGAGTCGTGGGTAAAGACGAAGATCGACGGAACGCCCATGAGCGCGGCCAGCCGCAGCGGCGGCAGCATGTAGTTGGCGAAAATCAGGAAGGTGGCGCCGTACGGCCGGAAACCGCCGTACAGGAAGATGCCGTTGACAATGGCGCCCATGGCGTGCTCGCGAACGCCGAAGTGGAAGTTGCGGCCTTCCCAGGTGCAGTCGTAATGGCCCACCTTGGCACAGGGGCCGACATCCTTGGCGCCCTTGATGTAGGTCAGGTTCGACTCAGACAGGTCGGCAGAGCCGCCAACCAGGTTGGGCACCAGGGCCGCGGCCTTTTGGATCACCATTTCAGACAGCTTGCGGCTCGCGATGTTGTTGGCAGAAGCGACCGCCTGGACGAGCTGCTCGTCGAGGTCGGCGGGGACCAGCATCTGCTTGTGGGCATCGTACTGGGCGGCCTTCTCGGGATTCTTCTCCCGCCAAATGGCGAGCTTCTCTTCCCACGCCTTGTGGCGGGAGGCCATTTCGGCCTTGAGGCCGGCAAAGTAGCTCCGCACGGAGTCGGGCACCAGGAAGGTCGGCTCGGTGGGCCAGCCGATGGCTTCCTTGGTCAGGCGGACTTCATCGGCGCCCAGCGGAGCACCGTGCGAGGTCTCCTTGCCACCCTTGTTCGGGCTTCCCTTGCCGATAACGGTCCGGGCGATGATGAGCGACGGCTTGTCGGTGACCGCCTGGGCCTTGGTGATCGCGGCGGCAATCTGGCCATGGTCGTGGCCGTCGATTTTCTGAATGTGCCAGCCGTAGGCCTCGAAGCGCTTGGCCACATCTTCGGTGAAGGAGACGTCGGTGTCGCCTTCAATGGAGATCTTGTTGGAGTCGTACAGGAAGATCAGGCGGCCCAGCTTCCAGTGGCCGGCCAGGGACGCGGCTTCGGCAGAGACGCCTTCCTGCAGGTCGCCGTCGCCGCAGATGCCGTAGATGTAGTGATCGACGGGGCTGAAGTCCGGCGTGTTGAACCGGGCGGCCATCATTTCGGCGGCGGCGGCCATGCCGACAGCGTGGGCGATGCCCTGGCCCAGCGGACCCGTGGTTACTTCGACGCCGGGCGTATGACCGAACTCCGGATGGCCCGGCGTGCGGCTGGCCCACTGGCGGAACTGCTGGAGCTGTTCCATGGGCAGGTCGTAGCCGGTCAGGTGGAGCAGGGCATAGAGCAGCATGGAGCCGTGCCCGTTGGAGAGGATGAACCGGTCGCGGGCGGCCCAGTCGGGCCGGTCGGGGTTGAACCGCATGAACTGCGTCCACAGCACGAAGGCCATATCAGCGCAGCCCATGGGGGCACCGGGGTGACCAGACTTGGCCTTTTCGATCGCATCAACTGCGAGCATTTTGATGGTGTTGACACAGGCCTGGCGCAACTCGGGAGACAGGTTTGGCTTTGCCACGTTCAGGGGTCCTCCCTCAGCTAGGTGTTCGTACGTACAGATGGTTCCACCACCCATCTACCTTACCACCAGTTTGCAGATTGGGGAAGTCACTTTGAAGGCTCCACTTTACAGGATGCCACCTGAACGTGGTGCGCTAGTCATGGTACACGTCCGCAAAAACGAAGTGACCCGAACGCGGGCCTGTGTAACTGGCCAGGCATAGACCTGCCGGCAAAGCTTGTCAGCCGCCTTGGTCTGCTTGCGAGGCAGGTGGGCGATTTCGAGGTGGCAGCCACACCGGCGCAGGCGGGCCATGAGGCGTCCGGCCGCCCGGACCAGCATGGCAGACCCGCGCCGCAGCCGGTGCCGGCGCCGGCCTGTGAGCAGGTCAACCACGCTCTGGCAGTCAGAGCGCAGTTTCACCCGTTGGCGAGGCTGTGCGGTGAGCCAGCGGAGCGCGGCCACAGCGGCGCCCAGTTCAGCCATTTGACTGCCGGCCGCGGGGCCCCGGCAGACGAGGCCATTCTCCGTATGGATGAGGTCGTTCTGCTTCTGGACGACAAACCCGTACACCGCCAGGCCAAGGGCGCCGCCCAAACGCTTGTGGCCGCCGTCACAGATGACGAGCAGCCCACTGGCGCGCAGGGCTTGCGGCAACGGGAATGCCAGCGACGGGGACGTGCTGGCAGCGGTCTGGCTCACCTGGAAAAACAGCGGCGTGGCGCCCGGGGATGGGCCCACCCAGCGTCTGCGACGCAGGCGGGCACGACCGGTGCGGGCCGGGGCTGGCAGTCCCAGAGCCGTCCGAAGGGCAAGGGCGCCTGCTTCGGTGACGAAGTCCGGGAGCGTTTCGATGGTAACCACGCAGCCGGCGGCCTCAAGCAGGGCCATGTGGTGGCTCAGTTCTGCGCTGGGCAATGGTGAGCATGTCCACAAGGCGACCTGCGGGGGCCACGCAGGCTGCGCCAGCAACCATGAGAGGGCGCTCCGGGCGGCCTCAAGTGGGGCGTTGCGCGTTTGGGCGACACCAGCCGAACGGTAGACGGTGCGGTGATGGACGCGCACCACAAAAGCCCAGACGGCTTGGTGCGAATGGTCGGTGGCACATTTGATCAGCAAGAACGGCCCCCCTCTCTCCTCCTTGATTTTACCAAACACACATTCGGCATCACAGCAAGAACCGGTCGACCAGTTTCGACGGCGAAACCCGACATGAACAAGTGCGGAAGGGGACGCAGCCCCCCTCCGCACCCCCTCCCCATGTCTACTGACGCCGCCCCAGTGCGCCACCGTCACGGCGGCATAGCCGCCATGACGATGGCCAGTATCGTTTCCTATGCGTGCAGCAAAAAGCGGCTGCCCAACGCGGGCAGCCGCTCTCGTTATTCCATCCGCATGATCTCTTTCTTCAAGCGCTTGAAAATCCGTTTCTCCAATCTGGAGATGTAGCTCTGTGAGATTCCCAGCAAGTCAGCGACCTCTTTTTGCGTCCGCTCCTTCGTATCCTTCAGGCCGAACCGGAGTTCCATGATCCGTTTCTCGCGCCCGGTCAGCTTCGTCATTGCCTTCCGGAGCAGGACCCGGTCGACTTCCTCCTCCAACCCCCGGTAGATAATGTCGTTATCGGTGCCCATCACGTCGGACAGGAGGAGTTCGTTGCCCTCCCAATCCTTGTTGAGCGGCTCGTCGAAGGAGACCTCGGCTCGGGTGCGGGAGGAGCGGCGCAGGTACATCAGAATCTCGTTTTCGATGCATTTGGAGGCGTAGGTGGCCAGCTTAATCTTCTTGCCGGGATCGAAGGTCTTGACCGCCTTGATCAGGCCGATCGTTCCGATGGAGACCAGGTCCTCCACCCAGATTCCCGTATTATCAAACTTGCGGGCGATATAGACGACCAGACGAAGATTCCGTTCGATCAGCGTGTTCTTCACCGTGTCGTCGCCTAACTGCAGCCGGCCCAGCAAGGCCAGCTCTTCGTCGACCGACAGCGGCGGCGGCAGCGCCTCACTGGACCCAACGTAGTAGATGGCATCACCCGGGAGGAGGCCCTTTGCCACCAGCCAACGCGTGACCCTCAGGCGCAGCGCTGCCCACTGCCAGCGGATCGACGAGACCCACCGGCGCCACGTATCAAGCATCTCCTCTACCCCTCCCCAGTTACTCCCCGGCTGACTCCCCGGTTGGCGCAAGCTGCATGGGCAGCAGGGCCCGGAAAACCGCTTCCGGATGAAGCGGTGACGCAGACAGACCCACCAGTCCCGGCACCGACTGCCACTGCCCGCCACCAGGCGGCATGACGGCCAGGTCGTCGGGTGTGAATGCCAGCAACATGCCTTCCGGGCGCCCCACCGCCCGGTATGGCACGAGACGGCAGCGGGCCGCCCATGCATCGGGCAGCCGCTCGAGACCTTCCCAACCCAAAGCGATCGCCCGACTCACGTCGGCAGGCAGCACCTGCCGCAGCGCCGCCGCTTCCACCACCGCCACCGGCATCGACGTGAGCGGATCGCGCAGGTGGTTGCCCGTGTCGACAATCGCCGGCAGGTTGACGGACTGACCTTCGATCAGAATGCGGACCGACCAGATGCCCTGCTTCAACTGTGCCCGTTCCCTGGCCCAGGTCCAGAAGTAGCGAGCGCCGACACCGCCGATGCCGAGGCCGGTCAGCAGCAGCCCGCCTGAGACCGTCTCGGGCATGTACAAGCCAGCGCCGGGCAGCCGCAGCCGGATCAGCATGACCGTGCCGGCGATGGCCGCACCGCTGAGCAGAAACGACCCAAGCGCCCGCCAGGCCTGCCGCATACCGCAGGGAGCGAAGGCGGCTGCCAGCACCACCCCGGTGCCCAGCGCAGCCCCCAACGGGCCCCGCAGCCAGTTCCCCGAGGGAAAAACCGCCCACACGGCCAATAGCGCCCCCGCTGCTGCGGCGCCGGTCAGCCGCCAGCGGCGTGACCTGAGCCCCGCCAGGCGAGCGGTGATCAGCAGCCAGACCAGATCCACCAGGAAGTTGAGCAGGAAGAGCAGATCGACACTGACTACCCGGACCACCATCTCATCCCCTGTGCCGCCATAGTTACGAAGCAAGTCCCGGCTTTATGCAATCATTATAGCGAGGGACACCCGAGAGATTTGGCGAGGACTGACGACGGGGCCTGACTAATGTTGTCGAATGAAAAAAGGCCCGGGCCAAATGGCCCGGGCCGGCGGAATCCCTATTGCGGCTTCCGGCGCAGGAAGGCCGGAATGTCCAGATCATCCGTAAACTTGACTTCCACGCTCTGCCCCGGCGTCGCCTGCGCAGGCTGCTTGCGGCGGCCCCAGCCGGCGAAGTCCGAATCGCCAAAGCCCGTGGCGATAACCGTAACCCGGATTTCGTCGGTGATGTTCTCGTCGATGACGGCACCGAAGATGATGTTGGCTTCGGGATCAGCGGCCTGGGAGATGATCTCCGCGGCTTCGTTGACTTCCAGCAGGCCCAGGTCGGCGCCACCCGTGATGTTGAGCAGCACGCCCTTGGCGCCTTCGATGGAGGTTTCCAGCAGGGGGCTGGAGATGGCGGCCCGGGCCGCCTCGGTCGCCCGGCCTTCGCCCCGGGAGACGCCAATGCCCATCAGGGCGGAGCCCGTGTCAGCCATAATCGTCCGGACGTCAGCAAAGTCGAGGTTGATCAGGCCGGGGACTGCGATCAAGTCCGAAATGCCCTGCACGCCCTGGCGCAGCACGTCGTCGGCGATGCGGAAGGCTTCCACGATGCTGGTCTTCTTGTCCACAACCTGGAGCAACCGGTCGTTCGGGATGGTGATGAGCGTGTCGACCTTGGCCTTCAGACCCTGAATGCCCTTTTCGGCCTGCAGCTGGCGCTTGCGGCCCTCGAAGGTGAACGGCTTGGTGACAACGCCGACGGTCAGGGCGCCCATCTCCTTGGCCACTTCGGCCACGATGGGAGCCGCACCCGTACCCGTGCCGCCGCCCATGCCGGCGGTGACAAAGACCATATCGGCACCACGCAGGGCGTTCGCAATTTCATCGCGGCTCTCTTCAGCGGCCCGGTTCCCCACCTCGGGGTCGGCCCCGGCGCCGAGGCCCTTGGTCAGCTTGTTGCCAATCTGGAGCTTGATGGGCGCCATGGCACCTTTCAGGGCCTGTGCGTCAGTATTGACAGCCACGAATTCGACGCCGCGCAGACCGGCTGCGATCATGCGGTTGACGGCGTTGTTTCCGCCGCCGCCAACGCCGATGACTTTGATGTTGGCGAATTGCTCAGACCCCGCCAGGAATTCGTACACGTTGAAATCCTCCTTGCATGCCGCTAGCCGAACAGGCTGCGCAGCCAGTTCTTCATGCGTTCCCACTGATTCTGCTTGGCCGTTTCCACGGCTGCTGCCGCCTCATCCTGGGCCAGGCGGGCGCCCCACTGAACCAATCCTACTGCGGTTGCATACTCCGGGCTGCCCACGAGCGGCCCCTCCGGGCAACCCACCCGGGCCGACAGGCCCAGCGAGTCGCCGGCCAGAGCGGCAAGCCCCTTCAGACGGGCAGTGCCGCCGGTCAGGACCAGACCAGCGGGAAAGAGTCCGGCGTATCCGGAACGTTTCACCTGTGCGGCTGCCAACTGCAAGATCTCCAGGACCCGCGATTCGATAATCTCGGCGACCTGTTTGTCGGTGACCTCGCGCGCCTTTTGGCCGGACGGGCTTGTCAGTTCAAAGCCGGTATCGGGACACTGGTCGACAGCGGCCCAACCCCGCTCGATCTTCAACACTTCGCTGCTGGTAACCGGAATCGACAACAGGGCCGCAAGGTCCGCCGTAATATGCTCGCCCCCCACCGGGAGGACGCTGACGTGCCAAAGATGCCCCTGGTCGTAAACGGCCACGCCCGTGGTACCGGCACCAATATCCAGCAGCAAGACGCCTGTTTCCCGCTCTGCGCGGGTCAGGACCGCTTCGCCGGCCGCCCGAATACCAACCTGAAAGTCGGCCACCTCTAAACCTGCCTTGCGGATGGCCTCCAGCGAGTTCTGCCGGGGCAGCGCATCGCCCGAAATGAGGTGCGCTTCCACCCCCAGCCGCCGCCCGGCCAGCCCGATTGGGTTGATGACCCCCTCGGCACGGTCAAGCCGGTAGGCCCGAGGAACCACGTGGATGACCTCACGGCTGGACGGGAGCTCCACAACGGCGACGCTTTCATCTAGTGCGCGGCGGACATCTTCCGGGGTGACGCCATGTGATGGGCGATGGACCGATACATCAGCTGTGCATATCAGCGACTGAATATGTGTGCCCCCAATGGAGGCCACAACAGCAGCCTTACCCGATCGTCCCGCCATGTCGGTAGCCTGTTTGACGGCTGCCCGGATCGACTCCGATGCGGCAGCCAGATCGACGATCATGCCCCTGCGCACGCCGGCGGACGGAACCAGGCCGACCCCGATTACCTGGGGCTCCCCCCCGGCAAGATCAGCCAGAACGGCCACGGTATTGGCCGACCCGCTGTCGATTCCGAGCACGAGGGATCCTTCCACTCCACGGCCCTCCCTGGTCGCTGCGTTCTCCGCCTCGCTTTGCCTCAGGCAAACAAAACGGCCTCCTATCGGATTCAACACGCCCCCTGTGAATCCTGCTCTAGAAATTGGGGAGTCCCATAAATCTTGGGAAGCGAGATAAGTGCGAGGGGGGCTGCTGCCGACCACTCCCCTATATGTAGAAGCGGGTGTATGGGAGCGCTCAGGCTACTCCCATACACCCTCCGGCGTTTATTGTGCTTTCGGTCCCTGGGGACTCCCCTTTTTCCGCAGCAGACCCCACTGCGTGAAGAGGGCCCGCCGGATGATGCCGAGGTTGTTGAACATGCGGATGCCCATGGCGGCCACGCCGGCCAGGTACAGGTTCTCGACGCCGACGCGGTCGCCGAGGTAGACCAGGCCCGCCGCCAGCAAAGCATTGGTGAAGAAGCCGGTAATAAAGATGCCATTATCGTACGTGCCTTCCAGGCTGGAGCGCAGGCCGCCAAATGCGGTGTCAAGCGCGGCCAGAACGGCGATGGACAGGTATCGGGCATAGATCACCGGGAACGTAAAGGGCGAGACAACGCCGGCGAAAATGCCGACGAGAAATCCGACAAGAATGATCCACATGTCTGCCTGCCCACCTCCTACTGCGCGGGAGTTCCATACTGCATCTTGAGGCTGCCCTTGAAGGCCGGAACGGTGAGGTTCGTCTCACGCTTGACGGTGATCTGAATCCCATAGCCACGCAAATATTCGGCGATGCCATCTTTCATCATGATCGCCATTTCGAGATCCTCAGGGTCACCAATCGCCTTGATAACGATAGGCGGTGCCGTCCGAATGCCGTTGACGATGACGACAGGGCCGGCGCAGACGATCTCCGTGCGGCCGATGACCCGCTGTTCGTTGACCGACATCGCCTCGGCACCGGCCGCGAAGAGCTCGTTGACGGTGCGCAGCACATCCCCATCGTGGATGATCAGGTTGTTGGCCGTTTCACCCGGCGCGAGGGGACGGGTGGCATCGCGCATTTCAACCACCACGCCCGGACCGGCCAGGGCGACCAGCCCCGCGGCCCGCTGCGCTTCTTCCAACTGGTGGCCCAGATCCTCAAAACCCGCCTGCTGCTGGATGACCTTGGTCATCTCCTGACGGAGCTTCTCCAGCTCGGCCATCGATTCGTCGCGGGCCTTCTCGGCCTGCTCCAGCTGCTGCGCCAGGTCCTGAGCCCGGCTCATGGCGGTCAGGTCCGTAAGCTGCACCTGTTGCTGTACTTTGAACTGCATGGAGAGCATAAAGCCGAGCACCACGCAGACCAGTGCAATGGCCCAGGGCATATGTCTAAATCGGCTCATTTGTGTTGCCTCCCGCTTCAGTCGTCGCCGCAGCCGGAAGCGATGGGACTGCCGGCGATTCGCATATCGATTTTGCACCCGCCGGAACGCTTTTTAAGGCCGTTCCAGGTGCCAAAGAAAAGCTCGATCTTTTCGTTCAGTTTCTCAAGCCGGGTCGGGCCGTCAGCAATTGCGCCCCAATCAACGGTGGCGCCGGAGACCATAAAGAGGACAAGCGACCGGTCAGCCGCGACTTTTACTTCGGAAATATGGCTGGGGTAGCCTTCGGCCATGCGGGCGAGGAGCAGCAGCGCGTCCTGCAGGCCGGGGTCGGGCAGTTTCTGGCCCCGCAGGGCGGTGGTCACTTCCTTGCCGGAAATGACCGGCAGGGGGTTTTTCGGGTCCAGTTCTGTCTGTCCAAGAATGGTGCCGCTCTGGTCGAGCACGAGGTAGAAACGGTCCGAGTACTTGAGCAGGCCGGCCGCCTTTCTCTCTTCGATGTTGATGGCAATTCGGCCTGTTTCCCAGGCGGCGGTGGCGGATGCGATCCAGGGTTCACTGAGCAGGCGGGACCGGACGGTTGATGCGGGATGCTCCCAGCGCGGCGCACCGGGGCTGAGACCGGCGGCTTCGATGACGCGCTCCCGGGTGAGCCGGTTCAGGCCGGTGATGTCGATGGCCATGGCCCGGAAGAAGGCCGAGCGATAGGCTGCGATGCCTGCGATGGAGAGCATGACGAGCAACGCCAGCCAGAACCAGCCTTTGCCGCCGGACCGTTCCTGCTCGGTTTCTTCTTCCTGCCAGTCATCTTCATTCGATCGACGAGTCACGGTCCGCCTCCCATCGGCGCTGTACGGCGCCCGGTACTATGACGATTATACTCCAGGATGATCTTCCTACACAGGGAG
>Ga0196970_1000978_pt1 | contig 23733 bp, 20 predicted proteins | sample S1v_513CmetaG_FD_148672 | JGI IMG/M metagenome (GOLD analysis project Ga0196970, IMG submission 148672) | Soil microbial communities from Anza Borrego desert, Southern California, United States - S1+v_5-13C | ecosystem: Environmental > Terrestrial > Soil > Desert | place: USA: California...
CGGGCAGACCCAGCCGCAAAAGACCCGGCCGAACACCACACTCGCCGCAATGACCACGTAAATCACAACGGTGACCAGCACCGAGAAGAAGAAGAAATGCTTGACCCACAACCGCATCCCGAACAGGTAGAGCGACATGGTAGGAATATCGAAGCGGAAAATGTGGAGGAACGGAGCAAGAATCAGCAGGAGCAGCACCGCCAACTGACTGGCCCGGCGGTAGCGCCGTATGACCCACTCTACCTTGTTCAACCGAGTCCGCAACCTCTCACCCCCATGGGGCCGCACAGGGCCCAAAGGCCCCCTTGCCCGGTGAAAGCCTCTGGGCAAGGGGGCTGTGTGTATTGGTTTAGAAGCCGGTCGGGCTGTTGCCGCCGAACTTGAGGCCCGTGGCTAGGTAGTACACAAAGAACGCAGCGATCACAAGGTAGACCAGCAGCAGGAACTTCGGCACGGGGGCGCCATGGTCATGGGCCGCATCGTGTCCGTCGTGTTTCTCGTCAGCCATCGCAAGGCACCTCCGGTTACTGCATGACAGGCTTGTCGTCCTCAACAACCTTGAACTTGACCTCTTCCTGCATGGACGTGCTGCCTGAGACGAAGGCCCAGTACATAATGCCGGCCAGCACCGTCCAAATCAGGATAATCACCAGGAAAATGTAGCCCGTGGACGAGGCAAGCTCACGAAACTCGGTCCATTCACCCACCGCGAGCCCTCCTTTGGCTACTTCCCTTTCAGGTTCTTGATGTAGGTGACCAGGGCCCAGCGGTCTTCCTCGGAGACGCCGTTCTGCCGCCAGGCCGGCATGCCGGAAGCGGTGCCGTCTTCCTTGAGGGTGCCTTCGGAGATGATCCAGTAAATGAACTGCTCCGAGTGCTTCTCAGCCGCCTTGTACCAGTCGGTCGGGAAGGGCGGATTGGCCCAGCCGTTCGTGCTGTTCTTGCCGCGCATATCGGTGCCGTGGCAGGCGAGGCAGCCCTTGTCCTTGATCAGTTGCTCGGCCCGGGCCAGGGCAGCGGGGTCGCCGGGCTTGTAGGGGTTCTTGACGCCCTGGTAGTCCTCCGGCAGCAGCTCATCGCCGGCATCCAGGATGTCCTTGCCCGGGTACTTGGCGTAGGTCACGATGGGAATCGACCAGTCGCGCAGGGAGAGCAGGTAGTCAGCCAGCGCGTCCAGTTCCTCTGCCGGCAGGTGGGCGAAGGACGGCATAATCGAGTTCGGCTCGGTGGAGCGGGGATCGATCAGGTGAGCGATGTGCCAGTCCTTCGAGGGCAGGCGGTGGGCCACGTACTTCAGGTCGGGGCCGGTCCGCTCGGTGCCCAGCAGCGCCGGGTTATCGTTGGCGTAGTCGCCGGGGCGGGTCGGGCGGTCACCGACCACGGTGCCGTCCTTCAGCTTGGTGGCCGGTGCCCGGAAAGCGTTATCGTTGTCAATCGTCCGGACCTGCTGCGTGTGGCAGTAGAAGCAGCCTTCCCGCTTGTAAATTTCACGGCCCAGGGCGACGTTGGCATCGTCGTACACCGGGGCGGCGGCGTCAGCCACGTACAGGTCATCCTGAAGCATGGGCAGCACCACGGTAATGGTCACCGAGAACATCAGCAGCAGGAAGGCGCCCAGGCCCAGGAGTGCGGCATTCTTCTCCAGCTTGTTTTTCATTGGCCGTTCCCCTCCTTAGGCGCCGGTGGCGGCGGCGGATTCCACCTGCGAACCGCTGGAGGCGGTGGTGAAGGCCTTACCGGCAACGGCAGATCTGAAGATGTTGTAGATGAACAGGAACTGGGCCGAGAGAATCATCGTGCCGCCCACGGCCCGGGCGATGTGGTAGGGCTTCTGCTGAATCACCGAGGTGATAAAGCTGTTGGACTGGTTCAGCGCCCAGTGCGAACCCTGCACCAGGCCGCCAATCGTCAACGAAACGAAGAAGAGCGTAAAGCCGATCAGCGAGAGCCAGTAGTGCCACTCCATCAGCTTTGCGGACCAGATTTCCCGGCCCGTCAGTCGGGGCAGGGCGTAGTAGATGCTGGCGAACATGATGAACGAGAACGTGCCGAGGAGGGCGAGGTGGGCGTGGCCCACGACCCAGTTTGTGAAGTGCGTGATCGCACTGACCGAGCGCAGCGCCTGCATGGGCCCCTGGAAGCAGGTGATGAAGTAGAAGACCATCGCCGAAACCAGGAACTTGAGCGGCACGCTCTCCTTCACGGCGCCCCACCGGCCGTTCAGGGTGCCGTAGAAGTTGGTCAGCACCGTCCAGACCGGAATGATCAGAGTGACGGAGAAGGCGATGGCCACGGTCTGGAGCCAGTAGGGCACCGGGCCGTTGACCAGGTGGTGGGCACCGGTCGGACCGTACACGAAGAAGATGACCCAGAAACCGATCATCGACAGACGGTGGCTCCAGACCGGGGCGCCCGTCATTTTCGGCAGCAAGTAGTACACGGCGCCAATGCCGACCGGGGTAAACCAATAGCCAAGAATGTTGTGGCCGTAGAACCAGTTGGCCACGGAGTCATTCACACCGGCGATGGGGTTGTTGGGGAAGAGGAACTGGTTGCCGATGATGTAGACCACCGGCGTGGTAATGACGGCGCCGAGCATGTACCAGGCGCTGACGTACAGCTCCTTCTCCTTGCGGTTGGCGAACGTCATGATCACGTTGTAGCCGACCAGACCGAACATGACCACCGTCAGCATCTTGTTGATCCAGGGCTGCTCGGCGTATTCACGGCCCATGGTGCGGCCGAACAGCAGGACCACGCCGTAGCTGGTCATCAGCAGGTTGTGGAACAGTACCGTGAAGTTACCCAGACGCTCACTGTAGAGCTTCACGCCAGCAAGCCGGGGGACCATGTAGAAGAGCGTCGCGAAATACGCACCACTCAGCCAACCGAACATCACGAGGTTGGTATGCACGGGTCGGACACGGCCAAACGTGAAGTACTCCAGAATCGGAACCGCCTTAACCAGGTCCGGCCAAATCAGCAGGCAAGCTGCGAACAGGCCGAAGCTCATTCCGATGGCCATCCAGAGAACCGCAGTGTAGTAGAAATTCCGACTGGATGAGCCTTCAGCGTTGCTAAACACCATTTCTCTCCTCCCAGCTCCAATAACGAAGTGCCTAGACCCCTGCTGCAGACAAACGGTACAGCACAATCAAAACCCCTGTTGTGAAGAAAAGGGCCAGAACACCCATCGCCGCAAACGGAATCCACATGAGCCGCTGCTCACCAGGGCGGGCCACCCGGGAGGCCGTGCGGTCAGCCGGGTCGCCGTTCCGAAGGACCGAGTACTTGACGGACTCGCCCATATTGAGCACCCCGGCCCGGCGGGCCAGGTAGTAAACCCCGCTCCAGAATAAAACGAAGGCGCCAAGCGTACCGATGATCTGCTGGGCGGCCATGCGGCCGTAGGCCTCGCCCCCCAGCACCTCTTCGACCTTGCCTTTCACCGAGATCTGGTAGCCGCCGACGGCTAGCACGGTCACCCCGGCAACCAGAAGCCAGGTGCCCCAACGGCGTCCAAGCCGCCGCCAGCGCCGGGGCACCAGCCCGAGCATGCCTAGCAGCCCGCCAAAGCCAAGCAAAAGCGAAGCCCCGCCGTAAAGGCCCATCAAGTCGTTGGTGCCGCCGCTCATGTGCTCTGCGTGAGCCACCTGAGGGACCTGGATCGCAACGAACATCATCAACAAAATTGTTATATATTTCACAATCCGCAACCCACCTTTACTGGTGTCAGCCCTATCGCCCTGTAGTGCTAAAGTGCTATTGCGATTTGAGTATGCTCGCAACGGTCTATATACGTCAAGATATAAAGCACCTTAAAATGATCGGATATTTTGCGCCATGCTCTTGCATTCACAAGACCTTAGTGCTACGATTTCTTTCGGATTACGGAACCATCTAAGTATTTCGGGTCCCTTGTCGGAATTACCTGCATTGTACCACCTGCAGTTGTGGCGGACCATGGGGGCTAACTCCTAGGGTAGATGCCCTAGGCAAAGGGGCTATTGATTTCCGGTCTCGGTCCGATGCAAAGGTATCGAAATTATGGCATGATGGCATCAGAAAGGAAGGGGTTATTCCTATGAAGAAGGCGCTCATTCTTGCGATCGTTGCTGTGCTCTCTCTCGGCATCCTGACGGCTTGCGGCGGTGGCGGCGGCGCTGCCAAGAAGATCGAAGTTATTGCCGGCGAAAACGGCGAAATGAAGTACACGCCCGACGTCCTCTCTGCCAAGAAGGGCGAGAAGATCGAGCTGACCCTCGTCAACAAGGACTCCGCCCAGGCTCACAGCCTGATCGTGGGCAAGTTCAACGCCAAGACCAAGCAGGTCCAGCCTGGCCAGAAGGAGACCATCACCTTCACCGCCAACGCCACCGGCGAGATTCCGTTCGAGTGCGACGTGCCCGGCCACAAGGACGGCGGCATGGTCGGCAAGATCACCGTTACTGAGTAAGCTGCAACCATATACACCAAAGCGGGCGACCCTCATGGGGCCGCCCGCTTCTTTGCTGCGCTCGTCCATATAAAAAAACCGGGCAGCCTGTGAGTGGCTACCCGGTTTCACGCGTTGGTGGAGCTGAAGGGACTCGAACCCTCGACCTTGGCCTTGCAAAGGCCCTGCTCTCCCAGCTGAGCTACAGCCCCGTGATCTCGCTTTGCTATTGTACGCAACGAAGCAGGGTGCTGTCAATGCGGAAATGCCTGGGTACGCCGGGTTATCATAACGCGGCCCGCAGGCGCGCACACTGTTGCGGGAGGGATGTACATGCCGCGGAAAGTCGAGCACTATCGCCAGCCGAAATTGGGCCTGACCGCCGGCGACCTGGGAACGGAAGCATACCAGGCCAACCTGGCCGACGAGCCGGGCCCCGACGACTCTTACACGGCCGGCCAGGCGGGTATCGTACCAAGTTGGAAGCGGCCCGAACCCCGCAACAGCCCGCCCGGTCAGTACCGGAACCACGACCGCCAGGAGATCAAAATGGGCCAGGATTGGAAGATTCACGACGACCACGGTGGTCTGACCAAGTAGAAAGAGGCAGAGTGCATTGGCCACAGACCAACTGCACTCTGTTTCTCATTTCACGGAAATGATCTCGTACTTGATCGTTCCGTCCGGGGCGTCCACTTCGACAATGGTGCCGACCCCTTTGCCCATGATCGCACGGCCTACCGGCGATTCGTTGGAGATGCGGTTTTGCGTGGGGTCCGCTTCCAACGTGCCGACGATTGTGTACGACAACTGGTCCTGGTACTCCAAATCCTTGAGGATCACGCTGGAGCCCAGCACGACCTGATCGCCGGCCACGTGATCATCGATCACCACGGCATTGCGCAGGGTTTTCTCCAACACGAGAATCCGGCCTTCGATAAACGCCTGCTCATTCTTGGCGTCTTCATACTCGGAGTTCTCCGCGATATCGCCATACTCACGGGCTTGCTTGATGCGCTCGGCTACTTCCATCCGCTTGACCGTCCGCAGCGTGAACAGCTCCTGTTCCAGTTGCTTCAGGCCATCGAGCGAGAGCAGCACTTCTTTCTCGGACATCCCCGGTCTCCCCTTTTTCTTCAAGCCGCACTCTTCGCCGCCGTCATCGGGGACGAGGAGCGTACCCGATGTATACGGCTCAGTCGCCGCGGTATGCCCATTGAAGCTCCAGTCCGCCCTCATTATAGGGATACACTCAAACAATGTCAAACAAAACTGTCTGAATGATCAGGAGCCTCCCGTGGTTTTTGCTGCGTTCTTGCGAATCCGATGAATGTCCAGCTCCGTCACCGGGCGGTGAAAGGAGCGGAGCTGGGCCAGGCGGAAGCCGTGTTTGCGGGCCAGGGCCCGGATTTCGTCAACCTGCTGGACCGAGATGTCGCGCCCCAGGGTGAAGGGCTCGTACCGCTCCTCCAGGGCCAGCAGCATGGTTTCGCTGAGGCAGGCCCAGGCGATACCGGGCGGCAGGCCAACGTCATAACCAAGGGTGAGCCGGCCGGGCACGGCAATCAGACCGCCGTCGATGACCAGCACGTCGTTGCGGGCCCTGGCGACCCGGTGGTCGACGTCACGCGGAATGGCCACATCGCAGACGATGGCACCCGGCTTCAGGTCCGCCGGGTCGATAATCGCCTCCATGGCACTGGAGACGGTAATCACTACATCTGCGAGGGGCAGGGCGGCTTTCATGTCGGTGGCGATGTGGCAGAGGGTGCCGGTTTCGAGGAGCACCTTGTCGGTCAGCTCAATTAGCTTGTCGACCGTCCGGCCCACGAGCACGATGTGCTCACAGTCTCGGGCGAGCAGGCGTACGCAGCAGGCGCCAATGGAGCCCGCCGCCCCCACCACTGCGACCCTGGCCCGGCTCAGGTCCTTGCCCATCAGGCGCGCACCCTCAATGACGGCCTCCAGGGCGGCGGCCACGGTATAGCTGTTGCCAGTGGTAATGGGAATGCCAACCCGCCGGGCAATCTCCCGCCCGGCGTCGCCGGGGATGGCGCTGTGAGCCCCGAGCCCGAGAATGCGGGCGCCCTGGCGTTCCGCTTCCTGGGCCGCTTCAATAACCCGGCGAATCAGGAACTCTTCGGGCAGGTCATGCCACAGGCGGGTCGTGAGCGGGATGGCCACGAACATGCCTGCGGCAGAGTTGTACGCCGTCTGGACCCCCGTAATGTCAGAGACTTTGAAGGGACGCCTCAAGCTGAGCAGCCGCTCGGTCAGGCGCTGGGGGATGTACCGGGTAACGGGCCACCGGCGATGGACAAAAGAGATGTCCGTCGGGTGGACAGTGAATGCGAATCGTCCTTGCACATGCTCAGCCTCCTTCGGGCCACGGGTCTTTCGTAACCCATAACGTCCGGGAGAGCTGCGCAGGTCGGCGGGACGAGCCCTTTTCGCCTGGAGAGCAAGGGCGATGGCCCTTCTTGGTCACTTGTGGCGGGGGCTTCGCAAATGCTACGCTACACGTAAGAACTCAGGTATGCATAAAGGAGAACATATACAATGAGCGCCTCGCCCGCAGCGGACCTCGGTCCCTTGGCCGAAAACCGCTGGGCCATCCGCAAGCAGATTCTCACACTCGCCGTTCCCGTGGTGATGGAACAGATCCTCACCACCCTGACCCAAATGGTCGATACCATGATGGTCAGCCACCTCGGCCCTGAAGCCAGCGCCGCCGTGGGCCTCTCCAACCAGCCCCTCTTCTTCTCCATGGCCATTTTCATGGGCATCGGTACCGGCACCACGGCCCTGGTCGCCCGCTACACCGGCGCCAAGGACCCTGACACCGTCGAAGCCGTCACCCGCCAGTCATTCTGGATGGGCCTTTTCTCGGCCATCGTGGTGGCCTATGCTTACTTTGCCCTCGCTCCGCAAATCATTCACTACATGGGCGCCGAACCCGGCGTGGCACCCCTCGGCACGGCCTTCCTGCGCTGGTCCACCATCGGGTACATCGCGATGCAGTGGTCCCAGGTCATGGGCGGCGCCGTCCGGGGCCGGGGCGACACGGTTACCCCGCTCTACATCGGCGTGGTCGTCAACATCGTCAACGTGATCCTCGGCTATGGCCTAATTTGGGGCAAGTTCGGCCTGCCGGCCCTCGGCGTGGTCGGCTCCGCCCTGGGCACCACCATCGCCCGGTGCGTCGGCGCCGTGGTCCTCCTCGTGGTCCTCATCCGCAGCGATCATCCCGTCCGGCTCCGGCTCGCCACGCTCTTCCGCTTCGACTTCGGCATGATGGGCCGGGTCCTGAAAATCGGCCTGCCCGCCAGCGGCGAGCGAGCGCTGCAAAGCCTCGGCATGATCTCCTTCACCCGCATCATCAGCAGCCTCGGCACCATCTCCATCGCGGCGCATGTGATTACAAACAACGCCGAGTCCATCTCCTACATGCCTGCCATCGGCCTGGGCACGGCGGCCACCGCTCTGGTCGGCCAGCGGCTCGGTGCAAAGGACCAGCACGGTGCAGGACTTGTCATCAGCGAAACGGTGCGCATTGTGGCGATTGTGGCGGCGGTCATGTCGCTGGTCTTCTTCTTCCTTGGTGGGCCGTACATCAGCATGTACACGGGCGACCCGGCGGTCCACGACCTGAGCGTCAACATGCTGCGCATCGCCGCCATCGCCCAGATTCCCATGGGGATCACCTTCGTCCTGAGCGGCGCCCTGCGTGGCGCCGGCGATACGCTACCGATGATGGTCGTGACCGCGATCGGCGTGTGGGTCGTACGGCTGACGATTACGGGCGGCTTGATCTCGTGGGCAGGCTGGGGCCTGGCCGCAGCCTGGACTTCCATGTTCTTTGACTGGTCGTTCCGGGGCATTTTCGCTTACCTGCGGTTCCGGTTCGGGAACTGGAAGCAGAAGCGCATCTAGCAAAAAGAGCTCGCCCTTGTTCGTGAGGGCGAGCTCTTTTTCAATCATCCGTACTTGTGACGTACGCATCACACGACTCGGGCGCATCCTCCGCCGACTCATCCCCCGGCCCGGGCTCCGCACCGAGGTGCCGGTGCTGTGCGGCCCGCTCCAGGTAGTCCGCCAGAATCTGCCGCAGCTCGTCCGGCTTTTCGGCCGTGTTGATCAGGTTCCGGGTCTCGGCGGCGCCCCATAGGCCCTTCAGGTACCACGCGGCATGCTTGCGCATTTCGCGTACGGCCAGGTACTCGCCCCGGTATTCAATCATCAAATCAAGATGGCGCAGGGCCGTATCGACCCGCTCCCGGGCATCGGGCTCGGGGAGCACCTCGCCAGTTTCAATGTAATGCACCGTACGCTGGAAGACCCACGGATTGCCCATGGCTCCTCGGCCAATCGCCAGGCCGGCACAGCCACTGGTCTCCAGCCGATGTGCCGCCTGCTGCGGCGAAACCACATCGCCGTTGCCCAGGACCGGAATGGCCACCGACCGGGCCACCTGCCCAATCACATCCCAGTCCGCCTGGCCGCCGTACTGCTGTTCGCGGGTCCGGCCGTGGACCGTCAGCATCTGGGCGCCGGACGCCTCGGACCGGCGGGCAATATCGACCGCGTTAATCGAACTGGCATCCCACCCGATGCGGAACTTGACCGTCACCGGCACCGGCGCCACGGCCCGCACCACCTGGCGGACAATCTCCTCGGCGGTGTCAGGCTCCTTCAGCAAAGACGAGCCGCCCCGGCCCTTGGTCACCTTGGGCGCCGGGCAGCCCATGTTGATATCGACAAAATCCGGGCGCTCCAGCTCCACCACCCGCACCGCGGCGCGGGCCATGGTATCGGCATCAGCACCGAAAATCTGAATGCCGGCCGGACGCTCGGTCTCCAGCAGTTCCATCATCTCGTGCGTGCGCTTGCTGTCGAACAGGATCGCCTTGTCGCTGACAAACTCCGTCACGACGAGGCCGCAGCCCTTCTCCTTGCACAGCAGGCGGAACGGCCAGTTGGTGACGCCGGCCATGGGCGCCAGCGCCAGAGGCCGCTCAATTCGCACGGAGCCAAGCTGAATGGGCCGCAGCAACTTCCCGGGCACAGCCGTCACCTCCCAATGAGCGAAACGTGCTTATTATACCCGGATTTTGCGTAACGGTCTACGAAACGTTACTGATCGCCGATGCAGATCAACAAGACTTCCCTGCTGTCCCGGACATAGCCGAGAAACCAGATCCGGTCCTGTCCGGCGGCGGCGATCAGCGTGCCGGGAAAGGCTTCGGTGAACGCCCACTTCACCTCGCCCTTGGCATCGAGCATGCGGATGCCGTTGACGGAGACACCCCGAAACCGCTGATTGACCAGCGATGTGAAGACGACGGCATTTCCTTCACCATCGACAATACTCGTGGTGGTGTTTAGCCGGTCAAGGCTCTCATCTCGCCACAGCGGCGCGCTCCAGTTCCCATCAAACCGCACGGCGCCGTCCTGCACATAGGTCGGACCAACGGCGACCAGATGGTTGGTGGGGACGACGGAATTGGCATTGGTCACGACCAGTCCGGTCTTGTCGAACACCATGTGGCCCGTGGTGCCATTCACATAAATCTTGTCGTCATAGGCCGCGAGACCAAGGACCGATTGCGGCATGACAGCCGTCCGGTCCCACACGGTTTCGCCATTCCGGTCCAGCAGGTAGAGGTCGCTGCCAATCATCACTGCCAGTTTGCCGTCGTCCAACTCGACCGGACCGGCCGTCATGTTGTCCCCCTTGAACCGCCACTTCCGCTGGCCGGTGCTGCTTACAGCGGTCAGAAACTCCCGGCCGCCTACGTAAATGACGCCACCCTGGCCGACTAGCAGCCCGCGGGCGTCCTCATTTCTTACCGGTACTTCAACCTGCCACTCAATCGTCCCATCGGGGCGGAGGGCGTAGAGAATGCCGTCTGCCTGGGCGTACACGTTGCCCTGGCGCCCGAGCGCCAAGTTGCTGATGGGCGTCATGGCCTGCCAAGCCCACTTCCGCTTTCCATCCGGCCCCACGGCATGCACCTTCGACCCCAGGCCCACGTACACAGTGCCGTCCTGCCAGACAACGGGTGGAGTCACGCTAAACCGACTGTTGACGACTGGTCCTCCCTCAAGCAGGTCGTACGACCAGAGCAGCTTGGGATCAGTCGGCAGCCCATTCTTGGCAAAGTTGCGGCGGCCTTCGTCACCGCCGGGATTTGCCCACACGGCCGGGTGCGTGCTGTTGACTCGTCCCACGTACCACCAAGCACCGGAGACTGCGATGACCAACCCGAGCAAGATCCACAGCCAGTAATGTTGCCGCAACGTGCAGCACCTCCTGCTCCTATGACGACGAAACAGCCTGCGCAGACTCGTATGAAGTTTCCTACGCCAGCACCGGCATCGTCACGGCGATGGACCAGGCCAGCACCAGCGAGCTGAACGCAGCGGCGCCCACGGGCGGGTAGCGCCAAACGTTCAGGGCATAGGAGACGACCTCCAGCAGCAAGAAAATCGGCAGCACCACGGGAATGATCAGCGGGAGGAACCCCTGCGGGTTCGGCAGGGCCGAGGCGCTCATCCAGGTCACGACAATCAGCAGCTTGGCAGCCACACCCACCACCACGCCGGCCCAGGGCGCGAACTCGTTGGTCACCGCCCGCTTCAGGCCCTCCTCCTGACTCCCGTAGAACCAGAGCACAATCGCCAGCGGAATCATCATGAACAGCCGGGCGCCCGTCGGCACAAAGTTGGCCGCGTTCATGTGGATGATGGTGCCCACCACGCCCACGAAGGCGCCCAGCAGTACCAGCGCCCGCACCAGGCCACCCAGGTCGGTCTCGGGCTCGGAAGCCACCGGGAAGCCATAGTCCCGGGGCCAAATCAGCCGCAGGGCCAGCAGCACCAGCGACAGGACGAGCATATACGCCATGATGTAATCAGCCACGGCGATGCGGGGCCAGGGAATGCGGAACCAGGCGGCGGCCAGCACGGCTACGAACGCGGCCACGGCCACCATGCCCAGTGCGGTCAGCAGGCTCATGCGCGGCAGGTTACGCGCCGAGCGGCGCACCTCGGGCGGCGAAAGCTGAAAAGCCAGGGTGAAGACGAGCGCCATGCCGGCCATCAGTGCCACGACGACCCAGGCCCAGCCGTAGCCGCCTGAAGTTACGGCACCCCTGATTTCCGCCCCCAGGGGTCCGGCAATCCACATAGCCGTACGGTCCATGGCTCCGGTATCGTACAAAATGGTGATGTGGTTCCGCCCAGGAACAACGCCCGACGTCCGGACGGATTTCTGATCAGCGTTGACGTACATTTTGTCCAGTTCGCCCTTACCACCGTCTGCCTGAGCGGCCAAGGCCGTGACTGCTTCCACCATGTACGCCGGGTCCCGCTCGGCCGCAAGGCTGAGCAGATTCCGGGGCCGGTCGGCCGGAATCGCCTTCCCGTAGGCGCTCGAAATCGCCACGGTGGCAACCACACGCTCATCGGCCAGAGCCGCCTGGGTTACGGCGGCGCCGCCCATGGAATGCCCCACCAGCGCAATCCGCCCCGGTTCCGCCCGCTTCAGCGACACCAGTTCATCGATGATGGCGCTCAGGTTGACGCCCAGCGGCTCATCGCCACCGGTCTGCCAGGCAGGAAGCGCCTGGCGGCTCGCACCATGGCCGGGTTCATCGATGACATAGGTGTCGAAGCCGGCGGCCGCCAAGCGGTATCCCCACGGCCGCATCATCGTCTTGTTCGATGCGAACCCGTGGGCCACAATCACCACACCATGGCTCTCGCCCTGGGGGCGAAAATGATCCACCGGGTTACCTGCCACCGTCTCCGTCGACACCTTGATGGCCGAGCGCTGTTGCCAGGCCATGTACTGGGCGCCCACAACCATGGCGAGCAGCAAAGAAATGAGAAGAATCTTGCGCATCAGGTCACGCCCCTGTATCGTATCTACTAGTCAGATATGTTCTATTGTAAGGGGAGTGACCAACGTTGCCTATGCCCGATCGCATGCAACTGCGCTGGTTCGGACATTCTGCGTTTGAACTGACCGATGGCAAGACCACCCTGCTCATCGACCCGTTCATTACCGGCAACCCGGTCTGCACGGTGAAGGCCGAGGAACTCAACCCGCAGTACATCCTGATTACCCACTTCCACGGCGACCACGTCGGTGATGCGGTGCCCATCGCCAAGCGGACCGGCGCCACCATCATCACCAGCTACGAAGGCGGCGAAGAACTGGCAACCCAGGGGGTCAAGGTGCACACCATGGCTCTGGGCGGCAAGGCACGCTTCGACTTCGGCATGGTCCGGGTCACCATGGCCTTCCACGGCTACGGCAACCTGGGCGGTCATGCCGCCGGCTTGGTCATTCACATGAACGGCAAGCGCATTTACCACGCCGGCGACACCTGCTTGTTCAGCGACATGAAGCTGCTGAACGGTGTCATCGAGGAACCGGGCATTGATCTGGCTCTCCTGCCGATTGGCGACAACTACACCATGGGGCCTGAGGATGCGGCCATTGCAGCGGAGTGGGTCGGCGCCAAAACAGTGATTCCCATGCACTATGGCACCTTCCCGATCCTTACCGGCCAGCCGGAAAGCTTCGCACAGCGCGTCGAGGCCGCAGGCAAGAGCCGGGTGGTCATCCTAAAGCCGGGTGAAGCCCACGAGTTCTAGCGATCGCATGAAAAAAGGCCGCCCGCTGTCGCTAGCGGGCGGCCTTCGCTATTCAGTCCCCTTCTTGCGGCTGCAATCCGAAGGGCATGTCAGTCGTCTCCGGCGCCCCGAAGGGTCGTCCCTTCACGTTCGCGTGATCAAGCCCGTTGCCCAGCGTGCCGTAGGCAATGGCCCGGTGCGGGTCGACCAGGTCGGTCTTGTTGGCGTAAATGCGGGGCGTCCGGGCCAGGGTGGCCAGCGCCCGCCCCCAGGGCATGGCGTGGTACTGGTCGGGCCACCGCTTCAGGATTTCCGCCTGCACCAGGGGCGCCCACTTGGGGTTCATGCCCGGGAACAGGTGATGCTCCGTGTGGTAGGAAAAGTTCAGGTGCAGCACGTTGACCCAGGTGGGGACCGTCACCGTCAGGCTGTTAGCCAGCGGGTCGTTCACTTCGGTCAGCGGGTTGAGCTGGTGGTTCGTGGCGATATAGCCGATGACGAGGAAATTAGCCATCATCAGCGGCAGCACGTAAGCAAAGAGCCACTTCACCGGGCCCATCCAGGCCAGCAGGGAAAACCAGAGCACCCAGGGCAGAATCGCCTGCAACCAGACAACCCGCCGGTCCCGGGGCTTGAACTCCCCAATGAAGCGCCGGAACATGAGCGCTCCGTGAATGGTGAAGAAGAGGAGGAACGAAGTAAAGTTGGCCGTGGCCCGCACCCAGTTGGGCAACCGGTAGACCCAGCGCAGCGCCGGGCGCCGGTACAACTCTTCCATGGTCGCCCAGGCGTCCGGGTCGACATGGTCATCCTGCGTGTGGGCGTGGTGCTCCATGTTATGCCACTTCCGCCACAGCTTCGCCCCCACCCCGAACTGGAGGAAAGCGATGCCGCCGAGCAAATCCCGCAGCCAGGCCGTTTTGACCACCGTGCCGTGCAGAATTTCGTGCGCCAGGAAGCCCATGCCGGCGAAGCCGGTGCCAATCACCACCGACAGCGCCAGGTACATGAGCGGGTGCACATCCAGCAGACCAACGGCGGCAATACCCGCCCCGGTCATCAGCAGATACACCAGACCCCCCCACAGGCGCTCGGGGGCCGGTTTGAACGCCTTCTTCGGCAGATGGGGCGCCACCTGGGCAGCGTACCAGCCAATCGGGTGCATTTCCTTCATGCGCAGGCTCCTTTCGACAGTTCGACAACTTTCTGCTCATCTATGTTCTCGTTCTTAGCATAGACAATGGGCGCCTGCGCTACATCTGCCCGCGGGCCAAATCGCGGGAACAAAAAAAGCCACCCGGAATGGGCGGCTCTTCTGTCCTGCGATATGGTCCACGCGGATAGTGACACAGTTAAACCAAGTTCAACTCCTGCGCCATGAGCACCGCCTGCACCCGGTCCCGGGCGCCGAGCTTGGCAAACACGGCCCGCACGTGGTGCTTCACCGTCCCCAGCCCAATATGCAGCTGTTCTGCGATATCCTGGTTTGTCGCGCCGGACACGATCAGGCGCAGCACCTCGGTCTCGCGCTCGGTCAGGGGCTCAGCGAGCGGCTTCGCCTTGGGCCGGGCCGGGGCCGACTGTCCGGCCAGGCGGCTGAACTCCTTCAGCACCCGGGCCGTCACCTGGGGCTGCAGCAGCGCCTCGCCCCGGGCCACCACCCGGATGGCGTGGGAAAGCTCCTCATACTCGGCATCCTTCAGCAGGTAGCCCCGCGCCCCCGCCGAGATGCCCTCGTAAATATACTCATCGTCATCAAACGTCGTCAGGATGATAATACCCGCGGTCACGCCCCGCTTCACCAGCTCACGGGTGGCGCTGACGCCATCCATCACGGGCATGCGCACGTCCATCAAAATCACGTCCGGGGCGAGCTGCTCGGCCATCGCCACGGCTTCCTGCCCGTTGCCGGCCTCCCCGACCACGGTCATATCCGGGTTCCGGTTCAGCAGCCCGGCCAGGCCGGCCCGCAGAATCGTCTGGTCATCTACCAGCATGATGCGGATTTTCTTCGTATCGCTCATGTTGCTATGCCCCCAGTGGCAGTACCAGCTTCACCTGAAACCCGCCGGGCGGAATGGGCCCGGCCGTTACTTCGCCCTGGAGCGCTTCAGCCCGCTCCCGCAGCCCCATCAGCCCGAACCCGCCGGACACGGCCGGCGCCCGCCGGGGCCCGCCCCGGTCGTTGTTGGTCACCGTCAGCGTCACCCGGTCGGAAAGCTGGTCCAGGTCTACCCACACCCGGTTTGCCCGTGCATGTTTCTGGATGTTGGTCAGGCTCTCCTGCACCGTCCGATAGATGGTAATGCGGGCCACGGTCGAGAGCCCGTCAAACTCGCCCTGCATGCGGAGCGTCACATCAGCCTGATTGCCCTTCTGCCAATCCCGCACCAGGTCACGAATGGCGTCCATGAGCGGTCGCTCAAACCGCTCCAGCGACTCCACCATCTCCCGGGCCGTGGCCATGGCGGTCTCAATCATCTCACGCGCCCGCCCGATGTGCTCCGCCGCACCAGCCGGGTCCTCCTCGGCCAACTGCTCAGCGTACTGCAACTCCATGATGATGATGGTCAGGTTATGACCCAGGCCGTCGTGAATCTCCCGGGCCATGCGCACCCGCTCCCGGGCGATTGCCATGCGCCGCAGCTCGCCCAGCCGGGCTTCCAGCAGGCGGTTCACCTCCGCCAGCTGCTCGGCGTAAAGCACCGCCCGCTTGCGGTCCTCCACCTGGCGCCGGGTCATAAACGCCATCACACCGCCAAAGAAATTCGTCACGGCAAAAGCGGCTACGAGGGTCAGCAGCAGCCCGGGGCGCCCGATAAACCCGCCGGACAGCCACATCGCTGCACCGGACAGCACGGTCGGAAAGATGACGCTCGCCACCAGCCACCGGTTGACGGCCGGCACCAGAAAGACCATCTGTGCGGCGATAATCAGGAACAGGTGGTTGACCAGCGGCTCTCGGGAACTGATGACGAGCCACACCACCAGCCCCGCCTGAAAGACCAGCGCCAGCGTACGGTTCCAGGGCTGGCCGGACAGGGCCGTCAGCCCGTAGGCGCCCAGCAGCGACAGGCCGCCCGCCGCCACGTAAACCCAGCGCTCCGAGCCGGTAATCAGGAGCGAGGCCAGCATCACGCCGGTCGTCACCACAATCACGACGATGTTCCACACATGATAGACCCGTATCGGGTCGGTCCAGCGTACAGCCAGTTCCGACTCGCCCCCGGCGGCCGGCGGAGGCGGTGCGAGGTGCGGCAGCGCATCGTCGGGGGTGTCATCGTCGTCCAAGTCGCTCTCCTCGCCGGGGCGCAGGGTGCGCACCACCTGGCGCACTTCGGCCATTAAATCCTTCGCCTCAAGCCGCACGGCCCTGGCCCGGGCACGCGTGAGCGGCAGCGCCACCTCCAGCAGGGCGTCCAGCTCGGCGGTCAGCCCGGTCAGCCGGGTCAGGAGCGTGGCGCAAATGGTCTGCGCCAGGCGGTCCCGCTCCTCGCTCTCCGTACGGTGGCTGATTCGCAGTTCATAGGCCCGCAGGGTATGATGCCGCCGGTCCACACCGTCGAGCAGCTGCTGCGCAACCCGGTTCTGCTTCTCCTGCTGCACGGCCGCAAAGGTGACAAAGGCCGCAAAGAGCAGGTAGGCCAAATACATGCCAATGGTCGCGACCATGCCCGCCCCTGGGTCCGGGGAGATGGCGATGTACAGCGTCAGCCAGAGGGCCGCCACAATGCCCACAAACCAGGACCAGCGCCGCACCGGCGTAATGTAAACGCCCTGCACGGCCACCAGCACAAACAGGAACCGGGTCAGTCCGCCATCCAGTGCGTAAATCGCACTGACCAGCGCAGTCTGGCCTAGCAAATAGAACCACAGAAAGCGCGGCGCCCGGTCCGCGTGGAGAACTCGGGTGCGAGACCAGCCGAGCAGGTAGAAGAGCGCGATCATGCCCGCCAACCCGTGCCGGAACCCTGGCAGCCCTCCTTCGGCAAATGGCGAGAGCAGCGGGAGCAGCAGCAGCATCAGCGTGGCAAACAGATTAATTGGATGCGGATACCCCGTTCGGAACAGCGCGTCCATCGCGCCCGTAGCCTTGGTTTTCATCTCTTCCATATGAATATTGTACCACCACCGGCCCCGCCATGCCCGTGGCGCATGGGGTCATTCGCTTTTTGTATATCGAATACCGAGCGAACCGTGTGAGTATTGATTTACGTCGCCTTCCGTATGGTCTACAATAAGGACTGTCTATGAGGCTTTTTATCCCCCTGCCACCTCCAACTAACCGATGCGCCCAATACTATTAGGGAATCGAGGGATAGTCACATGACGCTAAGTGGGGTTCCGTTCGGCGCCAAAGATACTTTTGACACCGGCGCAGGCAAGGCCGTGATCTACCGGCTCTCCAAACTGCAGGAGGCCGGGCTGCTTCAGATCGACAAGCTCCCGTTCTCCATCCGGATTCTGCTGGAGAACCTGCTGCGCAACTGCGACGGTTTCCTGGTGACCGAGGAGGATGTGCAGACCCTGGCCGCCTGGGCGCCGGGCAACCTCCCCACCAAGGAGATTCCCTTCATCCCGTCCCGGGTTGTGCTCCAGGACTTCACGGGCGTGCCGGTCGTCGCCGACCTGGCGGCCATGCGCAACGCGGTGGTCAAGCTCGGCGGCAAGGCCGATCAGATCAACCCGCTCGTTCCCGTTGACCTCGTCATCGACCACTCGGTTCAGGTTGACGCCTTCGGCAGCGACTTCGCCTACCAGTTCAACGTCGACCGCGAGTACGAGCGCAACAACGAGCGTTACGTCTTCCTCAAGTGGGCGCAAAAGGCGTTCCAGAACTTCCGGGCCGTGCCGCCGGGCATGGGCATCGTCCACCAGGTCAACCTGGAGTTCCTCTCCCCCTGCGTCGCCCTGCGTGACGTGAACGGCGAGCAGGTTGCCCTGCCCGACACCGTCGTCGGCACCGACTCCCACACCACCATGATCAACGGCCTGGGCGTCCTGGGCTGGGGCGTTGGCGGCATTGAGGCCGAAGCGGCCATGCTGGGCCAGCCTTCCTATATGCTGGTGCCCGAAGTCATCGGCTTCAAGCTGACGGGCAAGCTGCCCGAAGGCGCCACGGCCACCGACCTCGTCCTCACCGTCACCCAGATGCTCCGCAAGAAGGGCGTTGTCGAGAAGTTCGTCGAGTTCTACGGCCCCGGCCTGAGCCAGCTCAGCCTGGCCGACCGGGCGACCATTGCCAATATGGCCCCCGAGTACGGCGCCACCTGCGGCTTCTTCCCGGTCGATGAGATCACCCTCGACTTCCTGCGCCAGACCGGCCGCACCGACGAGCAGGTCAGGCTGGTCGAGTCCTACTGCAAGGAGCAGGGCCTCTTCCGGACCGATGCCACCCCCGACCCCCTCTTCACCGACTCGCTGGAGCTTGACCTCAGCACGGTGGAGCCCTCGCTGGCCGGCCCGAAGCGGCCCCAGGACCGGGTCGCCCTGGGCGGCGTGCAGGCCTCGTACCGCTCCAACTTCCCCGATGCGGCGGCCGCAAAGGGCGGCGTCGCCGTCGCCAGCAAGACCGGCGTCCAGAATGGCTCGGTCGCCATCGCTGCCATTACGTCCTGCACCAATACCTCCAACCCCTCGGTCATGATGGGCGCCGGCCTCGTCGCCCAGAAGGCCGCCGCCCTGGGCCTGACCCGCAAGCCGTGGGTCAAGACCTCCCTCGCCCCGGGCTCCCGGGTCGTCACCGACTACCTGACCGCCGGCGGCGTCATGCCCGCCCTGGAGTCGCTCGGCTTCCACGTGGTCGGCTACGGCTGCACCACCTGCATCGGCAACTCCGGCAACCTGCCGGATGATGTCGCCGCCGACGTGACCGCAGGCGACCTGGTCGTCTCTGCCGTCATCTCCGGAAACCGGAACTTCGAAGGCCGCGTCAACCCGCTGGTCAAGGCCAACTACCTGGCCTCGCCTATGCTGGTCGTCGCTTACGCCATCGCCGGCACGGTCGATATCGACCTGACGACGGAACCGATCGGCGTCAGCGCTGATGGGAACCCCGTCTTCCTGAAGGACATCTGGCCGACGGCGGAGGAGATTCGCACCACCATCGCCCGGGCGCTTAATGCCGACATGTTCAAGGCCCAGTACAGCAAGGTCTTCGACGGCGACGAAAACTGGCAGAAGCTCGTTGCCCCCACCGGCGACCTGTTCGAGTGGAACGAGAAGTCCACCTATATCCAGGAGCCGCCCTACTTCAAGGGCATGCCCGAGGCGGCGCCCGGTTCGGCCGACATTCAAGGTGCGCGCGTGCTCGCTTACGTCGGCGATTCGGTCACCACTGACCACATCTCCCCGGCGGGCAACATCGCCAAGAACAGCCCGGCGGCCGAATACCTCATGGCCAACGGCGTCCAGCCCGCCGACTTCAACAGCTACGGCTCCCGCCGCGGCAACCACGAGGTCATGCAGCGCGGCACCTTTGCCAACATCCGCCTCAAGAACGTGCTGGCGGACGGCAAGGAAGGCGGCTACACCAAGCACCTCCCGACCGGCGGCATCATGCCGATTTGGGATGCGGCGGTCAAGTATATGGCCGACGCCACCCCGCTGATTGTGGTGGCCGGCAAGGATTACGGCATGGGCTCCTCCCGTGACTGGGCGGCCAAGGGCGTTATGCTCCAGGGCGTCAAGGCGGTCATCGCCGAGAGCTACGAGCGCATCCACCGTTCCAACCTGATCGGCATGGGCGTGCTGCCCCTGGTCTTCAAGGCCGGTGAGACGCTCAAGACCCTGGGCCTGGACGGCACGGAGACCTTTGACGTGCTGGGCATCGGCGGCGAGCTGAAGCCCCGGCAGGATGTGACCGTGGTGGCCCGCAAGGCCGACGGCAGCAAGGTTACGTTCACCGTAACCGCCCGCCTCGACACCCCGGTGGAGATCGAGTACTACAAGAACGGCGGCATCCTCCAGACGGTCCTCCGCCGGTTGGCAAAGGAAGCGTAACCAGACCAGACTAATACTGGCCCGCAGGGTATAGGCCCTGCGGGCTCTTTTTTATGTTCAGACAAGGACTCACGCCCTTTAACAACGTATTATCCCTGTGCTGAGATTTTCGCCCATTTATCATGCCAGGGAGGGCACTCGATGAAGTTCAGCTTGTTTTGGCGTCTCGTTGCGTTTATGCTCCTTGTTAGTCTGGGGCCGCTGGTCGGAATTACCACATTGGTCGGTCAGGTGACCGAAGCAGCGCTGCTTACGTCAGCGAAGGAGAACCTGACCTTGGAGTTGGACAAAGTCTCACGGGAGATCAGTGGCTTCGTCCGGGAGCAGGAAGAAGTCCTGCGGACCCTGGCGACCAATCCGGACATTGTCAATATGGATCCGGTCCAGCAAAAACCGGTCCTTGAAGCACTGGCAAAGACGCACCCAGAGCTCATGGTCGTGCAAACCATGGGCCTCGATGGCATGAACATTGCCAAGCATGACGCCTCTGCGCTGAACAACCTGTCTGATCGCTGGTGGTTTCAAGCCGTCCTCAAAGGCGAAGCGTTTGGCTACCAGAACCTGATATCCAAGACGACCGGCAAACCCGGCCTTGCTATAGGCGCCCCGATCAAGGACGGCGGCACACTCAAGGGTGTCCTAAACATTACGATCGACCTTGAGCACGTGTCGAAGACCGTAAATGAGGCCAAGATCGGGTCGACCGGCTTTGCATGGCTTGTCGACACCGACAACAAGGTCATGGCGCATCCCGACAAGGCACTGGCCGATAAACAGGCGAGCCTGGCCGAGCACCCGGCAGTGCAGCGGGTGCGCTCCGGTGTAACAGATGTGGACACCATGGTCGAAAACGGCAAAACCTGGCTCACCCTCCAACGTGTCTTGCCCCAGGGATGGGCGCTGGTCGTGCAGATGGACGAGTCCGAAGCTCTCGCTGCTGTCCAGGACGTAAACAGCCGCAGCCGGATGATCCTGATCGCAGCGGCGGCAATCGTTACGGTGGTGGCGCTGGCCACCTCGCTGTCGATCATCCGTCCGATCCGCCATATGAGCCGCTACGTGGATCAGTTGGCCGGCGGCGACTTCACGCAGCCCCTGAAGATGAAGCGCCGTGATGAACTGGGCGCCATGGCCGCTTCACTCAACCACCTCCAGGAAAACTTACGCGGCACTGTGGCCTCGGTGAAGCAGGCTGTCGCCGACGTCGGTGCAGCCGGCGGGGCGGTCACGGGTTCCGCCCGCGGCGCCGCCAGCGCCCGGCAGAAGATCTCCGCCGCCTTTGCCGATACCCTCACGACCGTACAGACAGCCACCGAGCACCAGCAGGCCCAACTGGACTCCGCCAAGGACACGGTGGCTGAACTGGTGGCGGCGGTTGACCAGATCGCCTCGACCGCGGCCCACCAGGCGGCGGAGGTGAGCCAGGCCGGGCAGGTCGTCGCCGAAATCACGGCCGAGGCGGACCGGGTGGCAGGCGGCATCGAGCGGCTCTCGGGCGCCGTCAGCCAGATCGCCACCATGGGTACGGCGGGCCAGAAGACCCTGGAGACGGCGCTGGTCGGAATCCGGTCGGTCAGCGAGAGCGCCGGTGCCGCTGTGGAAAAGACCCGTGATCTCGGGCAGCGGTCGGAAGCGATCGGCACCATCCTGACGGAGATCTCCGCGATTGCAGCGCAGACCAACCTGCTGGCGCTGAATGCCGCCATCGAAGCGGCCCGGGCCGGCGAAGCGGGCAAGGGCTTCGCCGTGGTGGCCGAAGAGGTGCGGAAGTTGGCCGACCGCTCCGTTCAGTCAGCCCAGAAGATCAACACCATTTTGGCTGCCCTGCAGGATGGGGTTCGGGAGGTGTCCAAGGCGATGGAAAACGGCGCGGTGATGGCCCAGAGCGGCGCCGCACAGGCAGGCGAAGCCGGCGAAGCGCTGGCCGCCGTGCTGGAAGCCGTAACGGCCAGCGCCAAGGAGGCCGCCGCCATCGAGGCGGCAGCCCTGGCCCTCAGGTCGGGCCATGACAGCCTGGGCCGCACATTCCAGGCCCTGGCGGCCGCAGCCGAAGAGAACTCGGCCTCCGCCGAGGAGATGGCCGCCGGCGGCGAGACCGTGCGGAGCGCCATTCGCGACCTGGACTCGCTGGCCATGCAGAACTTCTCGGCCATCCAGGCGGTGGGCGGAGAGTTGGAGACCATCGCCGGCGCAGTCTCCGACATCAGCAAGTCCGTCGAGCGGCTTTCGGCGGTCAGTGAAGCGTTGGATAAGTCGGTTGCCGGGTTGAAGGCATAGAAGCAGCAGCGAGCCCCCAGCCATGCGCCGGGGGCTCGCTTTTCGTTTAGGCTGATGCCCGGGCCTTTGCCGTCACCCGCCGCCGCCCGACCAGGGCCGCCAGAGCCACGAACTTCACTTCGCTCAGGAATGCGACCAGCAGCACGCTGACCGCCTGTCCAACCGTCATCTCGGCAAACCGCGGCGCCGCCGCGACAGCGCTGATGAGCCACGCTGCCGCAGCACATCCCAGTGCAGCGGTCCCCGCCCGGTGCAGGGCCGCCTTCAGGTTCTCCGAGCCCGAAGCCGCCCACCAGCCCAGCCCTGCATAGACCAGCGCCGGCAGCAGAATTCCTGCCGAAATCCCCACCAGGGCCAGCAGGCTGAACAGCCCGATATACATACCTCCGCACAGCACGCCAATCACAAACCGCCTCATTCCGCCACCGCCATCATCACCAGTTTGCATAACTAGTAGATTCCGCCCGTCCCCCTGTTATGCTAGATGTGTAAGATATCTCCCCCCGGCGGCGTCATACTGGCGAGTCGTGCGAGAAAGGTGATCAAACATGCCTGACAACGAACTGCAACTCGTGCTGGAAGCGATCGGCGGCAACGCCGACAGCTTCGGCCGCCTGGCCGACCGCTACAGCCCCACCATCCTGGGCCTGGCCTACAGCCTCACGGGCGACATGGAACTGGCCCGCGACGTGGCGCAAGAGACGCTGCTGAAGGCCTACACGTCCCTCTCTTCCCTCCGGCGGCCCGACCGCTTCGGCAGCTGGCTGCGGCAGATCGCCGCCAACCTGGCCCGCACCCAGCTACGCAGCCAGGGCCGGCACCCCCAGGTGGGGCTTGACGAACTGCCCGAACAAGGAGGCGTCGGCTTGGAAGAGACGGTGGACCGCCGCCTGGCCCGCCAGGAAGTGCTCCGCACGCTGCAGTCCGTACCTGAAGGCCCCCGGGCCGCCGTCGTCCTCCACTACGTGGTCGGCATGGCACCCGCCGAGGCGGCCCGGCACCTGGGCATCTCCCGGGCAGCGTTTGACACCCGGCTCTCGCGCGGCCGCGATGCGCTGCGAAGGGAGCTGACCATACTGATGGATGAAGCGTTGACCGAAGCGAAACAGCAGGTCGAGGTCTACCTGGAAGGGTTGTCGGAGCGGGTCAAGTCTGCCCTCCGGGCAGAGCCCCGGGAGCGGGTGACGGCGGCCAAGGAGCTGGCCCTGCTGGCGGCCCGGGCCAACCTGCCCCGCCTGTTCCGGGATCTCAAGGGCCACGACGAAGGGGTGCGCAAGCTCACGGCCCAACTCCTCGGCGACACCCTCGACCGGCGGGCCGTCGCCCCGCTCATGGAGGCCCTTCAGACCGAGGATGTCCCCGCGGTGCAGGCCGAG
>Ga0196970_1000979_pt1 | contig 23729 bp, 24 predicted proteins | sample S1v_513CmetaG_FD_148672 | JGI IMG/M metagenome (GOLD analysis project Ga0196970, IMG submission 148672) | Soil microbial communities from Anza Borrego desert, Southern California, United States - S1+v_5-13C | ecosystem: Environmental > Terrestrial > Soil > Desert | place: USA: California...
CCCGGCCACCCGGCCACCCCTCCATCACCCAGGAATCCGTCACATCTGCTGCTACGAGGCACAGATCCTGCGGAATCCTCGGCAGTCAGTCGGAGGTCGTCGGCAGCGTCGTCGAAGCGTTGAGGGCTGATCCCCGGTCCGTCGGCCGGCCTTCGGCCCGTCGCCCGGCCGCCCTGGGGCCGCCCTTCCGGCCGCCACCCCACCGGACACCGGCGAATCCGCAGTATCTGACACCCGGAGGCGCAGATCCTGCGGAATCCTTCGGAGGCGGGCGGGCGGGCGGGCGGTCGGTGCGACGGGCGAGCGCGTCAGTCGTCGCGGACGCGTCAGTCGTCGAGGAAGTCGACCAGCTCGGCCGCCAGGCCCGTGTAGGAGGCCGGCGTCATGTCGGCGAGTCGGGCCGCGACGCCGTCGGGCAGGCCGAGCCCGCCGATGAACGCGCGCATGTCCGCGCCCGTCACGCGGCGGCCGCGCGTGAGCTCCTTGAGGCGCTCGTAGGGCTCCTCCATGCCGGGTGTCCCCGCGACACCCGCGGCGCGCATCGCGGACTGGATCGCCTCGCCGAGCACCTCCCAGTTGGCGTCGAGGTCCCGCTCCATCGCGGCGGCGTCGACGTCGAGGCCGGCCAGGCCGCGGCGCACGTTGTCGATGGCCAGGAGCGAGTGCCCGAAGGCGGGGCCGATGTTGCGCTGGGTGGTGGAGTCGGTGAGGTCGCGCTGCAGGCGCGACGTCACGAGCGTGGCGCCCAAGGTGTCGAGCAGCGCGCACGACATCTCGAGGTTCGCCTCGGCGTTCTCGAACCGGATCGGGTTCACCTTGTGGGGCATCGTCGAGGAGCCGACCGTCCCCTGCCCGCGCACCTGTGCGAAGTACCCGAGCGAGATGTACGTCCACACGTCCGTCGCCAGGTTGTGCAGGACGCGGTTGAACCGCGCGACGTCGGCGTACAGCTCGGCCTGCCAGTCGTGCGACTCGATCTGCGTGGTCAGCGGGTTCCACGTCAGGCCCAGGTGCTCGACGAACTCCCGGGACACCGCGACCCAGTCCGTGCCCGGGACCGCGGCGACGTGCGCGCCGTACGTGCCGGTCGCGCCGTTGATCTTGCCGAGGTACTCGGCACCCTCGATGCGACGGAGCTGACGCCGCAGCCGGTGTGCGAGCACCGCGAGCTCCTTGCCGAGCGTCGTGGGGGTCGCCGGCTGCCCGTGCGTCCGGGCGAGCATCGGGACCTCGGCGTGCTCGCGCGCCATGGCCACGAGGTCGGCGACGAGGCCGCGCGCCGCAGGAAGCCACACCTCGCGGACGGCGCCGCGCACCATGAGCGCGTACGCCAGGTTGTTCACGTCCTCGCTGGTGCAGCAGAAGTGCACGAGCTCGGCCACCCGCGGCAGCACCGTGTCCTCGCCGAGCACCTCCGGCGCCTCGGCGAGGCGCCGCTTGACCAGGTACTCGACGGCCTTGACGTCGTGCACCGTGATGCGCTCCGTGGCGGCCAGCTCCGCGACCGTGCCGGCGTCGAAGGTGTCCACCATCGACCGCAGGTGCGTGACCTCCTCCGTCGAGAGGGTGGGCGCGCCCGGGACCGCGTGGTGGGCGGTCAGGTGCACCAGCCACTCGACCTCGACGTTCACCCGCTCGCGGTTGAGTGCGGCCTCCGACAGGTGGTCCACCAGCGGTGCCACGGCGGCGCGGTACCGGCCGTCGAGCGGCCCGAGCGCGATGTGCGGGGTGGCGTCGGCCAGGCTGCGGCGGCTGCGGCGGGAGGCGGCGGAGCCGGCGTCGGCCTCGGCGGCCCCCGCGGCGTCGTCGGTGGTCACGGCGGCGTCGGGCTCGGTCTGCGACATGGCGCCATGATCCCACCGCACCTGCGACGCCGGGCGGGGCTCCCGGGGTCTGGACGGTGGGTGAACCCTGGTCCGGAACCACCCCCGCGCGGGTGCGCCGGGGGACAATGGCGCGCGTGGACCGGCCACCGCCGACGGACGCCCGCACCCGGGCCGGCGATGTGCCGCGCCTCGAGCGGCCGGGCCGGGTCGTGGGCGGCATCGCGCTGCTGGCGCTGGCCGTCGTCGCGGGGACGCTTGCGGGACCCTGGGACCCGCCGCTGCGGAACGACGACGCACCCCTGCCACCGCCGGAGACGCCGACGGACCTGCCGACCCTGCCGGACGTCGACATCATCCCGCCCGACCTCCGCGACACCACGGACGTCCAGCCGTGGGACCTCACGTGGCTCGGGGTGGCCGTGGCCGTCCTCCTGCTCGCCTGGGCGCTCTACGCCGTGCGGGTCTGGCTCCGGCGGCACCCCGCCCCGCGCCCACCCGAGGCGCCCGACGACGCCGGGATCGAGCTCGGTGAGGCGTTCACCGGGCCGGGCACGGTCGTGCCCGACCTGCCGGCCCTGCGGACCGGCGTGGCGGAGGCGGAGGCGGCGCTGCGCCGGTTCGCCCGACCGGTCGACGCCGTCATCGCGGCATGGGTGCGCCTGGAGGCGGCGGCGGCGCGCTCCGGCCTGCGGCGTGACCCCGCGTCCACGCCGACGGAGTTCACGCTGCGCGTGCTCGACGCGGCGCCGGTCGACCCCAGGGCCACCCGCACGCTGCTCGACCTCTACCTGCGCGCCCGGTTCGGCAACGAGCACATGACGCCGGCCGACGTCACGGCCGCGGTGGCCGCGCTCGCCGTGCTGGCGAACGGGCTCGGGGACCCGGAGGACGCCGACACGAGCGACTGGCGGCTCGAGGGCAGTGACACGCCACTGGCCCCGGCGACGCCGGACGACGACGGCCCCGCGCCCGGCGACGACGGCCCGCCGCCCGGCGATGACGGCCCGCCGCCCGGCGACGACGGCGGTGCGCGGTGATGCGCCGGGACTGGCGCCCCGTCGCCGGCGCGGTGCTCATCGGGCTCCTCTCGGGGGTCCTCGGCCTGCGCTGGCCCGACGCGGTCCTCGTCGGGCTGATCGCCGGAGTCGTGGTGGCAGTGTTCGTCGTGGCCGGTGCGTCCGACGCCCCCGCCTGGCCCACGGCGCGGGCTGCGGAGACCTCGGGCACCCGGCGTGACGTGTCCGCCCTGACGTGGTCGTTCATCGGGCTCGACGGGCACGTGTCGGAGGCTGCCGTGCGGCGCCTGCGCGTGGACGCCTCGCGGCGCCTGGCGCGCAACGGCATCGTCGTGCCCGGCGGCCTGGGGGCGACGACGGTGCGCGACACCGAGCCGGCCGTGCAGGACGCCGCGCGGGCCGCGCTGGGGGAGCGCGCGTGGCGGATCCTCACGGCACCGGGCGGGTTCATGCCGTCGCTCGCCGACGTGGCGCACTGCGTCGAGGTCGTCGAGGGGCTGGCGAGCGAGCCGGCCATCCCGCCGATCGCGCCCGGTGCCGCCGTCGTCGGCGCCGCCCACCGGCACGGCGGACGTGCCCCGCGCGGCTTCCGGACGGCGGCACCGCGGCCCACGCGGCTGTCCGGCCGGCCGGGACCGGCCCGTCCCACCGACCTCACCCGCCCCACCGAACGAGGAGATGCCTGACGTGACTGCCCCCACACCCCCGACGACGCCGTCGCCCGGGGAGGTCGCCCGGCTCGCCCATGCGGTCCTCGAGGAGGTGGGCACCGCCGTCGTCGGCATGCAGGACGCGCTGCGCGTGGCGCTCGCCGCCATCCTGTCGGGCGGGCACGTGCTGTTCGAGGACGTGCCCGGCCTGGGCAAGACGCTCGCGGCCCGCAGCCTCGCGACGGCGCTGGGCCTGGAGTTCCGCCGGCTCCAGTGCACCCCGGACCTGCTCCCCAGCGACATCACCGGCTCGGCCGTGTGGGACCCGCAGTCCGCGTCGTTCCGGTTCCGGCCCGGACCCGTGTTCGCGGGTCTGCTGCTCGCGGACGAGATCAACCGGACCGCGCCCAAGACCCAGTCGGCCCTCCTCGAGGCGATGGCCGAGCGGCAGGTCACGGTGGACGGGACGACGTACCCCATGGCCCGCCCGTTCCACGTGATGGCGACGTCCAACCCGGTCGAGTACGAGGGGACGTACCCGTTGCCGGAGGCCCAGCTCGACCGGTTCATGGTGCGGGTGTCCGTGGGCTACCCCGGTGTGGAGGCGGAGGCCGACATCCTCACGCGCCGGCTGGAGCGGCGTCGGGAGGAGGCGCCCGTGACGCGGGTCGTCGACGCACCCACGCTGCTGGCCATGCAGGCGGGCGTGGAGGCCGTGCGGGTCGACCCGGACATCGTGCGGTACTGCGTCGACCTGGCCGCGGCCACGCGCGAGCACGGGGCGGTCGAGGTCGGCGCGAGCCCGCGCGGGTCCCAGGCGCTGATGCTCGTCGCCCGCTCGCTCGCGGTCCTCTCCGGGCGGCGCTTCGTGACGCCCGAGGACGTGAAGGCGGTCGCGGTGCCCGCGCTCGCGCACCGCATCACCCTCACGCCGGCCACGTGGGCGGCCGGCGTCATCGCGGAGGACGTGGTGGGCGAGGTGCTCAGCCGCGTGCCCGGCCCGGCGACGGTGCCGGCCGGCTGATGTCCGAGGGCGCGTTCCGGCGGGGCTGGGGTGACGAGGAGCCACCCCTCGCCGGCGCGCGCCCGGAAGGCGCGGGCCACGCTGGGGGACCGGCAGGCCCGCAAGGACCGCTCGGCCGACCGTGGGCGGTGACCGGGTCGCTGGTCTGGGCGGCGGCTGCGGGGCTCACGATCGTGGCCCTGGGCGGCCTGCTCGGGCGCCCGGACGTCGCCCTGCTCGTCGTGGGGCCGCTGGTCGCGGGCCTGTGGGGAGCGTGGCTGCGGCCCCGCGGGCAGGTCTGGGTGGACCTCGTGCCGCCGGAGTCGGTGACCGTGGGCGAGCTGCGCCAGACGCTGCGTCTCACGACGCCGCCCGGCACCTCGGCGGTGCGGCTGCGCCTGTCCCGGCCCGAGCACGGGAGCACCGAGGTGCTCGTGGACGTGCCGCTGCAGCGCGAGGTCGACGCCGTGGCGCGCTCCGTCCGCACCGGGCCGCTCCCGTTGTTCCACGTGGAACACCAGGGCATCGGCGCCGGTGCGATGACGGTCGGCCCGCACGGGGAGGAGGAGGCGGAGACCGTGGTCGTCCTTCCGCGGGGACGGGCGATGCCGGCCCTGCCGATGCCGTCGCGGCTGCGCGGCCTGACCGGTCAGCACGACTCCCGGCGGTTCGGGCAGGGCGGTGCGCTGCGCGACGTGCACCCGTTCCAGCCGGGGGACGCCGTGCGCCAGGTCGACTGGAAGGTCACGGCCCGCCGCTCGCCGGACCTCGAGCAGCTGTACGTGCGCCGCACGTTCGCCCTCGGTGAGGCCGCCGTCGTCCTCGTCGTCGACTCGCGCGACGACGTCGGGCCGGACCCGGCGACGTGGAGCGGCATCCACGCCATCAGACCCGACGACGCGACGTCGCTCGACCTGGCCCGCCAGGCCGCGATGACGGTGGCGGAGGGCTACTTGGCGATCGGCGACCGGGTCGCGGTCGAGGACCTCGGCGTCCGACGGCGCGCGCTTCGTCCGGGGACGGGGCGGCACCAGCTCGACCGCCTGGTGCAGCAGCTCGGGCTCCTGCGACCCGAGGGCGACCCGCCGACGCGCCTGCGGCCGCCGCGGATGCCGGCCGGCAGCCTCGTGTACCTCTTCTCGACCTTCCTCGACCCCGAGGCCGCGGACATGGCGCGGGCCTGGCGGCGCACCGGCCTCACCGTGATCGCCGTCGACGTGCTGCCGAACGTGCGCACCCGTGGGCTCGACGCCCGGCACTGGCTGGCCATGCGGCTCGTGCGTGTGGACCGGGAGGACCGGCTCGCCGAGCTGGTCCGGGCCGGCGTCGAGGTCGTCCGGTGGGCGGACGCCGACGACACGACGGCGCGGCTCCAGCTCGCCGCGCGGCGGTCGCACCGTCGGCCGGGCGTGGCGCGCGGGGGGCGGCGATGAGGCTCTGGGCACTGCGCAACCGGGTGCGGGAGCTCTTCGGGCTCGCACCCGTCCCGCCACCCCGCGGGGCGGCCGTCCCGGCGGTGCCGCGCGTCCGCGTCGAGCTGTCCGGCGCGGTGCCGGGGGCGATCCTGCGCCTGGTGCCCGGCGTCGTCGTGGTCGTCGTGGCTCTGCTCGCCGGGTGCTCGGGTGGTGGGTGGGTGCTCGCGGGCGCGGCCGCACTCGGCGTCGTGTTCTGGCCCTCGCGACCCGTCGCGGCGTCGTTCACCGGGCTCGCGGCGATCTGGGTGCTGGCGGGCGGCGACCTGCTCGCGCTGGACCCCGTGAGCGGGTCGGTCCCCGGGGTGTGGCGGATGGGCGGGCTGATGGTGAGCGTGCACCTGCTCCTGGTGAGCTCCGCGCTGGCGGGGCACGTGGCGTGGCGCTCGTTCGTGGAACGTGCGGTGCTGCTGCGGCTGCTGCGGGGCGTGCTGGCGACGCAGGCGGCCGCCCTGTCGCTGCTCGTCCTGGTCGCGTGGCTGCGGGCATGGCAGCCCGTGGGCATGGAGTGGCTGCGGCTCGTCGCCGTGCTGGGCGTCGCGGTGGCCGTGGCACTGGCGTTGCCGCGGGAGTGGCTCGTGCGGCGTGCGGGGCGGGGCGACGGCTAGCGGGCGACCGGCTGTCGGTCCGGTGTCCACAAGGGGCGGACGACGCCGTCGTCCACAGCTGACGCGTCCCCGTGCACGGCCAATGCGCCGGAACTGCCTAGCGTCCGGGCGTGGACATCGACGGGGCAGTACGAGCGTGCGTGATCGCGGGGTACCGGCTCGACGACGCAGCCGCTGAGCTGCGCGCCATTGCCGACCTCGCATGGACCGGCCCGACGGCGAGCCTCTGCACCGATCTGGTCCAGGCCGAGTTCCGCGCCGTGACGCGGCTGCACGCGGCGGCCGGCGACGCGCTGGGTGCACTTCGGGCGCACGCGGCCGAGGTGCGAGACCTCGGCGGAGGCTGCTGGTGACCGGCACCCGGACGGGTCCCACCGCTGGTGACGCCCCTGACGAGGGACGCGATCCCTTCACGGTGCGTGGGGGCGCCGGCGGCACGAGGGCCTGCCTCATCGCCCTGATCGGCGGGGCGATCCGGGCCGAGCGCGCCGCCGAGCTGCTGTCCGAGGCGGGCCGGCACGCCGTCGCCGCCTCGAGGACCGTTGCCGTGACCAGCACCGTTGCACCGGCCTCCGGTGCGCGTGCCGCGGCCACGCTGGACGAGCTCACGGACCGGACCGCGGGGGTGCCGCGGTGTCGGGAGGCACTCGTGCACCTCGCCGCGGCGCTGCGCGGCACGGCCGCCGCCTACGCGCGGGCCGACCAGGAGTCCGCCGCGCTGCTACGGCTCCCCGTGGCGGCCGCATGGGCGCTGGGCGAGACCGGACCCGTCGGAGCCTTCGGGCTCGGGGTCCTCGGTCTCCACGCGCTGCTGCTCGCTCCTCAGGCGCTGCTCGTCCCCCGGCTGCTGCGCTACACCCCCACCCCGCTGGGCCTCGGTCTCCGGTGGCTCGGCTCCGACGAACGACGGGCGCAGGGCGGGCCGGCGGGCGTCCTCGCATGGTTCCTCGGTGGGCCGGGCCTCCTCCCGGACGTGCCGATCCCCAGTCCTCGCCAGGTCGAGGCACTGCTCCCCGCCCTCGCTGCGTACGTGCTCGGGCTCGCTCCGGGGGGCGCGGCACCGGGTGGTCAGCCGGTCGCGGCAGCGGCCGCCCTTCTCGCGGCAGGGACGACGGCGACGGCCGGCTTGCTGGGTCGCCCTCTTCCCGGGCTGGTGGTCGCTCCGCTCGTCACGGGCAAGGGGGGCAAGGGGGGCATGGCGGACCCGCGCGAGAGATCGGCGGAGTCCGTCGCGGACGTCCTCGGCGTTGTCGACCGCGCATACGACGTCGACCGGGGGGCGGTGGCGGTCCAGCGGATCGAGCACCCCGACGGGACCCGCTCGTGGGTGGTCGCCATCCCGGGCACCGAGGAGGGCAGCTTCGGCGGCCCCGTGACGACGGACCTGACCAGCAACCTGGAACTCATGGCCGGGGTCCCGAGCGACCGGACGGAGACGGTGATCCAAGCGATGGAGCAGGCGGGCATCCGCCGCGGTGAGCCGGTGATCCTCGCGGGTCACAGCCAGGGGGGCATGGCCGCCGCACGCGTCGCCGCGGCGGTGGGCGACCGCTTCACCGTCGCGGGGGTGGTCACGGCAGGGTCGCCGGTGGGTGGGATGCCGCTACCGGCGGACGTGCCGGCGCTGCACCTTGAGCACGCGCAGGACTACGTCCCTGCCGCCGACGGCAGCCGCAACCCGGACACGCCGAACCGCACGACGGTGACGCGGGATCTCAGCGTCCCGATCGACGGCGTCCCGGCCCTCACCCCGGGCTCGCTCGCCGAGGCGTTCGTCACCCCGCACGACCTGTCCCGCTACATCGAGACGGCCGAGCTCGTCGCGGACCAGGACGACCGCTCCGTCACCACGTTCCTCGCAGGGCTCGAGCGGGTGCTCGACGACGGCACAGGCGAGGTGACGACCCAGCTGTACGTCGGCGTCCGCGTGCCCGACGACGTCAGCGGCCTGACGGGTGCCGCGGGCGCCGGGGTGTGCCGGGTGAAGGCAGTGGCTACTTCTTGGTCTTGAGCGCCACGTTCAGCACGAAGCTCACGACCGAGATGATCAGGGCGCCGACCACCGCGGCCCAGAAGCTGTGGATCCGGAGGCCGTAGTCGGTGCGCTCGGACAGCCAGCCGACCAGGGAGAGCATCAGGGCGTTCACGACGAGGGTGAACAGGCCGAGCGTGAGGATGTACAGGGGCAGGGAGAAGAGCTTCACGATCGGCTTCACCACCGCGTTGACGATGCCGAAGACCAGCGCCACGACCAGGAACACGACCACCGTCGTGGCGGTGTCCTCCCCGCCGACGACCTCCAGGCCGTCGAGGACGAGGTCTGCCAGCCAGATGGCCAGGGCGTTGATCAGCACACGGAGCACGAAGGTCATGAGCGCATCGTTCCGGCCCGCGAACCTGCGGGCAAGGAGCGCGGCCGACGGTGGCATCCTGGCCTCCGTGACCACCCCGGCCGCCCGCCGCGTCGTGCAGAGCCTGCCCGCCTACGTGCCCGGCGCCCGGGTGGGCGCCGAGGGGGCGTTCAAGCTCTCCTCCAACGAGAGCCCCTTCGAGCCGCTGCCCAGCGTCCGCGACGCCATCGGGCGGGCCGCGGCTCAGGTCAACCGGTACCCGGACATGTTCGCGACCGACCTCGCCGTGGCGATCGCCGAGCGGCACGGGCTGGCGCCGGAGGCCGTCGTCACCGGCTGCGGGTCGGTCGCGGTGCTCGGCCACGTGCTGCAGGCGTTCTGCGACGCGGGCGACGAGGTGGTGCACGCGTGGCGCTCCTTCGAGGCGTACCCCATCGCCGTCAGCCTCCAGGGCGCCGTCGGCGTTCCCGTGCCGCTGGACGCCGAGGGACGTCACGACCTCCCGGCGCTCGCGGCCGCCGTCGGGCCGCGCACCAAGGTCGTCCTCGTGTGCTCGCCGAACAACCCGACGGGGCCCGCCGTCCGGACCGACGAGCTCGCGACGTTCCTCTCGGCGGTGCCCGAGCACGTCGTCGTGGTGCTCGACGAGGCCTACGTGGAGTACGTGCGCGACCCTGCCGTGCCGGACGGCGTGACCCTGCTCCGCGAGCACCGCAACGTCGTGATCCTCAGGACGTTCTCCAAGGCGTTCGGGCTCGCGGGCCTGCGGGTCGGCTACGCGCTCGCCCACCCGGAGATCGCGGCTGCCGTGCGCACCGCCTCGACGCCCTTCGGCGTCAACCACCTCGCGCAGGTGGCCGCCCTGGCGTCGCTCGAGGCGGCCGACGAGCTCGCCGAGCGGGTCGACGCCGTCGTCGCGGAGCGGGGCCGGGTGCTCGCGGGTCTGCGGGCACAGGGCTGGACGGTGCCGGACAGCCAGGCGAACTTCGTGTGGCTGCCTACGGGGGAGCGGACCACCGCGCTCGCCGCCGATGCCGCGGGTCGTGGACTCCTCGTCCGGCCCTTCGCCGGCGAGGGCATCCGCATCACGGTCGGTGAGCCGGTCGCCAACGACCGCGTCCTCGAGGTCGCGGCCACCTGGCGGTAGCCGAGAGCGGGTCCAGTCCGCGAGACGAATGCGGCCGTTGCCTGGATTTGTACCCGCAGCGGCCGGTAGTTTGCGGCGCGTGCAGACGACAGGGGTGAATCGCGTCCGTCCCGACGCCGACCTCGTCGCTGCCTGTCGCCCGGGCTGTCCGGGCCACCGAATGCCCTGCTGAGTCCCGCACCGCGGGCCACGCGCCACCGCTACTCGCCGTCGCGCGTGCCGAGGCTCCCTGACAGCGGAGCCGAGCCGGGCGCCCCGCGCCCGGACCAGCCCTGACGGCCGATCGCCGTCCCCGAGCACCCGTCAGCGCGCCCGCGCCGGCCGACCGCCGGCGTGCTGCGCCGTACCCCGCACGGCCGACCGCCGTCGTCCGAGCCATCCGTCTGCCGCGGCTTGTCGCCGCGACCACCCGCTCTCATCCGGAGGACCCACCATGACCATCGACGCACCCGCCCGCACGGACGTCGCGGCGCGCACGACGCCGCTCGAACCCGTCCCGCTCGACCCGGCCACCCTCGGCTTCCCGTCCAGCAACGTCGCCGCCATCCCCCCGCTCGCGCCGCAGTGGCGAGGCCTCGACCTGCGGGAGATCCTCTCCCGCCCGGCCGCCTTCCTCTCCGTGAGCCAGTCGAACTCCCTGTACGAGCCGGGCGGCGTGCAGTACGCCGAGGGTCACGCCTTCCGGGGCAGCCTCCCCGCGACGGTCCGCGTGGTCGAGGCCGCTCGGCGGGCGCCCAACTTCGTGTCGTTCAACTGGATCGGGTACTCGGTGTTCCGGCACGACTACCCGCAGACCGACTTCGACCGCGCGCAGTACGCAGCGTGGACGGGTCACCTCGACGCCACCCCCGAGCAGATCGCCTGGGACGACGCCCTCGTGGGTGACCTGCGCGCTCTCGTGCGGCCCGGCGACAACGAGCTCTACGAGAAGGCGCTCCAGACCGCGTTCACCGGCACCGACCTGCCCCTCGAGCTGGCCCGCAAGAAGGTCGAGGTCCTGGTCATCACCGGGATCCACCTCGACTGGTGCATCGAGGGCAACGCCCGTGCCGCGCGGGACAACGGCTACCTGCCGATCGTCATCGGGGACGCCACGGGCACGCAGCACCCCAGCCAGGAGCCCGAGGCGTTCCGCCGCATCAACGAGTTCTTCGCGCCGGTGATCTCGTCGGCCCAGTTCGTCGAGCTGGTGACGCGCTGATGGGCAACGTCGGCCTGCTCCTCGTGGGCGTGGTGCTCCTGGTCAACGGGTTGGCGTCGCTGGGCGTCGTCCCAGCCCGCAGCGCCGCGCCGCTGAACATCTTCGTCGGCAGCGTCCAGGTGGTCCTGCCCACGATCATCCTGATCCAGTCCGGGTCCGACCCGGCCGTGGTGTCCGGCACATGGCCCAGCTACCTGTTCGGGTTCACCTATCTGTGGTTCGGGCTGCAGATCATCTTCGGTCTCGAGCCGGAGGGGTTCGGCTGGTACAGCGCGTTCGTCGCCGCGATCGCCGCCTACCACGCGGTGACGACCGTCGGCAGCGACCCGGTCTTCGCCGTCATCTGGGCGACATGGGCGCTCATGTGGACGTTGTTCTTCGTGCTCCTCGCCCTGGGCCGGACGCAGGTCGGCGGCTTCGACCTGGGCCGCTTCACCGGGTGGTTCCTGGTGTGGCTCGGTGTGCCGACGTGCACCATCTCGGCCCTGTTCCTGCTGGAGGGTCGGTGGAGCACGAGCGCCGGGGCGGGTCTCGGGGCGCTCGTCGCCCTGGTCGCCCTCACGGCGCTGTCGGTCGTGCTCACCCGGGCCGGCCTGCCGGGTCGCCGCACGACGGCGCCGGCACCTGCCGCGGCGGAGCGCCCGACGCCGGACCGCGCACTCCGGGACGAGGAGCTCGCGGCAGTCTGAACACGGTCCCGGGCGCCGGCTTCAGGCCGGCGCCCGGGACGCCGATGCATGGGGCGCCAGCATGATCACGACCCGGCCCGGGCGCGGCCGGCGCGAGCACGAGGAGCCCCATGGACAACGCGACCTTCGACGGGATGGGCGAGGCCCAGCTGCTCACGCTGATCGCGGTCTACGCGGTGCTGCTCGTTCTGATGACCGTCATCTACGTGACGATCATCCGGAAGGCCGGCTACTCCGGCTGGTGGATCCTCACGATGCTCGTGCCTGTCGTGAACGTGGTGATGATCGCCGTCTTCGCGTTCTCGGAGTGGCCGGTGACGCGCGAGCTCAACGCCGCCCGCGCGGCGCTCCAGCACCAGGAGATGCAGCAGCAGGCGCAGAGCTACAACCGGTTCAGCTGGGGCGGCTGACCCGCGACGGGGCGCAGGCCCGCGGCGCCCCCGCGCGAGGCGCCGACGCCGGTCAGTCCGGGATGGTGATCGGGAACTGGATCTCGGTCAGGTAGTCGGCGGGGTCCGGGGTGTCCTCCGGCGAGGTCAGGTACACCTCGCGGGGCGCGCCCACGGCCGTGTGGCCGTGCGCCTGCACCCACTGCTCGACCGCCGCGTAGGCCGGCCCCTCCTCGTCGTACCGGCCGCGGTGCACGGTGGCCGCCACGAGGTGCGCGGGGCGCTCCTCACCCGTCACCGCTCCCACAGTGCGGTCGCCGTCCCCCGCGGGTGGCACGAACGGCGTCGCCACCGGGATGCCGACCTCGATGGCGCCGGCTCCGCCGTCGGCGTCGACGACATCGGTCATGACCAGGAACGGCGGCCCGGCGAAGCCGGCGCCGGACCGCCCGACAGCGCCCATGAGCACCCCGAACGCCGCGCCCACGTCGTCCCCGATCGTCTGTGCCGTGACGCGCGTGCGCAGCACGGCGACGTGCTGGGCGGGGATCTCCTTGACTGCTACCTCGTAGACCATCGGACGTCCTTCCTCCTCGATGAGACGGCGGAGGAACGCGAGCATCCGGCTCTGGTGGGCGAGCTGGTCCTCGAGCCTGGCGCGGTGCCGCTCCATGACCTTCGCGACGACGGCGTCGTCGGCGGCCCCCAGCACCTCGCGGATCTCGTCGAGCGGCATCTCCAGCGACCGCAGCACCCGGATGACCTCGGCCTGCGTTGCCTGGGCGTACGTGTAGTACCGGTAGCCGGACGAGGGGTCGACCCACGCCGGCTCGAGCAGGCCGGCGTCGGCGTAGTGCCGCAGTGCCTTGATGGAGAGCCGCGTCACCCGCGAGAAGCGGCCGATCGGGATCAGGTTGTCCATGGTTCCTCCGCGAACCACCGTGGGGTCTCCCGCTGGGGAAGAGTCAAGCGCGTCTGCCGACCCGATGTCCGCGCATGGCCCCTGGCTCGACAGGTCCCTTGAGCGCCGTGAGGGCGTCCGGGACCATGATCTGCAACCGGACGCAGGAGCCGGCCACCGCACGGCTGCGCCCGGCGCGCCGCGCTGCGAGACGGGAGCACCCGTGATCGGGACGGTCGTGTACAGCGGTGGCAGTGCGAGCGGCGGCATCGAGCTCGCCTTCTGGGCGGTCTACGCGATCGCGACCCTCGTCGGGTACGTCTTCATCCTGCGCAAGGCGGGCTACTCCGGGTGGCTGGTGCTGCTGGGCCTGATCCCCGTGGTGAACGTCGTGCTGTTCTTCGTCTTCGCGTTCTCGGAGTGGCCGGTCGTGAAGGAGCTCAAGGCCACCCGCCGCGCGTACGACCTGTACCGGCAGAACCGGAACCGCCAGGAGGTGGGCCCGCGCTGAGGAGACCAGGGACGTCCGTGCGTTGACGCCCCGCGGAGCCGTTGGAGGGTTCGCACAACGGGCGCGGGCGCGTTTGTCGAGGTCGTGCAGGCGCAACCTACGGATGCGTAGCCTACGCTTCCGTAAGTCAGCCTGTACCCCTCGGAAGGACCGCCCAGGTGGCCCAGACATCCCCGACGGAGCCCTGGATCGGCGCCACCCCCGCCGACTCGACGGCTCCCACGGACCGCATGGACCGCACGAGCCCGTCGAACCCCTCGGACCCGCAGCCGATCCCCGAGCTGGTCCAGCTCCTCACGCCCGACGGCCTCCGCGTACCCCACGCCTCCTACGACGCCCGGGTCGCGCACCTGACGCCGGAGCGCCTCCGCGCCCTGTACCGGGACATGGTGCTGACACGCCGGTTCGACACCGAGTCCACCGCCCTGCAGCGGCAGGGCGAGCTCGCGCTCTTCGCCCCCTGCCTCGGCCAGGAGGCCGCCCAGGTCGGCTCCGCCCACGCGCTCGCCCCGCAGGACTTCGTGTTCCCCTCCTACCGGGAGCACGGCGTGCTGCACACCCGGGGGATCGACCCGCTCGACGTGCTGAGCCTCTTCCGCGGCATCGACTACGGCGGCTGGGACCCGCGTGAGCACAACACGCACCTGTACACGCTGGTCATCGGCTCGCACACCCTGCACGCCACCGGGTACGCGATGGGGGTCCAGCGGGACGGGCTCGTCGGCACCGGGGACCCCACCCGCGACACCGCGGTCGTCGCGTACTTCGGCGACGGCGCGACCGCCCAGGGGGACACCAACGAGGCGCTCGTCTTCGCAGCCGTGAACAACGCCCCGCTCGTGCTCTTCTGCCAGAACAACCAGTGGGCGATCTCCGAGCCGACCACCAACCAGGCCCGCGTGCCGATCGCCGACCGCGGCAAGGGCTTCGGCGTCCCCAGCGTCCGGGTCGACGGCAACGACGTCCTCGCCTGCTACGCCGTCACCGCGGAGGCGCTCGAGCGCGCCCACTCCGGTGGCGGCCCCACGCTCGTCGAGGCCTACACGTACCGGATGGGGGCGCACACCACCTCCGACGACCCCACGCGGTACCGCACGCGCGAGGAGGAGGAGAGCTGGCGGCGTCGGGACCCGATCGACCGTCTGCGCACCTACCTCGAGAGCATCGGCGAGCTGCCCGAAGAGTTCGTGGCGCAGCTCGAGGTCGACGCCGACGCCCTGGGCGCCCGCCTGCGGGACGGCGTCCGCGCCATGGGCAAGCCCGCGCCGTCGTCGATGTTCGACGACGTCTACGCCACCCCGCACGCCGGCGTCGCCGCCGACCGCGCGTGGTTCACCGAGTACGACGCCGCCCTGGCCGCTCCGGTCGCGGGACCCGACGAGGGGAGCACACGATGAGCACGATGACGGCCCTCCGCACGGCACACCCGACGACGACGGTGCCCGCCCCCTCCGGCGCCCCCGCCCGGGCCGCCGCGCCCGGCCGGGGCACGCAGCGCCTCACGCTCGCCAAGGCCATCAACCTCGGCCTGGGCGCCGCGCTGGGCGCCGACCCGCGTGTCCTGCTCATGGGCGAGGACATCGGCCGGCTCGGCGGCGTGTTCCGGGTGACCGACGGGCTGCAGGCCGAGTTCGGGACCGACCGGGTCGTCGACACGCCCCTCGCCGAGTCCGGCATCGTCGGTACGGCGATCGGGCTGGCGATGCGCGGCTACCGGCCGGTGTGCGAGATCCAGTTCGACGGGTTCGTCTTCCCGGCCTTCGACCAGATCACGACCCAGCTGGCCAAGATGCACTACCGGTCGCGCGGCAAGCTGACGCTCCCCGTCGTCATCCGCATCCCGTACGGCGGCGGGATCGGCGCGGTCGAGCACCACAGCGAGTCGCCGGAGGTGCTGTTCGGGCACACCGCGGGGCTCCGCGTGGTGTCCCCCGCGACGCCGGCCGACGCCTTCACGATGATCCAGGAGGCCATCGCCTCGCCCGACCCGGTGATCTTCTTCGAGCCCAAGGGCCGGTACTGGGACAAGGGCGACGTCGACCTCGACGTGCCCTACGGCGCCACGATCGGCGGGCTGGACTCGGCGCACGTCGTCCGGCCCGGCCGCGACGCGACGGTCGTCGCCTACGGGCCGACGGTCGCGACCGCGCTCAAGGCGGCCGACGTCGCCGCGGGCGAGGGCCGCAGCCTCGAGGTGATCGACCTGCGGTCGATCTCGCCGCTCGACACGGACACGGTCGCGGCGTCCGTCCGCCGCACCGGCCGTTGCATCGTGGTGCACGAGGCGCCGGTCCAGTACGGCACGGGCGCGGAGGTGGCGGCCCGGATCACCGAGTCGTGCTTCTACCACCTGCAGGCTCCGGTGCTGCGGGTCGGCGGCTTCGCCATCCCCTACCCGGTCGCCCGGCTCGAGCACGAGTACCTGCCGTCGGTGGACCGGCTGCTCGACGCCGTCGACCGCGCCATCGCCTTCTGAGGAGCTCCGGTGCCCCGCTACGAGCACTTCCGCCTGCCCGACGCCGGTGAGGGCCTCACCGAGGCCGACATCGTCGAGTGGCGCGTCGCCGTCGGCGACCGCGTGCGCGTGAACCAGCCGATCGTCGAGATCGAGACCGCGAAGTCGCTGGTCGAGCTGCCCTCCCCGTTCGACGGCGTGGTGACCGAGCTGCTGGTCGAGCAGGGGGTGACGGTCGACGTCGGGACGCCGATCATCACCGTGGACACGGACCCGGAGGGTTCGGCTGCGGTACCTGCCGACGGCGAGGGCGGTGCGTCCGCGGGGGTTCCGGCCGACGAGGCGGGGAGCGGGGCGGTGCTCGTCGGGTACGGCACCGCCGACGCCGGTGGGAGCCGCCGGGCGCGGCGGGCCGCCGCGTCGGGTGCCGGTTCCGTGGCCACGGCTGCGCCGCCGGTCGCACCGCCGGTCGGACCGCCGGTCGGACCGCCCGCCACGACGGCGGCGTCCGCGCCCGCCGTGCCGGCGGCGATCCCCGTCGAGCCGATGCCCGTCGGGGCGTCGAACGGCGTCGTGAGCGCGCGGGAGAGCGCGCCGTCGTCGCCGGTGCTCGCCAAGCCGCCTGTGCGCAAGCTGGCCAAGGACCTCGGCGTGGACCTCGCCACCGTCACCCCGACCGGCCCCGGCGGCATCGTGACGCGGGAGGACGTGCTGGCGCGCTCCAAGGGCAACGAGCCGCAGAACCTCGCCACGTACGCGGCGGACGACCAGCCGTGGCTGGCGTCGGGCACGGTGTCGGAGGACGGCCGGTCCACGCGCGTGCCCGTGAAGTCGGTGCGCAAGCGCACCGCCGAGGCGATGGTGGCGTCCGCGTTCACGGCGCCGCACGTGTCCGTGTTCCACACGGTCGACGTGACCAAGACCATGCACCTGGTCGAGCGCCTGCGGGCCGACCGCGAGTTCGCCGACGTGCGTGTGACGCCGCTGCTGATCGCCGCGAAGGCGCTGATCCTGGCGGTGCGGCGGCACCCCGAGGTCAACGCGTCCTGGCTCGACGAGTCCCAGGAGATCGTCTACAAGCACTACGTGAACCTGGGGATCGCCGCGCAGACGCCGCGGGGGCTCATGGTTCCGAACGTCAAGGACGCGCACCGGCTCGGCCTGCACGACCTCGCCGTCGCTCTGGCCGACCTCACGTCGAAGGCGCGGGCCGGGACCACGACACCCGCCGACATGTCCGACGGCACCATCACGATCACCAACGTCGGCGTGTTCGGGATCGACACCGGCACCCCGATCCTCAACCCGGGCGAGTCCGCGATCCTCGCCTTCGGCGCCATCCGCGAGCAGCCGTGGGTGCACAAGGGCAAGGTCAAGGTGCGGCACGTCACGCAGCTCGCCCTGTCGTTCGACCACCGCCTGGTCGACGGCGCCCTGGGCTCCCGCCTCCTCGCCGACGTCGCCCGCGTCCTCGAGGACCCGTCGTACGGCCTCATCTGGGGCTGACCATCCCGAGCCGCGGCAGGTGGCGCGCGGATTCCGCAGGATCGGCTACCAGGAGCGACCGATCATGCGGAATCGTCGCCGCACCGGTCGCCGCACCGGTCGCCGCACGGGTCGCCGCACGGGTTGCCGCACCGGTCGCCGCACCGGTCGCCGCACCGGTCGCCGTAGGGTGAGCGGGTGAAGGACGCCGCTGCGGACCGCACGACGGTCGTCCGCACCCGCGTCGCAACTGGGGCGGTCGTTGCGGTGCTCGGGGCGAGCGTCGTCGTCGTCGCGCTGGCTGCGCTCGGCCTCGCGGGCTCCGCGGAGGCGCCGCTCCTCGGCGATCCCGGCGCCCTCGTGCGGTGGTCGCTCCCGGTCACGACGGCGCTCGCCGACGTCGCGGGCGCCGTCACGCTGGGCGCGCTCTTCCTCGCCGCGGCCGTGCTCCCGCCGCGCAGTGCGGGCCTCCACCGGGCCGACGACGACCACCCGGCCTGGGCCGCGGCCGTCCTGACGGCCGCCGTCGCGGCGGGTGCCTGGACGCTGCTCGGGGTCGCGCGCCTGCTCCTCACCTACGCGAGCGTCGCCGGCCGGCCGCTGGGTGCGGAGGGCTTCGGCGCCGAGCTGCAGCTGTTCATGACCGACATCACCCTCGGCCGGCTGCTGATCGGCGCGGTCGGCATCGCGGCCGTGACCGCGGTGGTCGCGCTGCTGGTCACCGGCCCGCGCACGGCCGCCGCGGCCGGCGTGCTCGCCGGTGTCGTCCTCGTGCTTCAGGCCCAGTCCGGGCACTCGTCCGGCGCCACCAACCACGAGCTGGCGATGAGCTCGATGTTCCTGCACCTCGCCGGTGTCGCCCTATGGGTCGGCGGGCTCGCCACCCTCGCGATCGTCGTGAGGCGCCTCGGCGCCGACCTGCCCGCCGCCGTCAGCCGGTACTCCACGCTCGCAGGCTGGTGCTTCGCGGCCGTGGCCGTGTCCGGCGTCGTCAACGCGGTGATGCGGCTCGGCGGCGACTGGGCGAGCACCTACGGCGCACTCGTCGCGGGCAAGGTCGCGCTGCTCGGCGTCCTCGGGGCGATCGGGTGGGCGCACCGGCGCGCGGTCATCCCGCACCTGGCCGCGCGCCCAGGCGCGTTCTGGCGCCTGGCCGTCGTCGAGCTGGCGGTCATGGGGGCGGCGGCCGGTCTGGCCGGGGCTCTCGCCGCCACCGCCCCGCCCGTGCCGCAGGAGCCCGACCCGGCGGCGCCGCTGACACCCGCCGAGATCGTCACGGGCCACCCCCTCCCGCCGCCGCCCACCGCCGAACTGTGGCTGACGTCGTTCCGCTGGGACCTGCTGGTCGCGCTCGGGTGCCTGGCCGGCGTCGTCGTGTACGTGCGGTGGGCGCTCCGCCTGCGCGCTCGGGGCGACCGGTGGCCCATCGGCCGGACCGTGAGCGCCGTCGCAGGCCTCACCCTCCTCGCATGGGCGACCTCCGGCGGGCCGGCGGTGTACGGCCACGTGCTGTTCAGCGCGCACATGCTCCAGCACATGGTGCTCGTGATGGTCGTGCCGATCTTCCTGGCGCTCAGCGCACCGGTGACGCTCGCGGCGCGCGCCCTGCCGGTGCGGCGCGACGGCTCCCGCGGACCGCGGGAGTGGCTGCTCGGCATCGTGCACTCGCGCGTGGCCGGGTTCTTCGCCAACCCCGTCGTCGCGGCCGTGAACTTCGCCGGGTCGATGGTGGTCTTCTACTACACGGACCTCTTCGAGCTCGCCCTGACGACGTACCTCGGGCACCTGTTCATGATCGTGCACTTCTCGCTCGCCGGGTACCTGTTCGCCAACGCGCTCGTCGGGATCGACCCCGGCCCGGACCGCCCGGGCCATCCCGTCCGCCTGCTGCTGCTCTTCACCACGATGGCGTTCCACGCGTTCTTCGGGCTGGCGCTGGTGAGCGGCGAGACACTCCTCGTGCCGGAGTGGTTCGGGCTGCTGGGCCGCCCGTGGGGGCCGCCGGCGCTCGAGGACCAGCAGGCGGGCGGAGGCATCGCCTGGGGCATCAGCGAGCTGCCGATGCTCGCGCTCGCGATCGCGCTGGCGGTGGCCTGGACGCGCGACGACGAGCGCACGGCCCGGCGTCGGGACCGCGCGGCGGACCGTGACGGCGACGCCGAGCTGGCCGCCTACAACGCGATGCTCTCCCAGCTCGCCAAGGGCCGCCGGAGTACGCCGGACGGGTGACGGGCCGCGCCCGTCGTACCGGCCGCCGGGCGCTCGACGGGCGGACCCGGCCGTTCTCGCTGATGATCGACGTGAGGCCGGACCCCCTGTCCGGCGGACAAGGAGTGACCCATGGGCATCGGAACCGGGATCGTCCTCATGGTGATCGGCGCCATCCTGGCCTTCGGCATCGAGCCGGACGCCTGGAGCGTGGTCAACCTGAACATCGTCGGGTACATCCTCATGGTGGGCGGCCTGATCGCGCTGATCCTGGCGCTGGTCGCGAACCAGCAGCGGCAGCGCACCCACCACGTGGTGGAGCGCTACGACGACCGCTACCCGCCGCCGGCCGTCTGACGCCACGGCCCGACGCACACACCCGTCGACTCGAACATCCGGCTCGGCTGCGAGCACGTTTCGCTCGCACACCACACGGATGTTCGAGTCGCGTGTGTGTGAGGGCGTCCGTCAGGCGTCCAGGACGCCGCGGATGATCGAGCTGCCGGAGTGGGCGGGGTCGCCGTCGTAGGGCTCCTCGGACACGTCGACGACGGCGAAGTCGGCCAGGTCGATGCCGCTCGGCACCGTGAACCTGCCTTCCGAGCCCTCGAGGACGCCCAGGCTGATGAGCCGCGTGACCTCGCGGTCGATGAGCCACACCTCGCGGAAGCCGTCGTCGTCCGGCTCCCCCTCGAGGGTGAGGACGAGCGTCAGCGCGCCGTCGTCGGACTGCTCCACGACCGCCGCGCCCGTCGCCTCCCACCCGGGCAGGGGGTCAAGGGCCGCGCTCGCGACGACGTCGCCGCGCCCGTCATCCGGGCCCGCCGCGCCGTCCAGCGCCCGCACGCCGAGCCCGCCGACGACGAGGCCCGCGGCGGCCGCGCCCGCCACCCACCACCCGGTCCGCCGACGCCGGAGCGGGACGACGACCGCGGGCGCGGCTGCGTCGTCGGCACGCGCGACGCCCACGGGCGGCGAGGCGGTCTGGGACCCGGAACCGAGACCGACCTCGGCGCTGATCCGCTCCCACACCTGCGGTGCGGGCGCCACGAGGGCGTCGGCCGGCGTCACGGACCGTCCGACGGCGACCACGGCGGCCAGCTCGGCGGCCTCCTCCGCGCAGCGCTCGCAGGCGTCGATGTGCGCGCGGTCCGCGTCGGAGGCGGGCTCGCCGAGCGCGAGGAGCGCCAGGACCTCGGCGTCAACGTGCTCCACTGCTCACCTCCAGTCGGTCGCGCAGGCGCACCAGGCTGCGCCGGATGTGGCTCTTGACGGTGCCGAGGGGCAGGTCCAGACGGTTGGCGATCTGGTCGTGCGTGAGGTCGTCGTAGAACGCCAGGGCGAGGATGGTCCGCTGCGGCTCGCCGAGCCGGGCGAGCTCGTCGGCGACCGTCAGGCGCTCCGCGACGCCGGCCGTCTCGGCCTCGGGGGGGCGGCCGACCCGGGTGGCGACCGCCATGGTGTCCCGCTGGTCACGGGCGCGCCGCGCGAACACGTCGGCCACCGCGTTCCGGGTGATGCCGGTGAGCCAGCCGGCGAGCGACCGCTCGGTGTCGAACCCGGTGCGTCCGCGCCACGCGCTGACGAACACCTGCTGGGTGACGTCCTCGGCGTCGGGAACGTTGCCCAGGGAGCGGAGGGCGAGCGTGTGCACCAGGGGCGACCACCGCCGGTAGGCCTCCGCGAGCGCTGCCTCGTCGCCCGCGCCGAACCGCCGCGCGACGTCGGCGTCGGCCCAGGTGGCAGGCGGGTCCGCCACCGCGGGGAACGGGGACTGGGACAGTGCGGTGGTCCTTCCGGGGCCGGGCCGGGACGGTCGGGCTCTCGAGTGCTGCGCGTCGGTCGAGGGGGACCATCATCACCCCAGGGGGGCGGCTGTGACGAGCACGTTGTCGGTGTAGCTGCGGACGTCGCTGCGCCAGCTCCCGCCGCAGGTGATCAGGACGAGACGCGGGGGACCCTCCCGGTCGAACACGTCGGCCCAGGCCACCTCGGGCTTCGGCTGCGCACTGCGGCCGGTGACCTCGTAGCTCACCTGGGTCCCGTCGGCGAGATCGACGACGGCGACCTGGCCCACCTCCGCGTCGGTCAGCGCCGCGAACGGGCCGAGCCCCGCGGAGACGACGGAGTCGACGTGCGCCGCGATGACGACGGTGCCGGCGTCGTCCCCGGGGGCTGCGCCGAACCGGTACCAGCCGCCCCGCTCCGCGTACGGGGGAACCTCCATCTGGCCGTCGGCGGCGACCCCGACCGGGTCGAGCGGGACGTCGATCCCGAGCGCGTCGACGCGCAGCCGGGTGGGCTGTGCCGCGGCTTGCCCGGCCGTGAGCGAGCCGAGGTCCGCGGACCGGACCGGCACCTCGGGGACGGGTGCGGCGTCGTCGGCGGGCGACGGAGTGGGAGCGGGGGCGGGGGCGGCGAGCGTCGGCGTCGTGGCGCTCGCCGACGCCGACGCCGCCCCGTCCGGGTCGGACGCCGCCGCGCACCCGGCCGTCAGCAGCACGGCGGTCAGGACACCGGTGACGAGGGCTCGGGTGCGCGGCATGGGGTCCTCCGGAGGTCGGCCGTCCGCCCCGCAGGTGAGCGGGGCGGACGAGGGTGGTGACGACGGCCCGTGGCCGGGGCACGGCGAGGGGTGGGCACCGTGCCCCGGCGGCGGGGCTCAGTCGCGGGCCGTGGCCCGGACCGACTGACGACGGGCGATGAGGAGGGCGCCCGCCGCCGCGACGAGCACGCCGGTGGCCAGGAGCCACGGGGTGCTCGACGTCTGGTCGTCGTCGGTCGCGGCGAGGCCGAGCTCGCCGGTCGGGACCCCGGCCGGCGCCGAGTGCAGGCCCTCGATGGTCTGCACGGCGAGCTGCAGGTTGCCCGCCTCGAGGCTGCCCCACGCGTAGACGATCGTGTTGACGCCCTCGGTCACCGGGACGTCGGCCGGGCCGATGACGGGCTCGGTGGTGCCGGCCGCCGCGACGGCCGCGGACACGGTGGCGGCGGGCAGGTTCAGCACCTGCTCGTCGGGGTTCTCCAGGCCGGAGATGACGGCGGAGCCGCCGGCGAGGACGTCGACGGCCGGCGCGGCAGCCGTGTGCCGCACGGTGAGGCGGCCCTGGCCGGCGGCCGTCGTGGAGGTGTCGTTGGTGAAGAGGGTGGCGGTCGGGGTTCCCTCGGCGTCGAGGTGCGCGACGGCGGTGTAGCTGGTCCCCGCGGTGAGCGGCAGGTCGACGGGGCCGATCGCCGGGGCGGAGTCGTCGGCGGCGTCGGCGGCCGTGATCGCGACGGTGTACGTGCCGGCGGGCAGGTCGAGGGGACCGGCCAGGTCGCCCGGCTCGAAGTCGTCCAGGGTGCGCTCCCCGTTGACCCAGACGTCGACGGTGAGGTCGGGCACCCCGTGCAGCACGGACAGGCTGGCGGTGTGGTTGTCCGCGGCAGCCGGCAGGGCGGCGGCGACGGTGGCGAGGGTGGCGAGGCCGATCGCGGATCCGGCTGCGACGGCTCGGGTGGCGGTGGTGCGCATGGGTCTCTCCTCGGGTGCTGCCCCGCGGGGCACAGGTCGTTGACGCTTCTACTACGGCGTCAGCCGTGCCTTTGGATGCACGAGATGCACACGAGTTCGAGAGTTTGTCCAAGGTTGGCCACGAACGGCTGGGCTGTGCGGCGCACCGACGGCGTCGGCCGCCGCCCGGTGAGTTCGAGGGTTTGTCGCGAGTTCGAGGGTTCCGAGCCGGCGGATTCAACCTGTCGTCGCAACGAGGAGTTGGTTGAGCTTCTCTGATGGTGTCATCCAGCCGAGGGTCTTGCGGGGGCGTCCGTTGAGGCT
>Ga0196970_1000980_pt1 | contig 23721 bp, 20 predicted proteins | sample S1v_513CmetaG_FD_148672 | JGI IMG/M metagenome (GOLD analysis project Ga0196970, IMG submission 148672) | Soil microbial communities from Anza Borrego desert, Southern California, United States - S1+v_5-13C | ecosystem: Environmental > Terrestrial > Soil > Desert | place: USA: California...
GCCGGCGATCAGCGCGTGCGGCGCGTCCAGCGGCCTCTTGCGCCGCCACAGCGCCGCGGTGGTGACCAGCGCCCGCGCCCGGCCCAGCGCGAGGCGCAGCCGCAGCGGCTCCGGCCCGAAGGCGGCGTACAGCGGCGAGGCGACGCAGCCGGCCTTCAGCGTCCCGAGCAACGCGACGACGAGGTCCGGCACCCGCGGCAGCAGCGTGAACACCACCTCGCCCGGCCGCACGCCGAGCCGGCGCAGCGCGTCGGCGAAGCGGCTGCTCTGTTCGGTCAGGTCCGCGTAGGTGAGCGTCCGTTCGGCGCCGTCGCGGCCGACCCAACGCAGTGCCGGGCGTTCGCCATGACCCAGCGCGACCTGCCGGTCCGCCGCCGCCCAGCCCATGTTGAGCCCGGCCGGGCCGGTCAGTTCGGCGCGGATCGCGGTCCAGGAAGAGGGATCGCTCATTGCCCCCACCCTAACCCTCCCCCGCTGTCGCAGGGGAGGGAACTCCGCCGCTCTGCCCCCTCCCCTGCGAAGCGGGGGAGGGATGGGGTGGGGGCAATGCACTTCATCCGTGTCCTCACAGCATCACCGACACGTGCACCACCCCCGGATCATCCACGCTGACCTTCCGCTTGAACCCCAGCGCCTCGCACAGCCGCAGCATCGACCGGTTCTCCATCAGCACTTCGCCGAACACCTCGCGCAGGCCGCGCGAGCGTGCGTGGTCGAGGATGCGGCGCATCAGCACCGGCCCCAGGCCCAGGCCGGCCATGTCGTGCGCCAGCATGATGGCGAACTCGGCGCGCTCCAGGTCGGCGTCGGCGGACAGGTGCACGGCGCCGTGCACCGCCGCCGTGCCCGGCGGACCGGGATCGGCCACCACCAGCCCCATGTCGCGGTCGTAGTCGATCTGCGACATGCGGGCGGCGGTGGCGTGCGTCAGCTCGGCCTTGGGGGCGAAGAAGCGCAGCCGCACCTCGTCGGCGGTCAGGCGGGCGAACATCGCCTTCAGCGCCGGCTCGTCCTCCGGCAGCACCGGGCGCACCACGAAGGTCCGCCCGTCGGGCAGCGGCAGCGTACGCTCCAGTTCCGTCGGGTACGGCCGGATCGCCAGCGGCGTGCGCGCGGACCCAGCCGGCAGCAGGTCGACCGCGGCGCCGCCCGGTCCGACCGTCAGCCCGGACACGTCCTCGCGCTCGGCCACCAGCTGCGCCAGCCGCACGAGGTCGGGCGCCGCCACGTCGTCCACCACCGCGCGCGCCAGCGCCAGGTTGAGCGGCGGCAGCACCACCGCGCCGCCCACCGCCAGCACCGGCCCGAACAGCGGATCGACGCGCATCGACGCGCTCACGCCCGTGCCGACGCCGTAGGCGGCGAGCAGCGCCATCGCCTCCGCCCCCTCCAGCCGCAGCCGCCCGTCGGCGCGCGCCACCGCGGCCAGCGCGTCCGCCACCGCGCGGTCCGGTGGCGGGCCGGGCGGGATGGAGGGCGGCGTCTCGGTCAGCAGCTCCTGGTTCCGGCGGTGCGCCGCCATGTGCAGGAAGGCGCGCGCCGCCCGGTCGGGGGTGTCGAACACCGGCACGTGGTGGCTGGCGAGATCCGCGGACGCGCGCTCGGCGTCGCGCTCGCCCAGCCAGGATGTCAGCACCGGCAGGCGGATGGACGGCATGGCCTCGGCCACCGCGCGTGCCGCGTCGCCGGCCGGCGCCAGCGCGGTCGGCGCGTGCAGCAGCAGAACGGCGTCGGCCGCACGCTCCGCCTGCACGTCGCGCAGCGCGCCGGCGTAGGCGGCGCCGTCCGCCCCCTCGCCGAGGTCGCGCGGCGCCCCGGCCAGCCGCCCGCCGCCGGCAAGCAGCGCGTCCGCCGCCAGCCGCGCGATGCCGCGCCCGTTGGCGACGATGGCGAGGCGGTCGCCCTTCACCGGCGCGCCCACCGCCAGCGCCTCCAGCGCGTCGAACAGCTCGTCCAGCGTATGGACGCGCAGCAGGCCGGCGCGGCGGATGGCGGCGTCGAACACCGCGTCCGGCGTCCCGTCCTCCAGCCGCCCTCCGGTGCGCAGCACGATCACCGGCTTGACGCGCGACACCGCCCGCGCCGCCGACAGGAAGCGCCGCGCCCCGCCCGCGTCCTTGGTGGTGACCTCGTCCAGCACCAGCAGCACCGACTGGCACTCGCGCTCCAGCGCCAGGTAGTTCAGCACCTCGCCGAAGCCGACATCGGCCATCTCGCCCAGCGCCGCCACGTGCGAGAAGCCGACGTCGCGGCGCAGCGCCCAGTCCAGCACCGCGCCGGCCAGCGTGCCCGACTGTGCCACCAGCGCCACCCGCCCGGCCTGCGGCGCGCGGTGGAACGATCCGGCGGCGAAGCGGCGCCCCGGCACCGCCACGCCCAGGCTGGCCGGGCCGAGCACGCGGATGCCGTTGTCCTTGGCGGCGCGGCGCACCGCGTCGCGCACCGCCGCGTCGGGGGCGTGGCCGCCGGTCAGCACCGCGGCGCGCACGCCCTTGCGCCCGGCCTCGGCCACGAGGTCCGGCAGGCGCGCCGCCGGGGCGCACAGCACGACGAGATCGGGGGCGGAGCCCAGCCCGTCCGGCGCGGCGGCGCGCGCCACGGCGAGGCCGGCGGCTGCGAGATTCCTGGCCACGGTGCGGGCGAGCGGCGCGTCGTCCTCGGCGACCAGCGCCACGCTGCGGGGCCGGAACACCGCCTCCAGTTCGCGCACCGTCATGCGTCCTCCCTGCACCGGCTTGCGTTTCGCCGGCGGCTCGGCCAGTTTTGCAGCCATGATACTCCCCGTGGCGCGGCAAGGAAGCGCGACGGACGGACGCGGAGGATGCAATTGGTGGAACAGCTCGACGCGGTGATCTTCGAGGCGCTGCTGGCGGTGGCGCCGGAGGCCGATCCGGCGGCGCTCGACCCCGAGCGGCCGTTCCGCGACCAGATCGACATCGATTCGGTGGATTTCCTGAACTTCGTGCTGGGCCTGGAGAAGCGCCTGAACATCAGCGTGCCGGACCTGGAGTACCCGCAGCTCTCCACCCTGTCCGGCTGCCGCGCCTTCCTGGCGCGGGCGGCGGAAAGCTGCTAGAAGGCCGCCGTCGCACGTTCCTGGAGAAAGCCCCCATGCCCGCCGTCAAGATCGCCCCGTCCATCCTGTCCGCCGACTTCGCGAAGCTGGGGGAGGAGGTGCGCGCGGTGGACGCGGCGGGGGCCGACTACATCCACATCGACGTGATGGACGGCCACTTCGTGCCGAACATCACCATCGGCCCGGCGGTGGTGAAGGCGCTGCGCCCGCACTCGGCGAAGCCCTTCGACGTGCACCTGATGATCAGCCCGGTCGACCTCTACATCCCCGAGTTCGCCAAGGCCGGCGCCGACATCATCACCGTCCACCCCGAGGCCGGCCCGCACCTGCACCGCACCGTGCAGCTGATCAAGAGCCTGGGCAAGAAGGCCGGCGTGTCGCTGAACCCGGCGACGCCGGTGGAGGCGGTGGACTACATCCTCGAGGACATCGACCTGGTGCTGGTGATGACGGTGAACCCCGGCTTCGGCGGGCAGAGCTTCATCATGAGCCAGTTGCCGAAGATCCGCGAGCTGCGCCGCCGCATCGACGCGCTCGGCAAGCCGATCGACCTGCAGGTCGACGGCGGCATCAACCCGGAGACGGCGCGCATCGCCATCGAGGCCGGCGCCGACGTGCTGGTCGCCGGCACCGCCACCTTCACCGGCGGCCCGGCGAAGTACGCGGACAACATCCGCGCCGTGCGGGGGTAATGCGAACGCCCGGACATCATTGCGCCGGACACGGATAAACACAGAGACACAGAGGAGCACAGAGTTTCTTTTTCTCTGTGCCTCTGTGTCTCTGTGGTTCATCCCCGACACGGCAGGGATGTCCAGGAATTCACCTCACTGCTGCCGCGCCGTCGGCACGCCGGTGCCGGCGAGGCCCTCAGCCATCTGCAGGTGCTGGCGCAGGGTCGGCAGCGTCTGCGCGGCGAAGCTGCGGATGTCCGCCATGTCGGGCGAGGTCGACTGCGCCGCCTGCTCGAACAGCGTCACCGCCTCGCGGTGCGCCAGCACCTGACCCTGCACGTACTGCTGGTCGAAGGCCGGACCGGACAGCGCGCGCAGGTTCGTGGCCATGGTGACGTGGCGCGGCTCCATGGTGCCGGCCGGGGCGACGCCGTGGCGGGCGGCCAGCGTCATCAGCTGCTGCGTCGTCTGCGTGTGATCGCTCACCATGTGCTGGCCGAACGAGCGCACCGCCTCGTGGTTGCCCTTGCTGGCGGCCATGCGGCCGGTTTCGATTTCGAACATGTCGCTGGACGCCGCCTGCTCGATGAAGTCCTTGGGCGCCGTGACCGCGCGCACACCCTCGCCCCCTTGGGTCACGACCCGGCCACCCGTGGCGGACGTGCTGTCGGGAACGCCGCGGGCCGGTCCCGAGGACTGCGCCATGGCCGCGAAGGCCGGCAGCGAGAGGGCAACGACGGCGGCGGTGAAAACCTTGGCGTGCATGAAACGACTCCTGAAACACGGAACATGGCCCGGTGAACCGGCCAGGCCCCGGAATGGTTCCCCCGGATGCCACGCCGCAGCGCCAGAACCAATCCGGTGCTCGCCCGTTATTCCTTGCGGGCGTGCAGACGGGCCCGCATCACAGGGAGAGTCGTATGGAGATCCTTTGGACCATCATCATCGGGTTCCTGGCCGGTATCGTCGCCAAGTTCCTGATGCCCGGCCGTGATCCGGGCGGTTTCATCATCACCACGCTGCTGGGCATCGCCGGCGCGTTCGTCGCCACCTACCTCGGCCAGGCCGTGGGCTGGTACCGGGCCGGCGACGGCGCGGGCTTCATCGGCGCCGTGGTCGGCGCGATCGTCATCCTGGCCATCTACCGCATGGTCGTCGGCCGCAGCCGGCACACGGTATAGGCCGCGTCCGCGCAAACGAAGCCCGCAAACGAAGCCGGGGCCGCCCGCATGGGCCGCCCCGGCTTCTTCGTGCCTGACCCGAAACCCCTACGCCGCGACCACCGGCGTCGGCATGAACACCGCCCGCGCGATGGCCGCCTTCACCGCGTCGGCGGTGAACGGCTTGCGCACCACCTGCCCAAGGTGGCGGGCGTCGCGCTCCAGAAGCTCATCGTCGAAGGCGGTGACGAAGATGGTGCGCAGCGCCTTCTGCTGGCGCAGCGCGCGCGCCACCGCGATGCCGTTGTCGCCGTCGGCCAGCCGCACGTCGAGCAGCGCCAGCGTCGGCCGCTCGGCCTCGGCGAGTTCCAGCGCCTCGCGCTCGTTGGCGGCGGTGCCGCACACCACGTGGCCCATGTCGGTGACCAGCGTGCCGATCTCCAGCGCCAGGATCGGGTTGTCCTCCACCACCAGAACCCGCTGCGTCAGCGCGTTGCGCACCGCGTTGCGCGCCGTGGTCAGCCGCTGCGCCGCCTCGGCGGGCGCGATGTGCAGCACCTGCGCCACCTCGGTCAGCGACAGGTCTTCCAGCGCCACCAGCAGATAAACGCGCCGCTCGCCCTCGGGAAGCTGACTCAGCGCCCGCTCGATGGGGTGCGGCGAGGGCACCGGGCGTCCGCCCGCCCCCTCCGCGCCGTCCTCGTCGAACAGCAGGTTGAGCAGCGCGTACAGCGGCACGCGGGAGTCGTGGTCCAGCCCGAAGCGGGTCGGCGCCATCATCGCCACTTCGACGCAACGGGTCACCAGGTCGTCGCCGCGGTCGGTCGCCCCGGTCAGCGCGCGGGCGTAGCGCCTGAGGTACGGAAGATGGGATTGCAGTTGGCGTGCATAGACTCGCATGGCCGGTTGTCTCGTCCCGGAAGCGGCGCCCTTATCGGCGCCCCGATGTCAATTTCTTAACTGAGGGTTAACGTATCACGCCGTGCGTGACGGGGCGAACCGAAAAAAAGCTCAAGCGTGCTATCCCCTTGGCAGAGCCCCGAAGGCGGAGGGTCAGCGCGTCTGTTCGCGCAGCCGTCGGGACCGCCACTCCCACGGCTTCTCCACCCGGCCGGCCCACAGGCCCATCCGCTTGCTTTGGGCGTACGCCTCCGCCGTCTGGTAGGCCTGGGTGAGGCCCCAGAACTGGAACGCCCAGCCGCGCGCCACCATGGCGCCGCCCAGGTCGATGCCGCGCACCCGGCACTCGCCCTGTTTCTGCCGGTTGCGGTCCTGGTCGGCGACGGTGCACTCCACCTCCTGGCCCTGGATCAGGCCGGCCAGCACGTCGCGGGCGATGGTGAAGCAGTCCAGCTCGTGGCCGTAGCGGTTCTTGCACAGCTGTCCCGCATCGGGGGCGTCGATGCCCATCAGCCGCACCGTGGTGCCGGCGACGCTCAGCAGGTCGCCCTCCAGCGCCCGGCCCTCGCCCCGGATGGTGGTGTTCGGAACGCCGGAGAACTTGCCGGGCTTCTGCGCCGTGGCGCCAAAAGCGGGTCCGGCCGCCGGCAGCACAGCCAGGAGAATCGCGATCAGCTCAGAACAGCGTGGGCGGCGCATCGAAGGGGACTATGCAGGATTCGTCGTCGTTGCGCACGCTGTTGACGCGGGTGCTGACCGGGTACGCCTCCAGATCCGCGTCCGGCGCGGGGCGCAGCAGGTCCTGCACGACGGCCGGCGGTGCCGCCGGATCGAGCCATAGGTCCCAGTCCTGCGGCGCCAGCACCACCGGCATGCGGTCGTGCAGCGGGCGCAGCACCGCGTTGGCGGTGGTGGTGATGATGGTGGCGCTCTGCATCGGCTGCGGCAGCGGCCGGCCCTTCGGCCCCGGCCAGCTCTCCCACAGCCCGGCCAGCGCCAGCGGCGTCCGGTCGCGGCGGCGGATGGCGTAGGGCTGCTTGCGCTTGCCCCCCTCCACCGCCTGCCATTCGTAGAAGCCGTCGATGGGGATCAGGCAGCGGCGGTGCCGGAAGGCATTGCGGAAGGCCGGCTTGTCCGGCACCGATTCCGCGCGGGCGTTGATCATCCGGCTGCCGATCGACGGGTCGTCGGCCCAATGGGGCACGAGGCCCCAGCGCAGCAGCGCCAGATGGTTGCCGTCCTCCTCCCGCCGCACGGCGGCGATGTCCTGCGTCGGCGCGATGTTCCAGCGCGGGGCGAGGTTCGGCGATTCCGGAAAGCGGAAGATCGTCCGCAGTTCGGCGACGGGGGTGGTGAGGAGCATGCGGCCGCACATCCCCCGCATATCGGGTCGGGGTTTCCCTTTGCCAAGCCGCAGCCTATCTTCCGGGGTGCCCCGTTCCCGACGACAGGTTCCCCCATGCAGAAGTTCGGCATCGGCCAGGCGGTTCCGCGGACCGAGGACGCGCGCCTCCTCACCGGCGGCGGCCGCTACACCGACGACGTCTCGCTGCCCGGCCAGGCCCACGCGGTGTTCGTCCGCTCGCCGCACGCGCACGCCGCGATCCGCGGCATCGACGCGGACGAGGCGCGGGGAATGCCCGGCGTGCTGGGGGTCTTCACCATCGACGACCTGGACGCCGACGGCGTCGGGCCGATCCGCTGTCAGTCGCCGCTGAAGAACCGCGACGGTTCGCACTACAAGGCGCCGCAGCGCCCGGCGCTGGCCCGCGGCCGGGTGCGCCACGTCGGCGACGCGGTCGCCGTGGTGGTGGCCGAAACCCTGGACGCCGCCCGCGACGCCGCCGAACTGGTGATGGCCGACTACGACGAGCTGCCCGCCGTCACCGACACCGCCGGCGCGCTGGAGCCCGGCCGGCCGCAGGTCTGGGACGAGGTGCCCGGCAACCTCTGCTTCGACTGGGAAACCGGCGACGAGGCGGCGGCCGACGCCGCCTTCGCCCGCGCCGACCGCGTGGTGTCGCTGGACCTCGTCAACAACCGCGTGGTCGCCAGCCCGATGGAGGGCCGCGCCTGCCTCGCCGCGGTGGAGGACGGCAGCGGGCGCCTGGTGCTGCACGTCTCCAGCCAGGGCGTGCACGGCCTGCGCGCCCAGCTCAAGAGCATCTTCAAGGTGCCGGAGGCGCAGCTGCGCGTGATCACCGGCGACGTCGGCGGCGGCTTCGGCATGAAGATCTTCATGTACCCGGAATACGTCGTCTGCCTGTTCGCCGCCCGCCGGCTGGGCCGCCCGGTCAAGTGGACGTCGGAGCGCATCGAGGCGTTCCTCAGCGACGACCACGGCCGCGACAACGTCACCACCATCCGGCTGGCGCTGGACAAGGACGGCCATTTCCTGGGCCTCAAGGTGGACACCGTCGCCAACCTGGGTGCTTATCTGTCCAACTACGGGCCGTTCATCCCAACCGACGCGGGGTCGGCGATGCTGGTCGGTTCGTATCGCACGCCGGCGCTCTACGTGCACGTGCGCGGCAGCTTCACCAACACCCAGCCGGTGGACGCCTACCGCGGCGCCGGCCGCCCCGAGGCGGCCTATATGCTGGAGCGCATCATCGACCACGCGGCGCGCAGCCTGAACCTCTCCCCGGCCGAGATCCGGCGGCGCAACTTCATCCCGCCCGAGGCCATGCCCTACGCCACGCCGCTGGGCCAGGTCTACGACAGCGGCGACTTCCGCCAGAACCTGGAGGACGCGCTGGCCATGGCCGACGTCGCCGGCCTGGATGCCCGCAAGGCGGAGGCGAAGCGGCGCGGCAAGCGGCGCGGCCTGGGGCTGAGCACCTACATCGAGGCGTGCTCCGGCGGCGGGGCGGAGCAGGCGACGGTGGAGATCCTCAAGGACGGCCGCGCCATCCTGATGATCGGCACCCAGACCAACGGCCAGGGGCACGAGACCGCCTACAAGCAGATCCTCTCCGACCGTCTCGGCATCCCGCCCGAGGACATCGAGGTGGTGCAGGGCGACACCGACCGCGTCAGCTTCGGCGCCGGCACCGGCGGCTCGCGCTCGGTCCCCGTCGGCGGCGCCGCGCTGTCGGAGAGCGCGAAGAAGGTCATCGAGAAAGCCACGCCGTTCGCCGCCGAGCTGCTGGAGGCCGCGGCGGTGGACGTGGAGTTCACGCAGGGCGTCTTCACCATCGTCGGCACCGACCGCTCGGTCTCGCTGAAGCAGGTGGCGGAAAAGGCGGCGGGCATGGGCGCGGTGGCGTTCTCGGAAGCTGCGCGCTGGACCCCGCCGGCCAGCACCTTCCCCAACGGCTGCCACGTCTGCGAGGTGGAGGTGGACCCGGAAACCGGCGGGGTCGAGGTGGTGCGCTACACCGTGGTGGACGATTTCGGCACGGTGGTGAACCCGGCGCTGGTCAAGGGGCAGATCCACGGCGGCGTCGCCCAGGGCCTGGGGCAGGCGCTGCACGAGCGGGTGGTGTACGACCCGGACTCGGGCCAGTTGCTCAGCGCGTCCTTTACCGACTACAGCCTGCCGCGCGCCTACGACCTCCCCTTCGTCGAGGTGAAGCTGAACTGCGTGCCCAGCACCACCAACGCGCTGGGCATGAAAGGGGCCGGCGAGGCCGGCGCCATCGGCGCCCCGCCGGCGGTGATCAACGCGCTGGTCGACGCGCTGTCGGAGTTCGGCGTCGAGCACGTCGACATGCCGGCGACGCCCGAGTACCTGTGGCGCCTGATCCGGGAGCGGCGGGCGGCGCAGGCAGCGGAATAGCCACTCTTGCCCCCACCCTGACCCCTCCCCCGCTTCGCAGGGGAGGGAACTCCGCCGCTATCCCCCTCCCCTGCAAAGCGGGGGAGGGGTCAGGGGTGGGGGCAATACCTTGCGCACCATATACGTCATCCCCCCGCCATACGTCTCCAGCGCCGCCGGCTGTTCGGCCCAGGCCGCGAATCCCTGCCGGTCCCAATACCCGCGCGCCTCCGGCGTCGAGGTCAGCGCCAGCCACGCGAAGCCCTCCCGCGCGGCCAGTCCCCACGCGTACTCCAGGGCCGCCGCCCCCAGCCCGCTGCCCCGCGCCGCCGGCAGCAGCGCCACATCGTGCAGGTACAGGCAGTCCGCCCCATCCGGCAACCGCCCCAACATCGAGTCGAGCTTGGGCGGCTCCCCCAGCCGCCCCGGATGCAGCACGGCGTAGCCCACCACGGCCCCGTCCCGCTCCGCCATCCGGCAGCCCGCCGGGTACAGCCGCAACCTCTCGGCGAAGACCGCGCGCTCCTCCGGATAGCCGGGATGGACCACCGCGGCGACGTCCAGCAGCGTATCCAGGTCGGCCCCGCGCATGGCCCGCCACGTTCCGCTCATCCCCGTACTCCTTTCGCGCCCTACCAAGTGCTTCCTGGCACACCCGTTGCGGGTTATGGTTTTATGACGAGAACCCTGGAGGACACCATGACCGACCCCGCCGTGGCGAAGCTGCTGCCGACGGTCCGCACCATCGCCCACGAAGCCGGTCAGGTCATCCTGCGCTTCTACAACGACCGGTACGACGTCGCCACCAAGGCGGACGGCAGCCCGGTCACCCAGGCCGACCACGCGGCCGAGGCGGTGATCCTGCCCGCGCTCCACCACCTCACCCCCGGCCTGCCGGTGGTGGCGGAAGAGGAGGTGGCGGCCGGCCGCGCCCCAGACATCTCCGGCGACCGCTTCTGGCTGGTCGATCCGCTGGACGGCACCAAGGAGTTCCTGAACCGCAACGGCGAGTTCACCGTCAACATCGCCCTGATCGAGCGTGGGTTGCCGGTGCTCGGTGTCGTCTACGCCCCGGCGACCGGCGCCCTCTACGCCGGCGCAGGCCCGGGCACCGCGGTGCACTGGATCGAAGGCCGGCACGACTACCCGATCGCGGTCCGCACGCCGCCGGCCGAGGGGCTGACGGTGGTCGCCAGCCGCTCGCACGGCGACCCGGCGGAGACCGACCGGTTCCTCGGCGCGTTCACGGTGAAGGACCGCGTCTCCTGCGGCTCGTCGCTGAAGTTCTGCACGGTGGCGGCGGGCAAGGCCGACCTCTACCCGCGCTTCGGCCCGACCATGGAGTGGGACACCGCCGCCGGCCACGCCGTGCTGCTGGCCGCCGGCGGCCGGGTCTGCGCCGGCACCGGCCAGGACGAGCTGCGCTACGGCAAGCCGGATTTCCGCAACCCGCACTTCGTCGCCTACGGGGGCTGAGGTGACGACTCTGTGCGACGCGGCGCGGACGGTGCTGACCACCGCCGCGCCGGCCGACAAGGTGCGCCTCACCCGCGAGCATGCCGCGGCATGGCGCGGCGGCCGGATATCGGAGGTCGGAACCACCGCCCTACCCGACCGCCCGGCCCGCCCGGACAAGCCGGAACTGCGCCTGCCCCGCGACATGCCGAAGCGCGGCCGCGGCGGCAGCGCGCAGAACCGCCTGGCGCTGCTGCACGCGCTGGCGCACATCGAGCTGAACGCCATCGACCTCGCCTGGGACGTCGTCGCCCGCTTCACCGCCACGCCGATGCCCAAGGGCTTCTACGACGACTGGGTCCAGGTCGCCGACGACGAGGCGCGGCACTTCGACCTGCTGGAGACGCGGCTGAACACGCTTGGCTCCGGCTACGGCGCGCTGCCCGCGCACGACGGCCTGTGGCAGGCGGCGCAGACCACGGCGCACGACCTTGCCACGCGGCTGGCCCTGGTGCCGATGGTGCTGGAGGCCCGCGGCCTCGACGTCACCCCCGACACGGTGCGCCGCCTGCGCGAGGTCGGCGACACGGAGAGCGCCGACATCCTGCAGTTGATCCACGACGAGGAGATCACCCACGTCGCGGCCGGCCGCCGCTGGTTCGGGCACTTGTGCGCGCAGGCCGGCAAGGACCCGGTGGAGGCGTGGCAGGAGTTGGTGCGCAAGCACTTCAAAGGTTCGTTGAAGCGGCCGTTCAACGTGGACAGCCGCAAGCTCGCGGACTTCGGGCCCGAGTTCTACGAGCCGCTGGCGGAGGGGTGAGGCGTCAACGCCCCAACTCCGCCATCAGCGCCGGAATCTCCGCCAGCAGTTCCCTCGCCAGGAACCCCAGCGGCCCGCGTGAGCGGGCGAGCCGGTTGCCGGCCTCGCCGTGCAGGTGCACGCCCCAGATCGCCGCCTGCGCCGGCTCCACGCCGCGCGCCGCCAGCCCCGCCACCACGCCGGCCAACGTGTCGCCGGAGCCGGAGGTCGCCAGCCCGACGTTGCCGTCCTCGTAGGTCCAGGAGCGGCCGTCCGGCGCCACGATGCAGGTGCACGCGCCCTTCAGCGCCACCACCGCCTGGAAATCCGCCGCCACGCGCCGCGCCGTGCCGGGCTGGTCGCCCTCCACCGACTCGCGGCCGATGCCGCACGGCGAGGCCATCTCGCCGGCATGCGGCGTCAGGATGGTGCGGCCGGCGCGGCGGCGCAGCGCGTCCTTCACCGCGCCCAGGCACGGCAGCGAGCCGGCGTCGATCACCAGGACCGGTTTGGGCTCGAGGCCGTTGACCAGCGCCACGGTCAGCGCCGCCACCGCGTCGCGGTCCAGCATGCCGGGACCGAGCAGCACCGCGTCGCACTGCGCCGCCGTTTCGATGAGCTGGTCCACGGCCGCGGGGTCGATGCCGCCGGCCCGCGTCTCCGGCAGGCCGAACACCCGCGCCTCCGGCACCGCCAGCCCCAGGTGCGGCGCGACGCTGCGCACGGTGGCGATCTGCAGCTTGCCGGCCCCGGCCCGCAGCGCCGCGGTGCCGGCCAGCAGAGCGCCGCCCGGTACCTCGACGCTGCCGCCGATGACCAGCACGCGGCCGCGGTCCTCCTTGTCGCCCTCCGCGCCGGGATGCGGCAGCGGCAGGGTGCGCAGCAGATGGGGGGTGATGCGGCTCATCGCGCGGCCACGTTGGCGTCGGGTTCGGAGGTCACCGGCGCGCCCGCCCGCTCCAGCGGCGCCACGACGTTGTAGCGCAGCAGTTCCATGCGGCCGGTCGATGAGGTGGTGGGGTCGAAGCCGTACTCGGTCACCGCGCAGTTCGCCACGTCGCCCTCGCGGTCGATGGCGAGGATCTCCTCCTCGGTCAGGTTCTCCAGCAGGTAGCGCATGCAGAGCACCACCACCTGATGGCTGACGATCAGCACCCGCCGGCCGCCCCAGTGCAGGCTGATGGTGTCCATGGCGCTGCGCAGGCGCAGGATGACGTCGCACCAGCTCTCGCCCGCCGGCGGTCGGTGATAGAACTTGCCGAGGATACGGCGGAACTCCGCCTGGTCGGGGTGGTGGCGCTCGATCCCTAAGCGGGTCAGGCGGTCGAGGATGCCGAACTCCTTCTCGCGCAGCCGCTCGTCGATGACGAAGTCGGCGACCTCCACATGCAGCCCGCCGCCGGCCTGGACGATCTCGGCCGTGCTCCGGGCGCGCACGTAGGGGGAGGTCAGCACCACGTCCGGCCGCTCGTCCGGCGGCAGCGCGGCGAACCAGCGGCCGAGCGCCTGCGACTGCTCCTCGCCGCCGGGGCTCAGCGGCACATCGACGTCGCGGTGCTGGATGTCGATGTGGGTCAGGCCGGCGGCGTGCGCGGCGTCGCGCGCCACGTTGCCGGCGCTCTCGCCGTGCCGGACGATCCAAAGCCGCTGGGGCCAGCGCTGCTGCATGATGACCACCGCCCTGCCGTTGTCGGTATCCGGTCAACGGCGAAGGGGTGGGAAAGGTTCACCGTTTGGAACCGCCGTACACCTTCGGCTGCGCGAAGTGCAGGTGGTCGACCAGTTCCTTGCTGACACAGCCGTCGACCGGCAGCCCGGCCTTCTTCTGGTAGGCGCGGATGGCCGACTGGGTGCGCGCGCCCGGCTTGCCGTCGGGAGTGCCGGCGTTGAAGCCATGCTCGTTGAGCTGCTCCTGCGCGTCGGTGACGTAGGCGGTGTAGGTCTGCGGCGGCATGCCGCGCGGGTCGCACCTGGACGCGGCGAACGCCGGCGTCGCGGCGGTGAGGAGGAGGGCGGAGGCGATCAGGATGCGGGTCATGATTGGGCCTCTGAAACGGAACAGTATTGCCCCCCTCCCAACCTCCCCCCGCTTCGCAGGGGGAGGAGCTTATCTCCCCTCCCCTGCGAAGCGGGGGACGGGGAGGGGGCGGGGGCAAGTGGCTGCGTTACGCCGCCTCTTCGTCGCCCTGGCCCTTGATGCGGGAGGCCAGCGCGGCTTCGAGGAAGCGGTCGAGGTCGCCGTCGAGCACCGCCTGGGACTGCGAGGTCTCGACGTTGGTGCGCAGGTCCTTGACCATCTGGTAGGGATGCAGGACGTAGGAGCGGATCTGGTGGCCCCAGCCGATGTCGGACTTGGTGGCCTCCAGCGCCGCCGCGGCGTCCTCGCGGATCTTCAGCTCGCGCTCGTACAGGCGGGCGCGCAGCATGTCCCACGCCTTGGAGCGGTTCTTGTGCTGCGAGCGCTCCTGCTGGCAGGCCACCACGATGCCGGTGGGCAGGTGCGTGATGCGCACCGCCGAGTCCGTCTTGTTGACGTGCTGGCCGCCGGCGCCCGAGGCCCGGAAGGTGTCGATGCGGCAATCCTTCTCGTTGATCTCGATCTGGATCTTGTCGTCGATCACCGGGCTGATGGACACGGCGGCGAAGCTGGTCTGCCGGCGTGCCTGGCTGTCGAACGGGCTGATGCGCACCAGACGGTGCACGCCGGCCTCGGTCTTCAGCCAGCCGTAGGCGTTGTGACCCTTGACCTGGACGGTGGCGGACTTGATGCCGGCCTCTTCGCCCGGGCTCTCCTCCAGCCACTCGGTCTTGTAGCCGTGCTGCTCGGCCCAGCGCGTGTACATGCGCATGAGCATCAAGGCCCAGTCCTGCGCCTCGGTGCCGCCGGCGCCGGCGTTCACCTCGACGAAGCAGTCGTTGGCGTCCGCCTCGCCCGACAGCAGGCTTTCCAGCTGCAGCTTGGCGGCGCGGTCGCGCAGGCCGTACAGGGACTTCTCGGCGTCGGCGACGACGGTCTCGTCACCCTCCGCCTCGCCCATCTCGATGAGGTCCAGGCTGTCGCTGAGGTCGCGTTCCAGCGCCCGGTAGCCGTTGACCGCAGTCTCCAGCTGGGTGCGCTCGCGCATGATCGTCTGCGCCTTCTCCGGGTTGTCCCACAGCTTGGGATCCTCGGCGAAAGCGTTCAGTTCGTCGAGACGCCGCAGTGCGTTGTCCCAGTCAAAGATGCCTCCTCAGCAGCGCCAGCGATTCGCGAATCTCGCCGGCGGCCGCCTCGATCTCGGCCCGCATCGCGGTACCTCCTCGTCAGCCAGGGGTTGGAACGGTGTCGGTCGGCGGTTTATGTAGCGCCTCACGCCGGGCTTTGCACCCCCAAATTCTCCCCCGCCCGGGCGGCCTGCTCTCTCGAAGTCTTAAACGCGCCGCTCTCCTTCCGGAGCCGACTCGACGCCTCGGGGTACCAGTACATCCGAGGTATCGGCGCGGTCTGCCGCTTTTCGACTGCCACGTTCCGCTACAACCAGCCAACTGATTACGCCCTATTCGGGGCCGGGGGCTCCGGATGCCGCCGGGAACAGCGCCTATACACGCGCTAATTTCGGATCGTCTTTCAATCCCCGATCCCATGGTGCTGCGATGAATTTCGCCAGCCTGCAATTCGTGTTTTTCATAACCGCCTTCACCGCGCTGTTCCTTGCCCTGGGGCGTACCCGGCTGTTCACGCCGTTCCTGCTGGTCGCCAGCTACGTGTTTTACGGCTATTGGGACTATCGCTTCTGCAGCCTTCTGGCGCTGACCACCGCCATCGACTTCTGGTGCGGCCTGAAGGTGGCCGACGCGCCGGACCGCGCGCGGGCCAGGGCCTACCTGCTGATCAGCATCGGCAGCAACCTGGCCATCCTGTTCTTCTTCAAGTACTTCAACTTCTTCATCGACAGCGCGCAGACCGCGCTGGCCGGCCTGGGGTTCGAGGTCGGGCGGACGGCGCTGGAGGTGATCCTGCCGGTCGGCATCTCCTTCTACACGTTCCAGAACCTCAGCTACACCATCGACGTCTACGCCGGCGACTTGAAGGCCGAGCGGTCCTTCGTCAAGTACGCCACCTTCGTGGCCTTCTTCCCGCAACTGGTCGCCGGCCCCATCGTGCGGGCGCGCGACCTGCTGCCGCAGATCAGCGAGGGCCGGCCGGAGCCGACCTTCGCCATGCAGTTCGCCGGCCTGGAGAAGGTGGTCTGGGGCTATTTCCTCAAGCTCGGCCTGGCCGACAACGCGGCGGCCGTGGTCGACGCCCGCTTCGCCCAGCCGGAGTTCTACAACTCCCTGCACCACGTCATCGGCCTGATCTGCTTCAGCCTGCAGATCTACGGGGATTTCGCCGGCTATTCGCTGATCGCCATCGGGCTGGCGGAGATGTTCGGCTACACGCTGTGCCCGAATTTCTCGCGGCCGTACTTCGCCCGCGGCATGCGCGACTTCTGGCGGCGCTGGCACATCTCGCTGTCCACGTGGTTCCGCGACTACGTCTACGTGCCGATGGGCGGCAACCGGACGCAATGGCTGCGCCTGCGCAACGTCACCATCACCATGGTCGTCTCCGGCCTGTGGCACGGCGCCGCCTGGACCTTCGTGCTGTGGGGCGCCCTGCACGCCGGCCTGATGCTGGCCGAGGACGCCCTGCGCTGGCTCGGCCGGCGCTCGGGAGTCCGCCTGCCCGCACCCGCGCGGACGATGGGGCGGCTGGCGCTGATCCCGCTGGTCTTCCTGCTGGTGACGCTGACGTGGCTGCCGTTCCGCGCCGACGGGATGCACACGGTCGGCACCATCCTGTCGATCATCGCGCAGGGCGACTTCAGCCTGCCGCACGGCATGCAGCAGGTCAGCACGCTGCTGCGCGTCGCGGTGATCGGGATGGTGGTCTTCCTGGTGGACGTCGCCGTCGAGGCGGGGGCAGCGCGCGGCTGGGTGCGCACCGGCGTGGTGGCACGCTGTCTCGCCTGCTCGTCGCTGATCGTGCTGCTGTTGCTGCTCGGCAACTTCGACAACCGCGCCTTCATCTACTTCCAGTTCTAAGGGAGCCCAACCGATGCTGCGCCTTCTCGCGTCCCTCGGTCTGATGGCGGCGACGGTGTTCGCCATGGACCGCCTGCTGGCTCCTGAAATCGGGGCCACGCTGCTCGCCTCCAGCGACCGTTTCATGGCGATCTACCGGCCGGAGACGGCGGCCGACGTGGTCGTGGTCGGCAACAGCCGCGCCGACAACCACTTCCCGCCGTCGATCCTGCGCCCGATGACCTGCGGCGAGCCGCTGAACATCGGCATGGGCGGTGCGCCGACCACGGTGAACGCCCTGCTGTGGCAGGACTACCTGGAGCGGCACGCGCCGCCGCGCCTGCTGATCGTCGAGCCGACCAGCCTCGTCGATCCGCCGACCGACCTTGCCGACGTTCCGCTGCTCGCCCACTACTCGCCGCGGGTGGACGATTTCCTGCGCCGGACCCACGGCGACCTGTGGACCTCCCAGCGCCTGTTCCATCTGCTGGCGTTCAACAACAACCAGACGATCCGCATGCTGGTCGGCCGCGTCCGCCCGGCGCGCGAGGACCGCACGCTGGACGGCGCCGTCGGCCCGGAGCAGCGCGCCCACGTCGCCCGCCTGCCGGAGGAAGCCATGCCCGACCTGCCGGCCAACTGGGAGGCGCTGGACACCATCATCCGCGCGGCGCGCGACCACGGCACGCGGGTGGCGGTGGTGGTGACGCCCTACCTGCCCGCCTACGCCGCCAAGGTCGGCAACTTCGACGCCTTCTTCGCGGAGCTGAAGCGCCGCCTGCCGGCGGACGTCGCCTTCATCGACGCGCGCCGCGCGCTGACCAGCGACGACCACTTCGCCGACCCCCTGCACATGAACGACGCCGGGGTGCGCGCGCTGTTCGCCGCGCTGGAGCCGGAGCTGCGCCAGCTCGGCACCTGCCCGGTCGACGCCATCGCGCATTTGGACGCGTCCGGCGCCACCGCGCGGTGAGCGGGCCTAGTACAGCCCGCCCGTCCCCAGCGTCGCCGCCGGTGGTGGCGCCGCCGGGACCCCGGCTGGCAGGCTGCCGCCGTAGGAGGCGCCCGGCGTCCCGCCCATGCCGATGGCCTGCGCCGAGCCGTCGAGCACCGGCGCCGGAACGTCGGGGTTCGGCTCGGTGCCGGGCAGGAAAGCCTCCCAGATCGCCTTGCGCTCGCCGGGCTGGGCGAGCTGGCCGGTCTCCGGGTTGACGCGCACGAGGCGCACGCCGGGCGGCACGCGGAACGGCGTGGCCGGGCGGTCCTTCAACGCCACCTCCATGAAGTCCTTGAACACCGGCACCGCGGCCGAGCCGCCGGTCTCCTTGGAGCCCAGCGAGCGCGGCTGGTCGAAGCCGAGGTAGGTGCCGACCGCGAGGTCGGACGAGAAGCCCATGAACCACGCGTCGTTGCTGTCGTTGGTGGTGCCGGTCTTGCCAGCCACCGGCTTGCCCAGCGACAGCAGCTTGGCCGCCGTGCCGCGCTGCACCACGCCCTCCAGCATCGACACCATCTGGTAGACGGTGCGCGGGTCGGCGATGCGGTCGCGGCTGTCGGGCACCGCGGGCACCGGCAGGTTGGGCGTCCAGGCGACGTCCTGGCAGCCCTGGCAGGGCCGGTTGTCGTGGCGGAAGATGGTCTTGCCGGTGCGGTCCTGCACGCGGTCGATGAAGGTCGGCACGATCTTGCGCCCGCCGTTGACCAGCATGCCGTACGCCGTCGCCATGCGCAGCACGGTCGTCTCGCCGGCGCCCAGCGACATGGGCAGGAACGGCTGCAGGTTGTCGACGATGCCGAACTTCTCGGCGGTGGCCTTCACCTTGTCCATGCCGATGTGCTTGGCGAGGCGCACGGTCATGACGTTGCGCGACTTCTCGATGCCGGCGCGCAGCGGGGTCGGCCCGTAGAACTGGTGGCTGTAGTTCTCCGGCCGCCAGATCGGCTGGCCGCCGCCGGGGTCGAACTCGAACGGCGCGTCCATCACCAGCGACGACGGCGTGAAGCCGTTGTCGAGCGCCGTCAGGTAGACGAACGGCTTGAACGACGAGCCGGGCTGCCGCATGGCCTGGGTGGCGCGGTTGAACGAACTCATGTGCGGCGAGAAGCCGCCGACCATGGCCAGCACGCGCCCGGTGTGCGGGTCGAGCGCCGCAAAGCCGCCCTGCACCGCGGGGATCTGGCGCAGGCCGAAGCTGCCCGCCGGCAGGTCCTTGCCGCGCTCGTCCCTGGCCACCGGCTCGACCAGCACCACGTCGCCGAGCTTCAGCACGTCGGCCGGCTTGCGGATCTCGGGGCCGACGTTCTCGCCCTCCCTCCAGGCGCGCGCCCATTTCAGCTCGGCCAGCGGAATGCGCCCGCGCGAGCCGTCGCCCAGCCCGATCTCGGTGCCGGTGGCGTCGTCGTCCTTGAGCACGACGGCCAGCCGCCACGCCTCGCCGCCCGGCGGCATCGGGATGGCGGCCAGCTTCTTGGCCCAGCCGTCGAAGTTCTCCATGCGGGTGATCGGGCCGCGCCAGCCATGCCGGCGGTCGTAGTCGATCAGACCCTGGCGCAGCGCGCGGGAGGCCGTGTCCTGCAGCTTGGGATCCATGGAGGCGCGCACGGTCAGCCCGCCCTCGTACAGCGCTCGCTCGCCGTACAGCTTGATCAGCTCGCGGCGGACCTCCTCGGCGAAATACTCGGCGGTGACGTACTCGGTCTCGTCGCGCTTGCGGATGGCCAGCGGCTCGGCCTGGGCGGCGCGCGCCTCCTCGGGCGTGATGTGGCCGTCCTCGGCCATGCGGCCGATCACCCAGTTGCGACGGGCGACGGCGGCGTCCTTCTGCCGCTCGGGGTGGTAGTTGCTGGGCGCCTTGGGCAGCGCGGCCAGATAGGCCGCCTCGGCGATGGACAGCTCGTCCAGCCCCTTGTTGAAGTAATTGAGCGCCGCCGCCGCCACGCCGTACGAACGGAAGCCGAGGAAGATCTCGTTCAGGTACAGTTCGAGGATGCGGTCCTTGGTGAAGGCCCGCTCGATGCGGATGGCGAGGATGGCTTCCTTGATCTTGCGGTTGAACGACACCTCGCCGGACAGCAGCATGTTCTTGGCAACCTGCTGCGTGATGGTCGAGGCGCCGACCGGCCGCCGGTCGGAGCCGAAATTCTCCACGTTGGTCAGCACCGCGCGCACGATGCCCAGCGGGTCGATGCCCTTGTGCTGGTAGAAGCTCTTGTCCTCGGCCGAGAGGAAGGCGCTGGCGACGCGCTTCGGCACGGCGTCGATGGGCACGAAGACGCGCTTCTCGGCGGCGAACTCGGCCAGCAGGCGACCGTCGCCGGCGTAGACGCGGGTGGTCACCGGCGGCTGGTAGTTGGCCAGCTTGGTGTAGTCCGGCAGGTCGTGGTTGTAGTGGTCGATGAGCCACACCAGGGCGCCCGCCCCGGCGATCGCCAGCATCAACAGACCCATCAGAAGCCGCAGCAGCAGACGCATGTCCCGAACCCGATTCAACGCACCAGAAGCCCGGTCGCGCGGCGCCGGGCTGAGCGGCGCATCCTACACCTGGAGGAGGGACGCGCCGACTCCTACGTTCGATTGGCAGGAAAATGTGACACCCGCAAGGCGCCTACCACGAAGAGGTAGCGGCTATGCGTTCGGGGAGGGGATCAGCGGCGGCGCTAGAGTTTCCGCGGCCCGCTCAGCCACTTGAAGTAGGAGTCCACCGCGCGCGTCACCCCGCGGGCGAGGCGTTCGCGGTGCTGCGGCGACCTGAGCTGGTTGGCGTCCTGGGGGCTGGACAGGTAGCCCATCTCCACCAGCACGGAGGGCACGTCCGGCGCCGTCAGCACGGCGAAGCCGGCCTGCCGGTGCGGCTTGCTGGGCAGCAGGGTGACCTCGCCGCGCACGCTCTCCAGCACCGCCTTGGCGAAACGCTTGGAGTGGTTCATGGTATCGCGCTGCGCCAGGTCGATCAGGATGCTCGCCACCAGGTCGTTCTCGCCGGACAGGTCGAGGCCGGCGATGGCGTCGGCGCGGTTCTCCTTGGCGGCCAGCATCTCCGCCTCGCGGTCGGATGCCTTGTCGGACAGCGTGTAGATCGACAGGCCGCGGATCGACCCGGTGGAGATGCTGTCGGCGTGCAGCGACAGGAACAGGTCGGCGCCGAGGTCGCGGGCCATGCCGACGCGCTCGCGCAGGCGGATGAAAGCGTCCTTGTCGCGCGTCAGCATCACCCGATAGCGGCCGGTCGCCTCCAGCTGCCGGCGCAGTTCGCGCGCCACCGCCAGCGTGATGTCCTTCTCGAAGACGCCGCCGACTCCGACGGCGCCCGGATCCTCGCCGCCGTGGCCGGGGTCGAGGACGATCAGCGGCTTCTCCGGCGCGCGGGGCGACGGCGGCGCGGGCGGAGCCGCCGGCAGCGCCGCGGGCACGACGCGCGCCGGTGGCGGGGTGGGGATCGCGGCGGACGGCGGCTCCGGCCGGGCGACGGCGGGCTTCACGGCCGGTTGGGCCGTAGGCTGCATGGACCTGGCGAACGCGTCGGGTGTGGTGGGCGCGAGGTCGAGCACGAAGCGCGGCTTGTGGCCGTCTTTCGGCGGCAGCATGTACGCCTCGCGCACCTGGACCGGCCCGTTGGTTTCGAACACCACGCGCACGCCACCGGAGTCGCCGGGCATGCGCTGGTAGCGCCGGACGAGGCCGCGGCCGGCGGCCGGCGCGTCGCCGCTGGGCCACACGAGGTCCGGCAGATCGACGATGACGCGGTAGGGGGCGGCGGCGGTGCCGACCTTGAAGGCGACGGCGTCGCTCAACTCCAGCACGAAACGGGTCTTGTCGGGGTGCACGCCCAGGCGGGCATCGACCACCGCCGGGCGCGGCGGCGGCGCGGGCAGCGCGGCCGTGGTCTGCGCGTGGGCGGCCCCCAGCAGAAACCCCATCGCGACCACCGGCGCGAGCATTCGCCGCACGAAATCCACGGGAACCCTACTCCGATCACCTCACACCTACCTATAGCTTAGGCGAATCAATGCACTCAACGGACAAGGTGAGACGGCGGCTCAATTGTCGGCGACTGTGGCTTTCGCGCCAGCACGCCATTGGTCGGTGGATCGGCTGACCGTACGCTCTGCCGAATTCCCCGGTTGTGCATGGATGATCGCTTGTCTATGGTGTCTGTGCGACATACCGAGGTCCGCCCTATTCCCAGTGGGAAGCGGCGGCGTCGCGCCCGGAGGGAGTTCGACCGTGCTTAGCTTTCGGTCGCGTTCCGGTGCGGGACGCTTACGGATCGGCCGGTATAAAGAGGAGAAACCTTGAAGCAGGCTTCGGCCGCAAGGCCGGAGCCCGGATGCTGGGCCCGACCCGTCCTGGCTGCTCTCCAGAGCGCCGTTCGACGATCCGTCGGGTAAGGCTCCGAACGCTTCTCACACAGCGATGACGCTGCCTGGGCGCCTGTCTGGTCGCGCGGGTGCACAGGTTGCGTCATGGGGATTATGAATGGCCAAGCGTATGCTTGTGGACGCCACGCACCCGGAAGAAACCCGGGTCGTCGTGGTCAACGGGAACCGGCTCGAAGAACTCGATTTCGAGATCGCCACCCGCAAACAGCTCAAGGGCAACATCTATCTGGCCAAGGTGACGCGCGTCGAGCCGTCCCTGCAGGCGGCCTTCGTCGAGTACGGCGGCAACCGCCACGGCTTCCTCGCCTTCTCGGAAATCCACCCGGACTACTACCGCATCCCGGTCGCCGACCGCGAGGCGCTGCTGGCCGAGGAGGAGCGCCGCTACCGCGAGGACGAGCGCGAGGCCGAATCCCGTGAGCGCGGCGGGCGCCGCAACCGGCGCGCCATGGCCGAGGCGGTCGAGACCACCGCCGAAATCCAGAGCGAGATCCAGGAAGACCTCCAGGAGGACCTCCGTCGCGGCGACGTGATCGAGCACGACTCGCCGATGCCCTCCCCGATCGGCGATGCCGGCGGGTTCGGGGAGCCGGCGGCCGGCAACGGCGGGGACAACGGCGGCGCGTACGCGTACGCCGAGGGTGAGACGTACACCCAGGAGGCCCGGCCCGAGTCGAACGGTGAGGCCGCCTCCGACGAGAACGGCGCCGTCCACGAGCCCGGCCCGGCGCCGGAGAGCGTCGACGTGGTCGGCGGCGACGAGGTGGAGGACTCCCACCGCCGCCGCGCCCGCCCGCTGCGCAGCTACAAGATCCAGGAAGTCATCAAGCGCCGGCAGATCATGCTGGTGCAGGTGACCAAGGAGGAGCGCGGCAACAAGGGTGCGGCGCTGACCACCTATCTGTCGCTGCCCGGCCGCTACTGCGTGCTGATGCCCAACACCGGGCGCGGCGGCGGCATCAGCCGCAAGATCACCAACCCGGCCGACCGCAAGCGCCTGAAGGAGATGCTCTCCGACCTGGACATTCCGGAGGGCATGGCCGTCATCCTGCGCACCGCGGGCCTCGAGCGCTCGAAGCAGGAGATCAAGCGCGACCTCGAGTACCTGCTGCGCCTGTGGGACGACATCCGCGAGCAGACGCTGAGCTCGACCGCGCCGGCGCTGATCTATGAGGAAGCCAACCTCATCAAGCGCTCGATCCGCGACATCTACTCCAACGACATCGACGAGATCTGGGTCGAGGGCGACGCCGGCTACCGCACCGCCAAGGACTTCATGCGGATGCTGATGCCGAGCCACGCCAAGCGCGTGCAGCCCTACAAGGAGGAGGAGATCCCGCTGTTCCACCGCTACCAGGTGGAGCCGCAGATCGACGCCATCCACAATCCCGTGGTGCACCTGAAGTCGGGCGGCTACATCGTCATCAACCCGACCGAGGCGCTGGTCGCCATCGACGTCAACTCGGGCAAGT
>Ga0196970_1000982_pt1 | contig 23681 bp, 24 predicted proteins | sample S1v_513CmetaG_FD_148672 | JGI IMG/M metagenome (GOLD analysis project Ga0196970, IMG submission 148672) | Soil microbial communities from Anza Borrego desert, Southern California, United States - S1+v_5-13C | ecosystem: Environmental > Terrestrial > Soil > Desert | place: USA: California...
ATTCGCAGGGCGGCCAGTTGCTCGAAGGGCACTCGCCACGCGGCGGCCGGTTGTTCGACTCGGGGGCGCCGGTCAGCCGACGTCGTGCGTGGCGCACCCGACGCAGGTCCGCGCCGTCGGGCGGGCCTCCAGCCGCTCCGGCGGGATGTGGCGGTGGCACACCGTGCAGATGCCGTAGGTGCCCCGCTCGAGGCGCACCCGTGCCGCCGCGAGCTCGGCGAGCTCCGTCTCCGCCTGGCGGAGCAGCGCGGCGACCTGCTCGCGCTCGAAGGCGAGCGTGGCGCCCTCGGGGTCGTGCTCGTCGTCGGCGTTGGCGCCTGCTGCGGCGTCGGCGAGCTCCTCCAGCTGTGTGGCGAGGCGGGCAGCCCGCTCGCGGGCGGCCGCCTCACGGGCGCCGAGCTCTGCCCGTGCCCCGTCGAAGCCGTCTGCGGTCATCGGCGCCTCCGTTCGCCATCCGCCACCCGCTGCTCGAAGGGTAGGCGCTTCCCCGGCCACGCACTCCCCGTCCGGGCCACCCCGGATACCACCGGCGGGCGTCGGGACAGAGGTCCCAGGATGGAATACCCTAGGGGGGTACCGTGTTGTGGCGACCGAGAATGGGGGACCTCATGGCCGGCTACACCGGGACGAAGGACGACTACCTCAAGCGGCTGCGCCGCGTCGAGGGGCAGGTGCGCGGGATCGCGCGCATGGTGGAGGAGGACGAGTACTGCATCGACATCCTCACGCAGGTGTCCGCGGCCACCAAGGCGCTCCAGGCCGTCAGCCTCGGGCTCATGGAGGACCACCTCGGCCACTGCGTCGTCGACGCCGCTCGGCAGTCCCACGAGGCCGGGGACGAGAAGGTCCGCGAGGCCGCCGAGGCCATCGCGAGGCTCGTCCGCAGCTGAGCAGGTCGGTCCCGCCGCTCCACACACCGGCTGCAGACACCCGTCGCAGCACCTCGTCGCACGACACCCAGCACGACGAGCCAGCACAACAGCAGCAGAACAACCCACCACCGAGGAGAACCGCATGACCACCCAGACCGTCAACGTCTCCGGCATGACCTGCAGCCACTGCGTGCGCTCGGTCACCGAGGAGCTCACCGCGATCCCCGGCGTGACGGACGTCGACGTCGACCTGGTCAACGGCGGCACCTCGACCGTGACCATCACGGCCGACGAGCCGGTCTCGGACGAGGCCATCGCCGCCGCCATCGACGAGGCCGGCTACAGCATCGCCCCGCCCCGCTCCCTCCTCTGACCGGCTCAGACCGACGACCTACCCGCAACCCCGCTCCCCGCACAGTGGAGCACGGCGGCGGCCGATCGCTCCCAGTGGAGCAAGACGGCGCCACCGTGCTCCACTCGGGAGAGGCGACCCAGGGACGTGACCACATGACGCAGCAGTCCACACCGCCCACCGCCCCCGCCGGCCTGCCCGACGCGACCGGCGTCGTCGGCACGATCGACCTCGCCGTGGGCGGCATGACGTGCGCGTCCTGCGTGGCCCGTGTCGAGAAGAAGATCAACAAGGTCCCCGGCGCCACGGCACTCGTAAACCTGGCGACGGAGCAGGCGCACGTCGAGCTGACCGAGGACGTCGACGTGGCGGCCCTCGTGAAGGCCGTCGAGAGCGCCGGCTACACCGCCACGGTGATGCGGGACAGCCGCGCGGCCCAGCGCACCACGCAGGCCGCCGACGCCGCCGACCGCGCGTCACGCATGCGTCCCGCCGCGGACGCGGCCGACCTGGTGGACCACGCCGGCCACACGGTCACGGACATGGCCCTGTCCGGCCACGCCATGGCACCCGGGCACGAGATGGACGAGGCGGAGGACACCAGCGCCCCCGTCACGGACCGCGGGGCGGATCTCCGGCGTCGGCTGACCGGCGCCGCGATCCTCACGCTCCCGGTGCTGCTGCTGTCGATGATCCCGGCCCTGCAGTTCGCCGGCTGGCAGTGGGTCGTCACCGCGCTCGCCCTGCCGGTGGTCACGTGGGCGGCCTGGCCGTTCCACCGCGCCGCCGCCCGGGCAGCGCGGCACGGCGCGTCCACCATGGACACGCTCGTGTCGCTCGGCGTCATCGCGGCGTCGGCGTGGTCGCTGTGGGCGGTGCTCCTCGGCGGCGCCGGCGAGATCGGCATGACGATGGAGCCCACGCTCATCCCGCGTGCCGAGGACCCCGGCATGGCCGGCATGGAGGGCATGGCCGAGATCCCCGAGCTGTACTTCGAGGTGGCCGCCGTGGTGACCACATTCCTGCTCGCCGGCCGCTACGCGGAGCACCGGTCCCGGCGTCGGGCGGGTGACGCGTTGCGCACCCTCCTCGCGATGGGGGCCACGGACGCCGCACTGCTCACCACCGACGACGCCGGCCGTCGCGTCGAGACGCGCGTCCCCGTGGCGTCGCTGCAGGTCGGAGACCTCTTCGCCGTCCGGCCGGGCGAGAAGGTGGCGACCGACGGCGTCGTGCTGGAAGGCACGAGCGCGGTGGACACGTCGCTGCTCACCGGCGAGCCGGTGCCGGTCGACGTCGAGCCCGGGTCGCGGGTGACCGGCGCGACCGTCAACACGTCCGGGTACCTCGTCGTGCGCGCCGAGCGGGTGGGCGAGGAGACGATGCTGGCCCAGATCGGCCGACTCGTCACCCAGGCGCAGACGGGCAAGGCCCCCGTGCAGCGCCTGGCGGACCGGATCTCGGCGGTGTTCGTGCCCGTGGTCATCGTGATCGCCATCGGGACGTTCGCGGTCTGGCTCCTCACGGGCGGCGGGACGCAGGCGGCCTTCACCGCGGCCGTCGCCGTGCTGATCATCGCGTGCCCGTGCGCGCTGGGCCTCGCGACGCCGACCGCGCTGCTGGTGGGCACCGGTCGCGGCGCCCAGCTCGGCATCCTCATCAAGGGGCCGGAGATCCTGGAGTCCACGCGCCGCGTCGACACCGTGGTGCTCGACAAGACGGGCACCGTGACCGAGGGCCGCATGCGCGTCGTCGACGTGCTCGCCGACTCCGACACCACCCCGGCCGAGGTCCTGCTGTACGCCGGCGCGGTCGAGTCCCGCTCGGAGCACCCGATCGCCCAGGCCATCGCCACGGCCTCACCCCCCCGTCAAGTGGAGCAAGGTGGCGGTGAAACGGCTCGAGTGGAGCAAGGGGGCGCCACGGTGCTCCACTCGGTGGGGGAGCTCGACGTCAGCGAGTTCGAGAACGTCGCCGGGCGCGGCGTCGTCGGAGTGGTCCGGCCCGCGCACGTCGGGGTCGAGCTGGCGCGGCGGGTCCTCGTCGGCCGGCCGTCCTGGCTGCGGGAGCAGGGCGTCGACACGACCCCCGTCGACGACGTCTTCGCCGCCGCGGAGGCCGACGGCGCCACCGCCGTGATGGCGGCGTGGAACGGGGCGGGGCGCGGCGTCGTCGTGCTGCGCGACCCGCTCAAGGCGACATCCGCGGCAGCGATCGACGAGCTCCGGGACCTCGGCCTGCGGCCCGTCCTGCTCACCGGGGACAACGAGGGCGCCGCCCGCGCCGCCGCCGCCCAGGTCGGCATCACCGACGTCCTCGCCGAGGTGCTGCCCGCCGACAAGGTGGACGCCGTCCGCGCGCTGCAGGAGCAGGGCAGGGTCGTCGCGATGGTCGGGGACGGCGTGAACGACGCCGCCGCTCTCGCCCAAGCGGACCTCGGCCTGGCCATGGGGACCGGGACCGACGTCGCGATGCAGGCGGCCGACATCACACTGGTGCGCGGCGACCTGCGGTCCGCGGGCCAGGCGATCCGGCTGTCCCGGCGCACCCTGCGCATCATCAAGCAGAACCTGTTCTGGGCCTTCGCCTACAACGTGGCCGCGATCCCGCTCGCCGCACTGGGCCTGCTCAACCCGATGATCGCGGGCGCAGCCATGGCGTTCAGCTCGGTGCTGGTCGTCACGAACTCGCTCCGGCTGCGCCGCGCGGGCTGACCCACCCACCGTGCCCCCGTGGCGAGGGGTTCGGCGGGTGAGTCACGTACCTTGGCCTCGTGTTGGAAGCCGTCAGCCCTCCGCAGCCGGCCGACGCCGTCGCGCACCGCGTCCGCCGCCGGCTCACCGTCGAGATCTGGATCGTCCTCGGCCTGTCCCTCGGACAGTCGGCGCTGTACGCGGCCGTGCGCCTGCTCGACCGCTACACCCGGGCCGAGCCGCTCGCCCAGCAGGTCGCCACACTCAACCCCTCGCGGGACGAACGTGCGTGGCTCGACCTGATCTACCAGGTGCTGAGCATCGGCTTCGGGCTGGTGCCGGTCGCCCTCGCGCTCTACCTGCTGTCCGACGCCGGCCGGCGCGCCACCCGCCGCATCGGGCTCGACCGCACGAGCCCGCTCCGCGACCTGGGGGTCGGCGTCGGCCTGGCGGCCCTGATCGGCATCCCGGGTCTCGGGCTGTACGTCGTCGTCCGGGCGCTCGGCCTCAGCGTGTCGATCCACCCCGCCGGCCTGGAACCGTACTGGTGGGCGGTCCCGATCCTCATCCTGTCGGCGCTGCAGAACGCGCTCATCGAGGAGGTCGTCGCCGTCGGCTACCTGGTGGAGCGCCTGCGCGACCTCCGGTGGACGACGCCGGCGGTGCTCGTCGCGAGCGCCCTGCTGCGCGGGGCCTATCACCTCTACCAGGGTCCGGGGATGGCCGCCGGCAACGTCGTCATGGGGCTGGTGTTCACCGGCTACTACCTGCGGTACCGACGCGTCATGCCCCTCGTCGTGGCCCATACGGCCCTGGACGTGGTGGCCTTCGTGGGCTACACCCTCCTCCCCGAGGGCGTTCTGGCGGATCTCGGCATCACCTGACGGCCCGATCCGCTCATTCACCCGCTCCGGAGAGCCGATGCTGAGGGTGTCGGAACCACCGGTGGACGGAATGTGATGGCGAGCTACCTGCGCACGACCTTCGTGGCACTCGGTGCGCTCGTCGTCGCCATCCCGCTGCTGCTCGTGCTGAAGTCGATGGACCTCATCAGCGGCGACCCCCTGGTCCTGGCGCTGCTGCTGCCGCTCGTCGTCTTCGTGGGCGACGACCGGTCGCAGGGCCAGCTCCGCAGCGGCGCTCTCGAGGACTCGCCGGGCCTGCGCCTCACGGCGGCGGCCGTCCTGGCGGCGGCGTTCTGCTGGTTCGCCGGCTGGAGCATGCTCGTGCCGGCCGCGACGACCCTGGTTTCCGTCCCCTTGCTGCAGCACGCGTCGCGCCGGATGGCGACGCGCGCGGTCGTCGTCGTCGTGGCCACGACGGTCATGGGTCAGGTCGCCGTCGGCCTGGAGTACATCCCCTCCGTCGTGCGGCCCATGGAGAGCCACGTCGGTGCCGGGTTCCTGCTCGTCATCGCGCTGGCCGCGATCGTCGCGGTCTCCCGCGGTTCCGCCGACCAGCGCGCCGCCGCGGATGCGCTGCTGCGCGCGGAGGCCCGGCTGCGCGCCCTCATGGAGAGCTCGACCGACGTCCTCACGGTCAGCGACGCCGACGGCCGTCTCACCTACGTCAGCCCCGCGGTGGAGCGCGCGATGGGCTACCTGCCCGCCGAGCTCGTGGGGCGGCCGTTGCTCGACCTCGTCGACCCGGAGCACCGCCCGGCGGTCACGGGCCGCCTGGCCGACGTCGAGGAGCGCGGCGACGACGCCCGGTCGAACATGGACGTCCTGGTGGTGCATGCGAGCCTCGAGCGGCGCTGGTACGAGTGGACCTTCCACAACCTGCTGAGCGACGCGCTGGTCCAGGGCATGGTCGTCCAGCAGCGCGACGTCAGCGAGCGCCTGCAGGCCCAGCGCGCCCTCGCGCACGCGGCGTCGCACGACGAGCTGACCGGGCTGCCCAACCGCGGGGAGCTGCTGCGACGCATGATGGCGTCGCTGCCGCAGGCCGGTCCCGGAGCCGCGGTGGCCGTGCTGTTCGTCGACCTGGACCTGTTCAAGGACGTCAACGACCGGCTCGGTCACCAGGCGGGCGACGACGTGCTGGTCGTCGTGGCGCGGCGCCTGGCGGCGTCCCTGCGCGGCCACGACCACCTGGGCCGCCTGGGTGGCGACGAGTTCGGAGTGCTGCTCACCGAGGTGCGCGACGAGGCCGAGGTGAAGGCCGTCGTGGACCGCCTCGTCATCGCCCTCGAGCAGCCGATCACCCTGCCGGGCGCGACCGTCGCCGTCGGCGCGAGCGTGGGCTACTCCCTCACCACGGACCCCGACACGCACCTCGACAAGCTGCTGGCCACCGCCGACGCGCGGATGTACGCCGTGAAGGCCGACCGCCGCCGCTGACCCTCAGGGCGCGACGCCGTCAGCCGGCCGCGCGTTCGCGACGCCGTCAGCCGGCTGCGCGTTCGCGACGCCGTCGTCCGCCGCACCGTCGTGCCCGACGCCGTCACGCGACCGAGCGTGCCCGACGCCGTCACGCGAGCGAGCGTGCCCGGCGCCGTCGCGCGCCGCGGCGTCGTGCAGCCAGCCACCGCCGTGCTTGCGGTGCACCGCCTGCCTGCTCACGCCCAGCACGACGGCGATGGCGCTCCACGAGACGCCGCGCACGCGCGCCCGCCGGACGAGGACGGCCTCACGCCGCTCGAGCTCGGCGCGGATGCCGACGAGCGCCCTGAGTGCGGCGAGGGGATCGGTCCCGTCGGCCTGCCGGAGAAGCTCCGCCATCCGAGACGTCGTCACCGCCAGCTCCTCTCGCCCCGGGCGAGCGCCGGTGGGGGGGTCACCGGCCGGCACACGTCAAGCGTTCTCTCGCCGCGCGGCCCCCGTCAACACCCCCGACCGGACTCCACCCGGTCCTAGACTCGCGACCATGTCCAGCGAGTCCGTGGCACCCCGTGGTGGCCTGGGCTCACGACCGCCGTCGGGCCACGGCGTGCGGATCGTGGACACGCCCGCGCTGCGGGTGCACCACCCGGCGGACCTCGTCGGCGTCGTGCTGGCCCTCGTCGGCGTGGTCCTGCTGCTCGTGCTCGCGGTGTACGCACACGGCACCACGGAGGGCATCGGCGACGACGTGCGGGGCATCGCCCGGCTCGTGCGCGAGGTGCTCTTCGTGCCCGTCGCCGTGCTCGACGCGATCGCGACGTTCCTGCTGCCCGTCGCGGTGCTCGCCGAGCTCGTGCTGCGGCGCCTGGTCCGGCAGGCCCTCGAGGCGGTGGCTGCAGCGGTCGTGGGAGTGCTGGTCGCCGTGCTCGCGGCGTGGCTCATCGACCTGCCGGCCGCGACGAGCGACCTGGTCACGTCCTTCTCGGTGTGGTCGCGCGACGACGCCGCCTGGGTCGTGAGCATCCCGCCACTGGTCACGGGCGCCGCCGCGCTCTTCACGACCGCCGGCCAACGTTCCCGACGCCGGGCCGTGGGCTGGGGCTGGAACTTCGTGTGGATCTCCCTGGGCGTCGCGGTGATGGTGGGCCTGGTCACCGTGCCGGGAGCGGTGATGTCCGTTCTCCTCGGCCGGGCCGCCGGGCTGGCCATGCGGTACACCTTCGGCGTCGAGTCCGAACGCGCCTACGGGGCCGCGCTCGTGGACGGCATCCGGCGCGCCGGCTTCGCCCCCGTGCGGCTGGTCCGCGTCCGGGACGTCGCGGCGACCCACCCGGAGCCCGACGACGCCGCGACGGACCTCGCGGCCGTCGCGATCACCCGGTACGGCGACAACCGCGTGTACGCCATGACGACGGAGGACGGCGAGCGCCTCGACGTCATCGCGCTCGACGGCGACCGGCAGGTGGTCGGCACGCTGACGCGGTTCTGGCGCTCCATGCGGCTGCGCGGGGTCGACGGCCGGGCGGTGGTCTCGCTGCGCCAGGCCGCGGAGCGTGCGGCCCTCCTGTCGTACGCGGCGTGGTCGGCCGGCGTCTGCACGCCGCGTCTGCTGGGCATGGCCGAGGCGGAGGACTCGATGCTGCTCATCCAGCAGCACGCGCACGACGCGCTGCCGCTGCGCGACGTCCCCGACGAGGAGCTGACCGACGAGGTCCTCGACGCCATCTGGGAGCAGCTGTGCATCGCGCACGGCGCCGGCCTGGCGCACCGCGCCCTGACCGCGGACTCGATCCTCATCGGGCCACCGGGTGCGCAGTGCCCGCCGGAGTCGCCCGCGGCCGCGACGGCGGCAAAGCACGACCGGGTCGTGCTCATCATCGGCTGGGAGCAGGGCGACGTCGCCTCCTCCGAGCTTGCCCGACGCATGGACGTCAGCCACCTCCTCGCCCTCCTGGCGCTGCGCGTCGGGCCGGAGCGGGCGGTCGCGTCGGCGGTGCGCACGACGCCGGACAACCTCGCCACGATCGGCCCGCTGCTGCAGCCCATCGCGTTCCCGCGCAGCACCCGCGAGGAGGCGCGCGGCCAGCGACACGTCATGGGCGAGCTGCGCGAGGCGCTCCTCGCCCGGCTCCCGACGGCGGTCATCGAGTCGGAGCGCATCGTGCGGTTCGGTGCGCGGACGGTCTTCATGCTGGTGCTGGGCATCGTGGCGGCGGTCGTCGTCATCACGTCGCTGAACTTCGACGACATCCGCGACGCGATCGCAGACGCCTCGCCGTGGTGGGCGCTCACGGGCTTCGTCCTCGGGCTCACGACGTTCGTCGGATCCGCCATCACACTGGTCGCGTTCGCCCCGGTGCGGCTGTCGCTCTGGCGGACGACGCTGGTCCAGACGGCGGCGGCGTACGTCGCCCTGGTGGCGCCGGCCGGCATCGGACCGGCGGCGCTCAACCACCGGATGCTCACCAAGCGTGGGGTCTCGAACGCGTTGGCCGCGGCGTCGGTGGGCCTGGTGCAGCTCGCCCAGTTCGTCACGACCATCGTGCTCCTGATCGTGCTCTCGCTGGTCAGTGGCTCGGACCCGCTGCAGGAGCTGCCGTCGATGACGGTCCTGCTGGTGTTCGGCCTGGTCGCGGCCGCCTTGGGCGCCCTGCTGCTCATCCCCGGCCTCCGCCAGTGGGTCGGCGCCCGGCTGATGCCCATCTGGCAGACGACCTGGCCGCGGCTCGTGCAGCTCATCGGGCAGCCCAGGCGCTTCGCCGTCGCGATCCTCGGCAGCCTGGTGATGACGCTCAGCTACCTCGGGGCCTTCTACGCGTGCCTCGCGGCGTTCGGCCAGGAGGGCCGGCTGTCGCTGATCGACATGGCCTTGGTGTACCTCGCGGGCAATGCGACCGGCTCGCTGCTGCCGACGCCCGGCGGCCTCCTCGGTGTGGAGGCCGCGCTGTTCGGCGCCCTCACCGCGACGAGGCAGGTCACCGTGGCCTCCGCGACGCCGATCGTCATCCTCTTCCGGGCGCTGACCTTCTGGGCCCGCATCCCCCTGGGCTGGGCCGCGATGAAGGTCCTCCAGCGCTCCGGCGAGCTGTGAGGTGCCGCCGCCCGCCGAGAGGTGACCTTGCCGGGCACGTGCGACGCTGGCCGGGATGATCCTCTTCTTCGGCACCCGGGTCCGCCGCCGCCTCATCGGCAGCGGCCTCTTCCCGTGCCCGTACTGCTACACCCAACGGCAGTACGAGGCGACCGAGTCGCGCACGTGGGCGCACGTGTTCTGGATCCCCGTCTTCCCGCTGGGATCGGCGTGGGAGAGCGTCCGGTGCACGGTGTGCGGCGGCGAGTGGTCCCCCGAGGTGCTCGTCGGGCGCTAGGTCTTCGCCCAGGGCAGAAGGCCGGTACGGGCGCGTCCGGCGCGGCCGCTGTTAGCGTCCGAGGAAGGCGCACCGCCGCCGTTCCGGGAGGGAGCAGCACGTGACGTACGACGCCCGCCCTGTCCGCGTCGTCGGCCGCCCGCGCCCGGGCGTCGTGCCCGTGCCCGCTCCCGCCTCCGCACCGGCACCCGCGACAACCCCGGCGTCGGTGCCCTCCTCCGAGCCGCTGCTGCGCACCCTGCTGGGCACGGTGCTGCGGCGCGTCCGTCGCGCGGAGGGCCGCACCCTGCAGGACGTCGCGACGCAGGCGCGGATCTCGATCGCTTACCTCTCGGAGGTCGAGCGCGGCCGCAAGGAGCCGTCGTCCGAGGTGCTCGTCGCGGTGTGCCGCGCGCTCGGCATCCGCGTGGTGGACCTGCTGGCCGAGGCCACCAGCGAGCTGCTGACGGCCCAGCTGACGACGGCCCAGCTGACGACGGACCTCCGGAGCAGGCACGAGATGCCCTGGACGGCCCGGTCCCTGCCCGACGCCGCTCCCCGGGCTCGCCTCTCCGTCGCCTGACGGTCACCTGGCCCGCGTCCCGGCCGGACCGGCGCCGCTACAGCCCGGCCGTGCGCCCGGCGTCGGGCCGCACGTCGTCCAGGCGGTCGACCACCCGGTCGACGAACCCGTACTCCACGGCCTCCTCGGCGGTGAACCAGCGGTCGCGGTCCGAGTCGCGCTCGATGCGCTCCACCGGCTGGCCGGTGTGCTCCGCGATCAGCGTCTGCATCGTCCGCTTGGTGTGTCGCATGTTCTCCGCCTGGATGGCGACGTCGATGGCCGTGCCCGCGATGCCGCCCGCCGGCTGGTGCATGAGCACCCGGGCGTGCCGGAGCGCGAGGCGCTTGCCCGGTGTCCCTGCGGAGAGCAGGAACTGGCCGGCGCTGGCCGCGAGCCCCATGGCGAGGGTGGCGACGGCGTTCGGGACGAGCCGCATCGTGTCGTAGATGGCAAGTGCCGCCGAGATCGACCCACCCGGGGAGTTGATGTAGAGCGCGATGTCGCGGCGGGGGTCCTCGGCGGACAGCAGCAGCAGCTCGGCGCAGATCCGGTTCGCCACCGGGTCGTCCACCTCCTGCCCCAGCACGATGATCCGCTGGTGCAGCAGGCGGGCGGCGAGCTGGTCGTCGAACGGGGCGACGGGCGGTGCGTCGGTGCGTGCGGCGGGACCGAGCGGCACGGGAGTGGCCGACGTGGGGACGGTCATCGGTGGGCCTCCTGGGATCGCGTGGGTGTCGTCAGGACGCCGACGGGCGTGGCGTCGTCTGCACGCTCGCACCGCATCACCCTCCGCCGGTAGCGACTCTGCCGGGGGCAGATCTGCCCGCGGCAGAAGAGCGCCACGGTCCCGGCACTCGGACCCTCCGGCACGGGCCACGCAGTCCTCCGGCAGACTCCGGGGATGAGCCAGGAGCAGTGGACGACCATGGCGGACCTCGTCGCCGCACGCGAGCGCTTCGAGGCCGCGATCCCCGGCTGGCAGCCACCGGTCGCGCAGGGCCTCGGCCTCGTCCGGACGGCCGTCGACGGCACCGAGCAGCCCGTGGAGTTCCCCGTGGTGAACACGGGTGAGCACCGGCTCCCCGTCGTGGTCCTCGGCGGCGTGCTCGGCCACGTCGCGGGGACCGCGACCTACGAGGTGAGCCGCGACCAGCTGGACCGCGCGATCGAGGTCCTGTCCCCGGCGTCGGCGGCGACCTTCATGCCGCACCCGAACCTCGCGGCGTGGCACGCGATCCGGGGCGCGCTCGCCGCCGAGCCGACGGCGCGGGCCGTCGCCGTCTTCGTCGCGGACCTTGGCGACCCGGAGTCGAGCCCCTACGACGCAGCGCTGCGCGCCCACCTCACCGACGCCTGACCCCGCGGCGCCGTCGGTCGCTACGGTGACCACGTGAGCACCGGGACGGCCGCAGACCTCGCCGCCCTGCTCGTGTCCCTCGCCGACGGCGACGCCGCGGTCGGCATGGCGCGGTACTTCAAGACCGGCCCGGGCGGGTACGGCGAGGGCGACAGGTTCCTCGGCGTCACCGTGCCACGCATGCGCGCCGCTGTCCGCGACTACCGGGACCTGGGGCCGGACCAGCTCGAGGAGCTGCTCGAGTCGCCCTGGCACGAGGTGCGCGCCGCTGCCCTGGAGATCACGGCGCAGCAGGCAAGGCGCGCCCGCACCGGTGACGAGCGGCGGCGTGAGCTGTTCGAGCTCTACCTGCGCCGCCACGACCGCATCGCGAACTGGGACCTGGTGGACCGCGCGGCGCGCGACGTCGTCGGTCGCCGGCTGCTCGGCCACCCGGACGGGGGTGCGACGCTCGACCGGCTCGCCGCGTCACCCGTGGTGTGGGAGCGGCGGACCGCCATGGTCGCCACGATGGCGTACGCGGACGCCGGGCGCGTCGACGAGCTCCTGCGGGTCGCGGCCATGCTGGTCGGCGACGGGCACGACCTCATCCACAAGGCGGTCGGGTGGCTGCTGCGGTGCGCCGGGGACGTCGACGTCGCACGCCTCCACGCGTTCCTCGACGTCCATGCGGCGACGATGCCGCGCACCGCGCTCCGGTACGCGCTCGAGCACCAGCCCGAGGACGTGCGCCGGCACTACCTGCGCGCCGGGCGCTGACCGCGGTCGCGTCCGACGGACGTCCCACCCCGCGACGGCAGGACACGTCCAGAATCGGGGCCATGCGGCTGATCCTGGTGCGGCACGGCGAGACCACCGCGAACGTGGCACTGCTCCTGGACACCGCGGAACCCGGTGCCAACCTCACCGACGTCGGCCGCGCGCAGGCCACCGCGCTGGTGCAGACCCTCGAGGGCACCGCCATCGATGCGATCTACGCGTCGAACCTCGTGCGCACGCAGCAGACGGCGGCCCCGCTCGCGGCCGCTCGGGGGCTGACCGTGCACGTGCGGGCGGGCCTGCGCGAGATCTCCGCCGGCGACCTCGAGATGGCGGGCAGCCCTGAGGCGATCGCCACGTACCTCGACACGAGCCTCGCGTGGGCGGCCGGCGACCTGACGCCGATGCTCCCGGGCGGTGAGACCGGCGCGGCCACGCTGGCGCGGTTCGACGACGTCGTCGCCGAGGTCGCGGCGACGGGTGCGGACACCGCGGCCCTGTTCAGCCACGGCACGATCATCCGGGCGTGGTCGACCGCGCGGTCCGACTTCCCCGTCGAGCGGGCCGCGCGCTCACGGTTGGCCAACACCGACGCCGTCGTGCTCGAGGGAACGCCCGAGGAGGGCTGGCGCGTGCTCAGCTGGGCGGGGAGTCCCGTCGACGACGCCAACCTGACGACGGCGCCGTGAGGCCCTTCAGCCCTTGGTGGAGACGGTGACGGTGAACTTCGGGTTCCGCGCGGCCTGACGGGTCGGCCCGACGAGCCTCTCGAGCGTCGGCCGGTACTGCAGGTGGGAGTTCCAGACGACCCACAGCTCGCCCGCCGGGCGGAGGACCCGTGCGGCGTCGGCGAACAGGCGACGCGCGATGCCGGCGTGGACGGTCGAGCCCACGTGGAATGGCGGGTTCAGGACCACCAGGTCCACCGAGGCGTCCGGCACAGACGCGGCGGCGTCGTCCCGGGCCACCGTGACCCGCTCGGCGACACCGTTCGCCGCAGCGGTCGCGCGGGCGGACGCGACGGCGGACGCCGACTCGTCCGTGGCCGTGATCCTCAGGGCCGGCCTGGCCAGCGCGAGGGCGACCCCGAGGACCCCTGTCCCGCAGCCCAGGTCGAGGGCCGTCTGCGCCGTCGGGGCCATCCGGTCGGCGCACTGCAGGAGGAACCGGGTTCCGATGTCGATCGACGCCCCCGCGAAGACGCCGCCGTGGGCGCACACGGTCAGCCCCACGTCGTCGTGCCGCTCGGACCTGGGCCACGCGGGCTGGGGGCGGTCGGCCGCGGGGCGGGGGTCCGCAACGACGAGGACGCGGGACTTCTGGCGCGCCAGGCGTGGCTCGACCGTCCTGAACCACCGGCCGAGGACGTCGTTCATGCCGAGGGTCATGTGCTTGACCCGGCCGCCGGCGAAGATGCGCACGGCCGGGTCCGCGTGCACGGCGATGGCGGCCGCCACCTCGTCGAGCTCGTCGAGGGCGGTGGGCAGCTGGAGCAACACGACCCGCGCCCCGGCCAGGGCCGAGGCGTCGAGGCCGTGCGACGTGTACGTGCCCGTGAGCGCGAACCTCTCGGCATTCGCGGCGAGCGCACGCTGGCCCGTCAGGCTGTCCTGGTGGGTGCGGATCGCGCTCGCGCCGTGCAGTGCCGCCGCCCCCAGGGTGAGCGCTCCGTACCGGTCGCCGACGACGGTCACCGTACCCGGCGCCGCGGCGGCCAGGGCCTCCGCCGCCTCGTCGAGGATCAGGCGGTCGGTGGCATCGGCGGCGAAGAGGTTGACCGCCTCGACGTCCGGGTACCGGCGCAGTGCCTCGAACGAGAAGGTGGTCACCGGACCATCCTCGCAGTCGCCGGCACGGCGCCCGTCCACGCGCTCCCGTGGAGGCTCAGCGACGACCGAGAGCCGTGTGGTGCTCGTCGGTGACCTCGACGGCGTGGCCGGCGAGGTCGGCGTGCCGCTTCAGGAAGGCGGCGACGTAGGGGCACACCGGGACGATGGCGAGCCCGGCCGCGACCGTGTCTTCCAGCGCCGCCGTCACGAGGCGCCCACCCAGGCCCTGGCCGGAGTACTCGTCGTCGACGACGGTGTGGAAGAAGATCCGCTGCCCACCCGACGGGGCGTCATGCGGCACGTAGTGCGCCGCCCCGATCACGGCGCCGCCGACGAGGAGCTCGAAACGGCGGCGCTCGGGGACGTGCCGCACGGAGACGTCGTCGCGGTCGGGGGTCACGCGCCGATTCTGGCAGCGCCGTGGTCGGGCCGCGCGGGCACCCAGCTCGTCCGGTCCGCGCCTCCGGCTACATGCCGTGCGGCATGTTCACGAACCGCGAGTAGTGCAGCTGGCTCGTGACGACGATGGTGTCCGTGGGGCCGTTGCGGTGCTTGGCGACGATGAGGTCGGCCTCGCCCGCCCGTGGGGACTCCTTCTCGTAGAAGTCCTCGCGGTGCAGCAGGATCACCACGTCGGCGTCCTGCTCGATGGCACCGGACTCGCGCAGGTCGGAGAGCATCGGCTTCTTGTCGGTGCGCTGCTCGGCGCCTCGGTTCAGCTGCGAGATCGCGATCACGGGGACGTCGAGCTCCTTGGCCAGCAACTTCAGCGCCCGGGAGAACTCGCTGACCTCCTGCTGCCGGGACTCCACGCGCTTGCCGGAGCTCATCAGCTGCAGGTAGTCGATGACGACGAGCTTGAGGTCGTGCCGCTGCTTGAGGCGCCGACACTTGGCGCGGATCTCCATCAGCGACATGTTCGGCGAGTCGTCGATGAAGAGCGGGGCCTGGGAGAGCCGGCCCATCGTGGACGCGAGCTTCTGCCAGTCCTCGTCCCGCATGGTGCCCTTGCGCATGTTCTGCAGGTTGACCTGCGCCTCGGCGGCGAGCATGCGCATGGTGATCTCGTTGCGGCTCATCTCGAGCGAGAACACGACCGACGTCATCCCGTGCTTGATCGACGCCGACCGCAGGAAGTCGACCGCCAACGTCGACTTGCCGATCGCCGGACGCGCCGCCACGACGATCATCTGGCCGCCGTGGAGGCCGTTGGTCAGCCGGTCGAGCTCGATGAAGCCCGTGGGCACGCCGACCATGCCCTCGCCGCGGTGCCCTGCGGCCTCGATCTCCTCCATCGTGCCGTTGATGATCTCGGCGAGCGGGAGGTAGTCCTCGCTGGTGCGCTGCTCCGTGACCGCGTAGATCTCGGCCTGGGCGGTGTTGACCAGCTCGTCGACGTCGCCCCCGTCCGCTGCGTACCCCAGCTGCACGATGCGGGTGCCGGCGTCGACCAGGCGCCGGAGCACCGCGCGCTCCCGAACGATCCGTGCGTAGTACCCCGCGTTCGCGGCGGTCGGCACCATCGAGATGAGGGTGTGCAGGTACGGCGCACCGCCGATGCGCCCGATCTCACCGCGCTTGGTGAGCTCGGCGGAGACCGTGACGGCGTCGGCCGGTTCGCCGCGGCCGTACAGGTCGAGGATCGCCTCGTAGATGAGCTCGTGGGCCGGGCGGTAGAAGTCGGGCCCGCGCAGGTGCTCGACGACGTCGGCGATCGCGTCCTTGGACAGCAGCATGCCGCCGAGCACGCTCTGCTCCGCGACGATGTCCTGCGGCGGGGTCCGGTCGAACCCCGGTTCGCTGCGTCCGTGCGCGAGCCCTCGTTCGAGCTCTTCGATGCTCACGAACTCTCCCCCCACCGGTGGCCACCAACTCGTACAGGTGTTCTAGCAGACCCCTGCGACATCGCTCCGCGACGCGCGCCTACCGGTGGTCCCTTCGAACTGCTGAACGTGACCCTAGTGGCCCTCCGACCCCGTTCTGAACGCCTGTCGGCGGATCGCCTTCCGGGCCTGTGCGCCGTGCTGTGGGCCGCTTGTGGGCAGCGTGTGGAGGCACGCCAGGCCCCGTCCACAGCCTTGTCCCCGTCCTGTGGACGGTAGGGGTGAAACGCCGTGGTTCGTGCGGCGGAGCACCGCGTTCGCCATGCACCCCCTGTGGACAAGAACTCCTTTGCGCCGATGTCAGCATGCGGACGCGGCGTCTCGGATGTCGTCGCTTTTCGTACGGCTTCACCCGGGTGAAGGGCCGCGAAGCGGCTCCCTCCGGCCCTTCGCACGCTCGCCGCTCCCCTCGGCGGCCATCCACAACCCCGTCGTGCGGCCGACCCCGCACCGCGCGCCCATCCACACCTCCGCCCACTCCGCCCACCTCCGCCCCCCGCCGCCCACCAGCCGCCCCGGCCCGACGCGAACAACCGGCCGCCGTGCGAGCATCCGTCGTTCGAAGGCCAGCCACGTGTTCGAGCACACGGTGGCGGGGCGGGGCCGACGACGGCGCGAGGCCCGGCCCCCGGGAGTCGGGGACCGGGCCTCGGCGTCGGTCAGGCGGCGGGTGCGAACCCGGCGGGCTCAGGCCTGCGGGACCACCCGGACGTCGATCTGGGCGGCGACGTCCTCGTGCAGGCGGACCTGCACCTGGAAGTCACCGATCGACTTGATCGGCTGCGCGATCTCGATCTTGCGCTTGTCGAGCTGCGGGCCGCCCGCGGCGACGACCGCGGCGGCGATCTCCGTCGTCGTCACGGCGCCGAACAGGCGACCGGACGCGCCGGCCTTGGCCTGCACCACGACCGGGGCGCCCTGCAGGCGGTCCCGGATAGCGCGGGCGTCGTCGAGCGAGGCGATCTCGCGCGACTTGCGGGCCTTGCGGATCGCCTCGATCTGCTTGGCGGCACCGCGGGTCCACGCCGTGGCGAGACCGCGGGGCAGCAGGTAGTTGCGGGCGTACCCGTCCTTGACCTCGACCACGTCACCGGGGGCGCCGAGGCCGCTGACCTCGTGCGTGAGGATGAGCTTCTGCATGAGTCCGGCCTTCCTCAGCGAGCGGAGCTCGAGTACGGGAGGAGGGCCATCTCGCGGGCGTTCTTGACGGCCCGCGCGATGGCGCGCTGCTCCTGGACGGAGACACCGGTCACCCGACGCGCGCGGATCTTGCCGCGGTCGGAGATGAACTTGCGCAGCAGCGCGGTGTCCTTGTAGTCGACCGCCTCGATCTTGGCGACCTTCAGCGGGTTCTGCTTCTTCTTGGGCTTGCGGACGACCGGCTTGGCCATCTCAGTACTCCTTGGTCTGTGTCACGGGCAGGGCGTCGCGCCGAGCACCGCGGGGGTGTGTGTCGATCAGAACGGGGGCTCGTCGGAGGGGCCGCCGGCGGGCGTCGCCCACGGGTCGTTGTCAAAGCTGCCGCCCGAGGAGGCGCCGCCGCCGAAGCCGCCGCCACCGCCACCGGAGCGCTGCGCGCGGGTGACCTTGGCCGAGGCGTACCGGAGGGACGGGCCGATCTCGTCGACCTGGAGCTCGACCACCGTGCGCTTCTCGCCCTCACGCGTCTCGTACGAGCGCTGGACCAGCCGGCCCTGCACGATGACGCGCGTCCCCTTGGTCAGGGACTCGGCGACGTTCTCCGCGGCCTCACGCCAGATCGAGCAGCGCATGAACAGCGTGTCGCCGTCCTTCCACTCGTTGCTCTGACGGTCGAACGCGCGCGGGGTGGACGCGACGGTGAAGTTCGCGACCGCCGCCCCCGACGGGGTGAAGCGCAGCTCGGGGTCACCCGTGAGGTTCCCGACCACCGTGATGACGGTGTCACCAGCCATGCCGACTCCTCGTTCTGTGTGGGATGCCGGCGCTCAGCGAGCGTCGGGGCGGAGGATCTTGGTGCGCAGGACGGCCTCGTTGAGGCGCAGCTGCCGGTCCAGCTCCTTGGCCGTGTCCGGCGTCGCGGTGAAGTCGACGACCGCGTAGATGCCCTCGGACTTCTTCTTGATGTCGAAGGCGAGCCGGCGCCGACCCCAGATGTCCACCTTGTCGACACTGCCGCCCGCGGTCGTGACGACCGAGAGGTACTTGTCGAGGGACGGGGCGACGGTGCGCTCCTCGATCTCAGGATCGAGAATGACCATCATTTCGTACTGACGCATGCGTGAACCCACCTCCTGTGGTCTCAGCGGCCACGGTCTTTCCGTGGCAGGAGGGTTGAGCGTCGTGCTGCCGGGCGATGCGCGCGTCGTTCGCACGGTCGAGCGCACGGTGATGGCACCGGCCGCCTGGCAGCGACCGCCCATGCTACCGGAGCCCGACGACGTCCTCGAACGTGCGCACATCCCTGGGGACGCCGGGGGGCGTCCCCAGGGGACGTCAGGGACGCCCACCGACGACGGCGGACGACCGGAGGCCCCGGACGTCTCCGCCCAGGGCCTCCGTCAGACGCTAACCCTCAGGCGGTGGTTCCTCGCCGCCACCGCCGCCACCGCCGCCACCCCCACCGCCGCCACCGCCGCCGTCACCCGGAGGTGGGCCGCTCGACACGACGATGGTCACGGTCGAGCCCGGTGGTGCGGTCCCGCCGCCCGGGCTCTGCGAGATGACCTGACCGGCGGGCACGGTCGCGTCCTCCGCGGTCTCGACGGCGACGGCGAACCCGGCGCCCTCGAGCGCCGCTCGCGCGTCGCCCTCCGACTGCCCGACGACGTTCGGCACCTCCGCCTCACCAGGCCCCGTCGAGACGGTGATCGTCACGGTCGAGCCCTGCTCGGCCTCGCCGGACGGGTCCTGCGAGATGACGACGCCCTCCGGCACGCTCGGGTCGTTCGCGGTGAGCACCATGTGGGCGAACCCTGCGCCCTGCAGCGTGGACACCGCCTCGCCCTCGGTCATCCCGACGACGTTCGGAACTGCGACGACGGGCGGGGTGTTGGGCGTGCCGCCGTACACCGGCTCCGGGAACGGGATGACCTCACGGCCGGCGTTCGCCGGGATCATGAAGGCCTTCCAGATGTCCAGCGGGACGGTGCCGCCGGTGACGAACCGGTACCCGCCGAACGGCGTGATCGGCTCCTGGACGACCGTGTTGTTCGCGTCGACCGCCTCCTGGTAGAGCGCGACCGCCGTCGTCATGTGCGCGGTGAACCCCACGAACCACGCGCCCCGGTTCTCGTTCGTGCTGCCGGTCTTGCCGGCCACCGGCATGCCAACCTCGGACGCGCTTCGCGCCGTGCCGCCGGGCGCCTCGACGGGCTGGCGGAGCGCGAAGACCGTGTCCGCCATGATGCCCGGGGCGAACACCTGCTCCGGCGACTGGCTGTTCTCGTACGCGACGCCCGACCCGTCGAGGTACTCGACCTTCGTCACGATGAAGGGCTCGTACGCCTTCCCGTTCGACGCGAACGTGTTGTACGCCTGCGCCATGTCGAGGGGGTGCGGGGAGGCGGTGCCGAGCACGTTGACCGGCACGTTCTGGTTGTCGAAGAGGGCGCAGCTCTCCTCCGCCCGGGCCCAGCTCGCACAGGCGCCTGCGCGATCAGCGGCGTCGAGCGTCTTGTCCGGCCCGACCTCGACGTTCATCTGGGCGTAGACGGCGTTGACCGACTTCGCCGTCGCCTCGAGGACGTCGATCTGCCCGTAGTTGGACTCGCCGTAGTTCCGCACGCCCTCCGGGAAGCCCTCGACGGGGATCCGGTTGGTCCCCGCGTACCGCGACTTCAGCGACCCGCCGTTCTCCAGGTACGCGACGAGCGTGAAGGGCTTCCACGTCGACCCCGCCTGCGTCAGGCCCTGGGTCGCGATGTTCAGCGGCTGCGTGATGAAGTCCGGACCGCCGTACAGGGCCAGGATCGCCCCGGTGTTGGGCTGCATCGTCACGAGGCTGGCCTTGAGGTTCGGCGAGTGGTCCGCCGGCATCGTGGCGACGGCGTTCACGGCCATGTCCTGCAGGCCCTTGTCGATGGTCGTCGTGATCCGGTAGCCGCGCTGGTCGAGGTCCTCGTCCGTGAACCCCTGGGCGAGCAGCTCGCGGCGCACCATGTCGAGCAGGTACCCGTTGGTGCCGGCGTAGACGTCGGCGACCGTGAACTCGATGACGGCCGGGAACGTCTGGGCGTCGCGGTCGGCCTGCGTGAGGGCGCCCGTCTCGACCATGCCGTCGAGCACGTAGTTCCAGCGGCGCTCCGCCTGCTCCATCGAGACGCGGGGGTCGAAGTTGTTGGGCGACGGGATGAGGCCGGCCAGGAGCGCTGCCTCGGACACGGTGGTGTCGGTGATGCTCTTGCCGAAGTACGCCTGCGACGCCGCCTCGATGCCGTACGAGTCCCGGCCGAAGTAGATGGTGTTCAGGTAGTTGGTGAGGATGACGTCCTTGTCCTGCGCGCGCGCCAGCTTGACGGCGAGCATCGCCTCCTCGATCTTGCCGCGGATGTCGGTGATCGTCTGGTCGTGGTAGTACCGCTCCGCGTACTGCTGCGTGATCGACGAGCCACCCTGCTGGTCCTTGCCGGTGACGTTCATGTACACGGCGCGCGCGATGCCCGCGGGGTTGATGCCGGGGTTCTCGTAGAACGTGCGGTCCTCGGCGGCGACGACGGCATCGCGCACGTGCTGCGGGATCTTGTCGCCGGTCACGATGACGCGGTTCTGCTCGGCGAACTCGCCCATCGGCGTCGTGCCGTCCGCGAAGTAGACGGTCGTCGTCTGGTACGTCGCGAAGTCGGAGGGGTCCGGCATCTGCACGCGGCTGTACCAGACCACCACGACGAGCACGACGGCGGCAGCGGCCGTCGCGGCCAGCCCGAGCAGCAGCCGCCACGAGGGCAGCCAGCGGCGGATGCCCCGGTGGTTCTGGCGGGGGTAGTCGATGACGCGGTGGTAGCCGGTCCGAGGGGCGTTCTTGGCCTTGGCGGCCGCGCGTGCCCCACCTGCGGCGGCTGCGCCCGCCGCAGCGCCGGCACGGGCGCCACCTGCCGAGCGACGGGTGCCACCCGCGGTGGTCGGCTGGGCGGAGGAGCCGGGCCGGGCGCTCGACCGGGTGGGGCCGCTCGCCGGGGCCGGGGCGGGGGTGCGGCCGGTGGGGCCGGCGCCGGTGGGCGCGAAGGGCGAGCCGGGTCGGCCGCCCCCCTGGTTGCCCTGGCTGCCGCCCATGACGCTGCGCCGCTGAGGTCCGGTGGGACCGCCCTGGGCGGGTCCCTGCGGGGAACCGGGTGCCACGTGGTGCCTTCCGTCCGTCGGTGCGGCCGGCCGGGGGCGACCGCCGCTACAGGCTCGGCGCGCGCGCCGACCATGGCCAGGGTACGGACCATGAACGGCAGGAGCGCGCCAACAATGGTTGCGCGACGTGAAGACCTTGTGCGGGTCCGGCGCGGCCGACGCCCGAGCCAGGCGACGGCGTCGGCGGCCTGAGCAGGCACGCCGCGCGACGCCGTCGGACACCTCACGGCCATCAGGTGTTTGCCAAGCACGCCCGCTCCCCCTAGTCTCGATGTATCAGTTCGATACATCAGCCCGCTGGATCCCACCGATAGGTGGAGCCTGCGGAACCACAGGCGGGGAGCACGGGGTTGCGAGGTCGCTCCGACGTTCTCGAGCTGGCAATCCTGGGGTTGCTCGCCGAGACGCCGATGCACGGGTACGAGCTGCGCAAGCGGCTCAACCTGCTGCTGGGCTCCTTCCGCGCGCTCTCGTACGGCTCGCTGTACCCCTGCCTGCGGAACCTGTCCGACCGTCGGCTCATCGCCGGCACCGACGCGAGCCAGACGCCGCCCCCGCACGCGCTCTCCGGCAAGCGGGCACGGATCGTCTACCAGCTCACGGCGGACGGCAAGGAGCACCTCGCCGACATGCTGGCCGAGTCCGGTCCGGCGTCGTGGGAGGACGAGCACTTCGGGGTGCGGTTCGCCCTCTTCTCCCAGACCGACGCCGAGACCCGGCTGCGGATCCTGGAAGGGCGCCGGACCCGGCTCACGGAGCGCTTGGACCAGGTGCGTCAGGCGGCGAGCCGCACGAGCAAGCGGCTCGACGACTACACGCTCGAGCTGCAGCGGCACGGCCTGGAGCAGGTCGAGCGCGAGGTCCGCTGGCTGGACGGACTGATCGACAACGAACGCGGCATCCGCCGCGCACGAACCGAAGGGCGCGGCCGTTCGACCGGCCCCGACACCGCTGACGGCGCACCCGCGCCCCAGCACTGAGTAGATCTGAGGAGCGAGGATGAGTTCGATCCGCGTCGCCATCGTGGGCGTCGGCAACTGCGCCGCGTCGCTGGTGCAGGGTGTCCACTACTACGCGGACGCCGACCCGCAGAGCAAGGTCCCCGGGCTGATGCACGTCCAGTTCGGGCCGTACCACGTCAAGGACATCGAGTTCGTCGCTGCGTTCGACGTCGATGCCAAGAAGGTCGGGTTCGACCTCAGCGAGGCCATCGGCGCCAGCGAGAACAACACCATCAAGATCGCCGACGTCCCGCCGCTCGGCGTGACGGTGCAGCGTGGTCACACGCTCGACGGCCTCGGCAAGTACTACTCCTCCACCATCGAGGAGTCGGACTCCGAGCCGGTCGACGTCGTGCAGACGCTCATCGAGCGCAAGGTGGACGTCCTCATCTCCTACCTGCCGGTGGGTTCTGAGGAGGCCGACAAGTTCTACGCGCAGTGCGCCATCGACGCGAAGGTCGCCTTCGTCAACGCGCTGCCCGTCTTCATCGCCTCCGACCCCGAGTGGGCGGCGAAGTTCGAGGAGGCCGGCGTCCCGATCGTCGGCGACGACATCAAGTCCCAGGTCGGCGCGACCATCACGCACCGCGTGCTGGCCAAGCTGTTCGAGGACCGCGGCGTGATCCTCGACCGCACGTACCAGCTGAACGTCGGCGGCAACATGGACTTCAAGAACATGCTCGAGCGCGAGCGCCTGGAGTCCAAGAAGCTGTCGAAGACGCAGGCCGTGACGTCCAACCTCGACGACGGCCCGCTGGCCGGCAAGAAGGAGGACCGCAACGTCCACATCGGCCCGTCGGACTACGTCGCGTGGCTGGACGACCGCAAGTGGGCGTACGTCCGCCTCGAGGGTCGCGCGTTCGGCGAGGTGCCCCTGAACCTGGAGTACAAGCTCGAGGTGTGGGACTCCCCGAACTCGGCCGGCATCATCATCGACGCGCTGCGCGCGGCGAAGATCGCCAAGGACCGCGGCGTCGGCGGCCCGATCCACGCGGCGTCGACCTACTTCATGAAGTCGCCGCCCATCCAGATGGAGGACACCGCCGGCCGCGAGCGGCTCGAGCAGTTCATCCGCGGCGAGATCGAGCGCTGACCTCGGGCTGACGCCCCTCGGATCACCTCAGACGGACGGCCCCGGCACCCCACGTGGGAGCCGGGGCCGTCCGTCGTCCGCCGGCGGCCGCGCCCGCGGAGCTCGAGCTCGAGTTCGAGGATCACGCTCGAGTTCGAGGGTCCGGAGCCGGCGGATTCAACCTGTCGTCGCAACGAGGAGTTGGTTGAGCTTCTCTGATGGTGTCATCCAGCCGAGGGTCTTGCGGGGGCGTCCGTTGAGGCTGTCGGCGACGGCTTTGAGGTCGTCGGTGGTGTGGACCGACAGGTCGG
>Ga0196970_1000983_pt1 | contig 23669 bp, 25 predicted proteins | sample S1v_513CmetaG_FD_148672 | JGI IMG/M metagenome (GOLD analysis project Ga0196970, IMG submission 148672) | Soil microbial communities from Anza Borrego desert, Southern California, United States - S1+v_5-13C | ecosystem: Environmental > Terrestrial > Soil > Desert | place: USA: California...
CCGCGTCGAGCATCCGGTGCGTCTCGCGGGTGAGCGGCGTGTGCACGCTGACCACGTCGGCCCGCCCCATCAGCTCGGCCAGGCTGTCGGTCCGGCCGAAGCCCAGCGCCAGCTCCGTCCCCGTCGACCTGTAGGGGTCGAAGAACACCACCTCCATGCCGAACGCCCGGGCGCGCAGCGCGGTGGCCAGCCCGATGCGGCCCAGCCCGATCACGCCGAACACCAGCCCGCGCAGCCGGCGCAGCAGCGGCGGCCCGTCGAACTTCCAGCCGGCGACGGGATCGCCGCGCATCGCCTCGTCGAAGGCGGCGGTGCCGCGCGTCAGCGTCAGCAGCATGGCGATGGCGTGGTCGGCGACGTCGGTGGTGCCGTAGTCCGGCACGTTGCACACCGCGATGCCCAGGCGGCCGGCGGCATCGAGGTCGACGTTGTCGAAGCCGACCCCGGCCCGCACCACCACGCGGCAGCGCGCCATGCGCTCCAGCCAATACTTGTCCAGTCGCACCTCGTCGTAGGCGAGGACGCCGTCGCAGGTCTCCCAGTCCTCGGACGGGAGGTCGACCTGCGGCCGGTGGCGGCGCGGGACGAAGGCGATGGCGGGACCGGCGACCCCGCTCTCGATCTCCGCCGCGTCGGCGAACTTGGCATCGGGAATCAGGACGCGCATGGGCCCTCACGCCGCTCGCGCGCCCACCCGGCGTGCAGGGGCGAAGGCCCCGCAACGCGGATCCTGGGCATGGTGTCTCTCCCTCCCTGAACCGGCCGGTTTTCCCCGGTCTCGGCGCAAATGCTCCGTGTCACGGATCATTCGTCATACAAATAAGCATCCTCCCCGGCGGGCCGGTCGTCAAGCCCGACCGGAACGCAGAAGGGGTACCTCTTTGGGCGGATCGCGCGGATGTGATCAGGCGTGACGCCCGGCTCTCGCGCTCCATGCTTATAGTGGCGCGGAATCACTCGGGGAGGATGACATGCGCACCGCGTGGACGGGGATGCTGCTGGCCGTGGGGCTCGGCATGGGGGCGCCGGCGCTGGCGCAGGACACGCCGGAAACGAAGACCGCGGTGTTCGCCGGCGGCTGCTTCTGGTGCATGGAGCCGCCCTTCGACAAGCTCGACGGCGTCGTAGCGACGGTTTCCGGCTACACCGGCGGCATGGCGCCGAACCCGACCTACGAGCAGGTCTCGGCCGGCCGCACCGGGCATTACGAGGCGGTGCAGGTGCGATACGACCCGAAGAAGGTGACCTACGACACGCTGCTGGAGGTCTATTGGCGGCAGGTCGACCCCTTCGACTCCAGCGGCCAGTTCTGCGACCGCGGCAAGCAGTACACCACCGCCATCTTCGCCGCCACGGACCAGGAGCGGCACTTGGCGGAGGCCTCCAAGGAAAGCATCGCCAAACGCCTCGGAAAGCCGGTGGTGACACCAGTGCTTCCGGCCGCGACCTTCTTCCCGGCGGAGGACTACCACCAGGATTATTACAAGAAAAACCCGCTGCGCTATAACTACTACCGATTCACGTGCGGCCGCGACAAGCGGCTGGAGCAGGTCTGGGGTGGACAGCCGTCGGGATGAACGGACGACGAAGTACTTTCTCCATGTAACACGTTGCGTAACACGATCAAGTCCGGGTTTTGTTTGTGGCTTGATTGCTGTGACAAAAAGCGGATTCAAACGTATACAAGCATTCCGTTGACCTGGATCAAGAGGGACTTGAGGCTTCCGCAATAGTGTTCCTGTGATCGGACGCTGTCAGTGGGGGGTGGCGATGGAAAGCGATCTTAGGGACGATCTCAGGGACGAGGATGCGGCCGCGGTGTGCGAGACCTACGCTTCGGTCCGCCAGCGGATGGATGAACTGCCCTCGATCGAAATCGCCGTGGAAGTGCTGCGGACGCGGCAGAAGTCGCTCGACATCGCGGCGGCGTGGACCAAGGCCATGTGGGCGCTCGCCCGCGCCGGGCTGCTGAAAGGCGAGCCGCGCTCCGCCGCGTGATACGGGCTTCCCGGGCTCATGCCCCGGGCAGGAAGGCGATCAGTTCCCGGGTGACGCGCTCCGCCTCTTCGTGCTGCAGCCAGTGCGTCGCCCGCTCGAAGCGCACCAATCGGCCGTCGTCGCAGAGGTCCAGCGCCGCGTCGGCCAGCCCCGGCTGCAGGAAGGCGTCACGATCACCCCAGAGGATCAGCGTCGGCACCCGAATCCGCCCGGACGGCGGCCTCCGGCGGCGGCGCAGCGCGCGGTACCAGTTCAGCATCCCGGTCACCGCGCCCGGCTCCGCCCAGGCGGCGCGGTAGCGGTCCAGATCCTCCCGCGTGAAGGTGCCGCGCCGGCTGGTGCCGGCCAGCGCCCCGGCAGGCATCCGGAAGTTCCCCGCCCGGAACGCCGCCTCGGCAAGGACGGGGAACTGGAAGAACAGCACGTACCAACTCTTCACCAGTTGCCCCGGGTGCCCGGCCGCGTAGGACGCCAGCGTCGCCGGGTGCGGCGCGTTGAGGATGGCGAGGCGGTCCAGCCGCTCCGGGTTGCGCAGCGCCAGCCACCACGCCACCACCCCGCCCCAGTCGTGCCCGACCAGCGAGAACCGCCGCCCGCCGGCCAGACGCAGCACGTCGTCGGCCAGCGCGTCGAGGACGTAGGCGCCGACCTCCCGCGGCTTGTCGCTGCCCCCGTAGCCGCGCTGGTCCGGTGCGAGCACGCGGAAGCCGGCCTCGGCCAGCGGGCCGACCTGCCTGCGCCACGCGTACGAGAACTCCGGAAAGCCGTGCAGCAGCACGACGAGGGGGCCGTGTTCCGGGCCGGCCGCCTCGACGTGCAGGCGTACGCCGTCAGTGCCCACGCCGCACGTACTCGAAATCCAGCGGCCGGCCGTCCAGGCCCTTGGCCGGCGGTGCGATCCAGCCGGCGAATTTGCCGGGCTCGGTGACCGGCACCATCAGCGAGGCGACGTAGGCCTCGTCCTCCGGCGATGGCAGCCACTCGTACCGCCGGCGCTGCCATTCCTCGGCCGACAGCGGCCGCCCCTGCGGATCGACGCGCAGCGCCGACAGACTGCCGATGGCGCGGTGGAAGGCGCGGTGCGGCAGCGCCAGCCGCACGTCGATGCCGTGCGCCTCGATGATCTTGTTCCAGCGGTCGACGCCGCGCTGGCAGTCCTTGATGTAGTCGTCGCGCAGCCGCTCGTTCAGCGCGGTCAGCGCCGCCGCCTCGCGGGTGACGATGCGGCCGTCTTCGGCGGTGGTCACGGTGTAGGCGGCGTCCTCCAGCACATGGTCGTCGTCGATCCTTTCCTCGTTGAAGCGGCCCTTGAGGCCCAGCGTGTAGTAGTTGGCGGCGTTGGTGGACAGTTCCTGCCCGAACAGGTCGAGCGACACCGAGAAGTGGAAGTTCAAATACTTCTGCAGGGTCGCCAGGTCGATCCCGCCGAAGCGGCGCACCTCGTCGGTGCGGTGCTCGCGCATCAGCTCGCAGGCGCGCTGGATGACGCGCCCCACCCCGGTCTCGCCGACGAACATGTGGTGCGCCTCCTCGGTCAGCATGAACCGGCAGGAGCGCGCGAGCGGGTCGAAGCCGCTCTCGGCCAGCGAGGCCAACTGGTACTTGCCGTCGCGGTCGGTGAAGAAGGTGAACATGAAGAAGCTCAGCCAGTCGGGCGTGCGCTCGTTGAAGGCGCCGAGCAGGCGCGGCTTGTCCGGGTCGCCGGAGTGGCGCTCCAGCATCGCCTCCGCCTCCTCGCGGCCGTCGCGGCCGAAATAGGCGTGCAGCAGGTAGACCATCGCCCACAGGTGCCGCCCCTCCTCGACGTTCACCTGGAACAGGTTGCGCAGGTCGTACAGCGACGGGCAGGTCTGGCCCAGGTGGCGCTGCTGCTCGACCGAGGCCGGTTCGGTGTCGCCCTGGGTGACGATCAGCCGGCGCAGGGTGGCGCGGTGCTCGCCCGGCACCTGCTGCCACGCCGGCTCGCCCTTGTGCACGCCGAAGGCGATGCGGCGGTCCTGGTCGTGCGGGGTGAGGAAGATGCCCCAGCGGTAGTCCGGCATCTTGACGTAGCCCCAGTGCGCCCAGCCCCCGGCGTCCACGCCGACCGCGGTGCGCAGGTAGACGTCCATGTCTCCGGTGCCCACCGGCCCGAGGTCCTGCCACCAGCGCAGGAAACCCGGCTGCCACTGCTCCAGCGCGCGCTGCAGGCGCTTGTCGTCGGCGAGGTTGACGTTGTTGGGGATGCGGCTGACGTAGTCGATGGCGGTGGTCATGGACGTCACACCCTCATCTTGTCGAACTCGGCGCGGCGGCCGGTTCCGTAGAGTTTCAGGGCGCCGGCATCACCCGCGGCGTTCGGGCGCTGGAAGATCCAGTTCTGCCACGCCGAGAGGCGGGCGAAGATCTTGCTCTCGATGGTCTCGGACCCGCCGAAGCGCAGGTTGGCCTCCATCCCCGTCAGCGCGTCGGGGGAGAAGCCGGCGCGCTCCTCGATGGCGACGCGGATCTCGTCGTCCCAGTCGATGTCGTCGGGGGCGAAGGTGACCAGCCCCTGGTCCAGCGCGTCGTCGCCGTCCAGGTCCTCGCCGATGGAGCGTCTGAGCGCCTCGACGTGGTCGGGGGTGGCGAGGAAGCGGCTGTGCAGGCGGGTCAGGCCGTTGGGCATCGGCAGCGGCCCGAAGTTCATCGGCGTCAGCCGGACCACCGGCGCGTCGTCGCCGCCGTCCAGCATGTAGCTGCGGTCCGCCGCCAGCGCGAGTTCCAGCAACGTGCCGGTGAAGCACGAGCCCTGGTCGATCACCGCGAACAGGCTGCGCGCCGTCACGTCCAGCCGCTTGAACACGCGGGCGAGGTGCAGCGTCGTCTCGCGCAGGAACCAGTCCTCCGGGTCGGCGAGCAGCGCGGCGTCGGCGGCCTCGACCAGCGCGGCGTCGCCTTGCGCCTTCAGGACCCAGGTGCCGAGCGTGGTCTCGTTGAAGCGCAGGTGAAGGATCAGGTCGTCCAGCTCCCGCGCCATGGCGAGCGGCCAGAACGCGGCGCCGTCCTCGCGCCTCGGCGCCGCCGTGGGAGCGCGCACGGTGATGGTGACGGTCCCCGCCGTCCGGTCCAGCACGGCGGAGACGTGCGTGTAGTCGATGCGGTCACCCTCAAACCGGCGCTCCACCATCGGCAACGCGATGCCCTCGCCGGTGCGGGGCGCGCGGGCGGCGAACTCCCCGGCCCGCGCCTGCGCCGCCTCCATCAACCGGGTGCGCGGCACCACCTCATCGACCAGCCGCCAGTCCACCGCGCGGCGGCCGCGGATGCCCTCCTCCAGGGTGCAGAAGACGTCGGCGTGGTCGCGGCGCACCTTGCGCTTGTCGACCAGCCGGGTCAGCCCGCCGGTGCCCGGCAGCACCGCCAGCAGCGGCACCTCCGGCAGCGACACCGCGGTGGCGCCGTCATCGGCCATGACGATCCAGTCGGTGGCCAGCGCCAGCTCGTACCCGCCGCCGGCCGCCGTGCCGTTGATGGCGCTGATCCAGGTCTGGCCGACCCGGCCGGCCTCCTCGATGGCGTTGCGGGTCTCGTTGGTGAACTTGCAGAAGTTGACCTTATGGTGGTGCGGGGACTGCGCCAGCATCGGAATGTTGGCCCCGGCGCAGAACACCCGGTCCTTGGCGGAAGCCACGATCACGGCGCGCACCCGCGGGTGCTCGAAACGCAAACGCTGCGCGGCGTCGTTCAGCTCGATATCGACGCCGAGGTCGTAGGAGTTGAGCTTCAGCTGGTAGCCCGGCGCCAGCCCGCCGTCCTCCGCCACGTCCAGCGTCAGCGTGGCGACCTCGCCATCGACGCTCAGCCGCCAGTGGCGGTAGCGGTCTGGATGCGTGCGGAAATCGATCAGAGCGTTGCGCTCCATGGCCTCCCTCCCCAGGGCTGCGATCCGGCGTATTTATTAATTCGGTACCGGATTGCCATAATGGTGTTGCGACCAGGTTTCGTTGTCAAGCGGGAGGCCGCCGCGAGCGGCGGCGCCGCACCGCTTTCTTGACGCCATGCACGGTCCGGGTGATACCATGGTAGTACTCACAAAGTGACCGCGCGGGGATTGGCCATGATCTTCGATTTCGGAATTCTGACCATTCCCATCATCGGCGCCCTGGGCCTCCTGGGCTACAGCATCTACTCCGGCCCGGAGATCGTGTTCGAGAAGGTGCCTGTGCCGCACGCGCTGGAAGACCAGGGCTACACGTCCGACGTCGTCACCCGCCACCTGACCGACGCCGTGCGGCGCATCGGCGATCAGGCGAAATCGAGCCTGCGATCGGTGGACGTCGATTTCGGGCAGACCGACCGCTCGATGGTCGCGGTGTCCGATTACCTGCACATCACGCCGGTGATCGACGCGGTGCGCCAGATGGGCGGCCTCGTGCCCTACCACTTCGCCGGCGAGCTGGTGATGCAGGGCAACGAGGTGGAGTTCCGCCTGCGCGCCTACCCGCGCGAGGGGCAGATCCGCGACATCAAGCATCGCGGGCCGATCGACGAGGTGCCGCGCATCATCGAATCGGTCGCCAACGACGCCATGATGGTGATCGACCCCTATCTGGTCACCCTGGCCGTCCGCCGCGCCGAGGAGCGCGCCGGCAGCAAGGACTTCCCGCGCACGATGGAGTACATCGGCAAGGCCTTCGTGGCGATGCAGCCGGGCGAGCTTCACCTGCTGCACAACCTGTGGGCCCGCACGCTGCTGCTGCAGGGCAAGCCGGAGCAGGCGATGCGCATCATCGAGCAGGGCCTCGCAGCCAAGCCCGACCACGGCAGCCTGTACGTCACCAAGGGCCTGATCCTCGCCGCGCAGGACAAGACCGAGGAGGCCATCGCCACCTACGACCGCGGGCTGGCGCTGAACCCGCGGATGGGCGACGTGTACGTGGCGCTCGGCAAGGCGTACGACCGCCTGGGCCGCACCGAGGAAGCCATCGCCCGGCTGCGCCGGGGCATCGAGATGCGCCCGGACGACCCCGCCAACTACCACATGCTGGGCACGCTGCTGAGCAAGCTCGGCCGCAAGGACGAGGCGGTGGTCGCCTTCCGCGACGCCATCGCGCACACCACCAGCGAAATCAAGTACTTCCACGAGTACGGCACGGCGCTCGGCGCGCCGACGGGGTTCTGAGCATGCGCCGTCCCCTCGCCTGCGCCCTGCTGGGCGCCTCCCTGCTGGCCGCGCCCGCCGCGTGGGCCGCCGGCGGCGTCCCCGGCGACCCGGAGAGCCAGCGCCTCGCGCTCGAATGCCTGCTCAAGGCGGCCGAGCGCGTGCCGAAGATCGCCGGCCTGAAGATCGAGAGCGAGCACATCGAACGGCACGGCGACCTGTTCGAGGGCGCCTTCTACGTCAGCGCGGTGCACCGCTTCATCTACTACGACTTCCAGTGCGCGGCGGACATGGTGTCCACGACCGACCTCAAGGGCCGCACGGAATCGCTGAAGCGGATCGAGAAGGTGTGGCTGAACCTGCGGCCGCCGGTGAAGAAGTAGCACGAAGGCATCGGGCATACGCACGAGGACACGGCAGCGCCAGTCTGACGCTCCCCCCGGCGGGAGAACGCCCGACGCCCGAAGAACTTCGCCGGGAAGCACGGCGTACCGCGGCTGCGTACGAGGCGTACGTTGCCAGGCATGGGGACTTTGCGTCGCTCGTCCATGCCCATTATGGCGATGATGGCGCGTACACCTGACGAGCGTTGCTGACAACCGGCCAACGCCCTTCAACCGTCATCCCCGCGAAGGCGGGGATCCATACGTTCCGCAGCCGCTTGCCTTGGGAATTATGGATCCCCGCCTTCGCGGGGATGACGGCCAGAAAGGTGCGGGAACGGGATTGGACGGGCACTTCACCCCACCAGCTCGTCGTCCTCCTCGCCCAGATACGCCTCGCGCACCGCGGCGTCGGCGCGGATCTCGTCCGGGGTGCCGGTGGATATCGCGCGGCCGTAGACCAGCACGGTGATGCGGTCGGCAAGGCGGAACACCGCGTCCATGTCGTGCTCGATCAGCAGGATGGTCACCCGGCCGCGCAGCGTGCGCAGCATCTCCACCATGCGCTGCCCCTCCTCCGGGCCGACGCCGGCCATCGGCTCGTCGAGCAGCAGCATCTTCGGACCCGTGGCCAGCGCGATGGCGATCTCCAGCAGGCGCCGCTCGCCGTGGCTGACCTCCGACGCCAGCCGGTCGCGGCGGTCGGCGAGGCCGACGGTCTGCAGGACCGACAGCGCCTCGGCGTTGATGCGCCCGTCGCGCGAGGCGTCGGCCCAGAAGCGGAAGCTGTGGCCGTGGCACGCCTGCACCGCCAGCGCGACGTTCTCCAGCAGCGAGAAGCTCAGCAGCGTGTTGGAAATCTGGAAGGAGCGCGCCAGCCCCAGCCGCACCCGCTTGTGCACCGGCAGCCGGGTGACGTCCCGCCCGTCGAACAGGATACGCCCGGCGTCGGGGCGCAGTTCGCCGGCCAGCTGCGCCACCAGCGTCGTCTTGCCGGCGCCGTTCGGGCCGATGACGGCGTGGATGGAGCCCTCGGCCACCTCCAGCGACAGGTCGCGGGTGGCGGCGACAGCGCCGAAGCTCTTGGCGAGGCGCTCGACCGACAGCAGCGTCATGCCCGCCCCCCGAACAGGCGCACCACGCCACCCTTGGCCCGCCACACCGTCAGCACGATCAGCGGGCCGAAGATCAGCCACCAGTGCTGCGTCAGCTTGGACAGCACCTCCTCCAGCACCAGCACCAGCACGGTGCCGGCGATGGGGCCGTGCAGCGTCCCCAGGCCGCCGATCACCACCATGACGATGAGGTCGCCGGAGCGCACCCAGCTCATGTAGGCCGGCGAGACGAACTCCGTGTGGTTGGCCAGCAGCACGCCCGACAGCCCGGCCAGCGCGCCGGACAGCACGAAGGCCGCCAGCTTGTAGGCGTAGGTGTTGTAGCCGATGGCGGTCATGCGCCGCTCGTTCTCCTTGCAGCCGCGCAGCACGCGGCCGAACTTCGACGCCACGACTCGCTTCAGGCCGAGGTAGCTCAGCGCCAGCACGGCGAAGACGATCCAGTAGAAGGTCTGTCCGTCCGACAGCTTCACCAGACCGGAGAAGGTGCTGCGCCCCCACAGCGTCATGCCGTCGTCGCCGCCGTAGGTGCTCAGCGCGTTGGCGGTGTAGTAGAGCATCTGCGCGAAGGCCAGCGTGATCATGATGAAGTAGACGCCGCGCGTGCGCAGCGACAGCGCGCCGATCACCAGCGCCGCCAGCGCCGCGGCCCCGATGCCGAGCGGCCACTGCACCCAACCACTGTCCACCCCGTGGAACGACAGGATGCCGACCGCGTAGGCGCCCACCCCCATGTACGCCGCGTGCCCCAGGCTGACCATGCCGCCGTACCCCAGCACGAGGTCGAGCGCCAGCGCCGCGATGGCGAAGATCATGATGCGGGTGAACAGGCTGACGTAGAAGGGCTGCCCGAGGGCGCCCGCGACGAACGGCACCGCGGCCAGCAGTGCGAACAGAACCAGCGGCAGCAGCGCGCCACGGAAGCGGATCCCGCGCGGCGGGGCGGAGAGGGTGTCGGCGCTCACCGCGCGGCTCCCCGGGCGGCGGGCAGCAGCCCGGTGGGCGAGACGATCAGCACCACCGCCATCAGCACGTAGATCAGCATGGACGACAGCGCCGGCCCGACGTCCACCGCCGCCGAGGCCGGCAGCACCAGCTTGACCAGATCGGTGAGGAACGAGCGCCCCAGCGTGTCCACCAGCCCGACCAGCAGCGCCCCCAGGAACGCCCCCTGGATCGAGCCCAGGCCGCCGATGACGATGACAACGAAGGCGAGGATCAGCAGGTTGTCGCCCATGCTCGGCTCCACCGACAGGATCGGCCCGGCCATCAGCCCGGCGAAGCCGGCGAGCATGGCGCCCAGCGCGAAGACCAGCAGGAACAGCCGCTTGATGTCGGTGCCCAGCGCCTGCAGCATGCGCGGGTTGCTGGCGCCGGCGCGCACCAGCATGCCGAAGCGCGTGCGCGCCACCAGCACGTACAGCCCCGCCGCCACCAGCAGCCCGCCGCCAATGATGAACAGCCGGTACGCCGGGTAGGTGGCGCCGCCGAACAGGCTGACGGAATGGTTGGCCCACGCCGGCACCGGGAAGGACAGCGGCGTCGGCCCCCAGATCACCCGCACCAGTTCGGTCAGGAAGAAGATGACGCCGAAGGTGGCGAGCACCTGGTCGAGGTGGTCGCGGCCGTAGAAGTGGCGGAACACCACACGCTCCAGCGCCACGCCGACCAGCACCGCGACCGGCAGCGCCAGGGCGGCGCCCAGCAGGAACGAGCCCGTCACCGCCGAGAAGGTGGCGGCGAAGTAGGCGCCGACCATGTACTGCACGCCGTGCGCCAGATTGATGAAGTCCATGATGCCGAACACGAGCGTCAGCCCGGCGGCCACGAGGAACAGCAGCACGCCGAGCTGCAATCCATTCAACGTCTGGACGGCGAGCAGGATGGGGTCCATGGGGTCTCCTAGATTTCCCTCTCCCGCCCCGGGAGAGGGAGGGGCCCGCCGCACAGGCGGCGGGAGGGTGAGGGTAAAACCAAGGATCCTTGGCCGCACCCTCACCCGGCCGCCTGCGGCGGCCACCCTCTCCCGGGACGGGAGAGGGTTACACCCCCATCACCACTTCATCGAGCACTCGCCGGCGTAATCGTCGGCGTACTTCTCGAAGACCACCTTGCGCTTCAGCATGGCCGGCGCGCCGTCCGGCAGCTTGGCCGCCTCGACGAGGTAGAAGTCGCTGACCGGGAAGTGGTTCTTGTTGAAGGTGAACGCCCCGCGCACGCTGTCGAACTTCGCCTGCCGCAGCGCCGCGCGCAGCTTCGCCTTGTCCTTCACGCCGCCCGCTTGTTTGACCGCCGCGTCGATCAGGCGCGCCGCGTCGTAGGCCTGCGCCGCATAGTAGGCCGGCACGTAGCCGTACTTCTTGCGGAAGTCCTCGACGAACTTCCTGTTCGCCGCGTTGTCCAGGTCCGGCGCCCAGATCGACGCGCTGAACAGGCCCAGCCCGGCGTCCTCGGTGGCGGGCAGCGTCGTCTCGTCCACCGTGAAGGCGGAGAACAGCGGGATCTTCTCCTTCAGCCCGGCCTGCGCGTACTGCTTCACCAGGTTCACGCCCATGCCGCCGGGCATGAAGGTGTAGACCGCGTCCGGCTTGGCAGACTGGATCTTGGCGATTTCGGCGGAGAAGTCGAGCTGGCCGAGCTTGGTGTAGACCTCGTCCACCACCTCGCCCTTGAAGTGGCGCTTGAAGCCGGTCAGGCCGTCCTTGCCGGCCTGGTAGTTCGGCGCCAGCAGGAAGACCTTCTTGATGCCGCTGTCGCTGACGTGCTTGCCGACCGCGCCGTGCGTCTGGTCGTTCTGCCAGGAGGTGTTGAAGAAGTTCTCCGAGCAGCGGTTGCCCGCCACCGGCGCCGGCCCGGCGTTGGCCGAGATCAGGAAGGCGTCGGACTCCACCACCGGCTTGTACACCGCCATCAGGATGTTGGAGTAGACGACGCCGGCCACGATGTTGACGTTGTCGCGCTTCAAGAGGCCCTCGACCTCCTGCACCGCCACGTCGGGCTTGAGCTGGTCATCGACGATGGTGACCTTGGTCTCCAGCCCCCCAGCTTGCCGCCGGCGTGCTCGACGCCCAGCATGAAGCCGTCGCGCAGGTGCTGCCCGGTCACCGCCTGCGGCCCGGTCAGCGTCGACATCAGGCCGACGCGCAGCTCCTGCGCCCCCGCCGGCACCGCCATCCCGGCCATCAGGGCCGCCGCCAGAACAGTTTTCTTCATGGTCCAATCCCCTCCCCGTTGTCCTCACACGCCCAGATGGCGTTCCAGCCGCTCATGCTCCGCCTCCAGCTCGGCGCTGGAGCCGTGCCAGACGATGCGCCCCTTCTCCAGCACGTAGTGGCGGTCGGCGATGCGCTTCAGCGCCTTCAAATTCTTGTCGATGACCAGGATCGACTGGCCGGCGCGCTTCAGGCTCAGCAGCACCTGCCAGATCTCCTTGCGGATCAGCGGCGCCAGCCCCTCCGTCGCCTCGTCCAGCAGCAGCAGGCGCGGGTTGGTCATCAGCGCCCGGCCGATGGCGAGCATCTGCTGCTCGCCCCCCGACAGGCTGCTGCCCATCTGGTCCTGCCGCTCGTGCAGGCGCGGGAACAGGGCGAAGACGCGCTCCAGGGTCCAGGCGCCGCGCCCGTCGGCGGTCGCCACGAGGTTCTCGCGCACGGTGAGATTGGGGAAGATCTGCCGCCCCTCGGGCACCAGCCCCAGGCCGGCGCGGGCGGCCTCGTGCGCCGGGCGGCCGGTCAGCTCGCGCCCGCAGAAGGCGACGCGCCCGGCCTTCGGCGGCAGCAGGCCCATGATGGCGTTGATGGTGGTGGTCTTGCCCATGCCGTTGCGGCCGAGCAGCGTGACGACTTCCCCCTCGCCCACGCGCAGGTCGACGCCGAACAGCACCTGCCCGGCGCCGTACGACGCCTGCAGGCCCGACACCTCCAGCATCGGCCCGGCCGTTCCCATCGCTCTCCACCTCCCCGCGCCGTGTGTCCGGCGTTTCACATCAGCAGGATAAGCCACGCGGACGGCGGCTCAATCCTTTTTCTTCAAGCTTCGAGCATTCCCCGCCCACCCCGGCGCCACCATCCGCCGCTGCCCGCCGTCGCGGTCCCACAGCTTGCAGGTCACCGGCTTGTGCTTCTGGTCGAGGCCCTCGCAGTAGTTGGAGTACTCGCACAGTCGCACCTCCGCCCCGCGGCCCAGCCGGACCTTGCGGAACCAGTCGGGATCGGCGAGCGACTGCCGCGCCATGCCGACCACGTCGGCCTCGCCGCGCGCCAGGATGCCCTCGGCCTGCTCGAAGTTGTGTATGCCGCCGGTGACGACGACCGGCGTGGCGAATCCGGCGTCGCGCACCGATTGGCGAATCCGCGCCGTCGGCGCCACGTTGCGCCCGAACGGGCCGAATTCGTCGGAGATGTGCTGCGGCATGCACTCGTAGCCGCTGGGGCCGGTGTAGGGATAGGCGGCCTCCCCCACCCGCGGCTGCGCCGCGTCGTCGAACTTGCCGCCGCGCGAGGTGGACAGGAAGTCCATGCCGGCGCGGGCGAACTGGCAAGCGAAATACGCCGCGTCCTCCACCGTGCCGCCGCCCGCGACGCACTCCTCGGCGAGGAAGCGGCAGCCGACGGCGAAGTCCGGCCCGACCCGCTCGCGCACGCGGGCGTAGACCTCCAGCGGCAACCGCACGCGGCTCTCCCGCGCGCCGCCGTAGCCGTCCGTGCGGTCGTTCCGCGCCGACAGGAAGGACGCCATCGTGTAGGCATGGGCGTAGTGCAGCTCCACCCCGTCGAAGCCCGCCTTCTTTGCCCGCGCCGCGGCGGCGGCGAACAGGTCCGGCAGCACCCGCGGCAGCTCGGCGATGTGCGGCAGGTGCGTGTCGGTCACCCGCTCCCGGTATCCCATGGCGAGGCTCTCCCGCTCGCGGTCGTCGAGGAGCGCGTCGGTCTCCTCCGGCGGCAGCTCCAGCAGGCGGCGGCGTACCTCCGCGTCGTCGGACAGGCCCAGCGCTTCCCGGTGCCGATCGGTCACAGTCAGGAAGCGGCCGAAGAACGCCTCGCGCGTCGGGCGGCGGCGGATCGCCAGGAAGTCGATGACCTGGATGAACAGCCGCGTCTCGCCGCCGGACGCGTCCCGCACCGTCTCCACCAGCTTGGCCAGGCCCGGCAGAAAGCGGTCGTGGCCGATGCGCAGCAGCGGGCCGGAGGGCACGTCGCGGATTCCCGTCGCCTCCACCACGATGGCGCCCGGCCGCCCCTCGGCGAAGCGGCGGTACCAGTCGAGCACGCCGTCGCTGACGAAGCCCTCGTCGGTGGCGCGCCACGGCACCATGGCCGGCACCCAGGTGCGCTGGGCCAGGGTCACCGGCCCCAGGTCGACCGGCTGGAACAGGCGGGACGCCGCCGCCTCCGCGGCGTCGGGCCAGCGGCCCGGCGTCGGCCGGTGCTCGATGCGCTGCGGTGGACGCCACATGGTCACCGTCCCTCCCTGCCCGGTGCGTTCGTTTAAGCTTAAAGCACCTTGTGGTCGGATGGTGCACGGGATCCGTCGCAAAGTCCAGCCCACGCCGACAACACCTGTCCGAGAGTCGTGCCGGGATAGACCAATTTCCACATGGACAATCGTCCGAGCCAATTTTAAGCTTCAAGCAAAACGCCCGACAGAAGGCGGAGACTCGGCGTGTGCCGGCACGGCACCCAGGGGGAGGCACGATGGACACCGCGCATGTGGATACCTTCGCCCGCGACAACCTGCCGCCGCGCGCGCTGTGGCCGGACATCCGTTTCGATCTGCCGGAACTGCACTACCCCGCGCGCCTGAACTGCGGCGTCGAGCTGCTGGACCGCATGGTGGCCGGCGGCTTCGCCGACCGCCCCTGCGTGCTCTCCCCGACCGAGCGGTGGACCTACGCCGACCTGCTGGACAAGGCCAACCGCATCGCCCGCGTGCTGACCGAGGACATGGGCCTGGTGCCGGGCAACCGGGTTCTGCTGCGCTCGGCCAACGCGCCGATGATGGTGGCCTGCTGGTTCGCGGTGATGAAGGCCGGCGGCATCGCGGTGTCCACCATGCCGCTGCTGCGCGCCAAGGAACTGTGCACCATCATCGACAAGGCGCGGGTGACGCACGCGCTGTGCGCCGCCCCGCTGGCCGACGAGATGGAGGTGGCGCGGCCGAAGTGCCCGACGCTGCGCCACCTCGCCTATTTCGGCACCGACGACGCCGACGGGCTGGAGGCGCGGATGCGCGCCAAGGGAACCGACTTCGCCAACGTCGACACGGCGGCCGACGACGTCTGCCTGATCGCCTTCACCTCCGGCACCACCGGCGTGCCGAAGGGGACCATGCACTTCCACCGCGACGTCATGGCGATCTCCGACTGCTTCCCGCGCTCGACCCTGAAGCCGGAGCCGGACGACCTGTTCTGCGGCAGCCCGCCGCTGGCCTTCACCTTCGGGCTGGGCGGGCTGGTGATCTTCCCGATGCGCGTCGGCGCCTCGACGCTGCTGCTGCCCGCCGCCTCGCCGCCGGTGCTGCTGGCCGAGGCGATCGAGCGGCACCGGGCCAGCGTCTGCTTCACCTCGCCCACCGGCTACCGCGCCATGCTGCCGCTGCTGCCGGGGCACGACATCTCCTCGCTGCGGAAATGCGTGTCGGCGGGGGAGACGCTGCCGCTCCCCACCTGGCAGGCGTTCTACGACGCGACCGGCATCAGGATCATCGACGGCCTCGGTTCCACCGAGATGCTGCACATCTTCATCGCCACGGCCGGCGACGACATCCGCCCCGGCGCGACCGGCAAGCCGATCCCCGGCTACGAGGCGCGCATCGTCGACGCCGAGGGCAACCCGCTGCCCCCCGGCGAGCCCGGCCGGCTGGCGGTGCGCGGGCCGACGGGGTGCCGCTACCTCGCCGATCCGCGGCAGACCACCTACGTGGAGAACGGCTGGAACATCACCGGCGACGCCTACGTGATGGACGAGGACGGCTATTTCTGGTTCCAGGCGCGCAACGACGACATGATCATTTCCTCGGGCTACAACATCGCCGGCCCGGAGGTGGAGGAGGCGCTGCTGGCCCATCCCGACGTGGCGGAGTGCGCGGTGATCGGTGCGCCCGACCCGGACCGCGGCGCCATCGTCAAGGCCTTCGTGGTGCCGCGCCCCGGCGCGCCGCGCGACGTGAAGGCGTTGCAGGACTTTGTCAAACAGACCATCGCGCCGTACAAATACCCCCGCGCGGTGGAGTTCATCGACAGCCTGCCGCGCACCGAGACCGGCAAGGTGCAGCGCTTCAAGCTGCGCCAGATTGAGGAACAGAAGCTGTCGAAGGCGAGCTAGGGAGCCACATGTACCGCCACCTCACCACCCAGGACGAGATCGACCGCGCCTACAACCCGCGCCTGGGCGTGCCGGACGTCGAGGGGTGGTTCGCCGGCTGGGCACAGCGCAGCGAGGAGGCGCGGCGCAAGCTCGGCGGCCGGCTCGGCCTGCGCTACGGGCCGACGCTGGCGGAGTATGTGGACGTCTTCCCGACCCCCCGGCCGAACGCGCCGGTGCACGTGTTCCTACACGGCGGCTATTGGCGGTCGTTCAGCGCCCGCGACTTCTCCTTCATCGCCGAGGGGCCGGTGGCGCGCGGCGTGTGCACGGTGGTGGTCAACTACGCGCTGTGCCCCTCCGTCTCGATCACCGAGATCGTCCGCCAGTGCCGCGCCGCGCTGGCGTGGACTTGGGCCAACATCGCCGAGTTCGGTGGCGACCGCGAGCGTATCAGCGTCTCTGGCCATTCCGCCGGCGGCCACCTGACGGCGCGCATGCTGAGCGCGGCGTGGCAGCGCGACTACGGCATCCCCGACGGCCTCATCAAGGCGGCGCTGCCGATCAGCGGCCTGTTCGACCTGGAGCCGCTGCGCTGGTCGTGGCTGCAGCCCACCCTGCAGTTGAGCGGCGACGAGATCCTGGCGCAGAGCCCGATGCGCCACCTGCACAACCAGCCGGTGCCGCTGGCGGTGGCGGTCGGCGGCGCGGAGAGCGACGAGTTCCGCCGCCAGTCCGCCGACTACGCCGCCGCGACCGGCGGCCGGCTCATGGAGATCGAGGGCCGGCACCATTTCGACATCCTCGACGACCTCGCCTCGCCTTACGGCAAGCTGTGGCAGACGGTCGAGTCGCTGATGGGATAGGCGCCTCCCCTGCGGCAACGGCGCGTTGGACGGCGCGGCCGGACAGGCGCATCATTGCTCCCAATCACCAATCATCAGGGGAGCGAACGCATGGCCGGTCGAATCGACGTCGAACGCAAGGGGCGTGTCCTGGTCCTCACCATGAACGACCCGCCGAGCCGCAACGCGCTGGGCGTGGAGATGATGGACGGGGCGCGCGACGCCTTCGACCAGGCGGTCCAGGACCCCGCGGTCGGCGCGGTGGTGCTGACCGGGGCGGGCGGCGCCTTCAGCTCCGGCGGCCACCTGGGGCGCCTGTACAACCACCGCACCCAGGCGCGCTCCGAGAACCGCAACGGCATCGAGCGCTTCCACGGCTGGATTCGCGCCATGCGCGACTGCCCGAAGCCGGTGATCTCGGCGGTCGAGGGGCCGGCGGCGGGCGCCGGCTTCGCGCTGGCGCTGGCGTCCGACCTGATCGTCGCGGCGGAGGACGCGCAGTTCATCGCCGCCTACGCCAAGGTCGGCCTGACGGCGGACGGCGGCATCTCAGGCTCGCTTGCCCGCGCTCTGCCGCCGCAGCTCGCCGCCGAGCTGCTGTTCGAGGGCGGCGGTGTCGATCCGCAGCGGCTCTACACGCTGGGCGTGGTCAACAAGGTGGTGGCGACGGGAACGGCGCTGGATACCGCGGTGGCCTGGGGCGAGCGCCTCGCCGACGGTCCGACGGTGGCCATCGGCCGCGCCAAGCGGCTGATCGAGCAGGCCTACACCTCGCTGCTCGCCCAGCTCGGCCGCGAGAGCGACCAGTTCGTCGAGGCCCTGCACCACCCCGAGGCGCACGAGGCGATCACCGCCTTCTTCGAGAAGCGCAAGCCGGTGTTCCACAAGCGGTGAGCTTCTAAGCCCCTCTCCCGTCGAGGGAGAGGGGCTATCGGCCGCGCCCCAGCACCTCGGCGTAGAGCGCCGGATCGACGTTGCCGCCGCTCAGCACCACGCCGATGGTGCGGCCGGCGGTCGGCAGCTTGCCGCTGAGCACCGCGGCCAGCGCCACGGCGCCGCCCGGCTCGACCACCAGCTTCAGCGTGGTGAAGGCGTAGGCCATCGCCGCCGCCACCTCGTCGTCGGTCACCGCAACGCCGCCGGACAGCAGCGCCCGGTGGATCGGGAAGGTCAGTTCGCCCGGCGTCGGCGCCATCAGCGCGTCGCAGAAGGAGCGCGCCTCCGGGTCGTTGCGCACCCGCTCGCCCGCCTTCAGCGAACGCGCGAGGTCGTCCAGACCGGCCGGCTCGGCGCTGTAGACCTCGGTCCGCGGCGAGAGGTGCTTCACCGCCATCGCGACGCCGCCGACCAGCCCGCCGCCGCTGCACGGCGCCAGCACCACGTCGAGCGTCGCCCCCAGCTCGCCCGCCTGACCGGCCAGTTCCAGCCCGGTGGTGCCCTGGCCGGCGATGATGTGCGGGTCGTCGTAGGGCGGCACCGGCACGGCGCCGCGCTCCCCGGCGATGGCGGCGGCGATGCCCTCGCGGCTCTCGCGCCAGCGGTCGTACAGCACCACCTCGGCGCCGTAGCCGCGGGTGTTGGCGATCTTCAGCGCCGGCGCGTCCTCCGGCATCACGATGGTGGCGGGAATGCCGAGCATCCGCGCCGCCGCCGCCACACCCTGCGCGTGGTTGCCCGACGACCACGCCACCACCCCGGCGCGCCGCTGCGCCTCGTCGAGCTGGCTCAGCCGGTTGTAGGCGCCGCGGAACTTGAAGGAGCCGCTGACCTGCAGGATCTCCGGCTTCAGCAGCACGCGCCCGCCGACGCGCTCGTTGAGCTGCCGGTTCTCCAGCAGCGGCGTGACCACCGCCTTGCCGGCCAGACGTTTGGACGCCGCTTCGACGTCGGCGAAGCGGATCGCGAGCGCGTCGGTGCTCATGGTGTCTCCCCAACCCCTGTGTTTTTGCGCGCCCTGTATAGCACAAAAAGAAACGGCCGGCGGATCGCTCCGCCGGCCGTGGTCTTCAAACCGAACCTGGAGGTCAGGCGGCCTTGGCGTTGCGGCCGGCCACGATCTCCTCGGCGACGTTGCGCGGCACCGGCTCGTAGTGGCTGAACTCCATGGTGTAGCTCGCACGGCCCGAGGTCATGCCGCGCAGCTGGCCGATGTAGCCGAACATCTCGTTCAGCGGCACGTGGGCCTCCACGGCGATGTTCGCACCACGCTCCAGCTGGCCGTTGACCATGCCGCGGCGGCGGTTGATGTCGCCGATCACGTCGCCGAGGTAATCCTCCGGCGTCACGACCTCGACCTTCATCACCGGCTCGAGCAGGATCGGACCGGCCAGCTTCAGGCCCTCGCGGAAGCAGGCCTTGGCGGCGATTTCGAACGTCAGCGCGTTCGAGTCGACGTCGTGGTACTTGCCGTCCACCAGGCGGGCGCGGAAGTCCACGGTCGGGTACCCGGCCATGACGCCCTCTTCCTTCTGCACTTCCAGGCCCTTGCCCACGGACGGCACGTACTCGCGCGGCACCGAGCCGCCGACCGTCTCGTCCTTGAACTCGAAGCCTTCACCACGCTCGCGCGGCTCGAAGATGATCTTCACCTCGGCGAACTGGCCCGAACCGCCGGTCTGCTTCTTGTGGGTGTAGGTGTACTCGACCGACTTGGTGATCGTCTCGCGGTAGGCGACCTGGGGCTTGCCCATGTTGCCTTCCACGCCGAACTCCGTGCGCATGCGGTCCAGCGTCACCTCCAGGTGCAGCTCGCCCATGCCGCGCAGGATGGTCTGGCCGGTTTCGCGGTCGGTCTCCAGGCGGAGCGACGGATCGGCGCGGACCATCTTGCCCAGCGCGATGGAGAACTTCTCCTGCTCGCCGCGGGTCTTCGGCTCGACCGAGACGCTGATGACGGGCTCGGGGAAGCGCATGCGCTCCAGGATCACCGGGGCCGAGGAGTCGCACAGCGTGTCGCCGGTCTCGGTTTCGGTCAGGGACACCAGCGCGACGATGTCGCCGGCGCGGGCCTCTTCCAGCGGGTGCGGCTCCTTGGCGAACATCTCGACCATGCGGCCGATCTTCTCGCGCTTGCCGCGGGTCGAGTTCATGATGGACATGCCCTTCGTCAGCACGCCCGAGTAGACGCGGATGAAGGTCAGCGAGCCGTAGGTGTCGTTGATGACCTTGAAGGCCAGCGCGGAGAAAGGCTCGTCGTCCGACGACTTGCGCTCGCCGTTCGGGTTGCCGTCCTCGTCCACGGTCTTGATCGCCTCGACGTCGACCGGCGACGGCAGGTAATCGACGACCGCGTCCAGAACCTGGGTGACGCCCTTGTTCTTGTAGGACGAGCCGCACAGCACCGGGTTGAAGGCGCCGCCGATGGTGCCCTTGCGCAGGCAGGCGCGCAGGGTGTCGGCCGACGGCTCCTCACCGGACTCGAGGTAGGCCTCCATGGCGACCTCGTCCTGCTCCAGGCAGGTATCGACCAGCTCGGTGCGCAGCGCGCGGATGCTGGCGATGTTGTCGAGGTCCTCCTTGACCGTCAGGTTCAGCTTGGAGATCAGCTCGTCCTCGTTGACCTCCCACACCTCCGGCTTGGCGTCCTTGTCGTCCGAGAACCAGACGTAGGCCTTCATCTCGACCAGGTCGACCATGCCGCGGAAGTTGTCTTCCGAGCCCAGCGGGACCTGCACGCACAGCGGGCGCGCGCCCAGGCGGGTGCGGATCATGTCCACGCAACGGCGGAAGTTGGCGCCGGAGCGGTCCATCTTGTTGACGTAGCACATGCGCGGAACGTTGTAGTTGTCCGCCAGGCGCCAGTTGGTCTCGGACTGCGGCTCCACGCCGGCCACGCCGTCGAACACCACGACCGCGCCGTCGAGCACGCGCAGCGAACGGTTCACCTCGATGGTGAAGTCCACGTGGCCCGGGGTGTCGATGACGTTGATCTTCTTGTCGCGCCAGAACGCGGAGACGGCGGCCGACTGGATCGTGATGCCGCGCTTCTGCTCCTGCTCCAGGTAGTCGGTCGTGGTCGACGTCTTGAGATCCTTCGTCTCGTGCACGTCGATGATCGTGTGCTTACGGCCGGTGTAGTACAGGATCCGCTCGGTCGTCGTGGTCTTGCCAGCGTCGACGTGGGCAATGATGCCGATGTTGCGGATGTCGGAGAGAGGCGTTTGGCGCGGCATGTGGCGGGTCCGTTACGGTGTAAACCTGTACGCGAAGCTACGACGATCAGGCCGTCCGCTCCGGCGGGTGGTTTGGGGTTTTACGGGTGTTCGGTTAAGGCACAATGAACGTTATGCGAAACACCCGCGCGTTCTCACGCCCGGACGTTCCGTCGCGGTTGATCCCAATTTCCGGGCCGCCTTCTAACACAGACGACAGCCCGCGCGCCACTGTGACCAACACGGGGGCGCCTTATGGCGCACTCAATTAGTCCCTTACGGCGCGCAAGGCAAGGGCGTATGTGGGCGGTCACCTCCCGTTAACCATATTGGGCGCGTAGTGCGGGCGAGATGTCATGGTTCCGCAACACAGGAGGCCCCGGCATGGACGCCCCGCGCCTGCACGCTCTCCCCGACCTCGCCCGTTTCGTCGCCACGAAGACCACGCCCGGCCAGCGCCCGTCCCTGGGGTTGCCCATCGTCCGCGACTTGGCCGCCCGGGCGCTGGCGCAACGCGGCGGCGCGCCCGACGACGTCATGGTCGAGCGGCTGCGGGCGCACGACCGGCTGGTCGCCGCCTGGGTGGCGCACCACGGCATCCAGCCCGAGCTGGCCTGCGGCGCGACGATTCGCGTGCTCACCAACGACCGCGCCTGGAACCGGGTCGAGGTGGAGGGCGAGATCGTCGGGATCGACCTCGCGCACGGCAAGTACCGGGTGTTCAGCGAAGCGCTCGGCCACGTGCGTTCCGGCCCCGGGCCGCGCTTCCGCGCCATCCCCTACGAGGACGTGCGCCCGGCCGGCGCGGCCGGCGCGCGGGCGGCGGCGTAGCTGGCCTGCCCCCTCGCCGACGGCGCGCCGGCCTAGCGGTCGCCGCCCGGCCGCCGCAGGGACATGTCGGCGGGGAGGCCGGGGACCGCGTGCAGCCCGCTGCGCCGGGCCAGGGAGCGCACCGCCGCCATCCAGCCCAGCCGCAGCCGCGCCGCGGCCAGCGCCCGGTCGCCGCCCGCCGCCAGCGCCATCGAGACGGCGGCGCTCACCGCACCGGCGGCATCGCTTCCGCCGGGACCGCCGGCCGGCAGCAGCCGGGCCACCTCCGCCATCCGCCGCACCGCCGCGGCCAGGACCGCGGGATCGTCGCCGATGTGCCCGAGCAGGTAATCCACGGCGCGCAACGCGCTGCGGAGTGCGGCTTCGTCGTCCATGCGCCACCTCCTTCTTTGGAAATGGCGTCCGGCACGGCGCTGCCAATCCACCTGAGCGCCGTACCCCCATCCCCGCTTGGGCCTAGCTCGGCTGGGTGGCCGGGCTCACCGGCTTGCCCTGCAGGCCCCAGCTGCCGACGAAGTCGCGCACGCCGGGGATGGCCATCATGTGCGCGTCCTTCACGTAGACGAACTGCCTGGGACCCAGCGCGTATTCGGTCAGCGTGATCCCCTTGGCGGCGCAGCGCCGCAGCTCCTCGGCGCGGATGGCGCGGTCGGCGAGCGCCATGTCCGGATGCTCCACCCCGGTGCCGGCGCACAGCGCGCGCAGGCCCGACGCGGTGCCCTCGGCGGTGAGGTTCGGCCGGGTGTCGGGCGTCCCTTCGTACGTGGCGGACACCGCGCGGATGCGCGGCTCGACCGCCCGGGCGCCGACGAGCCAGATGCCGCGCGCGGCCGGCGGCTCGGCACGCTTGGGCGGCGGCGGCAGCGCCGCCTGCTGCGACGTGGCGAAGCCGGGGAACTGGCAGCCCGCCAGCACGGTTGCCGCCACGACAGCGGCGAAATGACCCATGCGAAATTTCACGTCGCCCTCCGATGAAACAGGAGCATAATGGCTCTCCGGACCGGAAAACGCCGCAGCGCGACGGTTGCTCCGGCCAGGCGGCGGAACCGCCCAAGAATGCAGACTCTGTCGCTGGCGCCCGCTGATCGCCTTGCCTTCCAGCCAAACAGGGGGACAGTCCCATGAACAAGGAATCCCACATCGCCGCGCTCCGCCAGCGCCACGCCGAGCTGGACACGCGCATCCGCGAGGAGGAGTCCCACCACAGCTACGACAACGTCGCCGTTTCGCGCATGAAGGCGGAAAAGCTGCACATCAAGGAAGAGATCGAACGGCTGTCCCACTGACGCGCCATCACCGCGCATGACGGCGGGCGGCGCCGGCGCGCCGCCCTGCCCCGCATGAGCGCCCCCCGTTTCCCCATCCCACACCCCGAAGCGCGCCTCCGCCGTCTGGCGGCCTGCGTCCTCGCCGGCTTCCTGGCCGGGTTCCTCGCCGTGCTGGTGTTCCACCAGGGCATGGTGGGGCTGCTCCACCTCGCCGACGTGGCGGCGCGCCCGCCCTTCCAGGTCCAGCCGGTGCCGCCGCTGGGCGTGCCGGCGGTGCTGTCCTCCGCCTTCTGGGGCGGGGTGTGGGGCGTGGCGCTCGCCGGCGTCGCCCCGCGCTTTCCGCGCGGCGCCGGGTACTGGCTGGCCGCGGCGGCGTTCGGCGCGCTGGGGCCGACGCTGGTGGCGTGGTTCGTCGTGCAGCCGCTGAAGGGACTGCCGCCCGCCGGCGGCTGGAGCCTCCCCGGCGTGCTGGTCGGGCCGCTGGCCAACGGCGCCTGGGGTGTCGGCGCGGCGCTGGTGCTGCGCGCCCTCCGGCGAAAGTAACCCGGCGCCGCACACAACGCGCGACACGCGCGCGCAAACCGCCTATTGTCACCGGTGGCGTGCGCCGTCCTGCGGCGCGACGCCGCGGCGCGCCGGGGCTGTTCCGTTCCCG
>Ga0196970_1000984_pt1 | contig 23608 bp, 17 predicted proteins | sample S1v_513CmetaG_FD_148672 | JGI IMG/M metagenome (GOLD analysis project Ga0196970, IMG submission 148672) | Soil microbial communities from Anza Borrego desert, Southern California, United States - S1+v_5-13C | ecosystem: Environmental > Terrestrial > Soil > Desert | place: USA: California...
CCATCACGCGGATTTGTTCAAGACCGTGCCGCAGGCCTGCCTGGAAGTCGTTCGGATCGTGGGCCGGGGTCACCTTCACCGCACCCGTTCCGAACTCAGGCTGCGCCAGTTCATCCAGAATGACCGGGATCTCGCGGTTCATCAGCGGCAGGCGCACCTTCTTCCCGTGCAGGTGCTCGTATCGTTTGTCGCGAGGATTGACAGCCACGGCCGTATCGCCCAGCATCGTTTCAGGGCGCGTCGTCGCTACGGTAATGAACTCGCCCTCCATCCCGATTACGGGATACCGTATCTCCCACAGCTTGCCCGGCGTTTCCTCGTGGATCGTCTCCAGATCGCTGATCGCCGTTACGCAGCGCGGGCACCAGTTCACGATGTATGCCCCGCGATAGATCAACCCTTCTTCCCACAAGCGCACGAACGCCTCACGCACCGAGCGGGACAGGTTCGCGTCCATGGTGAAGAACGTGCGCTCCCAATCGACGCTCGCGCCCAGGCGCTTCATCTGCTCCAGAATCGCGCCGCCGTACTCTTCCTTCCACTCCCACACGCGCTCGATGAACTTCTCGCGCCCAAGATCGGTGCGCTTCTTGCCGTCTTTGGCAAGCTGGCGCTCGACCATCATCTGCGTGGCGATTCCCGCGTGATCAGTGCCCGGCAGCCACAGCGTGTGGAATCCGCGCATGCGGTGCCAGCGGACGATGATGTCCATCTCCGTCTGATTGAGCATGTGGCCCATGTGCAGACGTCCGGTCACGTTCGGCGGCGGCAGCAGTAGCGTGAAGGTGTGATCGTGGTCGGGAGTCGCGGGCGTTTCTACATGGAACAGCTTCTCGCGAACCCAGTATTCTGCCCAGCGCTGTTCGATCGCGCTCGGGTCGTAAGCCTTGGGAAGTTCGTGCGACATGCTTGTCAGGACACCTATCCGATGTGAATTCTTGAGTCTACCAAAAGACAGTTTCCGTTTCTGGTTTCTAGTTCGGTGGGGTTCCATCGCCTACCGAGGGGTAGGGGTTCCTCGCTCCGCTCGGAAATACAAGGCTGTGGGGTAAGTCGACAAACGCAGGTGACAAGCGCCCACGAAATAGCCCGAGCAAAGAGAAAGGCGCGACCCGCAGGCCGCGCCGCTCCAAACTTAAGCCTGAACCTACTTCTTCAACTCCCTCACGATTTCCTCGACCGTAACGACCAGGATAGGCTTGAGCCGATCAAGAACACGATCCACTACGCGTTCGACCAGCGTATTGAAAGCGTCGGCGTCACTAGCAACCACCTGACCGGTCTCCTGCATTGCTTTCTGGGAAGCCGCGGCCTGCGTGTCAGCGGCAGTGTCGGCTACCGGCTCGCCTGAATAAGAGTAGAGGAACAAATCCTTCCCGACCCGTTCGGGAACGATCGACGCGAAAACCTCCTCCGCACTTGGCGTCGGCGCAAGAGCTGAGTCGACCGTCGTCTGCTCAGCCGCGACCTCGGGCACTTCGACTGGCGCTGGCGCCTGTACCGCATCCATCTCGAACACGCCACTGAGAGCGTCGGCGCTTTTCATCGACGACGCTGTCGTGGTGAAGCTCGGCTCTTCCCGTTCCTCGGAAATGAGATCGGCAAGCAAGCCGGAATCATCACTGATCGCTTCAGCTTCCGGCGCGACGGAGTCGAAGACATCCGCGAGTTCGACCTGCGGTTGCCCACCCGTTGCCGAAACGTCCTGCATGGCCCGGCTGGATTCAAGCTCGAACTCGACTGACGCTTCGGTGGGACCCACGACCAATTCGGGCAAGGTCGCAACCCCTGCGAGTACTTCTTCGTCAGTCCTGGTGTCGACAACCTGCTCGTCGGCAGCGGACTCTTCCACGAAATCCGGAATCTTGACGCTGGCCTCGAACCGCGACGCCGCCTCTGCCATCACGCTGTCGAACTCGTCGTAGCTGGTCTTGCCGATGGGGGCCAGCAAGGGCACGCCTAGCTGGCTGCTCAGACCGGTAGCACCTGCGGCAGCCGCCAGCGCCTGATCCTCGCCCGTGCTCGGCTGATCCGGAACGGCCACAGGCTGGGACGCCTGCGCGTGCGCCCGCATCTCCGCCTCAAGGTCGATCGCGAGGTCGTGCTCGGTCAGTTCGGCCTCCTCCGCTTCCCAGACCGGATGTTCAGCCTGAGGAGCGACGGCGCTCAGCGGCTCATCTGTCGGCTCTTCGGAATTCGCGACATTTTTAGTCGGCAGGTCGAACGAAGCGTTCGGGTTGTCCGCAGGCTCAAGCGGCGACGCAGCGAAGTTTCCAAGAAGGTCGAGGTCTTCGGTGTCATTGAAGGTCGTTGTTGGCTCGGCGACGTCGATCTGGAATGTTTCCAGCGCGTCTTCGGTGGCGTTGTCGGCGGGAATGACGTCCTGCAAAACCGTCGGCTCTAAGCCAGTAATTTGTTGAGGGGCGACTTCGACCGCAGCAGCAGCCGTGAATTCCACACGCGGTTCGATCGGCGCCTCAACTTCGGGCGACGGCTCAAACGTTTGAAGCCCGGCAGGCGCAAACACCGGCTCCGAATCATCATCAACAACGAATTGCTGGCCGACGCTGGGTGGCTCGCTGTGGAGAGGTGTAGACGCTGCTGGCGCCAGCGGCTCAGGGGCCGGCGGCGCGACTGGCGTCACCGCACTCGCCCGCGACGTGCCGTAGGTTCGCTCGGCCAGCTTGTCAACCACGGTGACCAGGTCGGTGGCCTCGAATGGCTTGATGATCACGCCATCGGCCTTGACCTTCATCCCGTCTTCCGGACGAAACGGCTCCATCTTGCCAACGCTCAACAGTACCGGCGTGCGTGCCGTGGCCGACGCACTCTTGATGCGCTCACAGACTTCCAGCCCGCTGTAGCCGGGCATATACACGTCGACGATAGCCAAATCCGGCAGCCACTCAGCGAGTTTCTTAACCGCTGCAGCGCCATTGCTCACCGTCAAGACCTGGTAGCCGGCCTCGGTGAGGATCTTTTTGCCCATGTTCTGGGCGGTCATGCTGTCGTCGGCGAGCAATATTCTTAGCGCCACGGGACGTCCTCATTTGAGAGTTGCAGGAAACTTACTGTCCTGCGCCCACAAAGTCAATGCGAGTCATGGATTCCGGACAAATGGATTCCGAGCAATAGAGTTTCCGGCGACCAGCGTGCTCACGGCAAGTTACCAAAGGTGAGCACACTTTCTTCATGAGGCGTGAGGAGCCGACAACGTCACTCGGATCGGTTCGAATAAGTACGGCGTGGGGAGTGGAACAGCCGATCTCCTGAGTGGACGCCAGCACTGTTCACTCTGGAATCCGCTTGAGGGCGGCTGCCTCTTGCAAGTCAGTGAGCGCCTGAAACCAAACCAAGTTCGACGCAAGCGAGGTAGGGCAATCGAAGTCGATGGTCTTTGCGTTCTTACCTTGTTCCACCCGGATGCCGATCAACACTGGTTCAGCATTGAGCTTTTTTCGCCCGTATCGGCCCGTGAAGAAGTATCTGTAATGAATACCCGGCAAGTTCTCGAAAGGTCGTGACTGAAGTATCCGTCGCAACGCAAAGTAGCCTTGCTGCTCCACACCGAACTCGAACGACGCCGTTTCCGTCGCTGTAGTCACACGAACCACGCCGAAGTAGAGCCCATCCCGTTCGTAAGCATCGCGCAATTCCGGGTAACCCTGATGGTTGTCTCTCATCGCACGACCTCGACTCCAAAGATGCTAGCGCAGTACGAGGACGCCGGTCCGTAAATCTGCTCTATCGTGGCGGAAAGCTGGTTCGCCCACACGACTCTATACACCAGAGTGGGATCTGGTTGTTGCATGGCTAGTTGTTGCCGGCAGGGTCAAGGACCTGCCGAATGACTCTGGACAGGATTTCCGGGGTGAACGGCTTAGTCAGAGTCTGGGCTCTGAGCTCGTCGGTACCGGAGATGTTCCCGTCTGCATAGCCAGTGACATAGATGACTTTTAGCCCCGGCCTGTGTCGTGTTAGTTCCTTGACGACTTCTGGACCTGATAGTCCGGGCATGACTACATCCGACAGTACAAGATCGATGTTGGAGTCGTACTGTCGACTGAGCTCGATAGCTGAGTATCCATCCTCAGCTTGCAGTACGTGATATCCACCACTTTCAAGTATGTGCGATGTCAGCACCCGCAACGCTTCTTGATCTTCGACGACCAGAATCGTTTCGTTACCGGAGGCGCAGCGGTCAGCACTCGGCTGCGCCTCTTGAGCCACAACCGCATCAATTGCTCGCGGAAAATAGAGGTCGAAGCATGAACCCCGCCCCAATTCCGTACTGACGTCTATGTGTCCACCACTCTGCTTGACGAACCCGTAAACCAGCGACAACCCCAGCCCCGTACCAACGCCGACAGGTTTCGTCGTAAAGAAAGGTTCGAAGATCCGTGCCTGAGTGGGTTGGTCCATACCGATGCCGCTGTCCTTCACTCTTAGGCACACGTGCTCGCCCTCGCTTGCTCCCATGTGGCGCAATACGTAGTCGGAATCCAGCACCGCATTACGCGCCTCGATGGTCAACCTGCCCCCGTGCGGCATGGCATCTCTGGCGTTAACCGCAAGATTCACAATTGCCTGCTCGAGCTGATTACGATCGGTTTTTACGCTCCACAGGTCGTCTGTAATTTGCACGTCGAGGTGAACGTCTTCTCCAATCATGCGTGCTAGGGGATCGCGGAGCTCCGTAAGCACGGCATTGAAATCAAGCACCTCCGAATGCAGGACTTGCTTCCGGCCGAAGGCGAGCAGTTGTTTTGTTAATTGAGCGGACCTTTCCGCCGCTCTGAAAATTTCGTTCACCTCCCGCGCACAATCTGAGAGCCCGCACGGCAAACGATTCAGAAGCAGCTTGGAGTAGCTCTGTACGATTGTTAGCTGATTGTTGAAGTCATGAGCTATACCTCCGGCCAGCCTGCCGATTGCCTCCATCTTCACCGCTTGGCGAAGTTGCTCCTGTAGACTCTGTAAGTCCGCGTATGCTCGTTTGCGATCGGTTATGTCCCGTATACATTCGATTGCCCCAACTCGTTTCCCTTCTCGATCCAGCAACGGTGAGGCAATCAAGTCGAGATAGGCACCTCTGCCCCCATACACGGACGCCAGGAACACTTCTCCGCTCACACTGCTGCCTTTTCGGCGTAAGTTCTCGTAACGCGAGATCAGCTCCGGGTCATCCGAGTCGAGAGCATCCAGCAATGTCGCCCGCCTCTCGCCGTAAAGTGCCATGGCGTAGGCGCGATCGCCCTCCCCGAGAATGTCGGCTTTCTTTACTCCCGTGATCTCCTCCATCGCCCGGTTCCAGGCTATGACCCTCCCCCGGCCGTCGATTGCAAATGTCGCGTCAGGCAAGAAATCGACGACCGCCAGAAGTTGCCGGCGAGCGGCGTCTGCCGCCTGTAGTTCGGCCAGTTCAGTTATGTCGGTGTACAACCCTACCGTGAATCCGTCCGGAGTCCGCCGCTCGCGTATCTGCAGCAATCTTCCGTTGGCCAGGCGGTCCTCAGAAGTGCCCGCCGCGAGACGATGGTTGTGCAGGCGACGGGCAATCCATTCCGAATCTCCCGGCTTGAGACGCGTGGCCGCCTCGGATAGCAGGTCGGCGAATTTACGACCGTTTACGTCTTCGTCGAAATCCCACAGCTTACGATAAGCCTCATTGGACAAAATCAACTTGTCATCCGGGTCGAAAAGCGCAAACCCCTCCGGAATTGCGCTGATCGCGTGCACGAGGCGCTGGCGGACTGCTTCGACGTCCCGCTTCGCGTTCGTCAATGCATCGAGCGCCACTTCCAATTCCTGAGTGCGACGGCTTACCTCCTCCTCCAGCATGAATGTCGCTTGTAGCAGGCTGAAGTCACTGTGGGTGCTGTCCAGGTCCCTCTGCACGCGGTTCATCAGTGCAGCGATAATCCTGTCGCGCCTTTCAATTTCACGCAGTAGGCCCGCGGAATCTTTCGGATCACAACGAAGGTCGATATCGTTAATCATGCCCGCGATCCTTTGCACCTATAGCGATACCGGTGAACGTTTGGGTCACGTGCATTCCGCGGAATTGTTCTCCATACGAGCTGAATCCGACCACCTTGTGCTGCCGCAGTATGCTCGACACTTTGTCCAGGGTTCTGTTCTCGACCATCTCCAATCGCCGCAATATGCAGTCGCAACCAATAACCAATCGCGGTGGACCGATGCGCTGCTCGATGTCTTCGAACAGCGATTCGAGATTCTCGGCTATGTCCATGCTTCTCGCGATGTTGAAGACGATGCCCTCATCGATGGCACAAAAGAACGTCATGCTGTCGTCGGGGTTTACCTTCTGAATCGAGCGAACGAAGTCTGATTCGCCGATCCTAACTACCATTGGGTGCGCCGAGAATACTTGCGGGTTCAACTCGCTGCGACTCAGACCGATGGCTCTCGCGTATTCCTGGGCCGCGGGGAGCCCGTTTATCTCTGTCGCCATGCGCCTCTCCGGGATCGCGCCCGTGAGAACCAGGCGTCGTGTTCCGGACTTGAAATGCTGGGTCTTAAAGATTGTGAACGGGTGAGGCGTCGCCGCCACGAGCAGAACGGCTGCATCAAGGTGAAACCGACCATCAGAAAGCACGGCCGTCTGGCGAAACTCCAGCCCATCCCCGGCTGAACCGCCGAACATGGCAATGCCGCCCAGACCGGTACTAATGGCGCGTGCTACCACCTCCTCATGGAAGCAAAGACCGTCGATCAACAGAACGCCGAAACATTGACGCGGATCAAATTGGGGAAGCCGCTGTGCCAAGTTCTGGCGAAGCGTATACGCGAAAGCTTCGCATTCCCTGGAGTCCAATCGCGATACGCCTTCCAGCAGCCCAACTTCGTAGACCAGGTCTTTGGAGCCAAATGTAACGGCTGACACGCCACCCTCCGCGTATCCCGAAGGGCCGATCTCTCCGCCAGTGGTGCACCCGATAATCGGCAAGGTGCCAAACTCGCGCCTGAGGTGATGCGCCAAGGCGTCGCGGTCACAGCGATTCGATACGAACGCTAACATGAGGCCGGCATCATCATGGCCTACCAGTCCTCGTAGCTCTGCGGCGAGTGCCTGCGCAGACTTATTGGCAGAGTAGCCAAATCGGACTTGTGGCTCAGAAACCAGAGCGTTTTCGGCTGCAGAATTCTTGGGCGACATGGAACGACTGCCCTTTAAGAGGTGGAACGTAAGGGTCGTGCGCTTGCTGGAAATATAGCATGAAATGAACAGCAGCAAAGGTTACGTGGCCTTCTCGGCCGTGAGCACAAACCTGCTGAGTTGTATGTTGATGGGGCGGGTGGTGGGTCTTTTCCCTTATCCAACCACCCTTGTTCCAGACTAGAAATGTTCAGACCGCGCCGTTATAGAACTCGCCCCGCTCGTCGCGCTCAGGAAACTTTCCAACGTGGTCTGCAACGAAGCTCCTCCAACCGGGGCCGACGTCCTGTTCGACAGGATCGCCACCACCATTCCCGCATCCGGGTACACCACCAGCCAGGACGAGATTCCAGGACCGCCTCCCGGCTGATGCATCACTCTCCGTCCGTTCTTGTCCTCGGCTATGTTCCACCCGAGTGCAATTCCCGTGTCCTTAACTTCCATGGACTCGCCCGTCCCCGTCACCGGACTCGTACCGTCCTTCAGCCGCACCGGCCGCCAGAGCTCCGCCCTCACCTGCTGGCTTAATCCTCTCCCGCAAGGCAGCATCGCCGATCCAAACCTCGCCACATCCGCCGCTGTCGACAGATATCCCGCTCCCGCCAGTTTGAAGCTCGGGTCATACGCTGGCGTTCTGATGATCTTCCCTTCACCCGTGCGCTCATAAAAGACCGACTTTGTCGCACTCTGACCGGGCGGGCCCGTATTCACGACCGTCGAATCCATCCCCAGAGAGACCAGCAATTCCGCCCGCATCAATTCGTCGAAACTCTTGCCGGTTTCCCTTTCCAGCACATCAGCCAGAACTGTGTAAGTCGTCGTTCCGTAGTAGTACGCAGTCCCCGCAGCATGTCGCAGCGGAGGCTTTGTGATTTCTCTCATTGCCTCACGTGTCGTGTAGTGTCGTGTGGTCAGCCGGTTCGCATTATTGAAATCATCGGCCAGTCCGCTCGTATGCCCAGCCAGCATCCGCGCCGTCACCTCTTTATCCGGAAACTCCGGCAAATATCGCTGCACCGGAACATCCCATTCCACCAGACCCTTCTCAACGAACTTGCCGTAAAGCGCCGCCGTCAGTGCTTTCGTGATGCTTCCCAATCCGAACTGCGTGTCCGCTGTTGCCTTCTTTTGCGCCTCCACGTCGGCGTACCCAAATCCTTCCGACCACACCACCTCACAATTCACCGCCACTGCGATCGACGCTCCCGGTGTGCCGCTCGCGACCAGCTTCTGCATTGCCTCCTCACTCTTCGCGATCGCGTCCGCGTACTCAGTCGTCGGCCTGCCCTGCCCGAACGCAAGTACACCTAACACAACAATGCATGCCCAGACGTGCGAGAACCTCTTCATATTCATCATTCACCCACCCATTCTGGACCAAACGGCGCCGGGCGCCTCATCCTGTCGCGCAGCGATAGGATAGTCTTTCGCTCAGCCAATTACTCTTGTTTCCCAGCTTTTAGGAATCTTCCTTTAGACCGCGCCGTTAGCTTCCGGCAGTTCCCTGCTACATTGGCCCCGTAAACCCGGTAGGAATGTATCTCCCTTGCGCGGGAGGGTGCAGTCTGGGCGGGTGGCACGGCACACCCTTCGGATTGCCAGTTCCAGAGTCGGGGTGCCGGCGGGTGTGCAGCCTGTCCAATTCCACAGCAGAGGGTGCCGAGGGGAGGGTGTGTCTGGATGGTCCCCCGTTGCCGTTTCCTGGCCGCCCGCTGCGACGCGATCTGAAACGAGGCTTTCTTCTCTGACACAATCGTGGAACTCGCCTCTGTTTGGGCGTAAAGTGCTGGATGGAATGAGGGGAGCGAACCAACAAGCGCAGGAGTCGTTCTGGGCGTGGTTCTTTCGAAGCGGACGGCGCGATGGTGCAGTCGTTAGTTTGCCCCGTCGTATCCTCGGCATTATTGCTACTCTAGCCGTGGTTGTTTTGCTGTATGCAGCGTGGTTTGCACTCGTTGCGACTACGATACCGAATACCAGCCTATTTCTAGACTCAGTATTTATAGCGGGAATTGTCATGGCTTTCGCACTGCTGAGATTGCGGTATGCGGTGCTTGATTACCTGGCGTTCAGGCTGTTTCAGCGAGAAAACGTACAACTCTTGCGGGGCTGCGACGAAGGCCAGCTTCGACAGCGGTACGAAGCGACATTCGGAAGAGACACCTTGTATCGAGCGCCAGAGTTGATTTCAGTCTTGGGACTGGTGATCTTCGCCGTTACCGGGTTTGTCGTGGTGTTCTTACGACGGTATTGAATTGCTGCGATGCACGATCAAGATCGAAGACTTCGAGCTCTTTGTGGTTTCAACTCCAAGCCATTCCCAATTTGAACTTGAGAGCTGGAATTTCTTCTTTTGCCTGGAAGCACGGCGACCGCGCCAACCCTCATACCAAATGGACAGGTTTTTCAGAATCGGGTTGCCATCTTGGGTGGGTCGTCATCGGATCCCCCCGGCGACTGGGCTCATGCATCGATTGACTCCGCCTGGAAAACGGGATGCATAGGCCTTCGCGCAGCGGCCCGCAACCGGCCGCACCACCCAGGATGGCACCCCCGCCTACCTATCGAGTTGCGAAACTCGCTTGGACACGATCTCATTTCCGACTGTCCAACAAACCTTGAAATCAATGAGCAACAAAAAAGCGCGGCCGTTTGGCCGCGCTATGTGAAACTTCAAACTCGTCTTAGAACGGGTTCAGCTTTCCGAGGCCCTTCTTCTTTTTCTTCTTCGAAGAGCTCACGTTCTTGCTGTCGTCCTGCTTTTTGGAATCGCTGCTGGCGGAAGCCTCGTCGCCTTCGCTGCCCTTCGCGTCGTTGACTTGCGACGGGACTTGCGGCGGCGCGGCATTCGGCACCGCCTCTTGTGAACCCGTTTGCGCCAAAGCCGGTTGTGCCGGCGCAGACTGCTGCACCGTTGAAGCCGGCTGCGCGGGCGCGGCCGTTGGCTGCATCCCAGGGTTGGTCGTCATCGGCGTCTGAGTTGCGGGCGCTGCCGTTCCCTGGCCCGCGGCAGGCTGAGCTGCCGGCTGCTCGCCGATTGGAGTCAGCGAGGGAATACCGTTGTCCTGCTGAGGAGCTGCGTTGGGATCCACCTGGGTGTCTGAGCGAGGAACCGCGTCGCTGGTCGGCGGCGCGCCTGTGCCAACCTGCTCGATGCTCACCTGTTGGTTGCCTTCCGCATTCTTGCCGCTCAGGACGTCGCTTGCGTGGCGCACGATTTCAGGCGCATTCGTAGGCTTCGGATCGACCAACGTTGGTTCGCCGACTTTCGACGCCTGGGCGATATCAGGCCTCTTCCGGAATGTCAGCATCGTACGGCCCCACATGCCGGTCGTGCTGCGGCTCTCCTGTTCCGCCTTGTTCTGCGCGATCGCCTCCGGCGTAGGTACGGGCACCGGGAGTTTCAGCGCCTGCAGCCGTGCCTTCGCGTCTTCCACACGCGGCATAACCGGATAACGCGTGACGATTCGCTGGTAAGCGTTCGCCGCCTTTTCCTGAAATTCCTTGATCAGTTTCGCCTTGGAAGCTTCCGCAAGCCGCGTCGTGCGGATCTGGAGTATCTGCTTTTCGTAGGAGTCGCCCAGCATGAAAAGCGCTTCGTCTGCGCCGCTGTAAAGCGGATATGCGTCGGTAAGTGACGTCAGACGCGCGATGGCGGCCGGCCACGACTCACGAAGGTAATAGAAACGTCCGATTCGGAACTCGCGCTCGGCCAGGACCTCCTGCACTTCGCGCAGCCGCTCTTTAGCTTTCGGGAGCAGCGGGCTATCCGGATACTGCTGGATCATGTTCCGGAGTTCATCCTCGGCGCGCTTGGCGTGGGTGAAGTCGCGGTCGGGCTTTTCCATCTGGTTGTAGTGGATGGTGGCCACCTTGAACTGCGCTTCGGCCGCCTCAGGCATGTTGGGGAAGAAGGTCTCAAAGTCCTTGTATTCCGCCTCAGCCTGTTGCAGAGCGGCGCTGCCGCCCTCGGCGTACCAGGAATCGCCGATCGCCAGCTTGGCGCGTGCAACGAACTCCGAGTCCGGGTACGTGTTGATCAGTGTCTGCAAGGTCATGCGCGCCACGTCGAACTTGTTGTGCTTGAGCGCGTCCATGGCCCGGTCGAACAGAACCTTGTCAGGCTGCTTCGAGCCGAGATCGGCGATCGGGTTTTGGACTTTCTTATTGGTGCAGCCTGCCAGCGAAAACGCGATGACGGCCGCAGCCACGGTTACAAGTAAGCGACGATACATTCCCTACCTCGAGACCGACTGAAGCACTTGGCCTTGACTCACCGAGTCGTAGAAACCGTGCCAGATCTAGGTCGAGTTGCTGATCCACTAAAGCCTGCCATCCTGAGCGCAACGAAGAACGATGCATCGCGCACCCCGGATTACTGAATTGTAAACCCCTGAGCGCCCAGCAAGTTTCAGGCTCTCGCAGCTAGGCTGGCTACTCAAGGCTGATCTCAGCCGAGTGGCCAGCAGCGCTCCGTCAGACCTGCTGAAGGGTCGCTTCGTGTGCTGCTTTGAGCAACTCCCGGGCGTTCTCTGTGGGATTACCCCTGCCAAAAACAGCGTTGCCTGCCACCAGCAGCTCGGCTCCGGCTCTTACAACCTTCCCCACGGTACTCAGGTCAATGCCACCGTCCACCTCGATCCGGAACCTGGCGCCTTTCGCATTACGCATCGTGACCAGCTTCCGAATCTTGTCAACCATCGACGGAATGAAACTCTGGCCTCCAAACCCCGGATTCACCGTCATAACCAACACATAATCAACGAAATCAAGGACTTCGCCGAGTGTCTGAACAGGAGTAGAAGGATTGATGACCACTCCGGCCAGCGCACCTTTCTCCTTTATCAGCGACAACGTACGGTGCAGGTGTGTAGAGGCTTCCTGATGAACCGAAATCATGTCTGCGCCAGCCTCGACAAAGGCCGGCACGTACTGGTCTGGGTTCGCGATCATCAGGTGACAGTCGAGCGGAACTTCGACCGCCTTACGTAGCGAGGCCACCACCGGCGGACCGAGAGTGATATTTGGCACAAAATGACCGTCCATCACGTCGATGTGCACCAGCGTAGCTCCGCCCTTGACGGCGGCGCGCACATCATCCGCAAGCCGGGCGAAATCAGCCGACAATATGGAAGGCGCCAGTTCTATCAATGGGGCTCTCGCAATCGTATAGATTTTAACACGCTTAACCTCACGTCATCTGCTGGGCAGCTTACGCCAGAAACCATGGATAGCATCGGGTTCGCAACTCGTAAATCCAGTCACTTGCAAGCTTGGAAGACTGACGTCCAACTTGTGTTCACCTGAACAGGAATCCCGCCCGCGAGTGCCGCATCTAACAGCGACATGCCGGGCTCGGAGTCAATAAAACGGGTAGTACTTTCGCTGCTCCTGCTGTTCGGCGCAGTCCCGCTTGTCTCGATAGATGCGGAAGCTACTCCCATCCGACCCGACGTCAAAGAAGTGCTGTCTCAGCCGCAGACTCCTGCCAGTGATTTTGCCCCTGCAAGAGCCGGCTGGAACGGCCCGGAAACGTCCTCGACTTCCCGGATCACAAATCCTACCTATGATCAGCTAAGCCCTGCCACGACTGCCCGCGTCGTTCGTCAGTCGTTGTGGGACGCTGTCCTCCCCGACTACCGCGCGGTGGCAGTCATAGTGCTGATCATTTTGCTGCTTCGTCGGATCCGGAAGGCGCACCAGCACGCTCAACTCATCGCTGCTCGTGTACCGGCCACCGCCACGCCGGTCTCGGATGTTACAGTCTTGCCATCCGCAACGGACGCTACGCCAGGAACGGAACTCAAGCCACCCATCAACGACGATCAGAAGGCTGCCTGAAACACGGCCCAGAAGGGCTCATCTGCCCTGGGTTCCGGTGGCGCGCTCGAACTTCGCTCGACACTGCTGCGCTTCGGAAAGAATGTTTTCGAATTCCGGCTTACCACGTACAGAAGTCAGCAGTGGGTCGCCTTGAATGGCAGGGTACAGGCAGTAGTTGCCCTGTACTGCGTTCTTCACCAGCGCCAGCCCTTCCGTCGGAGCGCCGCAATAAACAAGAATCGCTCCCATGTGATATTTGGGCTCCGGGTCACGCGTCGCCATCATGTACTGCATACTGTTGCGTGCCATCTGAGGCGTCACCTTCCCATTAAGGCAAGGCTCCATGATGGCTCTTGCGCTGCCGGGCTGCGGGCTTGCCCGCCGCACATTTTCCAGCGCGTCGTCGCGCCGGCCTTGGCGCAGATAAATGTCAGCGTTCTGCATTGCACTCCACTGCGAACCTGCGTCAACGCGCGTGAACTGCAAAGCCCGACCGTAGTTGCCCAACATGGAGAAGACTAGCGAGCATGACCGCAACAACGTATCGCCGGGATCCAACTGCATGGCTGTGTCACACTCGCGGGACGCCTCCTCCAGCATCCCGACGTACCGCAGCACATAGGACAAAGCGAAATGCGCGGAAGCGCTCTCCGGCCTTTGTCGCACGAAGTTTCGAGCATCGGCATAGGCCTCAACGAGTTTGCCGTCCTCGGTTTTCGTTACGATGCCCGCCTGTATGGCCGGCGCGAAGTTAGGATCGAGGGCCAGCGCCCGATCGACGGCGGCAATGCTCTTCGCCATCGCGGCTTCGCCTCCCCCTCCATATTGCATGTCGTAGTAGTAGCGAGCGCCAAGTGCCGCCCATCCCTGCGGGTAATTCGGATCAAGAGCAACGGCGCGCTCGAGCAACTCGATTGCCTGCCTGTTCGGCTCTATATCCGTCGGCATTGCCACCGCTCTCATGTAGAGTTCGAATGTCTCGGGGTTTTTCGGCCTGTTGAAGGTTTCTTCTTCCCGCATCCACCCGCCTATGGCAGGTAATAATCCCTGGCGCACGCGAGCGGTGATCTGCTCATGCATCCGCATCGGATCGGCGGCCGGTGCGGTCAGACTCTCGCGCCAAACCACGCGGTTGTCATCTGCCGAGACCGCTTCGAGAGTCACGCGCAGATCCGAACCTTCGCGCAGGTAGTGCCCGGTGATCACGTTCGAAACGCGCAACTCGCGTCCCGCTCTCTGGACGTCGCCATCGCTGGCGAAACGGCGACTTTGAGAGAACGGCCGTATCGCCACTGACCGCGCATAGCTGAGGTTATTCGCGATTTCGTCGGGCAAAGCGATCGCGAGATAGTCCGAGGGTCCGCTTGGCCCCAGATTCTGGAACGGCAGGACAGCCACGGAAATCTGCCCCGCACGCGCGGTGGATGGCTGCCTGCGTACCGCCCAGAAAGCCACTGCGACAACGATCAGCAGCGCGAGGGCAAGAAGGGCGACCCTTCCGTACTTGCGTATCGAGCTTCGCCGAGTTTCCGAACGTGCGGTCGCTGGCGCGGCTGCGACCGCCGCGCTGTCTCTCACGGCCACGACGGTGCGTCCCGAATCGGTGTCGCGCTTCAGTCGCTTGAGATCGGCTCTGAGTTCCGCCGCTGTCTGATAGCGCAACTCGCGGTCTTTCTCCAGGCATGCTTCTACAATCCGGCTTAGTTCCGGAGGGAGTTCCGGAACGGCGCGCACGACCGGAACTGGATGCCGGTTCAGGATGGCGTCGAAAACGACTGCTGACGTATTGCCGGTGAACGGCGCAGTTCCCGTAAGTGCTTCGTAAAGAACTACGCCAAGGGAGAACAAGTCGGTGCGCCCGTCCAACTCTTCTCCACGCGCTTGTTCGGGCGACATGTACGCCACCGTGCCGACCGCGGTACCGGGACTGGTAAGGTGCGAGCCATCCATGGTGACGTCAGCCGATACAGTTTCACGGCTGAGATTGCCGACTGTGAGCTTAGCGAGGCCGAAGTCGAGCAATTTGGCCGGCCCGCGCGCAGTCATGAAGATATTGGCGGGCTTGATGTCACGATGAATGATGCCCTTTCCGTGAGCAGCATCGAGCGCATCGGCTACCTCAATGCCGATTTCCAGCACACGATCAACTCTCATTCGCCCGCGCTGAATCGTGCGTTTGAGCGTCTCACCCTCGAGCAGTTCCATAACCAGGAAGTGCTGGCCTTCGTGCTCGCCGATGTCGTGAATCGTGCAGATGTTCGGGTGGTTCAAGGCGGACGCGGCGCGGGCCTCGCGCTGAAATCGCTCCAAGGATTGCGCGTCGCGCTCCATTTCGGGCGGAAGGAATTTGATGGCGACGTGGCGCCCGAGGCGAAGATCTTCAGCCTCGTAGACAACGCCCATGCCGCCGCCCCCGAGCCGTTGCAGGATCCGGTAGTGCAAAACGGTGCCTGCTTCCACACTTCACCCCGCGAGCGATAGGCTATCGCCCTCCGGCTTAGATGCCAAGGCGAGCGCGTCGTTTCACTTCCTGCGAGCTCGCCGGACTAGACCTGTCGGCCCGTTTTGGTCCGACCGAACCGTCGTCATTCGACCGCTTTTCCTGCAATACTGTTCAAATGCCGCTCATAGAGGTCCGCAATCTGGTCAAGGTATTTCCCAGCGGCGAATCCGTCTTCGGCGGAGGCGCCAAGCGCGAAGTGCGCGCAGTGGATGACGTATCCCTTGTAATCGAGAGCGGCGAGACACTTGGACTCGTCGGCGAGTCCGGCTCAGGGAAAAGCACCTTGGGACGCCTCATCCTGCGGCTCATTGAGCCGTCCTCGGGCACTGTGCTGTTCGGCGGCGCTGATGTTCTGCGCGCCTCCAGTGCCGAACTGCGGCGGATGAGGCGCGACATGCAGATCATCTTTCAGGACCCGTTCGGTTCGCTCGATCCTCGTATGAATGTGGAACAGATCATTGCCGAACCGTGGGCTATTCATGGGATGGATGGGGAAGTCGATTCTCGCGCCGCCCGCCGTCGAAGGGTATCGGAACTGCTGCGGGCCGTTGGCCTCGACGACTCGGCGCTGCGGCGCTATCCGCACGAGTTCAGCGGGGGTCAGCGACAGCGTATCGGCATCGCTCGTGCGCTGGCTCTGCGGCCGAAATTCATTGTGTGCGACGAGCCCGTTTCTGCGCTCGACGTCAGCGTGGGCGCGCAAATCGTAAATCTGCTGGCGCGCCTGCAACGCGAGTTCGGTCTGACGTACCTGTTCATCTCACATTCCATGCCGGTTGTGCGCTACCTCTCGACACGCATCGCGGTCATGTATCGCGGGAAAATCGTGGAGATTGGAACGACCGAGCGGATCACGGAGCGGCCACAGCACGAGTACACGAAGAAGCTGCTGGCCGCGACTCCTGAAGTTATAGTTTGAACCCCCGGCTCGCTTCCTGTTCTGCTTTACCCAAGGTTCGGACCGGGTTAGAATCGCGCCGTTCGTGGCCGTTGCCGCGGCTTTTTCGCTTGGCGAGTATGTGACGGCGGCGGCCGGGAGAAACACACGTATGAGCGCTAGCGCTCCGCAACCGGTCCCGGCACCGGCAATGGGCGAGAACCCGCCATCCATCGCATCCCGCATCCTGAACATCTTCTTTGCGCCGACGAAAGTCTTTGCCGACATAAATCGCAAGCCGGCATGGATTGTTCCGTTCCTGATCATCGCATTGTTTTCCGTGGTGTTTTCCGTCGCGGTCGACATGCAGATAGGCTTCGAAAAGGTCAGCGAGAACCAAATCAAGCTGAACCCAAAGGCCGCTGAGCGGATGGAAAGAGCCTCGCCAGAACAACGCGCTCAGCAGATGGCCGTGAGTGTCATCGTGACTAAGGTGATCAGCTATGGCTTCCCAGTCTTGATGCTGGCCATGTACGCCATCATCGCCGCAGTGATGCTGGGTACTTTCAACTTCGGCATGGGAGCCCAAATCCGCTACGGGGTTGCTTTCGCCGTCATTGTGTATTCCGCCTTGCCGGGAATACTCAAGACTGTGCTCGCCACCGTTTCGTTGTTCGCCGGGGTGGATCCCGACGGCTTCATCATCCAGAACCCCGTTGCCACTAATCCCGCCGTTCTGGTAGACATCACGACCCATCCGATCCTTTACAGTCTGGCCGCCAGCTTTGACATCTTCCAGATCTGGACGCTCGTTCTAGCCGGCATCGGCTTCTCCTGCGTCAGCAAAGTGAAGCGCGGCACGGCAATGGCCACGGTTTTTGGCTGGTACTTCGCGTTCACGCTCGGGAGTGTTGGTATCTCCGCGCTGTTCATGTAAGAACCACTAGACGAGAGATGGGTGAAGGCGGATTGAGACTCTGCCGTCATCCATCCGTCTTGTTGAAGCCTGACACGAGGTTTTGCCCCGCTTGCGTTCTTGCTCGCTGCTATTTCGCAATTGCTTTTACTCACGCCGCGTAAGCGCCTTCGATTCCAACCAGTCAATTTGTGTCTTTCAACAGCCGCTCAAATCTTTGTCGAACTTCGCGCGTCGTGTGTCGCTCCAGGCAGGCGAGCAGATCCGCAGTGGTCTTGATGCGTTCGCGCTTAAGCCTTGCAAGGAACGTGTTGAAGCTCGAACGCCCGATCATCTCCTCCAATTCGTAGAGGCGCAGGGCGCCTTTTTCATAGAGGACCAGGTGCGCCTTCTCAGAGTTGCGGTCTAAGCCCCAAATAGGCGGCGCGCCCATCACCTTCTCGCGGGCACGCTTTATAGCCGCTTCGAAAGCGGTCTGGCCGCTGGTTGCGCGGAGAAACAGTAGCGCCGAGTATTGAGCAAAAGCTTCGTTTAGCCAGTCTTCCCAAGTCGCGGCGTCAGCACCCACCCACCAGAAGTGTGCAACCTCGTGCGCAAGCCAGCTCCGATCCGCCTCTTGATTGCGTTCGTCGGCGGAAATCGGCATGGACATGAAGCGTGGGCGGACATAGGCGCCGCCGCGCTTGCGCTGGTTGAGTACGATGGTGGCGTGTTTCAGTGGCGCCTCGCCGAACCAGGCGGAGTAACGTTCGAGCATGGTGGACGTATCTCGCGCTAAGCTGTTGATTGCGCTCTCTTGTGCCGGCGCATAGTGAAAAACCAACCGAACTCCACCGCGCTCGACTGTTCGTTTGTGCAGATCACGCGAGGCGATCAAAACGATGTCGCTGGTCGGTTCGACTTCCCTGATGATCCAGCGTCGCCCTTGCGTCCGGCCCAGTTCGCCGTTAGTCGCGATCTCGTAACCCGCCTCGGTCTTGACGCGCAGGTCAAAACGAAAGTCGTTCGCGCCGGGTTGGTACGGGTACCAGCCGCTGTACATCGCGAGTTCCGTCCACTCGGGAGTAAGCATGTTGACGCCCCAGGAATCAGGAACGATTCCGCCACCGTACTTCAGGCGTATGCGGGTCTTTTCTCCCGGCTGCAGCGGGTGCCTGAACGTGACAATCAGCGGAGCACCATGCTCTACATAGCGATACTGGCCGGTCCTGTCCGTGTCGAAACTGTAGCCGGAACAGGCGGAGCAATCGACATCTTCGATCCTTATGCCTTTATTCAGGTAGAGAACTTCTTCGGTAATAGGAGCGCCCTGCGCCACCGGGGTTATGACCAGATCAGCCCGAATTTCGCCACGCGACGGTTTCAGTTCTACGCTTCCCGTGTAGCTCTTGATCTCCGCGACGGCCGTCGCGGAGAACGCAAGCACCACCAGACAGAATTTTGCGACCACTCTCGTCATATGAACTCAGGTGAGTGATTGATTTGTGAGTTCCCGCAGGGATAGGACGCTGTAGGAGTGGCGCGGTTAGCAACGCATGCTCCTGTGCGACAATCAGAGTACCGCGGTCGTTCTTATGCCCGAACTCTCTCCAGCACGCAAGAAACTGCGCCTTGTTAAGGCGTACGTTTCCCGGAAGCCCATCTGGTGCTCCTGGCAGGTGACCTACGCGTGCAACTATCGTTGCGTGTTCTGCGACTACTGGAAGGAAGAGGTCAACTACAGCGCTGAGGCTCGCGCGCGCGAGGCCAGCCTTGATGAGATCCGATCTGCCTCCGATAAGCTGGGCGAAATCGGGTCGATGATCGTCAGCATCGGCGGCGGTGAACCCTTACTGCGGCGCGACCTATCGGAAATCGGCGCGGCGATAGCACGGCAGCATTTTCCCGTCCTCACAACGAACGGGTCGCTCGTGACTGAACAGCGCGCCCGCGAACTATGGGAGGCAGGGCTGTGGGGAGTCAGTGTTTCGTTGGACTCCAGCAAAGACGCTGATCACGATAGCAACCGCGGCGTCCCGGGTTCCGCCGAGCGTGCACGTTACGCCCTTCAGGTTTTCAGTGCTACGCGCCAGCATTCCTGTCAGCGCGTGAACCTGATCTGCGTTCTCACCGAACGAAACCTCGGAGAGATGGAGCCGTTGCTGCGCTTGGCCTCCGCGCATGACGCGACCTTAACCGTTCAGCCCTATTCAAGCTTGAAGCGGGCAGCCCAGCGCACCACCACAGCCGTACCCATAGGAGAGGACGCGACCGCTCAACTGCTTCGGCTAAAACGGCGCTACTCGAACTTCCTGTCGAGCCGCTTCTTTCTCACGAATCTCGATATCTTTCATCGGCAACACGGCGTGTCAGACTGCCGCGCCGGACAGGCGTTCTTCAACATCGACAACTTCCTCAACGTGCAAAAGTGCGTCGAATTTCGTGCTGAACCTATCGGCAACTTGCGCGAGCTTTCACCGAAAGACCTTCTGCATCGCCTGCGCGCCGAGCGCAACCGCAACGCATGCAAGGCATGCTGGTACAACTGCCGGGGAGAAGTGGAAGCGCTCTATACACGAGGCGGACTGCTGGAACGTTTGATCGGGTGAATCAGCCAATTGGGTCATCGGGTCATGGCGCCATCGGGTCATCGGGTCATTGAAGAACGGGGCGGAAACCGATGGCACGATGGCCCGATCGCCCGATGGCCCGTTCCGTTGCTCTTGCCGTGAGATAATGCTTTTAACTCAAATGAATAGGCGGTTTTTAGTGTCGCTCTTCAAGGGTTCGATAGCTGCCGTGCTACTGCTTTGTCTGGGCTGCTCTGCGCAGTCACCAGCGTCTGATGTTGATCGACGGATCGAAAAGCAGGTTCGCGTGCTTTATGAAGAACGCTTGCCGTCCGACGTGCAGATCTCGGTATCCGAACGCAAGGCGAGCGAGATCCCGAACTACGATCAGGTGACAGTCACGTTCGCGCAGGGCACGAACAAGCAGACGCAGGAATTCCTTGTCAGCAAAGACGGCAAGACGCTTGCGCGTTTCGTTAAGTGGGACATCACCAAGGACCCGTACGCAGAGGTGATGAGCAAGATCAACACCGCAGGGCGACCCTACAAGGGAAACAAGGACGCCAAGGTCGTCATCGTTAACTACGACGACTTCCAGTGCCCGTTCTGTTCGCGCATGCACCAGACCATGAACGTGATCATGAAGCAGTATGGAGACCGCGTGAAGCTGGTGTACAAGGATTTCCCGCTGACCGAGATTCATCCTTGGGCGATGCGCGCCTCCGTGGCGGCGAACTGCCTTGGGGCACAGAATAACGACGCGTACTGGGCCTTTGCCGATTACCTGCATGCTCATGGTCAGGAAATCAGCGGGCAGAAGCGCGACGTGAGCGAAGCCATGGCCAACGTAGACAAAGCCGCGCGCGAGCATGCCAAGCAGTTCAACATCGACACCGCAAAACTCAACGCGTGCCTGGCGAACCCAGAGCAGGAAGCGGCCGTGCGTGTGTCCCTGACAGAAGCTATGCAACTGGGTGTGCAGGCAACGCCGACCCTGTTCATCAATGGCGAACGGATCGGCGGAGCGCTCCCGGCCCGCGAGATAGAAGCCGTTATCAACCGCGCCTTGCGCGATGCCGGCCAACCGGTACCTGCTACTGCACAGGCCGAGGCGGCAAGCCCGGAAAAGAAGTAGCAGAAGGCTGGTCTCGAAGGTTGACGAGCTATCGGCTTTGTTGATAGCTCATGGCGGGCACTATGGTGTCCTTGGCAGCGAACGTACCTAGTCGACACCTAGCGACCTTAGGAGCTAATACCCCTTTTCTTACTGCACAACACCCTATTGGGAAGGCGAAAGTAATGTTAAATTGTTGTGCATCTCTGGAGGAATGATTTTGAACGGTAATTTGCGGTTGGCCGGGAAGGCCACGGCTGCACTCCTGCTGACGTCCGCTCTTTTGTTGCTCGTCTCCCTTTCCGCCTGCAAGGGCAAGCAAGGCTCCGGCGATGTGATGGCCAAGGTCAACGGCCGCAAGATCCTGCGCTCCGAGGTGGATAAGTACTACAACGCGCAGGTCGCCAACTCGCCACAGAAGCCGACGAGCGAACAGGCGGAAAGCCTTCGGCTCAGCATCCTGCGCGAGCTTATCGACAACGAAATTCTGATGCAGCGTGCCGAGAAGCTCGGCCTGCTCGCGACCGATGAAGAAGTCCAGCAGAAGCTGAACGAACTGAAGGCGCCGTATACACAGGAAGAATTCGACGCGCGCCTCAAGCAGCAGAACCGCACGCTGGAAGACCTGAAGCAGGACCTGCGCCGCTCATTGACTATCGACAAGGTTATCAACCGCGAAATCACGTCCAAGATCGACATCAAGGACGGCGATATCAGCGGCTACTACAACGCGCACAAGCCCGAGTTCAACCTGATCGAGCCGCAGTACCACCTGGCGCAGATCTTTGTGACCTCGCAGCCCGGCCCGGTTCGCAACCGCAAGAACAGCAAGGCGCAGAACGAGGCCGAGGCGAAGCGCAAGATCCAGATGATTGAGAACCGGCTGGATAGCGGCGAAGATTTCGCTACGGTCGCGATGGACTACTCGGAAGATACGGAGACTGCTGCCAACGGCGGCGACCTTGGTCTGATCCCGGAATCCGGTCTTAAGCAGACCGACCCCGTGACGCGGGAAGCCGTCCTGCGGCTGAAGCCCGGGCAGTATAGCTCCATCGTCGCTGTGACCAACCCGGCAACCAAGCAGCCCGGCGCTTACCGCATTGTGAAGCTGCTTAAGAAGGAACCCGCAGGCCAGCGTGATCTTAACGACCCGCGTGTCCAGCAGGCGATTCGTGACGAGCTGCGCAACCGTCGCGAGCAGTTGCTGAAAGCTGCTTACTACGATGTCCTGCGCGACGAAGCTGACGTCGAGAACTACCTGGCGTTAAACATTCTGAAGAACACACCCGAGAAGAAGTAAGCAAACTGCAGTTGCAAGGGACGGGGTTCATCCCGTCCCTTTTCGCTGCTTGCCCTGTCCCTCATCACTCCGGCATGTTCTTGCGTTTGCGCGCTGTCGGTACGTCGTGTTCTTGGTTACTTCACCGACTTTTTTAAATGTTTCGCGCACGCCTCTGCTGTGGACTGTTTCCCATGATTGGAACTCGACTTGTGAACGGAATAGGAAAATACCACCTCGCCCGATTTGGTCTCGAAAACTGTAATACTGGCTTCTTCTCGTGAGCGCCAGTCTAGGAAAACTAGTTTCTTTGCCACGCCTGACTTCTGAGTTTCCGACGTTCCCGTGATCAGGTACTCAGCTTTCTCCCTGTCTTCCACAATCTCAAGAGGGACTTTCTTTTTCTCGATGGCAGCTTTTAAGAAAGTGTCGAAGCCGTCAGGCATTGGTGAAATGTAGACTTTTGCATTTTCCGGTATGCTCTTGGCTGGAGTGTCCGCTGCCACGCTGGTCAAACATAGAGCGAGAATGGCGATGCATACAGCAACAGTTTTGAAGGAAGTCATGGATCCTCACTTAACTATTCAATTGCCTGCTTAAGGTGTTTAGCGCATGCTTCCCCAGCGCTCTGCTTTCCCTTGTACGAATTCCCTTTGTGAACGGAGTACCCGAAGACGACTGCGCCAGTCTTAATGTTGGCGACCTTGATGCTGGCTTGCTCCTTCGACTGCTGCGAACCCATGAACAACATCTTTGCCCAACCGGCTTTTTCGGATTCCGCGATTCCAGTAAGTTCGAAATCAGCTTTGTTTCGATCCACGACGACCACTACGGGAACTTTCTTCTTCTGGATGCCAGCAATGACAAAGTTCTCAAATCCCCCTTCCATTGGGGCCACGTACAGTTTGGAACCGGCTGGAATCTTCGTTTTGGCAACCGTCACGTCATCGGTGGGTTCGGTCGTCGCTTTTTCGGGAGAGCTATTAGCCATCTCCTGGCCGATCACCGCTCCGGCCAGCAGCAAACATAGCAGCAAGTACGTAAGGCACTTCATGGTAGAGCCTCTTCCTTGGACTAGTAAACGTGCGGCAACGTTCTACTCTGAACAGCTTCGCGTGTCAACGATCAGCTGGCGGGGTAATTTACCGAACTGAAAGATTCAACTTCTGCATAGGCGCCGTGGTGGGCGTTATGGGCGGAACCATTTGCGAATTGGAAGTACTGACTTCCTCTCACCAGCTACTCCACGATCGCCAACACGTCTCCCGCGTTGACCGCGGCCCCTTCCTTCACCAGTATTCGCGACACCACGCCTTTCTTGGGAGACTTGAGTTCGTTCTGCATCTTCATGGCTTCAACGACGAGCA
>Ga0196970_1000985_pt1 | contig 23606 bp, 16 predicted proteins | sample S1v_513CmetaG_FD_148672 | JGI IMG/M metagenome (GOLD analysis project Ga0196970, IMG submission 148672) | Soil microbial communities from Anza Borrego desert, Southern California, United States - S1+v_5-13C | ecosystem: Environmental > Terrestrial > Soil > Desert | place: USA: California...
TGCTGCTGGACGAGCCGTCGCTGGGTCTGGCGCCGCTGATCGTGAAGCAGATCTTCCAGGTGATCCAGGAGATCAACCGGGAACAGAAGATGACGGTGTTCATGGTGGAGCAGAACGCGTTCCACGCACTGAAGCTTGCGCACCGGGCCTATGTGATGGTGACGGGCAAGATCACGATGACGGGGACGGGGGCGCAGCTTCTGGCCGACCCGGAGGTTCGCGCGGCTTATCTGGAAGGGGGCCACTGAGATGGAGACGATCCTTGGCTCTTCGGTTCCGGTGTTCGTGTTCCTGACGGTTCTGGTGTTCGGCGGCTGCGGCGTGCTGACCGGCCAGACGCTTGCCGAAGGGTGGAAGCCGGTGTCGAACGTGCTGGCCTACTCGCTTCTGCTGGGGCTGGGCGACCGCTTCCTGGCCTGGGGCCTGTTCGGCGAGCAGCTGCTGTCGCTGTGGGGCTTCATCGTCCACACCGTGGTGATCGCGCTGATCACCCTGACCGCCCACCGCATCGCCATCGCAAGGCGCATGGTCAACCAGTATCCGTGGCTCTACGAGACGGCCGGTCCGTTCGGCTGGCGGGAGCGCAATCCGGCCCGCGGCTGACACGGTCCCAGGAAAAGACACAGCGACAAAGAACTGAAGCCGGGTTCGCAACGTGCCCGGCCTGGAAGGGCGCCGTTTCGTCAAATCGACGGCGGCGCCTTCACTTTGTCCAAGCCGGCCTGTGACTTTGGGGTTGCTGTGACAATTGGCAACCATCCGAAAGTCAGAGAAGAAGATCATGGCGCAGACCATGATATGCCGTTACAATATCATTTAAATTTTGCAATTCGTTGACGCTTCTATAGCGGGCGCCGGCCCTGCCGGCGGTGCATCGCCGTGCCCTCGCGGCCGGCGGTCATGCCCTGAAGGGCCACGGTCGAAATGGAGCGGAGGCGGCATGGGAAGGGGCAAGAGCATGGCAGTGGACAAGGCGGCCGCATCCCGGCCGCGGCGGTTCTGGAGCGTCGGGCGCAAGGTGACGGCGGCATTCGTGGCGGCCATCGTCGGCGGCTTCATCGTCATCATGGGGCTGCAGGCCAAGATGCAGTATGACGACGCGGTGCGGCTGGCGACGCATGACGCCCGCGTCAAGACGGACATGCTGGCGAATGCCACCAAGACCAGCTTCGTCGCCGGGGACGGCGCCTCCATCGAGACGGAGTTCATGCCGCTGGCCGACAGCAGCGAGGTGCAACTGGCTTCGCTGCGCGCCGCCTCCGCCACCGGCACGCTCGCCGACTTCTCCAACCCCCGCTTCGCCAAATACGACCTGAAGGCCGACCAGGATCTGGTCGAGGCGGTGCTGGCCGGCAAGGGGGCGCAGACCCGCTCGGCCAAGGGCCATATCGTCGTGACGGTGCCGGTGGTGACCGGCAAGAGCAACCGGCTGGTCGGCGCCCTGCAGATCGCCTGGAGCCTGGAGCAGCAGATCGACGCCATCGCCACCCAGATGCGCAACCAGATCGCCATCTGCCTGATCGCGCTGGTGGTTCAGATCGCCCTGCTGAACGTCCTGCTCGGCCGGATCGTCATCCGCCCGCTGCGCGCCATGTCGGCGGCGATGGCGACGCTCGCCGGCGGCGACACGGCGGTGGAAGTCCCCGGCACCGGCCGCTCCGACGAGATCGGCGCCATGGCCGGCTCGGTCACCGTCTTCCGCGACAACGCCCGCGCCATAGACCGCATGCACGCGGTGCAAGCCGAAGCCGACGCCAAGGCGGAGGAGGCCAAGCGCGCAGCCCTGCTCGACCTTGCCGACCGTTTCCAGGGCACGGTGAAGCGGCTGGTGGAGGGCATCGCCGAGTCCGCGTCCGGCATGGCCGACAGCGCCGACCGCATGGCCGTGGTGGTGGGCGAGGCGTCGAGCCAGACCCGCAATGTCGCCCGCGAATCCGACGACATCCAGTCCAACGTCCGCTCCGCCGCGGCGGCGGCGACCGAACTCGCCGGGTCCATCGGTGGCATTTCCGAACAGGTCGGCCATTCCGCCCGCATCGCCGGGGAGGCGGTGTCGCACGCCGACCGCACCAACGCCACCGTCCAGGGGCTGATCGCCAATGCCGAGCGCATCGGCCAGGTGGTCGGGCTGATCCACGCCATCGCCAAGCAGACCAACCTGCTCGCGCTCAATGCCACCATCGAAGCCGCCCGCGCCGGGGAAGCCGGCAAGGGCTTCGCCGTGGTGGCAACCGAGGTGAAGGGGCTGGCCGACCAGACCGCCAAGGCCACCGACGAGATCGCCGCCCAGGTCAACGCCATGCAGTCGGTGACCCGCGAGGCCGCCGACGCCATCGGCGCCATCGGCAGCACCATCACGGAGATCGACGGCATCGCCGGCACCATCACCCAGTCGGTGCAGGAACAGAACGCCGCCACGCGGGAGATCGCGCGGGCGGTGGAGATGGCGGCACTCGGCACGCAGGACGTGTCGGCGACCATCGCCGCACTCGCCCATACGGCGGAGAGCGCCGGCAGCACGGCGCTGGGCGTGCAGGACGCCGCCCGCGGCCTGTCCGGCCAGACCCGCGCGCTGGCGGCCGAGGTCGACCGCTTCCTGGCCGAGGTGCGCCAGCAGGCGACGGGGACCTGAAAAACGCCCTCTCCCGCCCCGGGAGAAGGAGGGAAGACCCGGCGTTGCCGGTCGGGAAAGGACAGGATCGCTCCGAGCAATCCGCAACCACACCGATCCTCGGAGCACCCCTCACCCTCCCGCCGCACCGCGGCGGGTCCCTCCCTCTCCCGGGGCGGGAGAGGGTGTTTTCAAGACCTTACGAGAAGGCCTGCAGGCCCGTCTGCGCCCGGCCCAGGATCAGGGCGTGGACGTCGTGGGTGCCTTCGTAGGTGTTCACCGTCTCCAGGTTCACCATGTGGCGGATGACCTGGAACTCCTCGGAGATGCCGTTGCCGCCGTGCATGTCGCGGGCGACGCGGGCGATGTCGAGCGCCTTGCCGCAGTTGTTGCGCTTGATCAGCGAGATCGCCTCCGGCGACCAGCTGCCGTCGTCCATCATGCGGCCGACCCGCAAGGCAGCCTGCAGGCCCAGCGTGATCTCCGTCATCATGTCGGCCAGCTTCTTCTGCACCAACTGGGTCTGGGCCAGCGGACGGCCGAACTGCTTGCGGTCCAGCGTGTACTGGCGGGCGGCGTGCCAGCAGAACTCCGCCGCACCCATCACGCCCCAGGCGATGCCGTAGCGCGCCTTGTTCAGGCAGCCGAACGGACCGCCCAGGCCCGACACGTTGGGCAGCAGGTTCTCGTCGGGGACGAAGGCCTCGTCCAGAACGATTTCGCCGGTGACCGACGCGCGCAGCGACAGCTTGCCCTCGATCTTCGGGGTGGTGAAGCCCTTGATCCCGCGCTCCACCACGAAGCCCTTGATCTTGTTGTCATGGGCGTCCGACTTCGCCCAGACGACGGCGAGATCGGCGATGGGGGAGTTGGTGATCCACATCTTGGCGCCCGACAGCAGATAGCCGCCGTCGACCTTGGTGGCGCGGGTCTTCATGCCGCCGGGGTCGGAACCGTGGTCCGGCTCGGTCAGGCCGAAGCAGCCGACCAGCTCGCCGGTGGCCAGACGCGGCAGCCACTTCTTCTTCTGCTCCTCGCTGCCATAGGCGTAGATCGGGTGCATGACCAGCGAGGACTGCACCGACATGGCGGAGCGATAGCCGCTGTCCACCCGCTCCACCTCGCGGGCGACCAGACCGTAGGCGACATGGCTGACGCCCGGCCCGCCATACTCCTCCGGGATGGTCGGGCCCAGCAGGCCCAGCTCGCCCATCTCGCTCATGATCTCGCGGTCGAACCGCTCCTCGCGGAAGGCCGAGATGACGCGGGGCTGCAGCCGGTCCTGGCAGTAGGCGCGGGCGCTGTCGCGCACCAGCTTCTCATCCTCGGTCAGCTGGGCTTCAAGGAGGAAGGCGTCGTCCCACTGGATGCTCTGCACGGTGCGTCTCCTGGTCAGGTCGTATGGCGGTTCGCCGCCGGTTGCCGATTTGGCCGGTCATCGATTGAACCGCACTGTGCCGTGCCGACGCCATACCTGCAAACACATATTTTCTATCCTAGCCATAACGATACGATATGCCTCAAGAAAAACAGTCGGCAACCCCACCGGTTCCACAAAAGTTTTAACGTGATGCTTACGATTACCTATGCAATTTTGCCGATGGCGCCCTGACCGCCATCCATCCATTGGACATCCCGCCCGTGTTTGCTGCACTGCAACCAATAACCGCCCTTGCCGGTTTCCCTCTTTTGCTGGGCCTTGCTTTGCTTACGCTTCTGCACGAAGACGTTGCAATTGCGGTGGGGGCCAGCCTGGTCAGCGTCGGTACCGTCAGCATCGGCGTGACCGCCATCACGTTGCTGTGCGGGATCGTTATCGGCGACCTTTTCATTTATGTCCTCGGACTGTTGTCCCTGCGCGTCAGTTGGATCCGGCGGCGGACCGAGGGGCCGATGCTTGAGCGCTGCCGCACGGCATTGCAGAAGAACCTGTTGCCGACGCTGGTGACTTGCCGGATCGTGCCCGGCGTCCTGTTCCCGACCTACTTCGCCTGCGGCGTCATGCGGGTGCCGTTCCTGCGCTTCATCGTCATCACGCTGGTGACGGCGGGGGTGCATGTCGGGCTTCTGCTGACGCTGATGACCTCGTCGCTGGAGGCGGCGGCGGTCCAGGTGCAGGTGATCGGCATCGGCTGTGCGGCCCTGCTGGTGCTTCTGCGCACGCGGCGCGCCCGGTCCGTCGCCGGCAGCCTGTTCGCCCGCATCCGGACGAAGGCGGAGCCGCATCTGCCCCGCGGCCTGCGCGACGCGCTGCACGCCAATCCGACGCCGCGCGCCATCGCCCTGCCCGGCCTGCCGGTGGTGCCGGCCGGCGCCCCCACCATCGGCTGGGCGGAGCGCATCCCGCCCCTGCTGTTCTACATCCCGCTGGTGGTCCAGTGGTTCGCGCTGGGCATCCGCTACCGCAGCCTCAGCCTGCCGACCGCCGCCAACCCGTCGATCGAGGCCGGCGGGCTGCTGGGCGAATCGAAGATCGCCTGCATGGACCTGATCGGCCCGGCGGCGCGCCGGTGGGCCGCGTGCTCCGTGGCGCTGGTCAACCGGCCCTCGCTGACCCCGGCGGCGCTCGACATGCTGGCGTCGGGCGCCGGCCTGTCCTTCCCGTTGGTTGCCAAGCCGGACATCGGCTGGCGCGGCATCGGCGTGCGGCTGGTGCGCGATTCCGCCGACCTGCGCACCTATCTCGCCGGCTTCCCGGCCGAGGCGCGGGTGATCCTGCAGGAGCATGTGGATTACGCGGGCGAGGCCGGCATCTTCTATGTCCGCAAGCCGGGCGAGCGGCATGGCCGCATCTTCTCCATGACCTTCCGCTATTACCCCCATGTGGTGGGCGACGGCCGGTCCAGCCTGCGCGAGTTGATCGCCGCCGACCCGCGCGCCTCGTGGAAGGCCGACCTGCATCACGAGGCGCTGGCCGACCGGCTGGACGAGGTGCCGGCGGCGGGCCGGACGGTGCGGTTGTCGCTGGTCGGCAGCAGCCGGGTCGGCGGGCTCTACAAGGACGCCTGCGGCCATGTCACCGCGACGCTGACCGCGCGCTTCGACGAGATCGCCGACCAGATGCCGGGCTTCCATTTCGGCCGTTTCGACGTGCGCTTCGCCTCGGTGGAACGGCTGGCGGTGGGCGAGGATTTCCGCATCATCGAGGTGAACGGCGCAGGAGCCGAAGCCATCCACATGTGGGATCCGGAATTCCGGCTGGCCGCCGCCTACGCCACCCTGTTCCACCAGCAGTCCCTGATGTTCGAGGTCGCCGACGCCTGCCGGGCGCAGGGCGCAAAGCCGCTGACCGCCTGGGAGCTGATCAGCTACCAGCGCCGCCAGCAGACCTTGCTTCCGCTCTATCCGGCCTCCAACTGACCGGCCGGCCGAAGGCGGAAGCGCGAGGATCACAGCGCCGCCAGCACCTCGTCCAGCGTGGCGAGGAACAGCTTGGCGTCGTCGGAGGAGAACACCAGCGGCGGGCGGATCTTCAGGATGTGCCCTTCCTGCCCGGTGGCGCTGATCAGCACCCGGCGCCGGCGCATGTCGTTCACCACGCGGGCCGTCTCCTCCGGCGCCGGCGTCTTCAGCTTGCGGTCGCGCACCATCTCGACGCCGATGAACAGGCCGCTGCCGCGCACGTCGCCGATCAGGTCGTGCTTGGCGGCCAGCGCGCGTAGGCCGTCGATCATCTCGGTGCCGACGGCCAGGGCATTCTCTTGCAGCCGGTCCGTCTTGATGACGCGCAGCACGGCCAGCGCCACCGCGCAGGACACCGGGTTGCCGCCGAAGGTGTTGAAATAGCGCTGGCTCTTGCCGAACGCCTCGATCACCTCCGGCCGGAAGATGGCCCCCGCCACCGGGTGGCCGTTGCCCATCGGCTTGCCGACCGTCACGATGTCGGGCACCAGCCCGTGGCGGGCGAAGCCCCACATGTGGGTGCCGAGCCGGCCGAAGCCGGGCTGCACCTCGTCGGCGATGAAGAGGCCGCCGGCCTTGCGCATCGCCTCCACCGCCGGGGCGAGGAAGCCGGCCGGATCGGTGAAGACGCCGCTGCTGGAGAAGATGGTGTCGACCAGCAGCGCCGCCGGGGCGATCCCCTTCTCGCGCAGGTCGGCGATGGCCGCCTCCACCGAGCGGGCGAAGGCGGCGCCGACCTCCGATTCCGGGATGCGGTAGCTGTCGGGCGCCGGCACCACGCGGACATGGTCGCCCAGCTTCACCGCACTGCCCAGCGAAGGCGACATCTCCGCCAGCGCCGAAGTGACGCCGTGATAGGCGTTGTGGGCGATGACGACGCCGGTTCCGCCGGTGTGGACGCGGGCGACGCGCAGGGCCAGATCGTTGGCCTCGCTGCCGGTGCAGGTCAGCATCAGGTGCGACAACGGCGCCGGAAACTCCGCCAGGAAGGCTTCGGCGAAGTCGAGGATGCCGTCGGTCAGATAGCGCGTGTGGGTGTTCAGCACGGCCGCCTGCTTCGCCATCGCCTCCACCACCTCCGGCCGCGAATGCCCGACCGAGGCGACGTTGTTGTAGGCGTCCAGATAGCGGTTGCCGTCGGCGTCATAGAGGTAGGAGCCCTCCCCCCGCACCACATGGATCGGGTCGGCGTAGAACAGGCGGTAGGCCGGGCCGAGCAGCTTCTCGCGGCGGGCGATCAGGGCGCGCTCGCGCTCCGGCAGGGATCCGGCGGAGGCGGGCGCGTAGGCGTTGATCATGGTCATGACGGGTCACACTCTCTGGCAGGCGAGATGGAGCAGGCGGTGCGCGGTGGCGGCCTCGTCGCCGGTCAGCTTTTCCAGGCCGGCATAGGCGCGTTCGGAATTCCGCAGGATGTAGGGGGCGTTGTCCGGATATTCGGCCGCCCTCCAGCCGGTGATGCCGATGGTCAGCGCCAGCCGGGCCGCCACCAGATCAGGCAGCAACTCCACTTCTTCCGGCGTCAGCGGCAGCACGGCTGTGTAGGCGCGGGTCATCTCGACCAGGGAGCCGAAGGGCGTCTCGCCGCTGGTGACGTGGTAGGCCAGCGCCGTCGCCAGATCGTTGACCAGCGGCGCCTTCAGCGCGTCGCCGAAATCGATGATCCCGGTGACCGCCTCGTGCCCGACCGGATCGACCACCGCGTTGTGCGGGTTCAGGTCGTTGTGGATCACCTGATGCCGCAGGGCGGGCAGCCGCGGCGCCACCTGCCCGGCGAAGCGGGCGACGAAGCGCTCCACCATCCGGCGGCGCGGGCCGTCGGGCAGATAATGCAGCCGGTCGGCCACGCCGGCGGTGCGCGTGATGTCCCACAGCAGATCGCGCTCCGAGCCGGGATGCGCGTAATCGGCCAGCGCCAGATCCAGCCGGGCCAGCGTCGCCCCCAGCGCCCGCATCTGCCCCGGTGAGGCCGGCGCCGCATGGAGCGGCGTGCCCTCCAGATAGGTCAGCAGCCGCAGGACCATGGTTTGGCCGTCGATCAGGACGGTCGCCTCGGATTCCCCGTCCAGCGTCGGCACCACCCGCGGCACCGGCAGGGACGGGTCGCGCGCGGCGACATGCTGCATCGCCCCGGTCTGGAAGCTGGTGACGAGCTGCGGTTCCGCCGGATTGGTGAACTTCAGCACATAGCCCTGCCCTCCGGCGGCGGCGATGTGGAAGTTGCGGTCGCGCTCGCTGCTCAGGGTCCGGACGGTGCCGGTCACCCCGAAGCACCGCTGCATCATGGCGCCCGCCTCGTCGGGGGAGATCGGCGGCGCGGCGGTGGTCAGAACGTCACCGGGTGTCATGGCCGATGTCTCCTTGTGGTTCGAGGCTTTCAATGTTTGATGCATCATCTTCATGGATGGACCGGAACTCGGAAACTGGGGGCTGGCGGCCGGATCAGGAGACGAGCGCGGCAGGAGTCGGGGCTGGAGTCGGGGCCGGAGCCGGGATCTCGGCGTCGATCCGCTCCAGGATCGGGCCGCTGGCCAGCAGGATGTCGGCCTGGATGGCGATGGCGGCGGCCGGGCCGTCGTGACGGCGGATGGCGTCCATCAGCGGGTAGTGATGGTCGATCATCGTGCGCCCCGCCCCGCCATAGACGTCGGCGATCAGCGGTCCCATCTGCAGCCACAAACGCCGCAGGATGTCGCCGAGCACCGGCATGTCCGCGATTTCCGCCAGCGTGAAGTGGAAGATCTGGTTGAGTTCGGTGGCCAGCGCGGTGTTGCCGGCGGCCATCGCGTCCTCGTTGCGCGCCAGCAGGCTTTCCAGGGCGGCGATCTGGGCGGCGGTTGCCTTCCCGGCGGCGCGCGCGGCGGCCATCCCCTCCAGGCTGACGCGGATGTCGCGGATCTCCAGATAGGCGGCGCGGGTCAGCATCGGAACGCGGATGTCGCGCGGCGAGCGCAGCACCAGCGCCTGATCCTGCACCAGCCGCAGGATGGCGTCGCGCACCGGCGTGACGCTCGTCCCCAGCCGTTCGGCCAGATCGCGGATCTTGAGACGGTCGTTCGGCTTGAACGCCCCCTTCATCAGCGCCTCGCACAGCTTCTGATAGATCGTGCCGCCGAGATTGTCATGCTCGAGAAGGGTAAGATCGAATCCGCTCATCGTCTGCCCGCTCACCCATCCTCGCGTGTTTGCTGTATGATGCATCATAATGACCAAGGCTCGGCCGAGGGTCAAGACGAACCATCCCGCCGGACGCCATCCCGCCGGACGCCGGACATTTTTTTCGATCGGTCTCGACGAATCCACCGCGCCGCCTCGTATCAAAGGCACACGAAAAGACCGGGGCGGCCCTGCGGCCGTCCTGAAAAGCGTCGGGACAGTCATGACGATTCGTTGGAAGCCGGTGGTCACCGGTGTGATTCTTGCCGGTCTGGTCGGCGGCATCGGTTACGCGGTTCAGCAGAAGCTGACTCCTCCTGCCGCGCCGCAATCCGCCGGTGCCGGCGGTCCTCCCCCCGGTCCTCCCGGCGCCCCTCCCGGCCCACCTTCCGGCCCCGGGGGCGGCGCCCGCAGCGCCGTGGTGGCGGTGCAGGCCGGCACGGTGGCGCGCGAGGATGTGCCGATCTGGTTCGACGGCATCGGCACGATCCAGGCCTTCAACACCGTCACCGTGCGTGCCCGCGTCGATGGCGAGCTGCAGCGCGTCTCGCTGCAGGAAGGGCAGCTGGTGAAGGCCGGCGACCTGCTGGCGACCATCGATTCCCGCGCGCTGCAGGCCCAGCTGGCCCAGGCCGAGGCGAAGAAGGCGCAGGACGAGGCGCAGCTCGCCAACGCCCGCCGCGACCTGGAGCGCAACATGAACCTGAAGGAGTTTGCGTCGCGCCAGACGGTCGACACCCAGCGCGCGCTGGTCGCCCAGTACGAGGCGCAGATCCGCGCCGACGAGGCGGCGATCGAGGCGGTGCGGGTCCAGTTGAACTACACCACCGTCACCGCGCCCATCAGCGGCCGCATCGGCCTGCGCAACGTCGACCAGGGCAATGTGGTGCGGGCGAGCGACCAGAGCGGCATCGCCACCATCACCCAGATCCAACCCATCGCCGTGCTCTTCACTCTGCCGGAAAAGCAGCTTCCCGCCGTGCTGGCCGCCCAGGCGCAGGGTCCCGTCAAGGTGGAGGTGCAGGACCGCGAGGGCCGGCGCGTGCTCGACACCGGCTCTCTCGCCGTGGTCGACAACCTGATCGACAGCGGCACCGGCACCATCCGCCTGAAGGCGCAGATGCCAAACGACCCGCAAAAGCTGTGGCCCGGCCAGTTCGTCAATGTCCGCCTGCTGTCCACAATCCGCCGCGACGCCACCACCGTGCCTTCGACCGTGGTCCAGCGCGGGCCGCAGGGTACCTACGCGTACGTCATCAAGGACGACCTGACGGTGGAGCAGCGCCCGATCAAGGTCGCCCGCCAGGAGGAGAACAAGGCGATCATCGACGAGGGCCTGACCCATGGCGAGCGCGTGGTGGTGGACGGCCAGTACCGCCTGCAGCCCGGCTCCAAGATCCGCATCGTCGAACCCATCGCGTCGGCTGCACCGGCGCCGGTCCCGGGCACCGCCCCGGCGCCGCAGGAGGAACGGCGGCGCGACCGGCAGCAGCGTGAGGGTCGGCAGCCCTCATGAACATCTCCGCCCCCTTCATCCTGCGGCCGGTCGCCACCGGGCTGCTGATGCTGGCGGTCGTGCTGCTGGGCCTGCTGGGCTACAGCGCGCTGCCGATCTCCTCGCTGCCGACGGTGGATTTCCCGACGGTGCGCGTCACCACCCAGTTGCCGGGGGCGGCCCCCGACGTGATGGCGTCCTCCGTCACCGCACCGCTGGAGCGGCAGCTCGGCCAGATCGCCGGCATCTCCTCGATGATTTCGACCAGTTCCTTCGGGCTGTCGGTCATCACCCTGCAGTTCGATCTCTCCCGCGACATCGACGCCGCCTCGCAGGACGTGCAGTCGGCGATCAGCGCCGCATCGGGCACGCTGCCCAAGGGCCTGCCGAATCCACCGGTCTACGACAAGGTCAACCCGGCCGACACGCCGGTCATGGTGCTGGCGCTGAGTTCGGAATCCCTACGGCTTGAGACCGTCAGCGACGCCGCCGACACGCTGCTGGCGCAGAAGCTGTCCCAGGTCGAGGGTGTCGGCTATGTCGGGATCGAGGGGGGCTTGCGCCCCGCAGTGCGCGTGCAGGTCAACCCCGCCGCCGTCGCCGGTCTTGGGCTGACGCTGGAGGATGTGCGGACCACCATCACCCAGGCCAACGTCAACGCGCCGAAGGGCAGCTTCGACGGCCCGCGCCAGTCCTGGTCCATCGGCGTCAACGACCAGATCGAGACCGCCGCCGCCTACCGCCCGATCATCGTCACCTACAAGAACGGCGGCCCGGTGCGGCTGTCCGACATCGGCACCGTGGTCGATTCGGTGGAGAACACCCGGCTGGCGGCGTGGCATGACGGCAAGCCGGCGGTGCTGCTGAACGTGCTGCGCCAGCCCGGCGCCAACATCATCGAGACGGTGGACCGCATCCGCGCCCTCCTGCCCTCGCTCCAGGCCACGCTGCCGCCGCAGATTCACATGGCGGTGCTGACCGACCGGACGGAGACCATCCGCGCCTCGGTGGTGGACGTGCAGAAGACGCTGGTGCTGACCGCCGGGCTGGTGGTGATGGTGATCTTCCTGTTCCTGCGCAAGGCGTGGGCGACGGTGATCCCGGCGGCGGCGCTGCCGCTGTCGCTGATCGGCACCTTCGGCATCATGGCGCTTTGCGGCTTCAGCCTGGACAACCTGTCGCTGATGGCGCTGACCATCGCGTCCGGCTTCGTCGTCGACGACGCCATCGTGATGATCGAGAACATCGTCCGCTACATCGAGAAGGGCGAGAAGCCGCTGCCGGCGGCCCTCAAAGGCGCCCGCCAGATCGGCTTCACAGTCGTGTCCCTGACCCTGTCCTTGATCGCGGTGTTCATCCCGCTGCTGTTCATGGGCGGCGTGGTCGGCCGGCTTTTCCGCGAGTTCGCCATCACGCTGTCCATCGCCGTGCTGGTGTCGGCGGTGATCTCGCTGACGCTGACGCCGATGATGTGCGCCCGCCTGCTGAAGCCCGAGACGGACAGCAAACCCAACGCCTTCTTCCGCTGGACCGAGCGTGGTTTCGAGGCGCTGCTGAACGGCTACGCCGCCTCGCTGCGCGTCGTGCTGCGCCACCAGCCGGCGACCCTGATCTTCACCATCGCAACGCTGGCCGCCACGCTCTACCTCTACACGGTGGTGCCCAAGGGCTTCCTGCCGCAGCAGGACACCGGCGTCATCATCGGCGTCACCGACGCAGCCCCATCCATCTCGGTCAAGGCGATGGCGGAGCGCCAGCGCGAGGTCGCCGACATCGTGCGCCGCGATCCCGACGTGTCCGGGGTGGCGAGCTTCGTCGGCACCGGGACGGTCAACGCCACCACCAACACCGGCAGCCTGACCATCGCGCTGAAGCCGCGCGACGAACGCAGCTCCTCGGCCGAGGAGATCATCGCCCGCCTGCGCGCCGCCACCAGCGGCCTGCAAGGCGTCTCGCTGTTCATGCAGGCGGTGCAGGACGTGCAGATCGACAGCCGGGTCAGCCGCACCCAGTACCAGTATGTCCTGCAGGACGCCGACCCGCGGGAGCTGGAGAACTGGACCCCGCGCCTGCTGGACGCACTCCGCGCAAGGCCGGAGCTGACCGACGTGGCGACCGACCAGCAGCCGGACGGGCTGCAGGTCTACCTGACCATCGACCGCGACGCCGCCAGCCGCCTGAATGTGCTGCCGCAGGCCATCGACGACACGCTGTACGACGCCTTCGGCCAGCGGCAGGTGTCCACCATCTACACCCAGACCAACCAGTACCGCGTGATCCTGGAGGTGGAGCCGTCCTTCCAGATGGACCCGGCGTCGCTGTCCAAGATCTATGTGAAGTCCGGCAACGGCGCCAATGGGAGCGGGGTCGTGCCCCTGGGCGCGGTGGTGTCGGCGGAGCGCAAGACCGCTCCCCTGGTCATCACCCACCAGGGACAGTTCCCGTCCGTCACCCTGTCCTTCAACGTGGCGCCCGGCGTCTCGCTGGGTGCCGCGGTGGCGGCGATCCAGCAGGCGCGCGAGAACATCGGCATGCCCGACACCGCGACCGCCCGTTTCGCCGGCACCGCGGCGGAGTTCCGCACCTCGCTGGAAACCCAGCCCTGGCTGATCCTGGCGGCGGTGGTCGCGGTCTACATCGTGCTGGGCATCCTGTACGAGAGCACGATCCACCCCGTCACCATCCTGTCGACCCTGCCGTCGGCGGGCATCGGCGCGCTCCTGGCGCTGATGGCGACCGGCCACGACCTGTCGCTGATCGCGCTGGTCGGCATCGTGCTGCTGATCGGCATCGTCAAGAAGAACGCCATCATGATGATCGACTTCGCGCTGGAGGCCGAACGCCACCAGGGCATGGCGCCGGAACGCTCGATCTACGAGGCGTCGCTCCTGCGCTTCCGGCCGATCATGATGACGACGATGGCGGCTCTGCTGGGCGCCCTGCCGCTGGCGCTGGAGAACGGCACCGGATCGGAACTGCGTAAGCCGATGGGCATCGCCATCGTCGGCGGGCTGGTGCTGAGTCAGGTGCTGACGCTCTACACCACGCCGGTGGTCTATCTCTACATGGACCGGCTGGGCACCCGCCTGCGGCGCTGGCTGCGGCCGGGGTCCAAGGCGGCGGCGCTGCCCGGCAACGACCGGGCGCCCGGCCGTGCGGCGGCGGAGTAGACCGCCCATGGCATCCCCCGCAAACTCTCCGTCCAGGCTGTCGCTCTCCGCCCCCTTCATCGCACGGCCGGTCGGCACCTCGCTGCTGATGGTCGGGCTGATGATCCTCGGCATGGTCGCCTACCGCTTCCTGCCGGTGGCGCCGCTGCCGCAGGTGGAATTCCCGACCATCGTCGTCACCGCGTCGCTTCCCGGCGCCAGCCCGGAGACGATGGCCGCCTCCGTCGCCACGCCGCTGGAACGGCGGCTGTCGCGCATCGCCGGCATCACGGAGATGACGTCGAACAGCAGGCTCGGCAGCACCTCCGTCGTCGTGCAGTTCGACCTGGACCGCGAGGTGGAAGCGGCGTCGCGCGACGTTCAGGCGGCGATCAACGCCGCCGGGGGCGACCTGCCGGCCGACCTGCCCAGCCCGCCGAAGATGCGGCGCATCAACCCGGCCGACGCGCCGGTGATGACGCTGGCCATGACCTCCACCACGCTCGCCCCGTCGGAGCTGTACAATCTGGCCGACAGCGTTATCGGCCAGCGGCTGAGCCAGATCGAGGGGGTGGCCCAGGTCTCCATCAACGGGGCCGAGAAGACGGCAGTGCGCGTGCGCGTCAACGCCGCTGCCGCAGCCAACATGGGTGTCAGCCTGGAGACGATCCGCAGCGCCATCTCGCGCGCCAACGCCAACGGCCCCAAGGGCAGCTTCGACGGCCGCCATGAATCCTGGTCGATCGGCGCCAGCGACCAGCTGTTCGGCGCCGATGCCTACCGCCGGCTGATCGTGACCGAGAAGAACGGCGCCACCATCCGTCTCGGCGATGTCGCCGAAGTGATCGAGGCGCCGGAGAACAGCCGCACCGCCGCCTGGCAGGACGGCCAGCGCGCGGTGCTGATCAACATCCAGAAGCAGCCGGGCTCCAACGTGGTGGAGACGGTGGACCGGGTGAACGCCGAGCTGCCGACCCTGCGCGGCTGGATGCCGCCGGGGGTGCAGCTTTCGGTGCGCACCGACCGCACGCCGACCATCCGCGCCTCCATCGACGACGTGCAGAAGACGCTGGCGATCACCGTGGCGCTGGTGGTGATGGTGATGGCGCTGTTCCTGCGCCGCCTGTGGGCCACGGTCATCCCGGCGGCCTCGGTGCCGCTGTCGCTGGCCGGCACCTTCGGCGTGATGTGGATCGTCGGCTACAGCCTGGACAATTTCTCGCTGATGGCGCTGACCATCTCGGTCGGCTTCGTGGTGGACGACGCCATCGTCGTCATCGAGAACATCGTCCGCCACATCGAAAAGGGAGCCAGGCCGCTGGAGGCGGCGGTGAAGGGCGCCCGGCAGGTCGCCTTCACCGTGGTGTCGATCAGCCTGTCGCTGGTCGCCGTCTTCATCCCCATCCTGTTCATGGGCGGCATCCAGGGCCGGCTGTTCCGCGAATTCGCCGTGGTGCTGTCGGTCGCCATCGCCGTGTCCGCGGTGGTGTCGCTGACCCTGACCCCGATGATGTGCGCCCACCTGCTTCAGCCGGAATCGGAGCGCAAGCCCCCCGGACGCCTCGCCCGCGGGCTCACCTGGATTGGCGACCGGCTGTTCGGGCTCTATGCCGACGGGCTGGACTGGGTGCTGGCCCATCGCCGCACCATGCTGGCCACGACCTTCGCCATCATCGGCGTCAGCGTCTGGCTCTACGGGCAGGTGCCGAAGGGCCTGGTGCCGCAGCAGGACACCGGGCTGCTGATGGGCTTCAGCGATCCGCCGCCGGATATCTCCTTCACCGCCATGGTCACGCGCCAGCGCGCCTTGCAGGAGGCGGTGGCCGGCGACCCGGCGGTCGCCAGCGTCGGCGGCACCATCGGCGGCGGCGGGCCGGGCGGCAGCTATTCCGGCCAGATCTACATCGCGCTGAAGCCGAAAACGGAGCGCGAGGATCTGGCGACCGTCACCCAGCGGCTGCGCATGCGCGCCGGCCGGGTACCGGGGGTGCAGCTGTTCCTGATGCCGGTGCAGGACATCCGCACCGGCGGCTTCCAGGGCCGCAGCCAATACCGCTACAGCCTGCAGGACCCGGACATCAACGCGCTGAACGAATGGGCGCCCAAGCTGGTGGAGAAGATGCGCACCCTGCCGGAGCTGGTGGACGTCGCCAACGACCGCCAGAACGGGGGCATCCAGGCCAACGTGATCGTCGACCGCGACGCCGCCTCGCGCCTCGGCGTGTCCTTGAGCGCGCTGGAGGCGACGCTCTACGACGCCTTCGGCCAGCGGCAGGTCTCCACCATGTATCTGGCGCAGAACCAGCACAAGGTGGTGCTGGAGGTCGATCCGCGCGAGGCGCTAGGCCCCGACGACCTAAAGCGCATCTACGTGTCGGGCCGCGACGGCATGGTGCCGCTGTCGGCGGTGGCGCGCGTCGTCATCGGCAACCAGGCGTCCAGCATCCAGCACCAGAGCGGCTTCCCGGTCGCCAACCTGACCTTCGACCTCGCGCCCGGCGTCTCGCTGTCCCAGGCGACCGAGGTGATCCAGCGCGCGGCGGAGGACATCGGCATGCCGGCCGGCATCCGCGCCGGCTTCCAGGGCGACGCGCGGGCCTTCCAGCAATCCTCGTCCAGCCAGCCGCTGCTGATCCTGGCGGCGCTGATCACCATCTACATCGTGCTGGGCGTCCTGTACGAAAGCCTGATCCACCCGCTGACCATCCTGTCGACCCTGCCGTCGGCCGGGCTGGGGGCGCTGATCGCGCTGATCCTGACCGGCCACGACCTGTCGATCGTGGCGCTGATCGGCATCATCCTGCTGATCGGCATCGTCAAGAAGAACGCCATCATGATGATCGACTTCGCCCTGGAGGCGGAGCGCGAGCGCGGCCTGTCGCCGCTGGAGGCGATCCGCGAGGCCGGCCTGGTCCGCTTCCGCCCGATCATGATGACGACGATGGCGGCGCTGCTGGGCGCCGTTCCGCTGGCCTTCGACTACGGGACCGGCGGCGAGATCCGCCGCCCGCTGGGCGTCGCCATCATCGGCGGCCTGCTGGTGAGCCAGATGCTGACGCTCTACACCACGCCGGTGGTCTATCTGACGCTGGAACGGCTGGCGATGCGCCGCCGCCGCCGCGCCGCCATCGCCGCCCCGGCGGAATAGGGGGCGGCGATGGGTGTCCTGATCCTGCTACACTGGACAAGATCCCCTCTCCCCCCCGGGGAGAGGGTTAGGGTGAGGGGGACGCATGGCATGCCTTCGCGAGAATCCTCGCTGTGTCTCCCCCTCACCCCGACCCTCTCCCCGGGGGGGAGAGGGAGCTGGCACCCCCTCGCGCTGTTGGGCATAGTTCTCGCCCACGGCATGAGCGGACCCCCGGTGATCGAGGCCAGCGGCACGGACGACGAGTTGATGGCCCGCGTGGCCGGCGGCGATGCCGCCGCCTTCGACCGGCTGGCCGCCCGCCACATGCGCCGCGCCGTGGCGCTCGCCCAGCGGATGACCGGCAACCCGTCCGACGCCGACGAGATCGCGCAGGAGGCCTTTCTGCGGGTCTGGCAGCATGCCGGCCGCTGGGACGGCGGGCGCGCCGCCTTCACCACCTGGCTCTACCGCATCGTGATGAACCTCGCCATCGACCGCGGCCGCCGTCCCGGCTGGTCGCCGCTGGAGGAGGCTGGCGATCCGCCCGACGAGAGCCCCGACGCTGTCGACCGCATCGCCGAGCGCCAGACGGCGGAGCGCGTCAACCGGGCGTTGGCAGCATTGCCCGACCGCCATCGCGCCGCGGTGGTGCTGTTCCATCAGGAGGGGCTCAGCCTGCGGCAGGCCGCCGACGTGCTGAACATGGGCGAGACCGCCTTCGCCTCGCTGCTCGCCCGCGCCCGCTCCGCGCTGAAGGCCGCGCTCTCCGCCGGTGACGGTCCATGAAGGAGGAACCAATGACCGACGACCAGTTCCTCCGCCATCTGGACGAGTACGGCGCCTCCACGGAACGCTGGCCGCCCGAGCTGCGTGCCGGGGCCGAGGCCGCGCTTGCCCGTTCACCTGCACTGCGGGCGGCGGCGGACGAGGCGCTCGCCTTCGACCGGCTGCTGGCCGGCAGCCCGCCGGCGGTGGAGGATGCCCGCATCGGCCGCCTGCTTGCGACGGTCGGTGCCGCCGCCCGCGCCGTGCCGCAGGACGGGCTGGCGCTGCTGTTGCTGGGGCGGATGCCGCGGCGGACGGTGGCGGGCTTCTGCGCCGCCCTGCTGGCGCTGGGCTGGCTCACCGGCGGCTGGCTTGCCGGGACGCTGCCGGCACCCGCCGCCCCGACGCTACGCGGCCAGGAACTGGCCCTGCTGCACGATGACGTCGTCACGCTGTTCGACGGAGAGTCCCGATGAGCGGTCTCGCCGCGCCCCGTCAAATCCTGAGGCGGCCAAGCCTGCGCACTCTGGCGCTGGCCTCGCTGGCGCTGAACCTGTTCTTCGTCGCGATGTTGGTCGCGACCTTCCGCCATCCTCCCCCGCCCCCTCACCAACCGATGCCCGACCGCTTCGTCGAGCGGATGGCCGCCGACCTCACCGACGCCGACGCGCGGCGCCTGCGTGCCGCCTTCGAGCCGCTGCGCCCGCGTTATGACACGCTTACCCGCGAGTATCACGAGGCCGGACAGCGGGTGCGCGCCCTGCTGCAGGCCGATCCCGTCGACTACGACTCCCTGCGCGTCGCGACCGAAGCGGCCCGCGCCAAGCGCCGCCAGATGGGCGAACTGACGGAGGAAACCGTCCTGTCCATCCTGCCAGACCTGTCCCCCGCCGGGCGCCTGCGGCTGGTCGGCGGTCCGGGTTCCCCCGGCATGCCAGGTATGCCCAAAAAATAAGCAAACCCAGTCATCCACAGGCCGGACAGGCCGGCCGGAAGGATGTGGATGATTCTGTTCGGGGATTGCGCACACATCTATCCACAGATTCTGTGGAGAAGAAAACCGGCAGAAATTTTATCCACACAAATTCACAAGTTATCATCCCCAAGTTTTATCGCCCGTCTTCCCGACGATCCTTGTATCCACCGCCGATCCGGCATATCCAAATAACGAGGATCGGCAAGATTGGTGGAGGATCGTCATGATCGGAGATCCGTTTCATCCAAAGAAGGCGACGATCTCTTTGCGCGTTGATCGCCGAATCAAAGATGTCGCCAAGAATTACGCACGCCAGCGGCAGACGCCTTTGGCCGAGGTCATGCGCGACCTCTTGGCCCGCTATGTCGCCGAATGCGCACGCGAGAATGCCCAGGCCGCGCCGGACCTGTTGAAGGACCGGCCGGCGCAGTATGTGGATTTCGCCAAGCTGGAAGGGCTGATGGGCCGGCGGGAATAAATGCGGGGCGGCCGGGGTGGTGCAGCAGCAGTGTCACTGCGCATCTCCTAAACACGGCCCCTCCGTTTTGCCAATGATCCGGATCAAATGGCGCGCGCGAAGTCCCGTATGGCTGACGCGCGGGCTGGGCGTCTCTATTTGGCGCGGTCTGTCGTAGACTGTTCCCATGCTGACGCTTCGACATCTGGCGATAGACACCGTCCGGGAGAACGTCGCCTTCCTCAACCGGCACTGCGCCCGGTACCATGTCGAGGATTTCCTCGGCCTGGGCCGGGTGGAGGTGCGGAACGACGGCCGTTCCCTGCTGGCGGTGCTGAACATCGTCGACGACCCCGCCATCGTCGGCCCCGACGAGATCGGCCTGTCCGATCCCGCCTTCCGCCAGCTGGGACTGGCCGAGGGCTCCGCCGTCCATCTCGTCCCGCCCACCCCGCCTGAGAGCTTCGAGCTGGTGCGCGCCAAGGTCGGCGGCGCCGCCCTGACCGACGCGCAGCTGGCCGCGATCATCCGCGACATCACCGACCAGCGCTATTCCAAGATCGAGATCGCCGCCTTCCTGATCGCCTGCGCCAGCTTCATGACGACGGCGGAGGTGCTGGGCCTGACCCGCGCCATGATCGCCGCCGGCACCCGGCTGCACTGGCAGGATTTGGGCACAATCGCCGACAAGCACTGCATCGGCGGCATTCCCGGCAACCGCACCTCGATGATCGTGGTGCCGATCGTCGCCGCCCATGGCCTGCCGATACCGAAGACCTCGTCGCGCGCCATCACCTCCCCCGCCGGCACCGCCGACACCATGGAGGTGCTGGCGAATGTCGACGTTCCGATGGAGCGCATGCAGACCCTGGTGCGCGAGGCCAAGGGCTGCCTGGTCTGGGGCGGCCATGTCCGGCTGTCGCCGGCCGACGACATCCTGATCTCGGTCGAGCGCCCGCTCGCCATCGACACCCGCGAGCAGCTGGTCGCCTCCATCCTGTCGAAGAAGGTGGCTGCGGGCTCCACCCATCTGCTGATCGACATCCCCGTCGGCCCCAGCGCCAAGATCCGCACCGCGAGCGAGGCGGTGCGCCTGCGCAAGCTGTTCGAGCATGTCGGCGACAGCCTCGGCCTGACGCTGGAGGTGGCGATCACCGACGGCTCGCAGCCGGTCGGGCGCGGCATCGGCCCGGTGCTGGAGGCGCGCGACGTGATGGCCGTCCTGCGCAACGACACGGCATCCCCCGCCGACCTGAAGGAGCGCGCCCTGCTGCTGGCCGGCCGCATCCTGGAATTCGACCCCGCCATCCGCGGCGGCAGCGGCAACCGCCGGGCGCGCGACCTTCTGGAATCCGGCGCGGCACTCGCCGCCATGGAGCGCATCATCGCCCTGCAGGGTCCGCCGCCCGCGGTGGCCACGCTGGGTTCCCTGGTGGCGGAGGTCGCATCCCCCGCCGACGGGGTGGTGTCGGCGCTCGACTGCTACCGCCTCGCCCGCATCGCGCGGCTGGCCGGCGCGCCCACCGACAAGGGCGCCGGCATCGACCTGCTGCGCAAGGTGGGCGAGCGGGTGCGCCGGGGCGAACCGCTCTATCGCATCCACGCCAGCACCAACGCCGACTTCACCTTCGCCCAGGCCTTTGCGGCGGACGACAGCGGGGTGCGGGTGGCGGGGTGAACTGACCGAACCAAGGAGCAGACCCATGTCCCTGTCGCTGACCTTCCATGGCGCCGCCGGCACGGTGACCGGCTCCTGCTTCCGCCTGTCCACGCCTGCGGGCGACGTGCTGATCGATTGCGGTATGTTCCAGGGCACCAAGACGATCCGGGAACTGAACTACCGCCCCTTCCCCTTCGATCCCGCCGCGATCAAGGCCGTCCTGCTGACCCACGCCCACATCGACCATTCCGGCCTGCTGCCGAAGCTGACCCGTCTCGGCTTCCGCGGCCGCATCTATGCCACAGGCGGCACGGTGGACCTGCTGGAATACATGCTGCCCGACAGCGGCTACATCCAGGAGGGCGAGGTGGAGCGCCTGAACCGCCGCAACCGCCAGCGCGGCCGGCCACCCGTCCAGGCGATCTACACCCAGGACGACGCCATCCGCAGCCTGCGCCGGCTCCGCCGCGTCGAATACGACCGTTGGACCGAGATCCTGCCCGGCCTGCGCGCCCGCTTCTGGCAGGCGGGCCATATCCTCGGCTCCGCCTCCATCGAGGTGGAAGCAACGAATGGCACCGGCGACCCCACCCGCATCCTGTTCTCCGGCGATCTCGGCCCCGGCGGCAAGAGCTTCCACGCCGATGCCGACGGGCCGGAACGGCCGGACTGGATGGTGCTGGAGACCACCTACGGCGACCGCGACCGCACCGACCTCGACGAAGCCGGACGGCAGGCGGTGCTGCGCGCCGAAGTGGCGGCGGCACTGGGGGCCGGCGGCGTCCTGCTGATCCCGGTCTTCGCGGTGGAGCGCACGCAGGAACTGCTCTACGACCTCGACTGCCTGTTCGACGGCGGCCAGCTGCCGGCGGTGGACGTCTTCCTCGATTCGCCGCTCGCCGACGCGGTGACCGGCGTCTTCCGCCGCCATCTCGACGATCTGGAGACCGACGGCGACCCCTTCACCCGCGCCAATTTCCACCATGTCCGCGGCGTGCCGGAAAGCCAGCGCCTGAACAGCATCTCCGGCGGCGCCATCATCATGGCGGCCAGCGGCATGTGCGACGCCGGCCGCATCCGCCACCATTTGAAGAACCGCCTGTGGCGCCCGCAGGACACCGTGCTGCTGGTCGGCTATCAGGCTCCCGGCACGCTGGGCCGTCTGTTGCAGGAGGGCACCCCGCGCGTCCGCATCCATGGCGAGGAGATCGCCATCAAGGCGAAGGTGCGCTCCATCGACGTCTATTCCGGCCATGCCGACCGCTCCACCCTGCTGGACTGGGTGGAGGCGCGGCACGGCGTCGGCCACGGCCTGTTCCTGGTCCATGGCGAGGAGCCCGCCCGCGCCTCCATCCGGCAGGCCCTGCTCGACATGGCCTGGCCGCCGGAGCGCATCGCCCAGCCGGCCCTGGACGACCGCGTCGACCTTGCCGCCCCGCGCCCGCTGGCCCCGGCAGACCGTCACCCGCGCCTCGCCCCCGCCGAACTCGCCGGCCGGGACTGGCACAACCATTATGCCGAGGCACTGTTGAGCCTGCGTCGCACGCTGGACGCCGCCCCCGACGACGCGGCGCGCGAACGCATCCTGGCCGGCGTGATGGGGGCGCTCGACACCACCGGCAAAGCAGGCAAGGGAGCGCAGCCATGACCCTCAAGCGCCTTCTGATCGCCGTGGTCCTGCTGGCGTTGCTCGGCGCCGGGGCCGCCTATGGCTGGCGGGCGATGCAGGGCAACCGCCTGCCCGCCGGCTTCGCCTCCGGCAACGGCCGGATCGAGGCGAACGAGATCGACGTCGCCACCAAATACGCCGCCCGCGTCCTGACCATCCCGGTGCAGGAGGGCGATCTGGTGGAGGCCGGCGCCGTCATCGCCACGCTCGACACCCGCGACCTGGAGGCGCAGCTCCGCTCCGCCGAGGCCCAGCTGCGCCAGACCCGACGCGCCCGCGACGAGGCCGTCGCCCTGGTCGCCCAACGCGCCAGCGAGGCCGATTTCGCCGCCAAGGAGATGGAGCGGGCGCTGATCCTGTTCGGCAAGGGTCATGTCGCCGAACAGCGCGTCGATCAGGCCCGCAACAGCCGCCGCACCGCCGATGCCGCGCTGGAGGCCGCCAAGAGCCACCTCGCCAGCGCCGACGAGGCCATTGCCGCAGCGGCCGGTGACGTCGACCGGCTGGCCGATCTGGTCGCCGACGGCGTGCTGAAGGCGCCGCGCAAGTCGCGCGTCCTCTACCGCCTGTCCGAACCCGGCGAGGTTCTGGCCGCCGGCGGCAAGGCGGCGACGCTGCTCGACCTGTCGAACGTCTACATGACCTTCTTCCTGCCGACCGACACGGCGGGAAACCTGGCGCTCGGCGCCGACGCCCGCATCCTGCTGGACGCCGTTCCCGACACCGCGATCCCCGCGACCGTCACCTTCGTCGCCCCGCGCGCCCAGTTCACGCCCAAGCAGGTGGAGACCAAGTCCGAACGCGACCGCATGATGTTCCGCGTCAAGGCCCGCGTGCCCGAAGCGCTGGTGACCCGCTACATCGAGCGGGTGAAGACCGGCCTGACCGGCATGGCCTATGTGAGGCTGGACGACAAGGCGGCTTGGCCCGACTGGCTGGAGTCGAAGCTCACGCGGGAGGTGACCTCTTCCCCACCCGTATCCCCCTCTCCCCCCCGGGGAGAGGGTCGGGGTGAGCGACTGTCTGGCCTGTCAAGCTTCCACAGCGAGTCCGGCCCGAACTTCGCGGGCTTTGGCATTGAGCCTGACGAGGAGCTTTCTGGCGAGAGCGACGCGGATTGCCTTTTTGGGTTTTCC
>Ga0196970_1000986_pt1 | contig 23597 bp, 27 predicted proteins | sample S1v_513CmetaG_FD_148672 | JGI IMG/M metagenome (GOLD analysis project Ga0196970, IMG submission 148672) | Soil microbial communities from Anza Borrego desert, Southern California, United States - S1+v_5-13C | ecosystem: Environmental > Terrestrial > Soil > Desert | place: USA: California...
AGCAGTCCCCACGTGACCGCCTGCCGCCACCCGGCGCCGAGGACGACGGCGAGGACGACGACTCCGGCGCCGGCGATCAGCATGTGCTTGCCGTGCGCCTTCATGTGCTCGTTCATGGCGTTCCCTTCGCTGCTGTCGTGAGACCGTCGAGCTCCTCGCGGACGAGGCGGTAGGTCTCCGGGTCGATCTCGCCGCGGGCCAGGCGTTCGTCGAGCATCGCCCGGGCGCTCCCACCGGGCTGGCCCGGGAAGAGGCGCGTGAGCGCCCAGATCACGAGCGCGACCACCACGAGCCAGAACGCGGCCATGCCGACCCAGCCGCTGACTCCCATCTGCGCGCACCACGGACCCATGGCTACCTCTCTTCGCCGGACTGCCGGGGCACCTGTCGGCGCCTGCTGCAACGGTGCAACGCCGCCGTCAAGAATCCGGCCCTCGAACGATGAAGATCCGCTGAAGGTGTGTGCCGGCGGGGGCCCCCAGGGACTCGATGAAGAACACCGGCCGCTCGATGAAGAGTTGCTGAAGAACGCCCCGGCGGGCCCTCCGCCCCTGCTGGGGGGACGGGTCGGCGACATACCGTTCCGGCAGTCGGGTGCGCCGGGCACCCACCGGCGGACCGGAGCCACATGAGCCAGCGGACGTACTCGGTGACAGGGATGTCGTGCACGCACTGCATCCGGTCGATCACGGCCGAGGTCGGCGCGCTGCCAGGGGTCGACCAGGTGGTCGTGCGCCTCGGGCGGGGGCTCGTGGACGTGGTCGGAGCCGACCAGCCAAGCATCGACGACGTGCGTACAGCGGTCGCGAGTGCCGGCTACGAACTCGTGGGGGCCGTGACATGAGGAGCTCGCTGACCCGACTTGCCGCCTACGGGGTGGTGCTCGTCGTGGTGTTCGCCGCAGCCTTCGGGCTCGGCTCGGTCATGGGGGCATGACGCGATGACCACGAACCTCACCGAGCACACCACCGGCGCGACGACCGTCGACCTCGTCGTGGGCGGGATGACGTGCAGCTCCTGCGCGGCGCGCATCGAGAAGAAGCTCAACCGGATCGAGGGAGTCACTGCGAGCGTGAACTTCGCGCTCGAGCGAGCGTCCGTGCAGTTCACGGAACCCGTGACGGTCACGGACCTCATCGACGCCGTGGAGGACGCCGGCTACACGGCCGCGCTGCCTGCTCCCTCGGTGACCGTCGAGGGCGAGGCGGAGGACGCGGCGACGTCGGACACGGGACCCGACCCCGTGGCGGAGCTGCGCCGGCGCCTCGTCATCTCCACGGTCCTCACCCTTCCGACGCTCGCCATGGCGATGATCCCCGCGGCGCAGTTCGAGCACTGGCAGTGGCTCTCGCTGACGCTCGCCGCGCCGGTCGTCGTCTGGGGCGCGCTGCCGTTCCACCGTGCCGCCTGGAAGAACCTCCGCCACGCCACCGCGACGATGGACACCCTGATCTCGGTGGGCGTCATCGCGGCGTTCACGTGGTCCGTCTACGCGCTCTTCCTCGGCGACGCCGGGATGCCGGGCATGCGCATGGCGTTCACCCTCTTCCCCGAGCCGGGCTCGGGCAGCGACGAGATCTACCTGGAGATCGCCGCTGCGCTGACCATGTTCATCCTCCTGGGCCGCTACTTCGAGGCGCACGCCAAGCGCAGGTCCGGTGCCGCCCTCAAGGCGCTCCTCGACCTCGGCGCGAAGGACGTCGCGGTGCTGCTCGAAGGGCCGGACGGACCTGCCGAGACGCGCGTACCCATCGAGCAGCTGGCCGTCGGGGACCGGTTCGTCGTGCGGCCCGGCGAGAAGGTGGCCACCGACGGCGTCGTCGTCGAGGGCACCTCCGCGATCGACGCGGCGCTGCTCACCGGTGAGCCGGTGCCGGTCGAGGTCGGTCCCGGGGACGCCGTGACGGGTGCGACGGTCAACGCCGGCGGGCGCCTCGTCGTCGAGGCGACGCGGGTCGGTGCCGACACGAAGCTCGCGCAGATCGCCCAGCTCGTCCTGGCTGCACAGTCCGGCAAGGCCGCTGTCCAGCGGCTCGCCGACCGCCTCTCGGCGGTGTTCGTGCCGATCGTCATCGCCCTGTCCGTCGGCACGCTGGGCTTCTGGCTCGGCTCGACCGGCGACGCCGTCTCGGCCTTCACCGCCGCGGTCGCCGTCCTGATCATCGCGTGCCCCTGCGCCCTGGGCCTGGCCACGCCGACGGCGCTGCTGGTCGGCACCGGACGCGGCGCCCAGCTCGGCATCCTCATCAAGGGCCCGGAGGTGCTGGAGTCGACCCGCAGGGTGGACACGATCGTGCTGGACAAGACCGGCACGGTGACCACCGGGCAGATGGCCCTCCAGCACGTCGTACCGGCCGACGGCGTCGACGCCACGGAGGCCCTCCGCCTCGCGGCCACGCTCGAGAACGCCTCGGAGCACCCCATCGCCGCAGCCATCGCTGCCGGCGCTGTCGAACGCAGCATCGCCCTCGGCGCCGTGGACGGGTTCCGGAGCGTCCCCGGTCGAGGCGTGCAGGGCACGGTGGAGGGCCGCGTGGTCCTCGCAGGGCGGGCGCGGTGGCTCCAGGAGGAGGGCATGGCACTGCCGGCCGAGCTCTCCGCCGCGCTGGAGGAGGCCGAGGACGCCGGCCGCACCGCCATCGCGGTGGGCTGGGCCGGGGCGGCACGGGCCGTCGTGGTGGTGGCGGACACGGTCAAGCCGACCTCCGCCGAGGCCATCAGCCAGATCCGCAGCCTCGGGCTCACCCCGGTGCTGCTCACGGGCGACAACGCCCGTGCCGCGAACGCCGTCGGGCGCCAGCTCGGCATCGACGAGGTCATCGCCGAGGTGCTCCCGGAGGAGAAGGTCGCCGTGGTCAGCCGGCTGCAGGCAGAGGGCAGGACGGTCGCCATGGTCGGCGACGGCGTCAACGACGCCGCCGCGCTCGCGCAGGCCGACCTCGGCCTGTCGATGGGGACGGGAACGGACGCGGCCATCGAGGCGTCCGACCTGACGCTCGTACGCGGCGACCTGCGGTCGGCGGCCGACGCGATCCGGCTGGCCCGTCGCACCCTCGGCACCATCAAGGGGAACCTGTTCTGGGCGCTCGCCTACAACGTGGCCGCCATCCCGCTGGCCGCGTCCGGGCGCCTCAACCCCCTGGTCGCCGGCGCTGCCATGGCCTTCTCGAGCGTCTTCGTCGTCTCCAACTCCCTGCGCCTGCGGCGGTTCCGCGCCTGGTCGCAGGTCACCGACCAGAGCTCCTAGGAATGGCTCGCGTCCAGCTCGACGTCCGTGGCATGACGTGCACGGCGTGCGAGCGGCGCATCGCCCGTGCCCTCGACGCCGTGCCCGGCGTCGTCGGCGTCGAGGTGTCGGCGCGCCGCGGGCGGGTCCGGCTCCGCACGCGTGGGCACGTCCCGACCGAGCACCTCCACGCCGCGGTCCGTGCGGCGGGGTACGACGTCGGACGGGACGTCAGGCCGTGGCTGAGCCGGGACGTGCGGGTCTGGCGGGACGTCGGGCTCGCAGTGGTCGTGCTCGCGCTGCTGGCGGTCGCCCTGCGGGCCACGGGGGTGTCGTCGTTGGCTGACCGGGCGGGCTCGCTCGACGGCTCGGGCGACCTCGCCGTGATAGCGCTCGTGGGCGTGGCTGCCGGGTCCTCCACCTGCATGGCGCTCGTCGGGGGTCTCGTGCTGGCCGTCTCGGCACGGTTCGCGAGTGCCCACCGGGAGCTCAGTGCGGGGCGACGCCTCCGCCCGCAGCTGGCCTTCAACCTCGGGCGCGTCCTGGGCTTCGGTGTCCTGGGCGCCGGGCTCGGTGCCCTCGGCTCCATGGTCTCGCTCAACGGGAGGCTGCTCGCGATCGTGCTCCTCGCGGTGTCCCTGGTGATGGGCCTGGTCGGCCTGCGCCTCACACAGCTGTCGCCACGCCTCTCGGCCGCTGCGACGGTGGCCCTGCCCGCTGCCGTCAGCCGTCACGTCGGGGCCGGCAGCGGACGAGGACGCTACAGCGACCGCCGAGCCGCGCTCCTCGGGGCGGCGACCTTCGTGCTGCCGTGCGGCTTCACCCAGGCGGTCCAGGTGTACGCCCTGTCCACCGGGAGCCCATGGCGGGCCGGGGCGGTCATGGCGGTGTTCGCCCTGGGCACGGTGCCTGGCCTGCTCGGCATCGGCACCCTGACCGCGCTCGTCCGGGGTGGCGCCGCGACGTCGTTCTTCCGCTTCGCCGGCGTGGCCGTGATGGTCCTCGCCGCCGTCAACCTCTCCGGGGCCGCACGCCTCCTCATGCCGCCCCAGGCGGCCGCGACGGTCGGCCGGAGCGGAGTCGGGGTCCCGGCCGTCGTACCCGGCGACCGCCCCGACCTCGCAGGCCGGTCCGCCGACCGCCCGGAGCCTGCCCCCGACGTCTCCGCGAACGTCACGGTGCGGGACGGCGCCCAGGTGCTGCGGACCACCCAGGTCGCGGAGGGGTACGAGCCCGCCGACGCGCGCGTCCTCGCCGGGGTGCCCGTGCGGTGGGAGATCGAGTCGACGGCGCTGAGCTGTGCGGCATCGCTGTACGCGCCGGACCTCGGGATCGACTACATGGGACTCGAGCCCGGCGTCACGACACTCACGTTCACGCTCGACCCGGGCACCTATGCGTACACCTGCGCGATGGGCATGTTCACGGGCACCATCACCGCGGTCGCCGAGCCGCCCGCGGGCGTCGCCAGCACGCAGTGACCTTCATCGAACCTTGATCGAAGGTGAGCCTGCCCTCAGCAGCGGTCGCGCATCCTGGGGATGACAGGCACGGTTCACAGAGGGCCGCGCACACACCGGACGAGAGGGTGCCCATGGACGGCTGCTGCAAGGACGACGCGAACGAGACCGGCGGCTGCTGCTGCGGTGCGTCGCCCACCACGGCGTTCGAGGGCTGCTGCGCGACCCAGCAGGCCTGACGTACGACGGCGCACCGCCGGAACCGACTCCTGGGAGAGACATGACCACGAACACCCGAACGCTCACCGTCTCCGCACTCGCGGCGGCGATCGCCCTGACCTTGGCCGGCTGCTCGACCGACGCGGACGACGCCGGGGCCGACGCCGGGACGACGCAGGAGGAGACGGCGGGTGGCTCCACGGTGGACCCCGCGGCGCACAACGACGCCGACACCGAGTTCGCGCAGATGATGATCATCCACCACGAGGGTGCGATCGAGATGGCCGAGCTCGCGGTCGAGAAGGCCGGCACCGAGGAGGTCCGCGCCCTCGGTGAGCGGATCGCGGCCGCTCAAGGACCCGAGATCGAGACGATGTCGGGCTGGCTCGAGGCCTGGGGCGAGGAGCAGCCCGACGAGGCCGACATGAGCGGCATGGGCCACGAGGGCATGGACATGGAGGGCATGGACCAGGAGGCCGTGATGGCCGAGCTCTCCGGGTTGGAGGGGGTGGAGTTCGACCGCCGGTTCCTCGAGCTGATGGTCGACCACCACCGCGGTGCCATCGAGATGGCCGAGACCCACCGGGAGTCCGGTGAGAACGCGGACGCCCTGCAGCTGGCGGGCACGATCATCGACGACCAGACGGTCGAGATCACGGAGATGGCCAACCTGCTGAGCTCCCTCTGAGCCCCTGCTACCCCCGGGCTCACACCCATACCGGGGGAGCAGGACCGTCAGCTGATCGGTGTTCCCACGCCGCCGCTGCACGGGGCGCCGGGCTCCGGCGTCTGCTCGCCCTGCACGTAGCGCGCGAGGAAGGCGTCGAGCCTCTCGTCGGAGGTGTCCTGGAGCTCCAGCTGCACCCCCCAGGCGGTGGCGACGACGGGCGCGGCCAGGTCCTCGTACGGGCTGGCGAGCACGTACGGCGTCCCCTGTGCGATCTCCTTGATCCGTGCGACGTCACGGGCGTCGAGGTCGGTGCGGTAGGTCAGCCACACGGCGCCGTGCTCGAGCGAGTGCACGGCGTTCTCGTCGCGCACCGGCTGGTCGTAGAAGCCGCAGTTCTGCGGCGTCGGGTCGTGGTCGCCGCCGACCGGCGGGAGGAGGGTGCCCACGGCCGCGGCCGCCTCCTCGCCGGCCGGCCCCTCCTCGGGGGTCGCCGTGGCCGTGGGTGCGGTCGTCTCGTACGGGACCTCGTCGGTGACGTGACCGGCCGAGTCGACCTCCACCTCCTTCTCTCCTTCGATCGGTGCCGCGGCGGCCTCCTCGATGCGGGCCTGCTCCCGGGTCTGGGTGATGAGGACGAGGGCCACGGGGACCACGAGAGCCACGAGCACCGCTGCCACGATGCCGATCGTCAGCCGTCTGCGCCTCCGCTCCGCTCGCTCCTGCTCGGCGCGCAGCGCTGCCGCCGCCGCTCGTCGGGCCTCCCGGTCCTGGGCCTTGCTCGCCATGCGTCCCGCCTCACTCGTGGGTTGCGCCGTGGTCCGGCACACGTTCGATGCTGCGGTGGTCAGCGTCGTGGCGCACCCCGGCATTCCCGGAGGACGGCGATGCGGGGAGCCGCAGGCGCTTCAGCAGCAGGGCGTTCACGGCGACGACGACGGACGAACCCGACATCGACAACGCCGCGACCTCCGGGCTGAGGGAGAGGCCGATCGACGGCTCGAACACCCCGGCCGCGATGGGCAGTGCGATGGCGTTGTAGCCGATCGCCCAGCCGAGGTTCTGCCGCATCTTGCGCAGCGTCCCTCGGCCGATGGTGAGCGCCGTCGGAACGTCGAGCGGGTCGGACCGCATGAGCACGAGGTCCGCCGTCTCGATGGCCACGTCCGTGCCGGCACCGATGGCGATGCCGACGTCGGCGGTGGCCAGCGCCGGGGCGTCGTTGACGCCGTCACCGACCATGGCGACCCGGCGGCCCGACCGCTGCAGCTCGGCGACCTTCGCCGCCTTGTCGCCAGGCAGGACCTCGGCGATCACCGTGTCGATGCCGAGCTGGGCGGCGATCCGCCGAGCGGTGGCCTCGTTGTCGCCGGTGAGCATGACCACCTGGGCGCCCAGCGCGTGGAGCGCGGTCACGGCGTCTGCGGCGGTCTCGCGGGCCGCGTCGGCCAGGGCGATGACTGCTGCGGCCCGGCCGTCGATCGCTGCGAGGACGGCCGTCCGTCCGGCATCCGCGAGGCCGTCCCGCACGTCGCCGAGTGCACCCACCTCGATGCGCTCCGCCTCCATCAGCCGCCGGTTCCCGACGACGACGCGCCGACCGTCGACCGTCGCGACGGCCCCGTGCCCGGCGACGCTGCGGAAGTCCGCCGCCGTCAGACGGGCCACGCCGGCACCGTCGGCGTGGGCGACGACCGCCCTGGCCAGCGGGTGCTCCGACGCCCGCTCGACCGCGGCGACGAGGGCCAGCACCTGGCGCGCGTCCAGGTCCTCCGCGACGACGACGTCGGTCACCTCCGGCGAGCCCTTTGTCAGCGTCCCGGTCTTGTCCATGACGACGGTGTCGATGCGAGCCGACATCTCGAGGGCGGTGGCGTTCTTGAACAGGACGCCGCGGCGGGCTCCCAGCCCCGTGCCCACCATGATCGCCGTCGGGGTTGCGAGGCCGAGCGCGTCGGGGCAGGTGATGACCACCACGGTGATCGCGAACAGGATCGCCGTGGGGACCGGCGCCCCAGCGAGCCACCAGACCAGGAACGTTCCCGTGCCGCCGATCAGGGCCACGAAGACCAGCCAGAACGCGGCGCGGTCCGCGAGCCGCTGGCCCGGGGCCTTGGAGCTCTGCGCCTCCTGCACCAGGGCGACGATCTGGGCGAGGGCGGTGTCCTCGCCGACCTTGGTGGCGCGGGCGCGCAGGGTGCCGCTGACGTTGATCGAGGCGCCGATGAGCTCGGCACCGGGTGCCTTGGCCACGGGCAGGCTCTCCCCCGTCACCATGGACTCGTCGACCTCGGACTCGCCGTCGACCACGACGGCGTCGACCGGCACCTTCGCACCCGGCCGGACGAGCAGCAGGTCGCCCACGACGACCTCCGCCGTCGCCACCTCCGTCTCCACGCCGTCGCGCAGCACCACGGCGCGCGGCGGGGCGAGCTCGAGGAGCGTGCGGACGGCGTCGTTCGCGCCGCCCCGCGCTCGCATCTCGAACCAGTGGCCGAGCAGGACGAACGTCGTCAGGACGGAGGCAGCCTCGTAGAAGACCTCCCCGCCACCCGTCAGGGTGACGACGACGCTGTAGAGCCATCCGGTGCCCACCGCGACGGCGACGAGCACCATCATGTCGAGCGTCCGTGCCCGCAGCGCCCGGTAGGCGCCGTCGAAGAAGATCCAGGCCGAGTAGAAGACGACGGGCAACGACAGGGCGAGCATGAGGACGTCGTCACGAAGCCCGAAGGGCGCGGGCGCCGTGAAGCCGAGGAACTCCCGGCCGATCATCGAGTACAGGGTGATCGGGATCGAGAGCAGGGCCGCCACGAGGAACCGGTTGCGCATGTCGCGCACCATGTCCGCCATGGAGCCGCCGCCGTGGTGGCTGCCGTGCCCCATCACGTCGTGCGGGGACGGCGCCGGCCTGCGTGCCGCACCCCGGGGGGCGTCGGGCGTGTGGTCGCCCCCGCCGTGGCCGCCGTGCCGGTCGTGGCTGCCGTGCCCGTCGTGGTGGGTGGTCGTCAGGCGGTGGGTACCGCCGGCGTCGAGCGTCGTCTGCGGTGCGTCCATCTCCGGGCCTCCTGTCTCGATACCCCCTGGGGGTACCTGCACAACACCAGGGTGGGCCCGTCGATTCCCGACGGCCATGAAGAACTATGAAGATGTGCCCTACGGGCGCGTGGCGCCGCCCCCCGCCAGCGGCGCGAGGATCTCCCGGACGCCCGCCGCCGTCGGGACCCGCCCCGACAGCACCACCTGATCGTCGACCACCAGGCCCGGCGTCCGCATGACGCCGTAGCCCGCGATGGCGGCGTAGTCGGTGACCTTCTCGATCTCCGCTTCGATGCCGAGCGACGCGACGGCCTCACGCGTGGCCCTCTCGAGGTTCACGCAGTTCGCGCAGCCGGGGCCGAGCACCTTGATCTTCATGGGGTTCCTCCTGGGAGCCTCTACAGGACGGCGTTGAACAGGTAGCCGACCATCACGATCCCGGCGGCGACGACGCCGACGAAGGTCACGATGAGCCGGGGTTTGAGCACGCGGCGCAGCAGGATCAGCTCCGGCAGGCTGAGGGCGACGACCGCCATCATGAACGCCAGGAGCGTGCCCATGGGCAGACCCTTGTCGTACAGGGCCTCGACCAGCGGCAGGATCCCGGCCGCGTTGGAGTAGAGCGGCACACCGACGGCGACGGCGATCAGCACCGCGAAGGGGTTGTCGGCGCCCGCGTAGGTGGCGAAGAAGTCCTCGGGCGCCCAGCCGTGGATGACCGCCCCGACCCCGATGCCGACGACCAGGTACGGCCAGATCTTGCGCAGGATCGTGCCGACCTCCTCGACGCCCATCTGGATCCGGTCCCCCCACGTCAGCCCGGCCGTGGAGTCGACGACCTGTCCCCCGAGGCGCGTCTCGAAGACGAACGGCTCGACCCAGCGCTCGAGCCTGAGCCGACCGAGGACGAGCCCGGACACGATGGCGACGGTCAGGCCGGCTCCGACGTACATCAGGGTCGGACCGAGGCCGAAGAGCCCGAAGAGCAGGGCGATCGCGACCTCGTTGATGAGCGGGCTGGCGATGAGGAAGCTCATCGTCACGCCGAGCGGGACCCCTGCCGCGACGAACCCGATGAACGCAGGCACCGCGCTGCACGAGCAGAACGGAGTGACGACACCGAGGCCGGCGGCCATCACGTTGCCCAGCCCCTCGCGCTTCCCGCCCAGCAGTGCACGTGTGCGTTCCACGCTCATGAAGGACCGCAGCACGGTGACCACGAAGATGATGCCCCCGAGAAGGAGGGTGATCTTCACCGAGTCGTAGAGGAAGAAGTGGACTCCCGACCCGAGGCGTCCGGCGAGGTCGACTCCGACGACGTCCCCCAGCAGCCAGTCCCAGAACGGGCGGTTGACCTCGTAGAGCACGAACCACGTCGCCGCGGCCACGCCGAGGCCCACCCGACGACGCGTCGGCGTCGCAGCCTGGATGCGTTCGGCGACGGTCATGCGGACGCGCCCCCACCACCTCCGGGCAGCGCGGCCCGCATGCGCGCGACGGCGTCGTCCGCCAGCGCGTAGTCGATCCACCGACCGCGCCGGGTCGCGGTGACGAGGCCGGCGTCCCGCAGCACCTTCAGGTGGTAGCTGAGCAGGTTCGCCGGCACGGGGATCCGCTCCCGGATGTCGCACACGCACCTGGCGGCGTCCCGGAGCTCCTCCAGCACGGCCCACCGCACCGGGTCCGCGACCGCCTGCAGCAGCTCGATCCGCGACTCCCGAGCAGTCGTCACTTCAAGGGCGGTTGAACCAGTCACCCTCGAAACGTACGGCCGCGCGCCGGGCGCACCGAGGGACCAACGTCACCCGGCACGCGAGGTCCCGCCGAGCGGCGCCCAGGGCGGCGCCGCGACGTCACCCTGTTGCCGCGGGTCGTTGTCGGAAGCCTCGGGGTCGACGCCCAGAGCGCTCCGACCGCCGTGGACCGGGAGGACGACACCGGTGACGAGGCGCGCGTCGTCGGACAGGAGGAAGCTCACGGCCGCATGGCGCAAGGATCCGCGACACCTGCGCAAGGAAGTCGGCGGCGGAGCTCTCGAGCAGCCGGACGTCCCGCAACACGGCCGCGTTGTCCACCCAGCCGCCGAGCGGTGCGTGACCCGCAGCGGTCGCGCATCCGCCGTCAAGGCGTCATCACTGCACGGCACGCCGGGCTCGGCCGTGCGAGGAGCGCTGCGCTTCACAGGACCTTCATCGAAGGGGCTGGGTGACCTCAATGCGGCGGTGCTGGACTTGAGGCGCAACATACCCCCCGTGGGTATCCGCGAGACGGCTCGGACGTCCGCCCGGACCGGACGGCCGCCCGTACTGAGGACAGGTGGGCACCGTGGACACATCGTTGGTGAGCACAGCAGCCGGCAACGGCGTCCGGCGCGGGACCGAGGCACCGGTCCTGTCCGCCGTCGGCATCGAGAAGGCCTACCGCCGACTCGGACGCGGGCGGGCGCGCGTCCTGGCGGGCGCCGGGCTCGAGCTCTACCCCGGGGAGGTCGTCGGGCTCGTCGGGGAGAACGGCTCGGGCAAGAGCACGTTGATGAAGGTGCTCGTCGGCGCCCTCGACGCCGACGCCGGAACGGTCACCGCCCGTGGGCAGATGGGCTACTGCCCCCAGGAGCCACTGGTCTACAGCCGTTTGACGTGCGACGAGCACGTCGAGCTCTTCGGAAGCGCGTACGGCATGTCGCTCGCGGGCGTCCGGCGCAGCCGAGACGAGCTCTACGAGGCGCTCACCTTCGCGCGGTTCGCCCGGGTGCGGGCGGACCGCCTGTCCGGCGGCACCCTCGCGAAGCTCAACCTGGCGCTCGCGCTGCTACCCGATCCCGACGTCCTCCTGCTCGACGAGCCGTACGCGGGCTTCGACTGGGACACCTACCTGAGGTTCTGGGACCTGGTCGAGGCACGGCGCGCCCGCGGCAAGACCGTGCTCGTCGTCTCCCACTTCGTCGTCGACGAGCACCGCTTCACCCGCATCGTGGAGGTGCGCGACGGTCGGACGTGGTCCCGATGACCACCGCGGCGCTCCTCGCCCACCGGTTCGTCGTCGACCACCTGCGCAACCCGGTCAACCTCCTCGTGCTCGTCGCCGTGCCCGTCGCCTTCGTCCTCGTCGCCGCCGGCCCGCTCGCTGCAGCCGGCGAGGCGCTCGGGACCGGTGGGGTCTCCATCGACGGGATCACCGCGGGCTGGGCCGCCGGCTTCATCGCAGCGGTCGGCATGTACTTCCAGGTCGCCTCCGCCCGGCTCAGCGATCGACGCCTCGTCCTCGCCGGTCTCCCGCGATCCGTCCTCGTCGCGGGGCGCCTCACCTCCGGTGCGGTGCTGGCCGCCCTCGCGACCGGTTCGGCCCTGGCGGCCCTGGCCGCCCGCACCGGCCTCGACCAGCCCGCGCGCGTCGTCGCCGGGACGACCCTGTTCGCGGTGATCTACCTCGCACTCGGCGCAGTCGTCGGAGCCGTCGTCACGAACCCGGTCAACGGGACGATGCTCCTGCTCTTCGTGTGGATCCTCGACGTCTTCTTCGGCCCGGCGATGACCGGCGCGGACGCAACGGCACTCCGTGTGCTCCCCACCCACTTCGTCACCCTCTGGACGATGAGCACGGATCCCGGCCATGGCGGACCCGAGCCCCTGGCCTGGGCACTGGCCTGGGCACTCGGTGCGCTCCTGGTGGCGTACGCCGCTGTCCTTCGGACGTCGTCCGGCCGCCGACGGCGCGCACGGAGCCGGTCGACCGCCATGACCCAGCTGACGACCGGCTTGGCGATGGCCTGGCGGAGCTGGCGCCGCACACCCGTCCTGTGGGCGCTCCTCGTGGCCGTCCCCGTCGTGTTCGTCTGGCTCGCCGACGCCGTGACCCCCAGCGGCAGCGCCCCGGTCCGCCTGCGCGAGGACGGGGTCGAGGTCGTCGCGATGATCGACCCCGCGCACATGCACGCCGGCACGATGCGCCGATCGCCATCGGCTCCCTCGCCGCGCTCGCCGGGGTCTTCATCGGTGTCGAAGGGCGCGGGGCGGACCAGCGGCTCGTCCTCGCCGGCGCGCGGCGCGGCGTCGTGCTCGCGACCCGGATCGGGACTGCACTCGCAGCCGGCGGCCTGGCCGTCGGTGCCTCACTGGCTGTCACGGCCCCGCTCTTCGACGCGCACCAGTGGGTTCCGTACGCGCTCGGGAACGCCGTGATCGCGACGACGTTCGCGCTCATCGGCGTCATCATCGGACCGCTGGTCGGACGCCTGAGCGGCGCGCTCATCGCATTCCTGGTCCCGTTCCTCGACCTCGCCATCGGTCAGAGCCCGATGCTCCAGGACGGACCGCCTGCCTGGGCGCGCGTCCTTCCGGGGTACGGGCCGAGTCGAGTGGTCCTCGACGGTGCACTCACCGAGACGTTCGACGAGGGCTCGTCGCTCCTCCTCGGCGCCGGCTGGATCGCGGTGCTGCTCCTCGTCGCAGCCGTCCTCATCCGGCACGAACGAGCCTCAGCGCCCGGCACGTAGCGCCGGAACCCGAAGCGACGATGAACGTTTGATTGAGGTTCCCCGCAAAGACCCGGAGGTCCCACGGCTTTCGCACGGGGTGCGCCGAGAGTGCTCGCAGTCCACCTGAGGAGCACTGATGAAACCGGCCCTGCTACGCGCCCTCCCCGCTGCCGCCCTGAGCGTCCCGCTGCTGGTGACCGGCGTCACGACCGCAACGGCAGCGACCGCCGCAGCGTCCACCGCGCCGCGGGCCGGGGTGTTCGCCGACGAGGGCCACGACCCGGACCCTGCGCCGACGGCAAGCAGCGAGTCGGTTCCCGCGGACGGCGCCTCGGAGGCGCCCGGTTCCCACGACGACGAGATGGCCGAGCACGACGAGGAGATGGCCAGCCACGAGGAGGAGATGGCCGAGCACGAGGAGGAGATGGCCGACCACGAGGACGGGACGTCCGGCCACCAGACCGGGACGTCCGACGACGAGGACGCGGAGTCCGGCCACGGCGACAGCGAGGCGCATGACGGTTCCGAGGACACGGCCGGCGAGCATGGCGAGTCCGACGACGACCACTCCGGCACGGACGACCACGGCTCGGTGACCTCCGACGGCGACCGGCCGCGAGCCGCTGTGCTCTCGTCGTTCGTGGGCGTCAACGCCGCCGTACTCGCCGGAGCGGCGTTCCTGCGGCGCCGGGACCGCGGCGCCGGGCGTCACCGCCCCCGGCGCACGGTCGACGCCGGCGCCACCCCGGCGCCGTCGGGCACCCCCGCCGTAGCGCCCACCGCACCCGCGTCGGTCGACGCCGAGAGCTGAGGACACGACATGACCACGTCCACGATGACGCCTCCCCCGGCCGCGGAGGTCGACCCCGACACGCTGCCCGACACCACGCCGCCCGCGGCCGGGCGCAACCTCATGACCATCCCGTGGGTCGCCCGCCCGCTGCGCAGCGGGTGGTACCCCAAGGTGCTGCAGATCCCCGTCGCGGCGGCCTTCGGGTTCGTCGCCTACCAGCTGCTCGTCGGCCCCGACTCCGCGCACGACAACGCCGGCACGGCTCTCATGTGGGTGCTGTGGTGGCCGGTCATCCCGATCGTCTTCGTGCTGCTCGGGCGCTTCTGGTGCGCCGTCTGCCCCTTCGGCCTCGTCTCCGACATGGTGCAGAAGTGGGTCGGGGTCAACCGACCGGTGCCGAACTTCCTCAAGAACTACGGCATCTGGATCATCGACGCGTCGTTCCTGGCCATCACCTGGGCGGACCATGTCTGGGGCGTGGTGGAGTCACCGTGGGGCTCCGGCGTCCTGCTGCTCCTGCTCACCACGGCGGTGATCGCCTCCGGCGCCCTCTTCCAGCGCCGCACGTTCTGCCGGTACCTGTGCTTCCTCGGCGGTCTGTCCGGCAACTACGCCCGCACCGGCATGGTCGAGCTCCGGGCGGACACCGGGATCTGCCGCACCTGCAAGGCCAAGGCCGTCTGCTACAACGGCAACGACAAGGTCGCCGGGTGCCCGCTGTTCACCTTCCCCCGCACCATGGAGGACTCGGCGAACTGCAACCTGTGCGCCAACTGCATCAAGTCCTGCCCCAACGACGCCATCCAGGTGCGGCTGCGCAAGCCCACCTCGGAGCTGTGGTTCATCAGCAAGCCGAAGGTCGAGCAGTCCGCGCTCGCCATGGCGATCATGGGCATCGTCCTGATCCAGAACATCACCATGCTCGAGGTGTGGCAGGACGTCCTGGCCGCGATCAGCTCGACCACCGGGATCACCAGCTACCCGGTAATCTTCACGGTCGCGTTCGCCGTCGGCGTGTCCGTGCCCGTCGGCCTTCTCGTCGTCGCGTCACGGATCGCGGCCCGGGCCAACCTGGAGAGCGCCACCCTGAACTTCGCGCGCTTCGGGTACGCCCTGATCCCGCTCGATGTGGCCGGCCACCTCGCGCACAACCTCTTCCACCTCCTGGCTGAGGGCGGCTCGGTGTACTACACCGTCGCCCGGGTCTTCGGCTCGACGGCCGACGGCGACCCCGCGCTCGTGGGCGCCGGCACGATCCAGGTCCTCCAGTTCGTCCTCCTCGGCCTCGGGATCGCGGCCTCGCTGTACACCGCGCGCCGGATCGCCCACCGCCGCTACCGCACCGAGGCGCGACGCAGGGCGACCCTGGTTCCCTACGTGGCCGTCATCGCGGTGCTCGGCGCCGTGAACGTCTGGATGTTCCTGCTGCCCATGGCCCACCGTGTCTGAGGCGCGGATGGCGCGGATGGGCTGCGTCGACGGGAACGAGGCTGCCGCCATCGTGGCGCACGCACTGTCCGACGTGATCGCCATCTACCCGATCACGCCGTCCTCGAGCATGGGCGAGCTAGCTGACGCGTGGTCGGCGCGGGGCAGGGCGAACGCGCCCGTCGTGGACGGCGCCCCGGCCACCCTGGGAGAGGACGCCGCAGTCGCCACGGCGAACCTCGACGTCCAGGTTCCGGAGGGAGCGCGATGAAGATCGGAGTGGTGCTCCGCTAGCTGCACAGGTCGGAGAACGACCTGGCCCACGAGCTGCTGCAGGTCGCCGACAGGCACGCCGTCGACCACGAGATCTACTACGTGGGCCGGGACATCGCCCGGTGATCACGGGGCCAGGTCCCCGAGCTAGCTGAGATCGCGCGACGGTACGGGGAGGACCCCTGGCCTGCAAGACCATGCTCGACGACATCGCCACCCACGCCACCGGTTCGAGGACGGGCCCGGGAGGGCACCGGGGAGCGTCACTCACATCCGGCGCGGCCGGCTCACATCCCCACGCCGACACTTCGGATCAGCCACTTCCCGGACCCGTCACCCACGACCCTAGGACCGCCCTCCCCGCCGCGTCTTGACACAAAGGGGAGCCATGAGCGTGCGTCTGAGGACTGCTGGACACCTGGTTCACAGTGGCCAAGGCACGGTCGTAGTCGGGTGCGGTGTACCGAAGACCTCAGCGCGGGTCAGGTGGACGTTTGTGACGCGGCTTTGGAGGGCGGCAGCCGTCGCAATCGGGTCGAGCGCCCAGTCCACACCGGTCTCCTCCGGCAAGGGCGTCCCGGTGCCTGCGCCGCCGTCGATGACCGGGTCGAAGTCCCGCACGATCTCTCCGTTGTGGGCGACGACGAACCGGGAGAGGAGGTTGACGTTCCAGTAAAGAGCGACAGTCGGTCCCAGCCGCGACAGGATTGTGACGACGTCGGGCTGCACGGTCGTCCACCCGTTCGGCTCAACTATCGCCACTGCACCACCCGTGCCGAAGAGCGCCAGCGGACTGGCGCCTTCCTCACAGGGCGCCTCGAGAACCAGCATCCGTTCCATCGCGGCCAGGTCGTGACCGAGGGCTTCGGCAACCGTGCTGACCTCGGCCCCGACGACGATCGTCATGGTCATCGCATCGGCGTGGCGCCACCACGGCGCCTCTGGGCACTCCTGGACATGTCCGCCGGCGTCGTCACCGGGGCCCGCGCTCAACGCCTCGAGGTTGGCCCGCATCACCTTGGCGGTCTCGTCATCGACGCCCCACTCGTTGCCCACGTACTGCTCCTCTCGTATCGCTCCACCGTGCCCATCGTCCAACTCATGCTGCGCGGCCTCCGCGAGATCTATATGAAGGCCTCCGGGGTCTCCGCGGACTGGGAGATGCTCGCGCAAGCGGCTCAGGGCATCCAGCACACCGACAGACGAGAAGCCTGCATCGGCTGCCCTGGCGACACCCGGGTCGCGCAGGCCATGAGAGAGCCGCACGACGAGTCGTGGGCAGCCGCAACGAGAGCGACAGCCCGGGCACCTGGAACGAGCCTCGCCAGGCGCCGGACCTGAGGTCAATGCGACAAGTAGCCGCCCTGACGGCGGCAATGCGCGCCCGGGACGCGCGGTGAAGCGGACGCCCCCAGCGGAAGGCGGTCGATCCTCCGTGACGGAGGCTGGTGCTAAAGGACGGGTCACGACGCCGGATCCGTACGCCGGCGCTCGTGTTCGTTCAGGGCGTACTTAGGCTCCCCCTTAGGCTCCCCTGACGCCAAGAGGCCCGCCCCGCCGAAGCGGTGCGGGCCTCTGACCTGCTCTTTCACTGTCGGGATGGCGGGATTCGAACCCACGACCCCTTGACCCCCAGTCAAGTGCGCTACCAAGCTGCGCCACATCCCGAACGGCTCCTTGAGCCGCAGACGAGTCTAGCGGATGTTCGCGCCCGACCCGCTCACCCCGCCGCGCCCCGCGACGTCACTGGCGTGACGATGGAGGGGACGCGGCCCCGGCCGCAGGGAGGAGCCTCCGATGACCTACCGCATCGGCTACCTGGTCGGCAGCCTGTCCGCCAGCTCCGTCAACCGCACTCTCGCCGAGGCGCTGATCCGCCTGGCGCCCGACGACCTGACCTTCACGGAGATCCCCATCGGCGACCTCCCGCTGTACAACCGCGACCTCGACGACGACTTCCCGCCTCCCGCGCTCGCCCTCAAGGCAGGCATCGAGGCGTCCGACGGCATCCTGATCGTCTCGCCCGAGTACAACCGCTCCATCCCCGGCGCGCTCAAGAACGCCATCGACTGGGGGTCGCGCCCGTGGGGTCACAACTCGTTCGCGCGCAAGCCCACGGGCATCATCGGCGCGTCGCCGGGCAACATCGGGACGGCCGTCATGCAGGCGTCGATGCGGAGCGTCCTCAGCTTCCTCGACGCCCCGCAGCTGAACGCGCCGGAGGCGTACATCACGTTCTCGCCCGAGGTGTTCGTCGCGGGCGGTGAGGTGCGGGACGAGAAGACCGCCGACTTCCTGCGCCACTTCATGGGCGAGTACTGCGCGTTCGTCCAGCGGGTGCTGGCGGTCAACGCCCCCGGCCACATCGGCGACCCGCTGAACGGTCAGTGAGGCGCGGCGGCGCCGCTACCTGCGGACGCCGCCGCGCGCCCGGGCGGCCTCGGCCATCTGCTGCAGCTCGGCGCCCACGAGGCCGAGGGCCACGAGCGCCACGGCCAGCCCGGCCGTCGCCGACCACTCCTGGATGCGGAACACGAACACCTGCGTGATGAGCAGGTTGATGAGGATCGCGCGCCGGAACAGCAGGTAGCCGGCCATGCGCTCACCGCGGGCCACCATCACCCCGTACAGCGCGAGGAGCGTGGCGAGGGCGGCGCTGCCCAGGAGCCCGACGACGACCCAGCCGGGCACGTCGGCCCCGGCGAACCAGGCGATCATGCCGCTGACCACCGTCCAGCCCATCGAAGCCAGGAGCAGTCCCGCGACGAGCCAGGGCGACCAGCGGGCCGCGATCACCCGGCGGCTGCCGGCGACCACCGCGGCCCCCACCCGCTGGATGACGTTGGGGAGCTCGTGGGCGTCGTCGGCGACGGCGGCCAGCAGGGCTCGGGTCTCCCCCGCGCCCGGGACGTCGCCTGCCTTGTCGAGCAGCGCGTCCGCCTCGGCCCGTGCGCGGGGCGTGAAACCGCCGACGACGCCGGCCACGGCATGGTCGACCGCCCCCGCCAGGTACTCCCGCGGCGCGTGCGGCCTACGGCCGTGCAGGCCCTCCGCCACGAGCACGAGCACGACGACGACCCCGTAGATGAGGGCCGCCGTCGGCTCGTAGAAGTAGTCGTTGTCCGAGGTGACGAACTTGCCCGCCTCGTCGACGAACAGCCCGAAGCCGACGCCGCCGACCAGCGCCCCGAGCGGGCGGGCCACCGGCCCGGCGAACGACAGCAGGATGACGAAGGCCGCCGCCATCAGCAGTCCGCCCCAGAGGACGTGTGCGATGTGCAGCCCGTCGCCGCCCAGCTGCGGGTAGCCGAGCGCCGCGAGGGCAGCCCGGGTCACGAGCACGGTGACGACCGCGGCCACGAGGAAGCCGGCCAGGTGCGATGACGCCGCGGGGTCGCGTGGGAGGCCCAGCCGGAGCAGGCCTCGGCTCACCGCTTGCGCTTCTCCCGCACCCGCACGGAGATGACGATCGGGGTGCCCTGGAAGCCGAACGCCTCTCGCAGCTTGCGCTCGATGAACCGCCGGTAGCCGGCCTCGAGGAAGCCCGTGGCGAAGATCACGAAGCGCGGCGGCCGGATGTCCGCCTGGGTCGCGAACAGGATGCGCGGCTGCTTGCCGCCCCGCAGCGGGTGCGGGTGCGCCGCGACCAGCTCGCCGAGGAAGGCGTTGAGCCGGCCCGTCGGGACGCGCATGTCCCACGAGTCGAGCGCCTTCTCGATGGCGCTCACCAGCCGGTTCGTGTGCCAGCCGGTCTTGGCCGCGATGTTCACACGCGGCGCCCAGAGCACCTGGACCAGGTCGCGCTCGATCTCGCGCTCGAGGTACCGACGGCGCTCGTCGTCCATGAGGTCCCACTTGTTGTAGGCGATGACGAGCGCTCGGCCCGCGTCCACCACCTGCGAGATCACCCGGGTGTCCTGCTCGGTCAGCACGTCCGAGGAGTCGACGAGGACGACGGCGACCTCCGCCTTCTCGATCGCCGCCTGCGTGCGGAGCGACGCGTAGAAGTCCGCACCACTGGTCTGGTGCACCCGACGCCGGATGCCCGCCGTGTCGACGAACCACCACGGCTTGCCGCCGAGCTCCACGATCTCGTCGACCGGGTCACGCGTCGTCCCCGCGACGTCGTCGACGACCACGCGCTGCGTGCCCACGAGGGAGTTGAGCAAGGACGACTTGCCGACGTTCGGCTTCCCGACGAGCGCGACCCGGCGAGGACCGCCGCCGCGCTCCGCCCTGCCGTAGGCGGACACCTCCGGCAGCGCGGCGATCAGCGCGTCCAGCAGGTCGCCGGACCCACGCCCGTGGAGCGCGGACACCGGGTGCGGCTCACCGAGCCCCAACGACCACAGCGCGGCCGCCTCCAGCTCGAGCGCCGGGTTGTCCACCTTGTTCGCGGCGAGCAGCACCGGCTTGCCGGACTTGCGGAGCAGCCGGACCACGCGCTCGTCCGTCGCAGTGGCGCCGACCGTGGCCTCGACGACGAAGACGACGACGTCGGCGAGGTCGATCGCGATCTCCGCCTGCTCCGCGACGCGGGCGTCGAGCCCGGCGACGTCCGTCTCCCAGCCGCCCGTGTCCACGAGCGTGAAGCGTCGGCCCGACCACTCGGCGTCGTACATCACGCGGTCCCGGGTCACGCCCGGCGTGTCGAGGACGACGGCCTCGCGGCGCCCGAGGATGCGGTTGACCAGCGTCGACTTGCCCACGTTCGGTCGCCCGACGACGGCGACAACGGGCACGGGCCCGGCCGCGGCGGCGCCCTCGGCACCGCCCTCGCCGCCCTCGAGGAGCGCGAGGTCCTCGTCGCCGAGGTCGTACTCCGCGAGCCCGGCCCGGAGAGCCTGCTCACGCGCGAGCTCCTCGGCGGTCTGCGGGGCCGCGGCGTCGAGCGGCGCAACCGGCTCGTCGTCGTCCAGCTCGTCGTCGAGCTCGTCGCCCAGGCCGTCGTCGAGGGGCGTGTCGTCGAGCGGCGGGCGCGGGGCGGCCGGGCGGGAGTCGTCGGTCATGGCCCTATCCTCCCGTGCCGGACCCGTCCGCGACGAACCGGCGCCTCAGGGCTCGGCGCCGACCTCGTCAGGACCGTCCTGGGGCAGCGGGATGCCGGTGCGCTCGGAGGCCGCGCGGACGTGGGCGGCCAAGGCGTCCCGCAGGATGTCGTTCGCACGTCCCACGGCCTCGCGACGCGGAAGGCCGTCGAGCGCCTCGAGCGTGATCGGCTCCCCGTACTCCACCCACAGCCGACGGCGGAAGCCGGGGACGCGACCGACGCGTTCGCCCGTGCGCCGCGTCCCCAGCATCGCGACGGGCACCACGGGGGCGCCCGAGTTCACCGCGAGCCAGGCGACCCCGGCGCGCGCGTTGGAGGCGTCCCCGCGACCGCGTGCACCCTCGGGGAAGATGCCCACCACTCCCCCGCGCTTGAGGACGGCGAGGGCCGTCACGAGTGCGGGACGCCCGTTGCGGCGGTCGACCGGGATCTGCCCGGACAGCCGGAAAATCCAGCCGATCGCACTGGCGAACATCTCGATCTTCACGAGGATGTGCGTCCCGCGGGGGGTGCACCCGATCATCAGCGGACCGTCGGCCCACCCGGCGTGGTTCGCCGCGATGATCACCGGACCCGTGCGCGGGACGTTGCCCTTGCCGACGATCCGCGTGTTCCAGATGACCCGGGCGAAGAACCGGCCCAGCCAGCGGCCCCACCCCGGGCCGATCGCCCGCGGGACCTTCGCCGCGCCCTGCGCCGGACCATCCGTGGGGGTCTCGGCGTCCTCGGCCGTCATGCCCGCGTCCCGACGGCGTGCCGGACGACGGCCAGGACAGCATCGACCGTCTCGTCGAGCGTCAGCGACGACGAGTCGACGGTGATCACGCCGTCGGCCGCCACCTGGAACTCGACGACCGTCGAGTCCTTCGCATCCCGTCCCACGACGTGCTCGCGCGTGGCCGCCAGCGCGGCGTCGTCCGCGGTGCCGTGCACCTCGAGGGCGCGCCTCGCCAGCCGCGCGGCCTCGTCGGCCGTCAGCAGGATCCGCACCGGTGCCTCCGGCGCGATGACGGTCGTGATGTCCCGGCCCTCCGCGACGACGCCGCGCCCGCCGCTGCGGCCACCCGTCCGCTCCGCCTCGATGATCCGCCGCTGCCGCCCACCCAGGTCCGCGCGCGCGGCGAGGTTCGTCGCCACGTGGCTGACGACGCCGGAGATCTCCGGCGAGCGGATCGCCACACCGACGTCGGTGCCACCGACCGTGACCGTGGGGGCCTCCGGGTCCAGGCCCATGACGAGGTCCATGTCCGCCATCGCGCGGACGACGGCGTCGGCGTCGGTCAGGTCGACGCCCTGGTCCAGGCACCACCAGGCGGCGGCACGGTACATCGCCCCGGTGTCGAGGTAGGACAGCCCGAGGCGCTTCGCGACGCGCCGGCACACGCTCGACTTTCCGGAGCCGGACGGGCCGTCGACCGCGACGACGAGCCCCGTGGGCAGCACGTCCGCCATCACACCACCCGCCAGCCGCGTGCCGTGAGCGCGGCCTCGAGCGCGGCACCCACGCCCCGGAGCACCGACACGGCCGCCAGGCCGACACGCTGCCGGGGCGCATGGTCGATCACGAGGTCCTCCAGGTTGATCTCGGCGCCGCCGATGTCGCCGAGCAGCCGGGCCAGCTCGCCGGGCTGGTCGGGCACCACGACGGTCACGACGTCGTACTCGGTCCGCGCGCCGCCGTGCTTGCCGGGGATCCGCGCCACGCCGGCGTTGCCCGCTGCGATCGCACCGGCGATCGTCCCGAGCACCCCCTGCCCCGCTCCCCTGCCGGAGGCCTCGTCGGCGACCGCCTGGCTGAGCGCGGCGATCACGCGGTCGAGGTCGCCCCGCAGGGCCTCCAGCACGGGCACCACGGCGGCCGCGTTCTCCGAGAGGATGCCCGTCCACAGCCGTGGGTCCCCCGCGGCGATGCGCGTGGTGTCGCGCAGCCCCTGCCCCGCCAGCTCGAGCGCGACGTCGGGCGCGTCCCGGAGCCGCGCCGCCACGAGTGACGCCGCGACCTGCGGCACGTGGGAGACGAGCGCCACGGCACGGTCGTGGGCGGCGGCGTCGAGCTGCACGGGCACCGCGCCGAGGTCCGTCACCAGGGTCCGGACGGCGAGGACCGCGTCGGGGCGCGTCGCCTCGTTCGCGACGACCACCCACGGTCGCCCGGTGAACAGGTCCGGCCGGGCGGCGGTGGGGCCGGAGCGCTCGGAGCCGGCCATCGGGTGGGAGCCGACGTACCTCGCGAGGTCGCCGCCCAGCAGCCGGACGCCGTGCAGCACGTTCTCCTTGACGCTCGCCACGTCCGTCACGACGGCGTCCGGGTACCGCTCGAGGGCGCCCGCGACGAGGTCCGCGGTGATGTCCGGGGGGGCGGCGACGACGACCAGCGCCGGCACGTCGTCGGGCGCGCGCAGGCGGCCCGCCCCCAGGTCCTGCGCGAGCCGGGCGGTCATCCGGGACGCGTCGTCGAGGAGCACCTCGACTCCCGCGCCGTGCAGGGCCATCCCGATGCTGGCGCCCAGCAGCCCGGTGCCGATCACCAGCACCGGTCCGGCGGTCGCCGTCGGGTACGTGGCGGGACCGGACGACGCCGTGTCCCCGCTCACTGCGCGAGGTCCTTGCGGAGCACCGTCGCACCGTGCAGGTACACGTGCGTGACGTCCGGCCGGGGCACGTCCAGCTCGGCGTACGCCATCAACCGGACCACCCGCGGCAGCGCCTGCGGCACCGCCATCTCGACCGCGCACAGCAGCGGCACGTCCCCCATGCCCATCTGCCGCGCCGCGGTCGCCGGGAAGTCGCTGACGAGGTCCGGGGTGCAGGTGAAGATGATCGAGATCAGCGCCTCTGGCGTGATGCCGTTGGCGTCCAGCACCGCCTGGACCAGCTCCCCGGTGCGCTCGAACAGGTGCTCGCGCTCGTCCCGGTCCAGCTGCGTGGCCCCGCGGATCGCCCGGACCGTCATCGCCCGCCTCCCTGT
>Ga0196970_1000988_pt1 | contig 23573 bp, 20 predicted proteins | sample S1v_513CmetaG_FD_148672 | JGI IMG/M metagenome (GOLD analysis project Ga0196970, IMG submission 148672) | Soil microbial communities from Anza Borrego desert, Southern California, United States - S1+v_5-13C | ecosystem: Environmental > Terrestrial > Soil > Desert | place: USA: California...
GGCGTCCGGTCCCAGGGTGACCAGGTCGGCGATCGTCCGATCCAGGTTCGCCCCGTCGTTCACGCCGGGGACGGAGACCACCTGGGTGTGGAACTGGATGCCCCCAGCGGCCAGTTCACGCAGCTGCTTCATGAGCCCGCGCCCCTGGTCGGTGCCCAGGAGGAAGGCGCGGAGGTCGTCGTCGGTCGCGTGGACCGAGATATAGAGCGGGGAGAGCTTCTGGTCGAAGATCCGCTGCCAGTGCTCCTCGCTGATCCCCACCAGGGTGATAAAGTTCCCGTGCATATAGGAAAGGCGGAAGTCGTCGTCCATGAGGGTCAGGGTGGGGCGGAGCCCCCGGGGCTGCTGGTGGACGAAGCAGAAGACGCAGTTGTTGTGGCAGGTGTAAATGCCATCATACGTCGCCTTCCCGCCGAAGTCGATCCCGAGCTCTTCGTCAAACGCCTTCTGGACCGTGACCTGCCGGCTCTTCCCGTCCGGGCTGGTGACGGTGAGGAGCAGCTCCTCGTCGGCGGTCAGAAAGCGGAAGTCCAGGTCGTCCCGGACCGGCTTGCCGTTGATCGCCATGAGCTTGTCGCCCGGCTGCAGGCCGGCCTGCGCCGCCGGGGAGCCCGGCTCGATATGCATAATGACCGGCTTGGCCAGTCGCGCCATGTCGCATCGCCCTCTCGTGGGAACGTAGCGGGTATCTCCATCTAAGTTATTATCCTGGAATCGGGGGATATGGTCAAGGAGAACGGTGGCGCACGGCAGAATCGATCGACTCCACCAGGGCGACGAACCGGGGGTACTTGAGATAGACGCCCAGGGCAGAGAGCGGGCGACCCAGCCAGACCAGCCCGAGCCGGCGGGAGGCGTACCCGCCAATGCGCATGGGCAGGCCGGCGTGCTGCAGGGCGTTAGCGAAGAGGAAGCGCTCCGGGGCGACGCCGCTCTCCTCCAGGAACTGCTGCAGGGCGGGCTCCAGTGAACGCCTGCCGCCCGCCAGGCCGATCACGTAGACCTCGTGGCCGCTCCCGTCCACCCCCATGAGCCGGGGGGTTCCCAACTCGTGCGGCTGGGTCTGATCAAAGCCGGGCTGGCGCTGGATCTCTGCCACGGTCGCCCGGCGCTCCCGGGGCAACCGCCCGAGGTGGATATTGGCCGCCGTGATCGAGGAGTGGGCCTGGCCGTAGCAATGGTAGATGATCTTCATGGGCGCCAGCTCTTGCCCGCACTGGCCTCTGCAACGGCCCGCTGGCAGGTGGCCCAGCGCCGCTGGAGCAGCCGGATCTCGAAGGGCCGGGCCAGGGGCGTGAGCCCGGCAAGGCGTAGGCCGATCAGCAACGGATCGCCCCAGGCGAGGTCCGGACCGACACCGATCAAGCGATAGCGGTCGGGGGCGATCCCGAAGAGCCGGGCCAGCCCGTGAAAGGCCCGCTCGGTCACATCTGCGCGGCTGGCACGGCCCACGGCGCAGACAGGGCGCCCCTCGCGGTCCACCCCGGCCCGCCAGAGCCCGGCGGCCCGGTAGGCATGGGCGGGCTCAACGAGCGCCCAGGCCTCAGCCGGGGTCGCCGCAGGGCGCAGCCGGCCCACATGCAGCAGGGCGGCCAGGCGGGCGGTCAGCGCCTCACGGCTGTGGTAGATGATCAAGCCCCGCCTCCCCCCTCTCCGCCTGGGCGGTTTCGGGGAGGAGCCACTCGGTGAGCGTCAAGGCGAGGACAGCCGCCACGATCGGTGTCCCGTGGAAGCCGCCGCCGCCCAGCCGTATGGTCAGGTCGGCAACCCGCCCGGACTCCACGTAGTGCAGGTAGTGCATGAGGTCACCGCCGACGACAGCCAGCACCGCCCCCGCCCCAGCCGCCCGCCGGCTCTGCCCGACCAGGTAGCCAGCCGTGCCCGCCACCAGGGCGTAAAAATACTGGGCGTCGAGGTAGAAGAGGTTCAACTCGGTCGGCTCGCCCGCCGGCAGCCAACGGCTCAGCAGGATCGCCGCCCCGGTCCCCAGAAGCGCCGCCGCCACCCCGGTCACCGGCTCCCACCAGGCCCGGCTGCGCAGCAGGAGCCAGAGCGCCAGGGCGAGGGGCAGGAGCCCAGTCCCCAGGTTCATGCTCAGTCCGGGGCGGAGCGGCACCTCGACCAGGGAGCCGACCAGCATGCTCCCCAGGAGCAGCAGCCCGGCCCGCTCGGAGAGGCCGAGGCGGCGAAGGCTCCCCGCCAGGAAGCCCGAGGCGGCGAGAATGGTCAGGATCACCAGCAGAATCGGTCCAATCGGCATCATACGGCTCGCCTCCCAAGGGCGTGGACTCCTTCAGTAGGGTGGCAACCGTTTTCTCTCCCTATGCAGAGGCATAAATGTCACCGGGTTTTGCCAACCTATGCGTGAACACGCTGAACACCTCTGGAAGGGGTCCCGCTGATGCAACTGAACACGGCTGAGTGGCTCTATCTTGTGGCCGTGGGCCTCCACCTCATCTTCTTCGGTCTCTTTATCCGGCTGCTCTGGTGGAAGCGCTATGCCGACACCCGCTACTGGAACCGGCGCCCCTCGCTCTCCCGGGCGGGGCTGGAGGCGCGGGCCAGACAGCACGAGCAGGCGCTGCCGCGCATCTCCCTCGTGGTGCCGGCCCGGAACGAGGCCGATGTGATCGAGCGAACGGTGGACCACCTGGCCGGCCTGGAGTACCCACCCGACCGCTACGAGGTCCTGGTCGTGACCGATGAGAAGGAAGCGATTGCTGCGGCCGAGCGCCGGGGGCGGGCCGTGGCCGACGCCGTGGCCCGGATCCGTGAGGGTGGGCAGCCCCCCACCCCGGAGGCGGAGGCGGGTGGGCTGATCCTCGCCGCACTGGGCGGCCTGGCCCTCGAAGGGCTAGACGAGGTCTCCCGCCGGTTGGGCCGCAACGAGGGGCTGCAACTCCTCGCCCGGATCCCCGCCCCCCTGCTCCGCCCGATCCTCTGGGACGCCTCCCAGGGGCTGCTCGCCAAGGGCGGCAGGCGCCGGGACCACCGGGTGCTGCGGCAGTTGCGCTCCCGCCTGCCGCAGGTGACCGAGGAGCAGGTCCAGGCGGCCCACGCCGCCCTGCTCTCCCTGGCCATGCCCTCAGCCGTCGCCTTTGCCTCCCTGCGCGGGGAGGACGGCGAGGCCCTGGGCCGCCGTCTCGCCCACCAGGCGGCCCGCGCCCACCACTCGCTCACCCGGGAGATCCTGCAGTCCATGTGCTCGGCCCTTGCGGCCGACCTGGTCCAGCGGCTGGAGGAGCTTGGCCGGCAGGAGCGGCTGGAGGAACGGCTCTCAGCCCTCTTCACCGAGATCTACCCGACCACCCAGGAGATCATGGAGCGGAAGGTGGCCGAGTACCGGAGCCAGCCCGACCGGCCAGTGGTCAAGCACCTGGTCGTCCCCCGCGACTTCGACGGCGACCTGGGCGGCAAGCAACTGGGGGTCGATGTCCCCTCCACCAAGGGGCGGGCGTTGAACTGGGCGCTCTCCTTTGTCGATGGCCGGTCCACCTGGTGCGGCTTCTACGACGCCGAGAGCCGGCCCGATGCGAAAGTCATGCTCTATATCGCCCACCGGGTGCTGGAGGAGCGGATCGCGAGCCAGCCCATGCCCCGGATCTTCCAGGGTCCGGTCTTCCAGGTCCGCAACTGGTATGAAATGGGCCCCTTCTGCAAGATCGCCTCGCTCTACCAGACGATCAGCCACGACTGGCATCTGCCCGTCGTCTTCCGGCGGCTCCCCTTCGTGGGCGGGACCAACGTCTTCGTGGAGGCCACCCTCCTGCGGGAGATTCGCGGCTTTGACTCATCCACCCTGACCGAAGACCTGGAGCTGGGGACCCGCGCCTGGCTGGCGGCAGGCGCCTGGCCCGACTACCTGCCCTACCCCTCCAGCGAGCAGACCCCGCCCACCTTCACCGGCTTTTACCGGCAGCGGCTGCGCTGGGCCACCGGGCATATCCAGGTCATGAACAAGATCCAGGTCGAGCAGATCGGGCCCGAGGGGAAGCGGCACTCGCTGTTGCGGGAGCTCTGGCGGAAGGGGCAGGCCCAGTGGATCTTCTACCAATCGGCCACCCTGGTGCCGATCATGGGGATGCTCCTCTGGATGCTGGGACTGATCGACCCGAACGTGCTGCCCCCGGCCTGGCGGATCTCGCTCAACCTCATGTCCACCGTCTACCTGGGCTTCACGATCTACGCCTTCTTCCGGTACATTCGGTACCTCGATCCCACCAGCCGGCCCCAGCAGTGGCTGGGCCAGCTAGGGGCGGTGGCCCAGCTGCTGATCCTCCCGCTGGCCGCCTTCCTCTTCCCGGTGCCCTACTCAAGCGCCGTCCTGCTCAGCGCCCTGGGGCGGGGGCCGAGCCAGTGGGTGAAGACCCCGCGGACGAAGGAGTGAACCCCATGCGCAGACCCTTCCTGATGGCGCTGTCGCTGCTACTGCTCGCCGGCTGCGCCGCCCGGCCTCGGATCATGCCAGCCGAAGCCCTGGAGGCCGCCCTGGCCCACCCCGATGTAGCCGCCTGGCACACCGCCCACTCCGCCCCCGTGGTCCTGACCTCGCTCATGCCGGCGGCGGCCCGTGGCCTGGAGGGCTACAAGCCGGTCGCCATGGTCGACCTGGTAGCCGAGGGGCTGCTGGTGCGGCTTGACTCAGCGCTCGGCCCCCGCCCCCGGCGGGTCGAGGTGATCCTGGACAAGGAGTCCGGTGCGGTCCTGGAGATCAAGAAGCGATAGGAAAGCGCCAGCAACCCATGTGTAAGGGGATGCTGGCGCTTCAACTTAGTGGCGGGTAGCCAGCCCTTGTAGATCGATGCCGCGGAGGCGGCACCACTCGCCCACCCCCCCGGTCAGTACCACCGGCCGGGAGTGCATGGCGCTCACTGTCGGCGCTCCCGCCAGCAGCATGGCGGTGCGCAGGTTGGCCAGCAGACTCTCCAGGTAGCGCCGTGCGGCTGTCACCCCGCCGGCCTGCTGCCGCTTCAGGAGAGCCCCGGCCACACCCACCGCCCGAGCGCCCAGCGCGAGCGCCTTCGCCGCCTCCGAGCCATGGTGAATGCCGCCGCTGGCGATCACGTCCAGCCCTGGCAGGGCGAGGGTGCCCACCTCGGCGAGGGCGCAAGCGGTGGGAATCCCCCAGTCCTGCAGCCCCGGGTCCGGCTCCTCCGCCGCCCGCCGGCGCAGCTCGATCCAGGCGAAGTTGGTCCCGCCCCGCCCGGAGATATCCACCGCCCGCACCCCAACCTCGTAGAGGCGGCGGGCCATCTCCCGGGAGAGGCCGAAGCCGCACTCCTTCACCACCACCGGAACCGGCAACTCCCGCACCAGCCGGGCAATGTTCGTGAGCTGCCCCCGGAAATCCCGGTCGCCCTCGGCCATGAGCAGCTCCTGGGGGGCGTTCAGGTGGATCTGGATCAGGTCTGCCGCCACCATGTCCACCGCCGCCTTGGCCCGGTCGGGGGTCGCCTCCGCACTCAGGTTGGCCAGAATGATCCCCCGCGGGTTCACCTGCCGGACCACCCGGTAGCTCCCGGCGACCTCCGGCTCCTTCAGCCCGGCGGTCTGCGAGCCGAGCGCCATCGCCAGCCCCAGTTCCGCCGCCACCGTGGCCAGATCCCGGTTGATCCCTTCCACCCCCGGCGCCCCGCCGGTCATCGCGTTGATGATCACCGGGCTGGGCAGGCGGATCCCCGCCACGGTCGTGCCCAGCTCAATCTCGCTCAGCGCCAACTCCGGCAGGCTTTGGTGCACGAGGTGCACCTCGTCCCACCCGGGTCCCGCCAGCCCTCCGGCTGCGGCTCCCAGCTCCCGCTCTTGCGCCAGCGCCAGCCTTACGTGATCCAGCTTTCGCTTCTGCCGCTCGCTCACCCTGGCTCCCCCTCGTGCTTCTACTCCGTGGCTTCTCCGCCGGGAACTCAAACTCCACCTTGCCCGCCTTCAGCACCAGCGATGCACGGAACGCCTTGCCGCTGCGCGGCGACTTGAAGCCGGTCAGCACCGGCGACCGCCCCTTGGCCAGGATCGTCTCCGCCAGGGGGGCATCGATCACCAGGTGGCAGAGCCAGCCGGGCAGGCGGGTCGGGCAGTCTGGGCCGGTGCACGTCCAGTCCCGCCCCTGCCGCTTCACGGCGCCGCCGCAGAGCGGGCAGCGGGTGGCCAGGACGACATCGCCCGGGTCATCGCCGGTTGCGCTGCGCCCGCCGCCCCGCACCGGGGCTCCCGGCGCCTGCTGGACCTGATCCACCACCTGGACCGCCAGCCGCCGGATCTCCTGCATGAACCGCTCCGGCTGGTAGTCGCCCGCCTGAATGTCGGCGATCCGCTTCTCCCATTCGCCGGTCAGCTCGGCGGAGAGGAGCACCTGTGCCCCGATCGCCTCCGCCCGCTCCACCAGCTGGCGCCCCTTGGGCGTCGGGACCAGGCTCTTCTTCTCCAGGGCGATATAGCCCACATCTTTCAACCGTTCGATGATGGCAGCGCGCGTGGCCGGCGTGCCCAGGCCGCGCCCTTTCATGGCTTCCTTCAGTTCGTCGTCGTCCATCTCCTTGCCGGCGAACTCCATGGCCGACAGGAGCGATGCCTCGGAGTAGCGCTTGGGCGGCTGGGTCTCCTTCGCCAGGACCTCCACCTTGCGCACGGCCACCGGCTCCCCCTGCTGCAGGGAGGGCAGGGGGGCCTGCTCCTCTTCCTCGTCCTTCTTCTTCGGGGGCTCCGGCTCCACGGCCCGCCAGCCGGCCTCCAGCATGCGTCGCCCACGGCTCCGAAACCGGTCCTGCCCGACCTGGGTAATCACCTCGGTCTCCAGGAACTTCGCCTCCGGGTAGAACTGGGCCAGGAAGCGGCGGGCGATCAACCCGTAGAGCTTCGCCTCCACCGCCGAGAGCGACCGGGGCGCCTGGTCGGTGGGGATAATCGCATGGTGGTCGGTCACCCCGGCGTCGTTCACCACCCGCCGGTTGCCCGGGTGGACAAGGCCGAGGCTGGTGCCACCGGCGGCCTCGGCGAACTCGCTCTGCCCGGCCAGTGCCGCAATGATCCCCGGCAGCGTCTTGAGCAGGTCCCGGTTCAGGTACCGGGAGTCGGTGCGGGGGTAGGTGATCAGCTTCGCCTCATAGAGCGACTGGGCCGCCTTGAGCGTTGCCGCAGCGGTGAGGCCGAAGCGCCGGTTCGCTTCTCGCTGTAAGGTGGTCAGGTCGTAAAGTTGGGGCGGGCGCTCCACCCCGGGCTTCTCGGTCACCGCTTCGACCCTTCCGGGCTGCCCCTTCACCCGCCCGGCGATCGCCTCCGCCTCGGCGGCCGCCTTCAGCCGGTCGCCGTCCGGCCCGAACCACTTGCCCCGGTACTGGCGCCTGTCACCGGTGGCGAAGTCGGCCTGGACCTCCCAGTAGGGCTCGGGCTTGAAGACCTCGATCTCCCGCTCCCGCCGGACCAGCAGCGCCAGGGTGGGGGTCTGGACACGCCCGACGGAGAGCAGGTCGCCCCACTTCACCGTGAAGGCGCGGGTGGCATTCATGCCCATGAGCCAGTCGCCCTCGGCCCGGCACCGAGCGGATTGGTAGAGTCGGTCGTAGGCCACGGCGGGCTGCAGGGCCGCGAAGGCCTTGCGGATCGCCTCACGGGTCAGCGCCGAGACCCAGAGCCGGCGCACGGGCCGCTTCAGCCCAGCCGCCTCCGTAATGTAGCGGAAGATCAACTCGCCCTCCCGCCCGGCGTCGCAGGCGTTGATCAGCTCCGGCGCCTGCTTGCCCAGCTTGGCCAGCAGGTTGAACTGCGAGCGGGTCTTCGGCATGACCTTCAGGCCAAAGGCCTCGGGCAGGATCGGCAGCGACTGGAGCGACCAGCGCTTCCACTTGGGGTCGTACTCCTCGGGCGAGCAGAGCTCCACCAGGTGGCCGATCGCCCAGGAGAGCAGGTACTGGCTCGACTCCAGGTACCCCTCCCGGGCCGAAAAGCCGCCCAGCGCCTCCGCAATCGCCCGGGCCGCCGATGGTTTCTCTGCGATGATCAACGGTTTGCTCGCCATGAACCGCAACACCTCAGAAAATATGTTCGCCCCCTCCCAGGCGAATTCCTCCAACTGAACACCGTTCGGTTTCTGACCACCGTTGGGAGTTGGAACAAACTGGTCGATGGCGCCTTCCATGCCCCTTCGCGCTTTCACTTCGAAACCTCATGCCCGTTTTCGCTTTCACTTTGAAACCTCTTGCCCGCTCGCGCTTTCCCTTCAAAAGCACCCGGCCGTTTTCGCTTTCACTTCGAAAGAAAAGGCCCGACCCCTTTCAGGGCCGGGCTCGTGACGGTATTCGGTTTACTCAGCCGGGGTCTCCTCCGTCGGGGCCGGGGCCTCCTCCGCCGGGGCACCATCGGTCGAGTCCAGCTCCCGCAGGGAGAGGCTGATCCGACGCTGCTCGGGGTTGACACCGATCACCTTGGCCTGGACCTGCTCCCCAACCTTGACCACCTCGCCCGGGGTGTTAATCCGGCGGTCGGCCATCTGGCTGATATGGATCAGGCCGTCAACGCCGGGCTCCAGCTCCACGAAGGCGCCGAAGGTAGCCAGGCGAGCGACTGTGCCGGTTACGACGGCGCCCTCAGGGTACCGCTCGGAGACCGTCTCCCAGGGATCGGACATCGCCTGCTTCATGCCGAGGGAGACCTTCTCCTTCTCCCGGTCCAGCCGCAGGACCTTGACGGTCACCTTCTGGCCCTCCTTGAGCACCTGGGACGGATGCTTGATCCGGCCGTAGGACATCTCGGAGATATGGAGCAGGCCGTCAACGCCGCCCAGGTCGATAAAGGCGCCGAACTCGGTCATCGACTTCACGGTGCCCTCCAGCGTGGCACCCTCTTCGATCTTCTCCCAGAACGCCTTCTTGGCGGTCGAGCGCTCCGACTCCATGACCTGCTTGCGGGAGATGATCACCCGGCCCTTCTGCCGGTCGAGCTCGATCACCTTGACCCGGATCTTCTGTCCCACGAACTGGGAGAGGTCGGCTACATAGCCGCGCTCCACCTGCGAGGCGGGCAGGAAGGCCCGCAGCCCCAGGTCGACCACCAGGCCGCCCTTGACCGCCTCGGTCACCTCGGCCTCAATGACCTCACCCGACTCGAACTGCTTCTCCACCTGCTGCCAGGCGAGGCGCTCATCGGCCCGGCGCTTGGAGATGCGCAGACCGCCCTCGCCCTTGGCGTCGACGCCGAGGACCACGACCTGCACGCTGTCGCCAACCTTCAGGCCGGAAGCGGCGGCATTGGGAAGGGGCCGGTGGGTGATCTCGCTGAGCGGAATGATCCCCTCCGACTTATAGCCGACGTCCACCATGATCGAGTCGTCGCTCACCCGGACGACCTGCCCGGTTACAATCTCACCCTGCTTGGGCACACGCAGGGCCGCCTCCATCTCGGCGCGGGCCTCAGCATCCATGGCTTCCTCGTTACTCCGGTTGTCAAACTCCTGCACGATCGTAGACCTCCTCGATGGCTCGGCTGCATGTGCGGCTCCGGGCGCAGCATACGCGATCCATACATTACCTTAGAGTTGTAGTAAACACCGACCCCGGGCGTCGGAACGGAAACCGTGATTATGAATCCTGGCCAGATGCGGCGGGCAGGGCTACCGGCGGCTCCAGCAGGCGTCCGATCGCCCCCATGATCTCTTGACCGGCGGCGTCCAGCGCCTCACTGGTCAGTTTGGCGCCCTTGAACCGGTCCAGGGGGACAGGGGGACCATACCGAATGGTGACCGGCTGAAAGAACTTGTACCGCCCGGAGATCCCGAAGGGGATCACCGGAACGCCAGACTTCAGGGCGATGTATGCGGTCCCCGGCTCGGCTTTGCCCAGCAGGCCGGTGCGGTTGCGGGTGCCCTCGGGGAAGATGCCAAAGCAGCCGCCCGCTTCCAGGACCTCCAGCGCCCGCTTGAGCGATGCACGGTCGGCCGTGCCGCGCTTCACGGGGAAGGCGCCGACCCCACGGGCCAGGAAGCCGACCACGGGGAGTTTGAAGATCTCCTCTTTCGCCATGAAGGAGACGGGGCGGGGAGCGGTGACGCCGGTGATAATCGGGTCGTTCCCGTTATAGTGATTCCCGCAGAGGATAACCCCACCCTCTCGGGGAATATGCTCGAGCCCTTCCACCCGGATCCGGAAAAGCGGGCGGTAGATCAGGGAGACAAGCGCCTTGGCAAACCCGTAGAGCCACATGCCTTACAACCTCCGGCAGTGGGATAGGATCTCGGAGACCACCTGGTCGATCGACTTGCCGGTGGTGTCGATATAGACCGACTCCGGCAGGATCACCAGCGAGTTGGCTCCCTTGTTCATGTCGGCCTCGTCACGCCGGGCGATGTCGGCGATCAGATCCTCCAGCGGGATCTCCTGGCCCGACCGGGCCAGTTGCTCCTGGCGCCGGCGAGCCCGCTCCTCCAGGGTTGCGGTCACATAGAGCTTCAGGTCGGCGTCTGGCAGCACGTAGGAGCCGATATCGCGCCCCTCCATGACCACGCCTCCCTGGCGGGCCATGGAGCGCTGCTGATCCACCATATACTGCCGCAATACCGGCACGGCTGATACCCGGGAAACGATGGCGGTCACCTCAAGGGTTCGGATCTCCTGGGTGACATCAACCCCGTCAAGGAAGACCTGGGTGTCGCCAGTCGGGCCTCGCTGCAGGCGAACCTCGGTCTGCGTGGCCAGGGCGGCCACGGCCTGGTCATCCTCCGGGCTGACCCCGCTGCGCAGAACCTTCAGCGCCAGCGCCCGGTACATGGCCCCTGTGTCCACGTAGAGGTACCCGAGACTGTCAGCGAGTAGTTTGGCGACTGTGCCCTTGCCTGCGCCGGCAGGGCCGTCCATAGCGATCGTAAGCGCTCGGGATGTACCTTGTTGCGTCAAGCCTGTACTCCACTCCAATCGGGACGGAGTTTCACGGCACGTCGCAGGTAGACGTGGCGAATCTCATCCTGACGTTTCTCCGTATTGACATGGATCAGCACGCGAATGCACATCGGCAGACTACCCGGGACGGGGATCTCGGTGGCACAGAGCATGGGGACCATCAGCCAGCCGCGCTTGCGGGCCGCCTCTGCGGGGAAGGTCGCACTCATGTCGCGCGTCACGGTGAAGATCACGCTGGCGATCTCATCGGGTTCGAATTCGTTCTGACGGACAACCTCTTCCAGCAACTCTTCCGTAGCGGAGATGATCTCCTCTTTCTCGTCCACCTCGACAGTGGTGGCGCCGCGGATCCCTCTGACCGCACTCATTGGGGACCCCTCCAAAGATGAAATGGCATGTCGGACGCGCCGATCGCTGGAAAGACAGGAGTTCCCTCCTTAGATTATCACTCCCGAATTGGTTCGTCAAACCTGACAAGTTTCGGGCGCTAGAAAGGCGGGGGTTTTCGCCCCCGCCTCAGGTTGCTGACAACTGCTGGACGCACCTGGTCCCGGACCTAGGCCGGCGTTGCGTCGTTGCGCCGGTTCCGCCTGTCAAGGAGGAGGTTGAGTCGTTCTGAGACCAGCAGCATCGCTGCGGCCGAGAGGACGACATAGGGCGGGAAGATGCCGATCGTCGCAAATCCGGCCAACATTCCGAGCAGCGGCGGCATTAACGTGGTTCCCGTGTAGGCCACGGCCATCTGGTAGCCCATGATTCGCTGGGCGTGCGCCTCGCCAAAGCGCACCGGCGTCTCATGCAGCATGCACGGGAAGATCGGCGCAAGCCCCAGTCCCGTGACCAGCAATCCGACCAGGGAGAAGCCGGTCGGGAGCGGCAGCAGCAGGAGGATCGTGCCAGCCAGCGCTGTGATCTGGCCCCCGCGAATCAACAGCCGGTTGGACACCTTGAACGTAATGAACCCCGTGACGAACCGCCCAATCGTTATGCCCGCGTAGTAGAGCGAAACCCACTGCGCTGCGTCTTCGGCCAGCAGCCCTTTCACGTTCACCAGGTAACTGCTGCCCCACAGGCCTACGGTTGCTTCCACCCCGCAGTAGAATAGGAACGATGCCAGCGCATAGGGGACGCCCTTCGTGCTGTTCCTCCCCCCCTCTCCATGCGACGGTGCCGCCGCCGGTTTGGCCGAACCCGTGGCGACGCCCTCCCCCGCACCTGGTCGCTTCCACAACGGGAGGGTGAGCAGCAGCAGGATCACCAGGGTGGACTGAATGCCCGCGACGGTCAGGTAGCCGTGCCGCCAGGACCCATTCCCAGACAGGAAGGCGGCCATGATCATCGGACCGGTCGTCGCACCGACGCCCCAGAAACAGTGCAGCCAACTCATATGGTGAGCCTTGTAATGTGCTGCCACGAAATGGTTAAGTGTGGCATCGACCGACCCCGCACCGAGTCCGAGCGGGATCGCAAAGAGGATCAGCCAGGCGATCGAAGGCGCGTACGCATATCCGAAGAGCGCCGTAGCCGTAAGGAAGCAGCTCACCAGTGTGACGCGCCCCGTGCCGAACCGCCGGGCAACGGCTCCGCTGGCCAAGCTGGACAGAATCGTGCCAACGGCAACGGTCATCGACAGCAACCCTGCTGTCCCGAGGGGTGCGTCCAGATCGGGCCGCATGGCGGGCCACGCCGAGCCAAGCAAGGAATCAGGCAGCCCAAGGCTGATAAAGGCCAAGTAGATAATCAATAGCAGAATCGTACCCACACGTATTTGCTCCCGTCTTCGATATTTAGTCGTCGCTTGCGGAGATCATCAGGTCCAGTCCGAGCTTCTTCAATCCGTTGGAGTAGTCTTCGTTCCAATCGCTCGCCGTGAGTCTGGGGAGATGCTCCCTCGCAATGTAGGCGGCGCTTCTTGCCGCGATGGCATGCAGCAGCTCCTCGGTCACTTCGTCGCGGCAGAAGATCACGGCGTTCGGGTTCAGGATTGCGGTAAAGGTGGCGACCAGACGGCTTACCGCATCCTGCGCGGTGTCCAGGCGATTGACGGCGACCCTTCCCTCGGCGTCCGTAATCGCCTGTTCGAAGGTTTGACCGTCATAGAGGGGAATGAACGACACCTCACCCGAGAATGATGTGCTGCCCCGCACCACCTTGCCGTTGACCATGATTCCAGCCCCCGGCCCGTTCTGACCGAAGTACAGGTAGATGAGGGAAGGGCTCTCGCGGGAGCCTATTTTGTCGGAATAGCCCAGGACGGCCGCGTTCATATCGTTCTCCACGACAACCGGAAGCGAGAAGCGTGCTTCGCAATAGCCTTTCAGGTCAAAGCCATGAAACTTCTCGTATCCCGGAATATGTATGATCCGCCCCTGGTTGACCGATCCCGGCACACCGAAGGCCAGCGAACGGATCCTGGGGTACCGCTCGATCAGGGACGCGATCTGCTTCGCCAGTGGCTCAATGCCGTCCTGAAGAAAGCCGGAGCACCGCCCCTTTTCCTTTACCGCCCCCAGAACGTTGTAGATCGTGTAGTGGGTTTCTGTCTTCTCAAGGTACAGCGTGGCGCCCAGCTGGTAGTCCGGGTTATAGGCGTAACGTTGGGCCCTTCTCCCGCCGCTTGAGTCGTCGAGACCGACGGCGAGCAGTTCGCCCGCCTCCTCCATGTGGGTAACGAACTTGCTGATCGTCGGAAAGCTGATCCCCAGCCTTTCACTCAGCTCCACTCGGGTCGCACTTCCAGTTGCCAACAACGTCTCCCGAATGCCTCTCAGAATCACCTTCTTCATCTCTTTTGGCGTTGGCATCTTGTCGCTCACAAAAACACCCCCTCGCCCGGCAATCTTATTAAACGTCTTTAATAAGTGGCATTATAGCACGGTTCCAGCGGCAATGCAAAGGGCATTGCCGGAACTCGGGCTCGCCAAAACCGGAGGCGGGAGCGCTACGCCCCCGCCTCACGCCGCGATGCTACTGTAGAACCGGTGCGGGGGCGTACCACTGGAGCGTGTAGCTGGTGGCTGTCCCGCCGTAGAGGTTGACCCGGACCGACCAGTCCCCGGTCAGGTCCGCCATGAACTCCCGCACCTCCGGGTTGTTCAAGGTGTAGGCCCGCGCCCGCTCTCTGCCAGTGGGATCATAGATGAAGAAATCGAGGTCGGCGGTGGTGGGCCAGGTCAGGAGGACCCGGTTCTGGCCGGCGGCAGCGATGTTCTGCACATGGGTGACGTTCCGACTGGCCGGGGTGACGGTGCCGGTGTGGATCAGCCCGGCATAGCCGACCGCCGAGAGGGTGAAGTTGCTGGCCGCTCCGCTGTAGAGGTTGACCCGCACCTGGTAGGTGCCGGTCCCCCAGCGGGAGGTGTCGACCCGGATTCGCTCGGGGTTGTTCAGGGTGAAGGCCCGCCCGGCGAGGGAGCCATCGGGGGCGTAGACGTACAGATCCAGGTCGGCGGTGGACCCCCAGCTCAGGGTGAAGTCCACGTAGCCGGGCTCCAGGACGGTCAGGCCATACTGGGCGTTCCGGCTGGAGGGCGAGACCGAGCCGCTCCGGCTCCAGGTGGGCTGGCCTGGCCCACCCTGGTTGGCCACCGTGACCGTAGCGGTCGCTTCGGCCTCCTGCCCGCCGGAGTCGCGCACGCGAGCCGTGAGGGTGTGCGGCCCATCGGCCGTGCCGGTCGTGTCCCAGGTGTACCGGTAGTAGGTCCCATCGAACGATCCGGTCACGTCCTGGTAGGTGTTGTCATCCACCGCGATCGCCACCTGGGCGACCTGCAGGTCATCATCTGCTGCGATCTGGACCTCCACCACACCCGAGACGGTGGCGCCATTCACCGGGTTGATGATGCTGGCCGTGGGTGGGGCGTCGTTTGTCGTTCCGATACCGGCCGAGACATCCACGGTGTAGACGCCGGCGCCGGAGTAGGAGCGGACCTGGATGCGGTAGGTGCCGGTCTGGTTGACGGTGAGCGCTACCTGCTCCTGCCGGCTGGTCCCCGCCGACCGGCCCACCTGGTTGCCGTTCGGCCCGATTACGTAGAGGTCCAGGTCCGGGGCGGTACCCGAGCCGGGCATGAGCAGGGTGACGTTCAGGGGGTAGGTGGCGCTGGTGACGGTGACCAGGTGCTCCGCCGTCTGGCCAGATATGACCGACCCGGCGAAGGCCTGATGGGTGGGGACTTCCGGGCCGCCGTTGCCGGGCTGGTTGGCGGCCTGGGCCACCGCCTGGTAGCCGTCCAGCCGGCCGTGGCCGTAGTCGATATCCTGCCCCTCAGGCCCCCAGTCATGGGCGGTCTCGAATAGGATCTGCTTGACCTGGTCGACGGTCAGGCTGGGGTTGGCGTCCAGCATGAGGGCGATGGTGCCGGATACGAAGGGTGTGCCGTTTGACGCGTTGACCCGCTGTCTAGCGCCGCGGCGAGGTGACGGGCCTTGGGCAGGAAGGCGTCCAGGCTAACCGCAAAGACGATCTCCACCCCGTCGCGCCGGACGTTAATGCGCTCGATGAGGTCCCGCAGGAGGAGTTTCTGCTCTTCAAGGGTGGCCTGCCGAAAATAGTGCCACCAGTGCGGGGCAAGTTCGGCCAACTCCTCCACCTGCGATGGGGTCGCCGGCTGCTGCTTCCGCTGGTCGTCGAGGCTCTTGAGGGCGGCCTGGAGGGCCTGCTGCTTCTCCTTGGCCTCCCGGATCTTGGCGGTCAGCATCTCTTCTGTATAAGGGCTCTCATCGGGGGTTGCGAGGAAGGTATCCATCCGGGCCAACCACCCGTCGATAACCTTCTGGGTCTTCTTGAGCTCGGCCTCGGTGAGTTTGATCTGCCCCTCCACCTCCTGCAGGTGCTTGTCCACGCCGCCCAGGAGCAGCGTGGCCAGTTCCTGGCCATCGAGCAGGGTGAGCAGGGTCTCCAGCTGGCTGTTGACCACCTGCTCCAGGCGCTTCTGGCCGTAGGTACGCTGGCCGCCGCAGAACTGCCTGCCCTTGTGCACGTGGGTCTGGCAGATGTAGTAGAGCCGCTTGCCGGTCTGCACGGTGCCATCCACCCGCTTGTTCTTGTAGGTGTTGGCGTCGGCGGAGAGGCGGGCGCCGCAGTGGGCGCAGAAGACCAGGCCGGTCAGAAGGGCGTCGGAGCTGCGCAGGCGGGCTGGCACGGTGTGCCTGACCTCGTTGCCGGGGGTCTTGCCCCGGGTCTGGGCGGTCTTCATGGCGGCCATTAGCTTCAACCAGCGCTCCAAGGGGATGATCTGGTACTCGGGAATAGGCCTCAGGTTGCCGGCTTCATCGCGTGGCAGGATGAACTGGTCCAGGTCGTAGGGGTTCTTCCTGGCGTAGCTGTTGCAGCTCTGCTTGTTCCGGCCGTAGGCGGGAAGCCCGGCGATGATCGGGTTCTGGAGGATGCGCCGGACCCGCTGGTCATCCCAGGGGCGGCCACCGGGGGAGGGAATGGCCCGGGCGTTCAACTCCTTGGCGATCAGCACCCCGCCCATGCGCTGCTCCAGGTAGAGGTCAACCATCAGGTGGATGACCGGCGCCTCCTCCTGGTCGATGACGAGGGCCGGGGCATCGGATTTGGGCCTACGGGCCTCGTTGAGGCGATAGCCGTAGGGCGGGGGACCTCCGCTCCACCGCCCCTGCCTGGCGAGTTGCTGCATGGCCTCAGAGACGCGCAAGGACGTGTTCTTGGACTCGGTCTCGGCCTGCCAGCCCTCCAGGAAGCGGACGAACTTGTCCATCTGGGTGTCCAGGGCGAGCAGCTTTCCCCCGGCGCCGTCCTTTACGGACCAGACCTCGCAGCCAATCTTGCGGAACCGGTCGATGACCACCGGGTACTCGAAGGCGTTGCGGGAGAGCCGGTCGGCCTTGAAGACGACGAGGGCCTGCCACTGGCCGGCCTTGGCGTCGCGGAAGGCCTGCTGGAGGACGTCCCGGTCATCGGCGCTCACCTTGAAGCCGGAGACCCCCTCCTCGGCGTACTCCTGGACCAGGCTCCAGCCCCGCTGGGCGACGAACTCTCGGACCGCAGCCCGCTGAATCGGCAGGGTCTCCTCCCCGTCTCGCCTGACCTGCTTCTCCGTGGAGACCCGGTAGATGGCGGCCACTCTCACACTCTCAGCCCCTCGAGTCGAGCGTTTCCACAATGATACAGAAAAGGCAGGGCGCTATCAAGCTGTTCCCTGCCTTCTGTTCTGTTTGTCCCGGGAGATACTCACAAGGCGGGCCTTGAAGCACCCAAGGTCTTTGGGGACTTGCGGGAACGTTAGTGTGACTGCGAGCCCCGTGGGGTGAACCAATCGGGCTCGGATAACCTCACGACCGTCCACGGTCTCGCTGCTGAGAGCGTAGGCACTTCCAGCCAAGCTGGCAAGCTTGTTGTTCACCACGTCTCCCCCCTCACCTATGTCCGTGCGGCAATGATAGCACGTAGACCCCGATTGCCGACGGACACGGAGGTCAATTGTCCCGGGGGGTAAACCTGATCGCTCGCCCGCATTTCCTCCCCTCTTCCGTTTCGACGGGGCCACTCAAGTCTAGAACCCAGGCGAATGGTCAACAATGAGAAAGACCCGGTGGGTAAGCACCGGGCCGGCGGCCGCCGTTGTCTAGCAACATAGCGGGACAGGGCTTTCACCCGATCCCTTACAAGTTAAGGGATAGGAGTTTCAGCAAGAGGGCTAGCACCAGGATCCAGAAGATGCGGCGATCTAGCTCACTCATGCGTCCACCTCCTTCCGTTCAACGAGGAGGCCGCCACTAAGTAACACGAGGGGATCAGCGATTTGGTTCGCGGATTCCCTCGTGCTTTCTATGCTCGCGTTCCGCCGATGGCTAAAACCCATGACACAAGCGCCTTGTAGGTCACTTTGCCCTCCGCCTCTTCATAGTGGGATGAAGACGTCAAACGGAGTGGCCATTGAAGTACCGCTGTAGCTCACATATCCGTTGCCGCTATTCGCCCGGGCAGCCGTGATATTCACCCCCGGTGCGGCGATATCCGGCTTCACCCGGTCATCCTGGGTGGGGCCACGGCTGGAGAATGAGGCGAGGCCGAAGCCCCCCTCCCCCGGGTCCGCCATTGCTGCCACCGTAAATGCATTGGCTTTGTGGTACAATTCCACCAGTTCTTGTATGCTCGTGGTGGAAGGTGATGGAAGATGAGAGGATCTACGGGGATAGCGATCCGGGTGGATCGGGTGGCGATCTACATTCGCTGGTCGACGGAGGATCAGGGCGAGGGAACGACCCTGGATGTGCAGATGGAGGCCTGCCGTGCTTACATTATATCCCAAGGGTGGGCGATCAATGAAGACCTCATTTTCGTCGATGATGGGATCTCAGGTGGAACCTTGCAGCGCCCGGCCTTGGGGCGACTTCGTGCTCAGATCTCGGCAGGTGATGTCGACTGCGTGGTCGTCTACAAGCTGGACCGGCTCTCCCGCTCGGTCCTGGACATGGTCAAGCTGGTCCTGGACGAGTGGGATGGGCACTGCTACATCAAGTCCGCCCGGGAGCCGATCGACACAATGACCCAGACCGGGAAGATGTTCTTCTACCAGCTTGTCTCCTTTGCGGAGTGGGAGCGCTCGGTGATCAAGGAGCGCACCTTCTCGGGCAAGCTGCGCCGGGCGCAGGAGGGGCGGAACCCGGGGGTTACGGCTGCCTATGGGTACCGGCTGGGGGAGAACGCTGAGCTCGTGGTCGAGCCGGCCGAGGCGGCGGTGGTGCAGCTGATCTTTCAGTTGTACGCTTCCGGCCTGGGCTGCCTGGCGGTGGCGCGGCGGCTCGGCGAACTGGGCCACCCCTCCCCCACCGGCGGCCACTGGAGTTCGGCACAGATCTCCCGGATGCTGGCTAACGCCATCTACACCGGGACGCTGGTCTACGGCAAGCAGGCGACCGTCAAGGGCGGCCGGCGGGTCAAGTCGGACAAGCCCCTGATCATCCGGGAGGGCATGGCCCCAGCCATCGTGGAGCGGGAGCTCTGGGAGGCTGTCCAGTTGATGAAGCTGAACCGTCCCGGGGTAGGGCGCAAGGGCCTGGCCGGGCGTGCGATGGGTTCGCAGAGCCTGTTGACCGGGCTTCTGCGCTGCCAGTGCGGCCATGCCTATGCCGGCAGCGGGGGCGTTGGGGCGCGGCAGAAGTACCGCTACTACTACTGCGGCGGCGCATCCTCGAAGGGGGTCGGGTACTGCACCACCGGCCGGATCCGGCAGGACCTGCTGGATGACCTGGTCGTCTCCGCCCTGCTGGAGCAGTTCAGCGGGGACGGGGTGCACGACCGGCTCCGGGCGCAGATGGAGGCCGAGCTCCTGGGCGCCCTCCAGGAGGCCAAGCTGGCCGTGGAGGCCCTGGGCCGAGAGCTGGGCAAGGTCAAGGAAAAGGAAGACCGCTTGAAGGCAGTCTTCCTGGATGGGCAGCTGACCACACTGGAGTACCGGGAGCTGAAGGTGGAGCTGTCCCGGCAGGTCGCTGACTTGGAGGCGAAGCGGGCCGAGCGCATGCAGGACGTGGAGCGGGCCACGCTGGCGCTCAAGAACCAGCGGCTGGTCCTGGACCGGGTCCAGGAGATCGAGCGCTGGGACCTGCTGGCGATGCGGGAGAAGAAGCTGCTGCTCGGGCAGTTCATCCGGGGGATCGTGGCGCACCGGGACAAGCGGACCGGGGAGATCTCCTGCAGCATCGAGTGGCGCTGGGCCGGTGGGGAGGCGCAGGGGACGGTCTATTCCTTGCGGCAGGCTAGGTTTACTGAGGCGGCGGCAGAGGCGTTCAGGCACCGCCGGCGGGGGGAGGACGGGCGGTTCTGGTCTGGGGAGTGATCGCACTCAGCATCTCTGCGACCGCACGCCAGATGCGCCTGCATCTATCCCTCTGGCGCACTATGGACTTCTGTGGGAGAATTAGCCTACGAGTAGGGCCTGGAAAGTGGAGGGGTCGAAGAGTGGTCAAGGATGACAAGTTGTTAAGAGCCAAGGTGAGGGCGAAGGCTTTCCAAGGGGAGATCGAGGGCCGAGTTAAGCGGCTGGATCCCCTAAGTCTTGCGTTGACCCTTTCCATGATAGGGCAAGAGGTGGTCGCAAAGCCCGATCGAATGGCCATGTTCCCACTACACCACCTCATGCACGCTCTCGAAGCTTGCTGTGCATACCACCGCAAGGCATACAGTGAGGAGGTTACTAGGGACTCGCTACGAAAGCTCGTCAACACGTACCATAACTACGACGACCCCCTGAGCGAGTACCTACTCCGAGAGAGCAATCGCCTTGACCTTCTTTGCTATGTACGCCAGGCAGCAGTTCTACCTTCAAGGTGGACCAGGCCGGTATGACGCTGCCCGAGGAATTCTACTCTTCCAAGAAGCTAACTTTCCTTCAACAGCAACGTTATGCTGGAATAGATATGGGTTTCGGTTCAAGGACTGGATAACTTTCTGTTTCGCATTACATGCCGGCCTCATCAACAGAGAGGTACCCATCATCGGTCCCAGCTACCTCCTAAGTGGTCGCATACCCGTCGTTGATCCGGGTCAGGTTCCGAATCTATTCGCGGTGCTATCTGCTACCGTTGAGCAGATCGGAGCAACTTACATGGAGGTTCGAAGGAGGCACGGCACCCTCTACGACCCTTACTATGAGAGCTTCTTTGCCACAAAGCCCCTCATCAGTCTTGCCAATGGGGAGTATTTAGCTCCCCATAGAGGTTTGGTTCTAGCCCAGGGTGTTGAAGGCCTCTTCGATCTCTGTAAAGAGAACTGGCCAAACGAGTTCGGCTCGGAGTTTGGGTCTGCGTTCGAGGCTTATGTGGGAAGGATTCTTCATGACCTACCAGGTGTACGGGTGATTCCCGAAAAGGAGTCCCGTAGGTACTCTGACAAGAAGATGTGCGACTATATCATCGTCGGTGACGGGTACATCCTCTATTTAGAGTGCAAGGCCGTCGAGTACAGCGCAGCAACTTCTACCGAAGGAGCCGTTAGGGGGGACAACTCCACCGTCAAGATCGCCAGGGCTGTGGACCAACTCGTTTCGGCAGCCACTCTGGCTAAAGAAGGAGAGCTTAAGGACCTGCTTGGCGACAGAGAAGATATTCCGTCTATTGCAGCAGTGGTTACCTTCCGACACATCTACCAAGCAAACAACAATGACTACTGGGATAATGCTATCATGCCACATGCGAAATCAGCCAATGCCGCTAACTGGAGGTCGTTGTTTGTCCATCGACCTCAAACACTTGACGTGTCAGAGCTAGAAAGCTTGGTCTCCATTGTGGCATGGGAGAATTCCAGACCGCTTGACCTCTTCGCGGACAAGCTCGCCCAGTCGGAACTGCTGGTTGGGGAGTGGACTTCCTATCTAGGCAAGCGGCGTTCTAAGGAGTGTACCTTGGGGCCACTGAACAACGTCTTCGAATCGTTTATGGATGACATCTTAGACAAGGTCCGCGAATGAAGGTCGTCGCCGGTCTAAATCTGAGTCTCCAGGGGGCGACATACACCGTGGGGCATTGGGTTCCCTGGCTAGCCGGTGGGGATGGAGTGCACCCTGGGCCTCTCCACTCCTTCATCGCCCCCGATCCGGCCCCCGGCCACGCTCAGGCAGTTCCCGGCTGACCTCTCGCCCGATATCCCGAAGCAGACGGTCCGCCTCCTTCTCCACCGGCCGCTCCGCCTCCCGCGTGCCCCTCTGCCGCTCCTTCTCCCGCTCAGCCCACTCCCGAAGAGACCGCAGATCCTTTTCGTAGACCCCCACCTGCCGCCCCTCAGCGTAGCCGGCCACCACGACATGCACATGGGGATGCCCCGGATCATCGTGCTCAAAGCCGATCCAGGAGAGCGCCTTGCCCAGGTGCTGGCTCCAAGCGGCCATGACCTCCCGCACCAGGTCCTTCAGCTTGACTCCCAGCCGGTCACGCTCGTCCTCGCTGAGACTGAAGACCAGCTTGTGCGCGATCACCCCGCGCTCGGGCTGGTCTTTGATCTTCTCATAGAACTCGGCCCGGCTCACCGGCTCCTCCCGGTCGCTGAACCCTTCGGGCCTGTTGCGGTGCGCCTTCCCATGCTCCAGGTACTTCAGATGCTGCTTGAGCTTGGTGAGCCCCTTCGCCTCCTTGCCGCCCTTGTGGCTGTAGTACCCCAGTGCCTTGACCATGACGGGCAACCGATCACCCCCTAAGCCGGGTGGACCCGGTCGTATTCGGCCAGGAACTCTGAGAGCGGTCGCTTGCTGAAGCCCCGCTGCGCCTCGAACTGCATCATGGCCCAGGCGACCCGCTCCTCGGCCCGGCGGCGCATCCGGCGCTCTTGCTCGACCTGATCCGCCAACTGTTCAACACGGGTCCGAGCCGCATCCAGTTCCCCCTGGGCCGCCTCGGCCTTCGCCTTCCAGGACCGGGCGATCTCTCTGGCCTCTTGAACCGCCTCCTGAGCATCCACCGGCAGGGCAGCACGCTCCCTGAGTGTCCTGGTGGCGGTCGCCCTGGCGTCTTCGAGGTAGCGGGTAATCTTCTCCCGGTCCTTTACCACCCAGGCCATGGTCCGCTTGGTCAGGTCCAGGTTGACAGCCAGGTCGAAGGCCTCGCGGGCATAGAGCCCGGCGACCCGCTCGAAGTGTTGCGCCAGCCGCCGCTCCAGGCGGCCGAGCAGCGCCTCTTCCATGGCGTGCAGGGCGGATGCTCTCCGCTCCGGCTCCTGCACTTCACTGACATAGGCCCGTAGCGCTCGCTCCGTCAGATCCCGGAGCGGGATCTTCCGTTCCTCTGCGGTCGCCCTCGCTAGGCGGGCGACTTCGGTATCGATCCGCACGAAGAATCCTTCCGTCACGCCCAACAGGGCAACCCTCCCCTTCTCTCCTCCCCCGCCGGCGCTCCGTCCGGATGATATCGGCGCAAGCCATGTGCGAGAGTACTTGGCGGGCAGACGATATCACGGGGATCCAAGGGGGATATCATCCCCCTTGGCGGAGTTAGCGGTATCGACGGTAGTCGATATCGCTTTTTAACTCCGCCTAGCCCGAGCCCCGGCCGATGGCCGGGGTGAGCGGGTCTGGGGTCACTGACGCCGGGACCCGGGCTGCGCCGGGGACCCAGGGCGACCGCCGACAAGGCGGGCGGCCTGGGAGGGGCGCAGTCTGGGCGGGGGCGGCGGTGACCCCTACGCCTCCCGCTTCGCCTTCTGCTCCTCACCGAGCCGGCGAATCAGGTGCTGCGCCAGGTAGCTGGCCCAAAGCTGTAGCCCTCGCTCCACGGCCTCGGGATCGTGGACATAGGTGTGAGTCACATGAACGGTATACTCCTTCCGCTTCCTCGCCACCGTGACCACCCCTTTCTTTATCGGTACCGGACACCTTCTAGCTGGCGACTATCCCAACCTTGACGCTGCCAGGGAAAAGCGTCAGCAAATGCGAAACGGCCCGCCAACTTGGCGAGCCGCATCAGAATAATAGGATTTTCTTTCCATTCCGTCGAAGTGTTCAGTGTGGCAGAGGCGGGTACCGGATCACTTCCCCCCAACTTTTTACCTAGAAAGGAAGTGGTTACGGTGTCGGCGCAGGAAAAGGTCCTTGTGGCCCTCTGTGTCGTGTTCTGCTCCACTGTCCGACAGACAGCTACAAGCGGTTTTTATGTCAACAATTGAGTTTGCGGGCTCCCATCGCCATCACGTAGCATGAAGAGCGAAGGGAGCTGTTTTCATTGCCGAAGAAGCAC
>Ga0196970_1000989_pt1 | contig 23555 bp, 24 predicted proteins | sample S1v_513CmetaG_FD_148672 | JGI IMG/M metagenome (GOLD analysis project Ga0196970, IMG submission 148672) | Soil microbial communities from Anza Borrego desert, Southern California, United States - S1+v_5-13C | ecosystem: Environmental > Terrestrial > Soil > Desert | place: USA: California...
CGCGGTGGTGGCGCCACCGCGCAGCGATGCCGTGCTCAGCGACACGGCCGCGACCGCTCCCAGCCAACGCGACCGTCACATCCAGATGATTGCGCAGGCGGGTCGGATGGCGTGGCAGCGGGCCAGCAGCTATAACAAGCGCGCCGGTGTGGAGAGCCAAATGGCGCGCTGGAAGGGCGTCCTCGGCGGGGCGCTGCGCTTCCATACCGATCAGGCGCAGACCACCGAGGTCGCCATCGGCGTCGCGGTCCTCAACCGCATGCTCGACCTCGGACGCCCGAATTCCGTCCGCGTCACTTGATCACCAACGGGGCTGGGGTAATCTCTTGCCCCGCTCACCTCGCTGCAACAGGCCGATTTGGTATCGCAACGATTTTTCTTCGCTGTAGACTTCATTGCATCCTATATCCGGATCAGAATTTGGGACTTGAAGGACGTTGAGGCGATGGATCTGACGCTGGAGAACCTGGAGAAGATGACGCCCGATCAGGAGAGCCTCTTCTTGCTGCGTCTGGATGCCGACCTTGAGCAAGACGCCGGTGCTGCTGCTCGTGCTCACCTCACTGACGGCGAGCCGATCTACTACCGCAAGCCCGATACGCGGCCGGGCTGCGTCATCAAGGAATATCCGGACGGCCGAAAGGAACTGGTCGATTTCTCGACCGGGGAGGAAAGGCTGGTCGGCCGGCTGGTCGCATGAGCCAACCACAGTTATGGGTGCTTGCCGGGCCGAACGGCGCCGGTAAGTCGACCATCGCCCATCGCCACATCATCGGGCGCGTCCCATTCGTCAACGCGGACGACATCGCCCGCCAGCTCGATCCCAGCGACGTGAACAGCCCGGCCGCCCACTTGCGCGCCGGCCGGCTGGCGGTGGAGGAACGCGAGGGCAGGCTTGCCCGTCGCGAAACCTTCGCGATGGAAACCACGCTGACCGGAAAGAGCGAGCTGGCGCTGATGCGCCAGGGCGGCCGAGGCCGGTTACAAGGTCAACCTGATTTTTGTCGGGCTGGATGATGTTGCGTTGTCGGCGGCGCGCGTGCATGCCCGTGTGCGCAGAGGTGGCCACAACGTTCCAAAGGACGCGATCCTCCGCCGCTATGGCCGCAGCATGGAGGCCCTGCCGGAAGCCTTATCCATCGCCCACCGGGCGTGGGTGTTCGACAACTCCGACAGCCGGCGCCGGCTGCTGCTGAAACGGGATCAGGGCGAAGTGAAAAAGCTGTCCGCCGATCTATCGGCGTGGGCCGAGCAGGCGATCCCGCAGCATCTCAGGCAGAAGGCTCACAAGCGTGGCGACCGGTAAGAACCCGGAGTGGAAAAGGGCAGTCGAAACGCAAGAGGGCTGGAACGATCCCGGCCCTCCTATCGACGTGCGGAAGGTGTCTCATCGTGTTCTTACTAGGCTCTGCTTCAGTCAGACTGTTTAGGGTTTAAAGGGTGAAGCCCGAGGGAAGAACGCCAGCGCTCAATGGTTTTTCGCGTTTCCGAAAGCGTTCGTTCAGCTAAAGCTTCTTCGTATGTACACAAATGTTTCAGAAGGTAGGGGCTTACATTGTATTCACTCGTTGATTTTTTTCTTTCATCACTCATAATTTTCGGCCCATCTTTCTGAACGCTTCCCGTTCTTCTGCGGCGCCGAGACATTTTGGATTTATGGCGAATGGTAATATGCCATCTTTCCTGGCTTCTCCGTTCCCTGGCAACCCACCTTCCAACCAACCACGGCCTTGGTGAATTCAGCCCTGCCAGGGCGGGATGATCATGTCCTTGGTCACCATGATGTTGAAGCGGTAGCCGGGACGGATTTCCAGGGTCGGAGCGACGTTCAGGCCCTTGCGGGCATACTCGGTGCCGAGCTGGCCCATCTGCTGGCCGAGACTGCCGGCGATGATCTGCTGCGCATCATAGCCGCCGCGCGTGTCGCCGCGCTGCTGCGGCTGGGAGAGCTGGACGCCGGCCGAGAAGATCGACAGCAACAGGGCGTTGCCGAAGGTTCGGAAATAGTGGTTGTTCACCTGATCGGAGACGCCGGCATAGCCGCCCTGATCGGCGCCGGGCATACTGCCGAGATCCAGCGACGAGGCGTCGGGATAGATGATCCGGTTCCAGGCGATCAGCACCCGTTCTTGGCCCATCTCCACCCCGTTGTCGTAGCTGCCGATCAGCATGGCGTCCTTGGGGATCAGCAGGTATTGCCCGGTGGCGGTGTCGTAGACGTTCTCGCGCACCCGCGCCTTGATGATGCCGGGCAGGTCCGAGTTGATGCCGCTTTCCATGACACCAGGGATGATGGCGCCAGCCTTCACCTCATAGGGCGACAGGGCCGCCTCGCGGGTGCCGGCGAGATAGTGCGAGCCGCGCCCCGGCTGCTGATTGAGAAAGTTGCGTTTGGCATCCGGCCCGGCGCCCCGTCCCCCACGCCCTTGGCCACTGCCATAGCCGCCGGTACCGCCACCAGTCCCATCGGCCGCGCCCAGGCCGCCGCTCGTGCCTGAGCTGCCGAAGCCGTTGGCGAGCTGGGCGAGCGCTTGCGAGCCGGTGCCGACGGCGCCAGGACCGGCCGCAGCCGGCTGCTGCATCTGGCCGGGTTGGGTGCGGTTGCCGGGGACGGTGGTCGGCGCTTCCAGAGCCGCCTTGAGGGCTGCCCGGCGTTGCTCCTCGACCCGCCGCACTTCGGCGTCATACTGCTGCCATGCCCGCATCCGGGCGTCATCCTCCAGTGTCCGGCCGCCATTGGCGGCAGGGCCTCGCCCGATCGGGTCCGGTGGTGCCCCTGGCAGGGTGGCGGGGGTGATCGCAGGAGGTGCCGTCCGGGTTGCCGGGGGCGGAGCTGCCCGCCGTGCCTCGATGATCCCGGCATTCTGTGCCGCGCCGAACAGGGGCTTGGCGTCCACCGGCTCTGGCGCCGCCACCACCTCGGTGCTGCCGGCGCCGGCCGCCCGGCGCTTGGCCCGTTCGTTCATCGTGTAGGCGATGGCAATGGCAACCAAGGCAGAAATGCCAATCAGGATGTAGATCGGCACGCGGGTCAGGCGCCGGCCGCCGGTCTGCCGCAGAGTCGGGCCGGCCAGGAAGTCGGGCGAGCGGTCGGGGCCATCGGCCGGTTGCTGCGTCTGGTCGGTCATTCTGCGGCGTCCTCCCGCACGGTGAAGGGGGAGCCGGCTTGGAGGGTGCCGGCACTGTTGCGCAGCCACAGGCGCGAGGCCGTGGTGCGGTCGACCTGGAGACGGACGAGCAGCCCGGCATCGAGCGGCGTCACCAGATAGCGCAGCGGGTGGGCGCCTGGTGCTTTTTGGCCGGCGTCCGCCACCCCGAAGCCGATCCGCCGCAGCTCGCCGCGCAGGACCGGCGTCAGGCTGTCGCTGGACATCGCGCCGGCCGGCGCATCGAGCGCCAGGGTGGTGGCGGCCGCCGGCAGGCGCTCCGCCACGAAGCCGGCGATGTCGGCCACCAGCACCGGGGCATCGGCCGGCGTCACCGCCTCGACGTAGGAGGACCGTGGGCCGACACCGGCACAGCCGCCGAGCAGCAGCATCGCGCCGATCAGCGCGGCATGCAGGGGGGGCCGCATGGCTCAGTTCCTTTCGCGCAGGATCTCGACCTTGGTTTGGTCGCCGCCGACGCCGGAAATCAGCGCCGCATGGCGCAGCACCTTGTCGACCACATAGCGGTCACCGCTGGCTCGGTAGTTGACGAGCTGTTCCTTGTCGTCCGAGCCGATCGCCACCAGGGCAGGGGACTCGGCGTAGCGCATTTCGCTGGGAAACTGGATGTAGGTCTTGCGCCCGTCGGTGTAGACCCGCACCGGCCGCCAGGACGGGCTGTCGCCGCGGATGGCGAAGTTGAAGTCGAGATTGGCGGCGTTCAGACCATCGGAGAGGGTGGTGGCCTGCTGGCGCCGGTTCACCGCCGCCCGGTAGGCGTCCCATTCCTGCTGAACGTCCTCCGGATAGACGAAGGACACCAGCGGCATCCAGTCCTTGGTCCGGCTGACGAGCTGGACCACGTAAATCCGCCGGTCGGTGGCGATGGTCATGGTGGTGGTCAGCCCGCTGTCGCTCGCCTTGATGACGATGACGCTGGTCTGATTGGCACCGGTTCCGTAGGCGGTGGGCGTGGCTTTCCAGCGGGCGATGTCGCCGAGGTCGATCTGCTGCACCACCTCGCCGGGCTGGAGTTCGAGGTTGCAGACCCGCAAAGGCGCGCAGACGACGGAGGGGAGGGTGGAGCCGTAGGTGAAGGTGACGCGGCCGGCCTGCCCGCGCGCTGGGCGGTCCTTGCCGCCGCGCCATTCGCCGGAGAGAGCGACCCCGCGCTTTTCCTTGGCGTTCAGCTCGGCCTCCTTGCCCGACATCAGATTGACCGGCGGCGGGTTGCCGGTTCGGCGGGTCAGCACGGCCGGGGGATCGCCGGCCGGCGGTGTGGCGCCGGGCGCTTCCGTCTGCGCCGTCTGAATGGCTGGAACCTGCTGGGCAAGCGCCGGTCCCGCGACGGTCAAGGCCAGGGCGGCTAGGGTGAGGTTTACCTTGAGCATGGGGGCACCTGTCAGATAAGCCGCTGGGACCAGGAGTAGCTGTTCACGTAGACCCCCATCGGGTTCATGAGGATCGCCTGTTCGGTGGTCGGCGGCGCGATGCTGATCGTCACCGTGGCCTGCCAGGACACCGGCGGCTGCTTGACCGAGCCGTCCCGGTTCATCACGCTTTCCCGCCATTCGATCCGCCATGTGTCCTGGCTGATCGGCAGCACCGATTGCACCTCGACGGTCACGGTTTCGTTCTCCGCGCGCTTGAAGGGATCGTTGGCGCGGAAGTGTTCGAGGATTTGCGGGTAAGCGGCGCCGCGCTTGTTGAGCATGGCGAAGGCCTCGTCGACCAGCGCCCGCTCCGCCGCGGCATCGACATAGACGGAGCGGATGTTGCTGACCCAGCGGGCGAGCTGGGCGCGGATGACCCGCTCGTTGGGCACATAGATCTGATCGGCACGCCGCACCCCCACCGCATCGCCGAGTTTGTTGGTTTCCACGACATAGGGGACGAGACGGTTCTGGCTGCCGATCCACACCACGCCCCCGACCGCCAGGGCGGCGATGGCGAGGCTGGACAGTGCCGCGAGGCGCCATGCATTGGCGCGGGCGATGTAGGAGCCATACCGCTCGTTCCATTCCCGCCGGGCCGAGAGGTAGGGGGTTTCGGCTGGCGGTTTTGCTGGAGTTTTCGGTTTGCGCAGGGCGTGGGTCTTCATAGTCGATTGCCTATAGATCGAAGGACTCCCTCCCCCTGGCGTTCAAAACCGAACGCCTATTCGGGGCGGATCACGTTGTCGGGTTGGCCCGGCGGCTGCCCCTGCTGAGGAGCTTGCGGCGCCTGCGGTTTTTCGGTCGAGGCCCGGAGCTCGCGAGCCTTGTGGATCATGCTCTCACCCATGCGCCCGCCCATGGTGCCATGATGGCGGCCGGACAGGCGGCGGCCGACGTCCTGCACCGCCGCTTGACCGAGATTGCCGGCGGCGCGGGCGGCCATGCGGGCAGCGAAAGCGGGCGGAGGGGACGAGGACAGGCCGGAGCTGGCGAGCTGGGCACTGGCAAGCTTGGAGGCGCCACCGACCGCTATCCCGGCACCGGCTGCACCTGCTGCGACACCAGCCACGGCGCCGCCGACCGCTGCGGTAGCCCCGACCAGGGCGCCGCCACCACTGGGGGCAGTGCCGTTCACGAGGCTTTGGACCATGTCCGGCACCACCTTGGTGATCGCCAGCATGACGACGCCGGAACCGACGATGACAAAGATGTCGGAGGTGGTGTTGACGAGCCGGGCTTCCCAGCTCTGAATCAACGCTTGCCCAAGTCCGACGAGCAATTGCAGGACAAAGAGTTTGGCGCCGACCGCCACGGCGTAGACCATGATCTTGACGGCATAATCCTTGGTCCAGCGGGAGCCACCGAAACCCATTAGCAAAACACCGGCAGATATGACGATGTAGCTTTCCACCAGGGCCAAGATCAGGAAGGCAGCGACTAGCGCAAAGCAGATGAGAACGATCAGGGCAGCCAGGACATATCCAGCGCTATCCCCAGGAGAGAAAAGCGAAACTTGGTCAACAATACGAGTGGCTAATCTCAGGCCCACATCAAAGATGTTCGAAGGCGTAATCTGCTGCATACCGCCACTGGCCGCACTCGCCTGATTGGCGGCTTGCCGGAAGCTATCGACGATAGCTTGGGCATAGTCGGCCGAGTTGAGCAACAGGGTCAGGAAGAAGCCGATGAAAAGGACTTGGTTGACGACCTCTGTCACCCACTCGCCAAAGTCGGCGCCTCGCAGCACAAGACGGATAGCGGCCCAGGTGAAATCAATCGCTGCCAACAGCCAGAAGAGATTGAGAGCAGCATTCCGCAAGGTTGCCTGCCAAGCAGCCGACCTCTCCTGATACAGCGTTGTGATTTCATCAAGAGAGTTGTTGGTCACCTGTGCGAGAGCATCGCCCGCAGTCAGGATGACTGCACAGAAGGATACGATAACAAGATATTGAAAAACTGCTCTTATCCGCATCATACCCTCCCTTTTAGAATGCCTTGCCATCCCTGGTGTTTACCGTTGGGCCTGGACCAATCGGTAACCGCCCCAGTGGAGCCGGCTCAGCGGTGGCGCAGGAAACGCTCACACTGTAGCGAGTTACGATGTGTGTGATGACCGCAGATCCGGCGATTGAACTCACGAGAATGAGAATGGCGACAGACGTCTTTACTTGGAGCATTCCATTTTCCCTTTAGAAGGCTTTACCGTCCCCGGTTGGTACAGTGGCGGGAGCGGTGAAGCGGCGCAGAAGTTCGGTTTGAGCGTCAGAGCGTGTTTGCGCCGCCGCCGCTGCACTGGCGGTGACCCGGCCAGTGGTCGCCATGGTCATGGTCATGTCGCCGAGCTGGGTCGCCAGCAGCGCCAGCATTTCGTTGGTCGCCTGGAGCTGGCGCACCTCGCCGTCCGAGGCTTGCGCATCGGCCAGGATGCCTTGCGCAGCCGAGACGTTGCGCTGGACGTTGCGCACCACGCCCTGACTGTCCATCGCCGTGCGCGAGGCGTCCTGCAGTTGGCTGGACCAGCGCTGGTAATAGGGCGCCACGTCCTCGGTCGGCACCGACTGCCAGTTCGTTCCCGGCGGGAAGAGCTGGTTGAATTCCTGTTCGATGCCGCCGAGCTGGTAACCGATCCCCTGGACCCGGCTCATCACCGCGTTGAGCTGGCCCACCTGCTGGCTGAGGTTGCCGTTCAACTCACCGAAGCTGCCGCCGCCCAGCATCTGGAGCGTGCGGGCCTGGTTCTCGATCATCTGAATCTGATTGCTGATCTGCTCCATCTGGTTGGCAACCTGGGTGATCATCTGCGCGATGGCCGACACGTCGATCACCGGGATGCCTTGGGCGTGCGCCGGCAGGGTGTGGAACACCAGGGCGGACAGCAGGATGGCGGAGAGGGGCTTGCGCATCGGGGCACCTATTGCATGCGGACGCGGTGGAAAAGCCGGGAGTCGATGTAAACGTCGAAGGCTTGCGGCGACTTCGGTTGCAGCCATTGCACGGCGTCGTAGACATAGACGGTGATCCGCTCATCATCGGAGCCGCCCTGGACGGTGGTGCCCATCAGCGAGCCGACACAGGCGCGCGGCCCCGGGCGCCCGCCGTGGTCGCCGGTGATTGACGCTTCCGACTGGGCCGGCCGCGCTGTGTCCCCATCGGCCGGCAGGCCCCCAAGCGGTAAGAGTGCAAGCTGCGAGCGGCTGCCGACCCATTGGCTGGCCGGCGCCGGCTGGAGACCGGCCGGGCAGAGGTCGTAGGGGTCGACCACCTGTTGGACGTAGGAGCCGCCGCTTTCCGGCGAGCCGGCCATGTCGCAGGTCGGGAAGCTACCGCCACGGCGCAGATGCCGCCACAGCCGCTCAATCGGCGGAACGCATTCCGCAAACTGCGTCGGCCCGCCGGGGTTGCTCATACAGAGCAGGACCTGACAGCCCCAGTCATCCGCCCGAGCCGGCGCCGGCAGCAGGGCGAGGCCGACCAGCAGCGCGCCGGCCGCTTTACAGCAGGTGGTCATAGCGCACCCCTTTCTTCTGGAGCCAATGGAAGGGCCAGTCGGCGCCATGGCTGACGGCCAGCTCGCGCACCTGCACGACGCTTTCCTTGTCGGAGACGCCGACGAAGGCGAGGGCCACCGGCCCGAGGGCGAGCGAGAACAGCCGGCGGCCTTCCGGCGACAGGTAGTAGTAATCGCGCTTCTTGGCCGCGGTCTTGAGGATGCCGATCTGCACCTCGTTCAGCCCGATGGCGGTGTAGAGGTCGCGCGGCCCGGGAACCTGCGGCGTGCCGCCCTTGTCGGCCTCTTCGTTGGGCAGCAGCAGCTTGGTGGGACAAGACTCCAGCAGCACGTCGAGCAGGCCCGAGCGCACCGCGTCCGACAGGCTTTGCGTGGCGAGCACGACGGCGCAGTTGGCCTTGCGCAGCACCTTGAGCCATTCGCGGATCTTCTCGCGGAACACCGGATGCCCGAGCATGACCCAGGCCTCGTCGAGCAGCAGAAGCGCCGGCTGGCCGTGCAAGGATTTCTCGAAACGGCGGAACAGGTAGAGCAGGACCGGGATGAGGCTCTTTTCGCCCATCCCCATCAGTTCCTCGATCTCAAAAACGGTGAAGGCATCGTCCCCCAGCCCGTCGCGGGTGCTGTCGAGCAGATGGCCGAGGGGACCGCTGATCGTGTAGGGCGTCAGGGCCGAGCGCAGCTTTTCGTCCTGCACCGTCAGCAGGAAGTCAGTCAGGGAGCGTTCCTCCGGCCCCTTTTCCTGGCTCAGCAGCCGCATGGCGCGGTGGATTTCCTCCCGCTGGGCCGGGGTCGGCGGCATGCCGGTCTGCAGCTGGTAGCAGGACTCGATCCAGTCTTCCGCCCAAGCGAGATCCCCGGCAGTGTCGAGCGCGGCGAGCGGAGCGAAGGAGAGCCGGCTGGCCTCGCCGGCGATGTCGTGGTGGGCGCCGCCGCAGGCGAGCGCCAGGGCGAGCATGGAGCGGCCCTTGTCGAAAGCCACCACGGTGGCGCCGGGGTAGCGGCGGAACTGGGCCGCCACCGTGCCCAGCAGGGTGGATTTGCCGGCGCCGGTCGGGCCGAATACCAGAGTATGCCCAACGTCACCAACGTGCAGATTGAGCCGAAAAGGGGTCGATCCAGGGGCAGCCCCATACAAAAGGGGCGGTGACGCCTCCGGATAGAAGGGGCAGGGGGCGGCATCCAGCCCGGCCCACACGCTGGCGAGCGGCAGCAGATCGGCGAGGTTCAGCGTATGGATCAGCGGCCGGCGGACGTTGGGGTGGGGATGGCCGGGCAGGGTGCCCAGCCACGCCTCCACAGCGTTGATCGTCTCCAGCCGGCAGGCGAAGCCGAGGCGCTGCACCTCGCGCGACACCAGCCGGGCGCTGTCGAGTAGCCGGGCACGGTCCTCGCTCATCAGCACGATGACCGGGGTGTAGTAGCCGAAGGTCACCAGTGCCGAGCTGGCGTCGGTGATCGCCGCTTCGGCCTCGCCGGCCATCAGCAGGGCGTCCTCATTGACGACGCCGCCTTGGGTGCGGAAGACCTGGGACCAGAAGCCCCGCACCTTCTGCTTCCATTTGCGGCGGTAGCGGTGAAGGTGGGTCACCGCCTCGTGCTGGTCGAGATGGATGAAGCGCGAGGACCAGCGGTATGCCACCGGCAGATGTTCCAGAACGTCGAGGATGTTGGGGTGTGAGGCACCGGGGAAGCCTTCCAGCGAGACGCAGGCGATGTAGCGCTCGCCGACGCGCGGGGTGTCGCCGGTCCACAGCTCGCGCCCGCCAATCACCGCGTCGAGATACATCCCGTCCGGCGGAATGTTGAGCGGGCTGTCGTCGCCGGTCAGGCAGAAGTGCAGATAGTCGACCAGCTCGTCGCGCAGGTGCTCGCGGTCCTGGGCGCAGACATGGCTGTAGCTGGTCATGCGGCGCACCGTCAGCACGGTGCCGAGCGCGTCTTCCAGATCGTCCAGTGCCTTCCGGAAAGCGGCGAGCGTCTGGTCGGCCGGCGACTGTGGCGCCGCGGTCGGATCCTCATCCCACAGGTAATCCTGGATCTTGGTGTTGCGCCGCAGGGGCGGGGTGTATTGCACCACCAGGGCATAGTCGGACTCGTAGTGCGCGCCGTGGGTGGTGAACTGGCGGCGGCGCTCCGCCTCGATCAGGCGGCTGACCGGATCGGGGAACGCCGACGCCTCGGCAGACGGATAGCCGGCCGAGGGCAGGCGGGCGGCCTCGAACCAGCTCGCCCAGCCGCTTCCCAGCCGGGCGAGGGCGGCGTTGACCCGCTCCGTCACATAGTTGCGCTCATCGGCGGTCGAGGAGGCAGTGTCCGGCCCCCGGTAGTAGAAGCCGGCGAGCAGGGCGCCGCTCTTGCCGAGAACGATCCCGTCATCGACCAGAGCAGCCCAGTCGAGCAGATCGGGCACGCCCCTGGCCTTGTCGCGATAGGTCTTGAGAGCCAGCATGCCGCCTCCTTATCGGTCGCGGGAGGGCCGCGACCGGGCCGGGTAGTAGGCTTGGTATTGGAGATGGCGGGTGTAGACATGGCTGAGGCGGGGATCGGCTTTGGCCATCGTCCGCAGGAAGCCGATCAGGCCGAACCAGACGCTGAGACCGACCGCCGTGGCGATCCAGTTCTGCGCCGTCAGGATCAGGCCGCCGGCAACGAGCGCGGTGAACATCACCAACTCGCGCTCGCCGCCCATCAGCAGGTTGGCGCGGTGCAGCGCCCGGCGGAACTCCGTCCGCCGTAGGCCGCTGACCCCGCCGCTCACGCCAGCACCACTCCGGCGCCGGCCGCGGCGATCACCGCGCCGACACCGAAAAGCTGGGTCAGGATGTTGGTGGCGAAGACCAGCAGGGCGACCACCAGCACCAGCATGACGAAGCGGCGGGCGAACTCGTTGATTTCACCGCCCCAAATCAGCATGGCGCCGCAGACGACGATGCCGAGCAGCGAAATGGCGAAGGCGACCGGCCCGGTCAGCGAGTTGACGAAGGTCTGGAGCGGCGCTTCCCAGGGAAGCCCGCCGCCGCCACCGCCGGCAGCGAGCGCCGGCTTGGGAGCGGCGGCCAGCACCGTGAGGGCAGCCGTCAGGGTGGCGGCTGCGACGCCGCGTAAGAGAGGAGTGCGCATGGGGGCTTTATCCGAGTTGTGACAGGACGTAATTGCTGCCGTCAAACCCATCGACGGCGAGAACGGCGGCGATGCGCCGGCCGGGGATGGAGGGGGTCTTTTCGATGTTGACCACCAGGTTGACCGCCTCGGCGATCAACGTGTGCATCGGCGTCGGGGTGGCTTCGGCAATCAGGCTTTCCAGGCGGACCAGGCCGGCGGTGCCGGCGCTGTCGCTGGTGTTGGAGTGGACGGTGGCGACACCGCCGGGGTGGCCGGTGTTCCAGGCCTTCAGCAGCGCCAGGGCCTCGGGGCCTCGGGTTTCGCCCACCAGAATGCGGTCGGGTCGTAGGCGCATGGTGGCCTTGAGAAGGCGCAGCATGCTGACATGCTCGGTGGCGCGCAGCGGCACCGCGTTGGGCGCGCTGCATTGAAGCTCCACCGTATCCTCAATGATGATCAGCCGGTGATGCGGGGTGGCGCGCTCGATTTCCTTGATGAGGGCGTTCGTCAATGTCGTTTTGCCGGTGCCGGTGCCGCCGACCACCAGGATGTTGCGGCGGGCGGCCACAGCCTCCACCAGCACCGCCCTCTGGCGCTCAGTCATGATGCCGCGTTCGACATACTCCTCCAGCGTGAAGACGCGCGACGCCTTGCGGCGGATGGCGAAGGTGGGAGCGGCAGCGACAGGTGGAATTAGGGCCTCGAATCGGGAGCCGTCGAAGGGCAACTCGCACTCAAGGATCGGGCTCTCGCGGGTGATGGTGGTGCGCAGAGCCGCCGCCACCGTGGTCATCAGGGACTCCGCCTGACTGGCCGACATGGTGCCGACCGGCATCATCTCCTGCCCCAGGCGCTCGACCCACAGCCGGCCGTCCGGGTTCAACGCGATTTCCACGACATCCGGTTCGGCCAGAAAACCGCACACCAGAGGGCCAAGCTCGCGGCGTAGCTTCTCCTGCACGCGCCGGTCGTGTTCCTGTTGGAACGAGGCGGCAGTGGTCACGCTCATTGGCACCTCATGGTGTCGCTGCTTCGTTCTCTCCTGCGGCAGCCACTATAGCCCCGACATAATCAGCTAAGAACGGCTAAAAGGGCATAGGAAGGCCCATCAATGGTCGTGGTAAGGTTGTACCGTCAAAAGGACAGGACCACCACAGAGGAGTCCGCACACGCCTTGTTTCACAAAATGAGCGCATATTCGGGTATGCCGTTTGAGCATATGGTTTTAAGCGCAAGCGGCTTGAATTCTAAAATTGCCCCAGTACTGTGGAAGCGAGAACACGGCAGTGCAGCTAATAGGACAGGGAGTGGGACGTGGCGTTCCTAACAAACAGGTCGCAATACTGGGATTTTGTGCAGTTATGCGTCCTACAACGTTCATCGAAAGTTTGAATGAACGAGCTTCTCAAGCCGGTTGTGGTACAAAACTACCTGCTCAGCCAGCTTATTGTGATGCTCACCGTGACAGAATAGTAGGCGCGGGCAAAAGACTTGACCGGACCAGAAGAAAAGCCAGAGCCAACTCCTCCCAAACGTCGGATGTCCCACAAAGACAAACCGGTGGAGCTGTTGATCTTTGCTCATAATTTTAAACAGGCCCGCCTCGCTGCAGGACTGACACAAACCGACATTACCAAAAGGATCGGCATTTCCCAGGCTTATGTTTCGGAAGTGGAGCGTGCGGTTGTTGACCCGAGCTTGACCCATATGGCTTTGCTGGCACGTGTGGTGGGCAGACCTCTGCACGAGCTTCTCAAGCCCTCACCAACGAAGTGACGGTCGTCAAGCTGTGACGGAAGAAGGCAAAAAATCCCGCGCGCCACGCAAAACTCATAAGCAGCGCGTCACTGAAGAGACTGCGCCGCCAGAGCTCCTAACATTCGCTAGAAATTTCAAGAAGGCCCGCCTGGAAGCAGGTCTTTCTCAGTACGATATCATGAGGTTGACAGGCATAAGCCAGACCTACCTCAGCTTTCTCGAAAGATCACTGCACTCGCCAAGTCTGAGCTACATGTCTTTGCTGGCGCGGGTCGTTGGAAAGCCATTGCACGAGCTGCTAGAACCATAATTCATTATGCCCTGGCGTTGGACCGATCGGTGAGCGTCGGGTGAAACAATCGGAGACAGACAGCGCTACAAGGCGATGGCTCCCACCAGCAGGCCGAAGAGACAACACACGGCCCCCACAGCGACCAGGGCGGCGTAGAGAGCCGTCCGGCGGGCCAGGACCGCCTGCTCGGCAGCTTCCCGTGCTGCCTGCACCTGCCGGTCGAGAGAGGCGAGAAGCTGCGCCTGAACGGCCTTTCCGGCTTCCTCAACCTGCCCGGCCACGTAGCCTCCAGTCTCGGTGACCAGCTTGCCGGCCAGCTCGCGGGCCGCGGCGATCTGCTGGGCCGACCCCGCAGCCGTCCGGTCCTCTGCCTGTTCCAGCGTGGCAGTCAGTCGCTCGACATAGTGGGCGAGTACCAGCTCATTGAGGGTGAGCGTGACGAGGATCGGGTCAGAGGGGCCGAGCAGCACGTTGTGCCGCTTGGCAACCTCCCCGATCAGGCGTTGGACGTCCATGGCGGTCAGACGACAAGAGCGATCTGATTGAAGATATCACGTTTCATCATCGTCAGACGTTGCTTTGCCATAAGACCGAAGTCCGGGCTGCTAACCGCCTCATCAAATGTGAGTTTGCGATCCAGCATCATCTCCATGTCCTTACCAAAGGTTTCGCTGGTATAGCGTTTGATCTGCACCAGCCCTTTTACCCGATGCTTGTTGATCTGGTATGTCTTCATTTCTTCGAAGCTCTTTCCGCCGGCGACGATGTCGCCGAAATACTCGTTGAGCCACACCACCATGTGGGCGCTTTCGGGAAGCTGGCTGGCGAGCTGATCAAAGCCGGTAAGAGTGTCCATGATGGCCTGACCGCCGGTGACGACGGTATGGACGACGAGCTGTCTTCTTGAAGCGGCCAGGAGGTCGGCAACGCCGTTCTCGAGCATATAGCTGGTGAGGGGCAAAAAGGAGGCGGCACCATTGTCGACCACGACGCTGGCGTCCTCTGACACCAGCAACTCGATCATGGTGTCGAAGTTACGGGTGTTGATCTGATTGCCCTGCAAGAGGTCGAGGCGGCGGGCGTTGAGCGCGGTATAGCCCGACAGGGTGTCGTTGACGGGATCGGTGTCGATGCAGGTGACGGGCCGGTTCTGGGTGATGAGGTGTTGTGCCAGGAAGGAAGAGATCATGGATTTTCCGACACCCCCTTTTCCCTGGAGTGTCATGTGAATTTGGGAAGGCAATTCGGGTAATGCTGCGGCCTCATCAGTGGCCTGTTTGACCTTCGTCGTCATTGGTGGCTCCTTAAATCAGATCCTCGGGTTTTTCGCGCGAGGGTTGTATTTAAACTGACGGATCATGGGAGCGGCGTTGGGATCGGAAGGCTTGGCAGAGGGCGGTCGCGGCGTAGGGGACGCGGGTAAGTCGGCTTTATTGGGAGGAGCGGTCACGTCCCTGTCGTTCTTTCGTCGCCGGCTTTCTGCAGTGTCCACTTCAGTGATGTAGCGTTGCACATAGCGGGCGAAGCTTGAGTAGCTGACGCCCAGACTGGCGGCGTAACGCTGATGGATCACCGTCAGCGGGTAACCCTGGGTCACGTCCTTGCGAACGGTTTCAAGGATGGTCAGGAAGGCGATTCGGCCGGCGCCCCAGTGGCGCGCAGGGCCGGCACTGTCCGGCTTGTCCATCATCGGCTCTCTCAGCAGCTACCGGACCCCGAGTCTCGCAAAGTTTCGCAGAGTTTCGCAAACTCTCCGACGGTATAGACTGGGAAACTCTGCGAACCATTGCGAAGGTTTTAGAGGCTCTGCAAATTTTTGCGATTGTGACTCAGGTGGGATAGGCCTTTGCAGAGTCTTGCAGACTATTGCGGAGTTTCGCAGAGTTTTGGCTGGCAAGATGTGTGTTGTTGGCCAACACGGCGAAGCCGTGTCGTCCCCCACCACCCGCGCTTACTCGCCCAGTGGGCTCGACGCTGCTCTTGCTCTGCGAGGCATACGGCGGCTGCCGCCACTTTGAACGCCAGGGAGGAAACCACCATGCCAAGACCGAAGTGTGAAGAGACGAGGGAGCGGAACCGCCCGTTGCGGGTGGTGGTATCGCCTCGGGAACGAGCACAGATCGAGACCCAGGCGAAGGTGACTGGCCTGTCGGTGTCGGCCTACCTGCGCAGTGTCGGGCTGGGGTATCAGCCGCGCAGCGTGGTGGACCTCGATGCAGTGGAGCGGCTGATAAATGTGAACGCCGACCTGGGACGTCTCGGCGGCCTCCTAAAGTTGTGGCTGACCGACACGCCGGGGCGGGGGGCAGCGGTTGCCGACGTGCGCGAGCTGCTGGGACACATCAAGGACACCCAGGACGAGCTTCGCCATGCGGTGACGCGATTATGATCGCCAAGCGGGTTAAGCGGACGGCGGCGACCTCCGATTTCGCAAGATTGGGTCGTTATATTCTGGTCGCTAAGACCGAGGCGGCGGCGCAGTTATGGACGCGGACGGTAGACTACATTCTGGACGCCAAAGGCGGCGGGGAAAAGCTGGCGTGGTCACGCATCACCAACTGCACCAGTGACGAACCAGGGTGGGCGATCCGCGAGATCCTGGTGACACAGGAGCGCAACAAGCGGGCGAAGGGCGACAAGACCTATCACCTGGTCGTGAGCTTCCCCGAGGGGGAGGCGCCAACCAAGGCCCAGTTGGAGGACATCGAGGACACGCTGTGCGCCGGCATCGGCTATGCCGAGCATCAGCGGATCAGTGCCGCCCACACCAACACCAAGCACTTCCACCTCCACGTCGCGATCAATCGGGTGCATCCCCGTACCCTGCACTGCATTGAGCCATTTTACGATTACAAGGAGCTGTTCCGGCTGAGCCGGGCGCTGGAGCAGAAGCACGGGCTTCAGCTCCACCCGATGGATGGCCCGACGCTGCCCGGCCGACCGGCCGATCTGGAGGCGCACGACGGCGAGATATCGTTCCTGCGGTGGCTGAAGGAGACGGCAGGCGCCGAGCTGGTGGAGCGGGCGGGTAGGGCGGCGAACTGGGGCGAGCTGCACGCGGTGCTGGAGCGCCATGGGCTGGCGATCCGGCCCAAGGGCGCCGGGCTGGCCATCGTACAGGAGGCGACGGGGCTCGGTGTGAAGGCGAGCAGTGTCGACCGCAGTCTGTCCGCCAAATCGCTGACGAAGAGACTGGGAGCTTATGAGCCATCCCAGGCGCAGAGCCAGCGCCGGCCGAGCGTGGCGGCCAGTGACGGTGCCCAGGATGACACTCCCGCACAGCCAGGGCACGGCTACCAGAGAGTGCCTCTGCACCGGCACAGTAATAGCGAGGGGCTGTACCGAGAGTACCAGGCACAGCGGGAGGCGCTGCTCAAGGCACGGGCCGCCCAACGGGCAGCACTGCGGCAGGCCCAGGCGGAACACGCCAAGGAGCTGGCGGCGTGGTATGCGGCACGGCGGGCGGAGATCAAGCGCAGCCCGGTGCTGACGGCGGCCGAGCGCCGGCATGCCTACGCGATGCTGGCGCATCAGCGCCGGGCCGATGCGGCTGCGTGGCGGCAGGAGCGAAGCCGACAGCGCCAGGGTGCGGCAGAGCTGGGTTTGCCGACATGGCAGGCATTCCTGACGGCAGAAGCCAGCCGGGGCAACGAGATGGCGGTGGCGGTGTTGCGCAGCCGATCCCGCCGGCAGCGCCGCATGGCGGAGACCCTGCTGACCGCTGCCGACGCCGATGTGGCCCGGCACATCGTCTATGAACGGCTGCGCCCGAAGGCCGGTAGGGACGGCGCGCTGGTCTACCGGGTCGAGGATGGTGGGGTGGTCAGCGATGAGGCAACCCAGGTGCGGGTGACCGAGGTCACCGCCGGGGCGGCCTTCCTTGCCCTGTCGCTGGCCGACGATCGCTTCCGCGGCCAGGCCCTGGTGGTCGAGGGGACCCAGGCGTTCCGGACTCAGGTGGCGCAGCTCGCTGCCATGAAGGGGCTGGAGGTGCGCTTTGCCGATCCCGAGCTCGAGCGGGAGCGCGCTCGAATGGCTCAGCCTATGACCCAGGCCGAAGGATCTACATCCGTTACCGACTTCATCTCCCGCCGGAACAATAGGAGGGAGAGTGTAACGTCTATAGACTATACGCGACTTTGGACGGCGAGTGACGCCGGCCCGGTGGTCTACCAAGGCCGCCGTAGGTTGCAAGACGGCGCCGAGGTGGTGCTGCTGCATCGAGGCGGTGAGACGCTGGTCCAACCGGTCACCCCTGCCCAGGCCGCCAAGGCGAGCACATGGCGGGTCGGGCAGACGGTCGAGCTGGACAACCGGGGCCGCCTCCTGTCCCCATCGAGAGGGCGCAAGCGATGACGACGGCCGGTCCCTTAAGTCCGACCCTCCAGCCCAAGCGTAAGCGGTCACGGGCGCGGCTGTTGGGGCCGCTGCTGCTGGCTGGGACGGCGGTCGGGCTGTCGAGCGTTTGCACCCAGTATGTGGCGCAGAGTCTCGGCTACCACCCGGCGCTGGGGGAGCCGTTGATTGGGGTGGTCTATCCGCCGTGGGCGTGGTTCCGCTGGCAGATGGACTGGTACTGGAACGCCAAGGAGGTGTTCGACACAGCCAATCTCGGCTTTCTCGGCGGGCTCGGCGCCAGCATCCTGACCACGGTGCTGGGCATTGGTTTCGCGACGCGCAGCGCCACCCGGCATGAGGGCGTACATGGCACCGCTCATTGGGCGGGCCGGAGCGAGGTGGAGCGCAGCGGGCTGCTGCCGGCGGCGGACAAGCCGGGTGCCGGCGTCTATGTCGGCGGCTGGACCGATCCGGCAACCGGCCGGCTGCATTACCTGCGGCACAACGGGCCGGAGCACATCGCCGCCATCGCGCCGCCGCGAAGCGGCAAGGGCGTCGGGCTGGTGGTCCCCACCCTGCTGTCCTGGCCGCACAGCGTCGTGGCCCACGACATGAAGGGCGAGCTGTGGGCGATGTCGGCGGGTTGGCGCAAGGCGCAGGGCCATGTGGTGATGAAGTTCGACCCGGCGGCCGCCGAGGGCAGCGTTGCTTTCAACCCGCTGGCGGAAATCCGCTTCGGCACGCTCTACGAGGTGGGCGACGTGCAGAACGTCGTCACCATAATGGTTGACCCCCAGGGCACCGGGCAATTGGACCACTGGGCGGCATCGGCGCACGCGCTGCTGACCGGGGTCATCATCCATCTCAGCTACAAGGAAGCCAAGGACGGACGGGCCGTCACCCTGCCGGCGGTGGCACAGGCCCTGTCCGATCCCGAGCGGCCGGTGATCGAGCTGTACGAGGAGATGCTGGAGAACCGGCATCTGTGGAAGGCAGAGACCGGCGAGGCGGTGGCTCATCCGGTGGTGGCGGCGGCGGCCCGGGACATGCTGAACACCGAGGACGAGGAACGCGCCTCGATCCTCTCCACCGCACGGCGTTTCTTGAGTCTCTACCGCGATCCGCTGGTGGAGCAGAACACCGGGCGCAGTGATTTCATGGTCGGCGACCTGATGGACCATGAGCGGCCGGTGTCGCTCTACCTGGTTGTCCGCCCCGCCGACAAGGACCGGCTGAAACCGCTGATGCGGCTGGTCATCAACCAGATCGTCAGGGTGCTGGTGCGCGACGAAATGACCTTCGTCGACGGCCAGGAGCAGGCGCTTCATAAGCACCGTTTGCTGCTGCTGCTGGACGAGTTCGCCAGCTTCGGCAAGCTGGAGGTCTTCCAGGAGGCGCTGTCCTTCATTACCGGCTACGGCATCAAGGCCTATGTGATCGTTCAGGACGTGGCGCAGCTGTGGAGCCTCTACGGCAAGGACGAGAGCATTCTGTCCAGTTGCCATGTCCGGGTGGCCTACGCGCCGAACAAGGTCGAGACGGCCGAGTGGCTGTCGAAGATGACCGGCACCACGACGATCGTCAAAGAAGACATCTCCACCAGCGGATCGCGCTTCGGCGCCGTCCTGCAGAACGTGACACGCTCCTATCACGAGGTGAGCCGGCCGCTGCTGACGCCCGACGAGGTGATGCGGCTGAAAGCCCCGGTGAAGGACGAGGCCGGCCGGATCAGCGAGCCGGGCGACGTGCTGGTGTTCACCGCCGGCCATGCCCCGGTCTATGGCACGCAGAGTCTCTATTTTCGCGATCCGGTCTTTGCCGACCGGGCCAAGATCCCAGCTCCACCAACCGATCGTCTGCGCGGCCCGGTGCCGGGCAAGGCGTTCGTGCTGTGAGCCGGCCCAATCGTGGACGGCGCTTTGCCGTGGGGGTGTGGTGCGCCGCGATCCTGACCACGGTGGCGACCACCGCCGCCGGCATGGCCGGTTGGCGGATCAACGCCACGCCATCCCTGCCGGTCGGGCTGTGGCGGGTCGATGCGGCCGGCGCCGTGACACCGGGTGTCATAGCCGAGCTGTGCCCGCCCGACAGCGAACCGTTCCGGCTGGCGCGCGAGCGCGGCTATGTGCCGGCGGGGGCCTGCCCCGGCGGCTACCAACCGCTGTTCAAGCCCATCGTCGCCCAGGCCGGTGACGAGGTGGAGTTGACGGCCGAGGGGGTGCGGGTGAACGGCCTGCTTCTGGTGAACAGCCGACCGCTTGCCGCGGACGGCGCCGGCCGGCTGATGCCGGTGCTGGCGCCCGGCCGCTACCGGGTCGAGACCGGCACGGTGTGGGTGGTGTCCTCCCATCACCCCGCGTCCTTCGACAGCCGCTATTTCGGGGCGCTGCCGCTGGAGAGCATCCAGGGCACCGCGCGTCCCATCCTGGTGCAGGGGGCGTCATGATCGACCTCATCCTTGCCTGTGCGCCGGACGTGGCGCCGCAAACGGTGCAAGAGATCATCCGGGTGGAGAGCGGGGGGAATCCCCTGGCGATCAACATCAACGGTGCCACGCTGGCGCGGCCGGCCATCGACGTGGCCGACGCGGTGACGCTGGCCAACTCGGCAATGGCTGCCGGCTATACGGTGGACCTCGGGCTCATGCAAGTGAACTCGGCGAACCTGTCGAAGCTTGGCTACACGGTCGAGCAGATGTTCGACGCCTGCACCAATCTGAAAGCCGGGGCGGCGATCCTGACCACCAACTATGGACGGGCGGTCGAGCGCCATGGCCCCGGCCAGGAGGCGTTGAAGGCCGCGCTCAGCGCCTACAACACCGGCAGTTTCGAGCGTGGGTTCCGCAACGGCTATGTCGCCCGCTACTACGGCGCGGGCGTGACCTTTGCAGCCGGCGCTGCTTCGGGTGACGCGGCTCCTTCCCGCCAACCCCTCCCCCAGCCAGCGCCCGAGGCGGCGCCGGCCGATCCCTATCATGCTGAAACCACGGCTTACCGGAGGACGATCAATGTCCAACAACAGCCTTCCGACCGGGGCTCTGCCCCCGGCGGCCAATGACGCCGAACAGGCGCCGACCCGCATCCAGCAGGACGCGATCCTCTCCACCAGCCTGTCGGACTTCGGCACGCCAGGGGTGGTGGTCGAGGTCGATCCCGACGAGGCGGAGGCGCTGGGCGCGTTCGAGGAAACCGCGCTGACCGAGGCCGAGGCTTGGGAGTCGAACGCCGACTTAGGCGACGCGCTGGAGGGCCACAGCCATGGCGTCGCGTGAGTTCGTCCAGACCGTCGCCGACACCATCATCGAACAGCTCAAGGAGGGAACGGCGCCCTGGATCAAGCCGTGGAAGCCGGGCGAGCGGCATCTGCCCTACAACCCGACCACCGGCAACGACTATCGCGGCGCCAACACCCTGTGGCTGATGGCGGTGGGGCAGGCTAGGGGCTACGGCGATCCACGGTGGATGACCTACACCCAAGCCCAGGACACGGGCGCCCAGGTGCGCAAGGGGGAGACGGGCACCCGCGTCCAGTATTGGAAATGGCAGGGCCTGGAGCCGGTGCTGGGGCAGGACGGCAAGCCGGTGACCGGCGAGGACGGCCAGCCGCTCAAGCAGATGGTGCGCTACGAGCGACCCCGCGTTCTCTCCGCCGTGGTGTTCAACGCGGCGCAGATCGACGGCCTGCCGGCGGCCGAGGCGAAGCCGGCGCTGCCGGAGTGGCAGCGGCACGAGCAGGCGGAGCGGCTGCTGTCGGCGGGCGATCCCAAGATCCTCCATGAAGGCGGCAACCGCGCCTTCTACAGCCCGGTATGGGATCACATCGTGCTGCCGGAGCGGGCGCAGTTTCCGAGCGCCGATAGCTTCTATGCGACGGCATTGCACGAGAAGGGGCATTGGACCGGACACAGCTCCCGCCTGAACCGCGACCTGTCGCACCCGTTCGGCTCGGCGGGATACGCCAGGGAGGAACTGCGGGCGGAAATCGCCTCGATGGTGCTGGGGCAGCAGCTCGAAATCGGCCACGACCCCGGCCAGCATGTCGCCTACATCGGCTCGTGGATCGAAGCCCTGCAGGAGGACCCGCGTGAGATTTTCCGCGCGGCGGCCGACGCCGAGAAGATCGTGAAGCACCTCAACGGGCTGGGGCAGCAGCTCAGCCAGGATCAGAGCCAGGACCAGGGCCGCGACCAAACCCCGGTGCCGGCGCAGGGTCAGGACGAAGGGGTGCAGGTCAAGATGCCGGTGCTCATCACAGAGACGCAGGCCGTGGCGATGCAGACGGCCGACGAGCGGGTTTATCTGGCGGTGCCCTATGCGGAGAAGGACGAGGCGAAGGGGTTGGGCGCACGGTGGGACCGCGAGCAGAAAACTTGGTATGCGCCGCCCGGTGTCGATCTGGCGCCGCTGGAGAAATGGCGGCCGGGGCATACCGATCTGCATGTGGACGCCGGCCGCGACCCCCGCGCCGAGTTCGCCGCCGCCTTGCGGGAGGCGGGCTTGCGCCTGGACGGACCGCCGGAGATGGACGGGCAGATGAGGCGCGTAAAGGTGGAGGGCGACAAGCCGGGCGAGCGCAGCGGCGCCTATGTCGGCCACACCGATGGGCATCCGGCCGGCTACATCAAGAACCACAAGACGGGGCTGGAGCGGAATTGGAAGGCACCGGGCCGGGTGCAGGCCGCCACTGCGGTGGACCGCGCCCGGCTGACGGCAGAGGCGGCCCAGCGCCGGCAGACCCGCGCGCAGGAGCGCGAGCTGGTGCAGGAGCGGGCGGCCGACGCCGCCGAGGCACGGCTTGCCCAGGCCGAACCGGCGACTGACGATCATCCCTATCTGCGGTCCAAAGATGTGCCGTCCTACGGGTTGCGCCAGGACCGTGAGGGGAACCTGCTGGTGCCAATCCGGGACATGGACGGCAAGGTGATGTCGGTGCAGGCGATCACCGCCGAGGGGCGCAAGAGCTTCCAGAAGGAAGCCCGTGCCCAGGGCGGGCATTTCCTGATCGGGGACGCGGCGGCCTCGCCATCCGTGCTGGTGGCGGAGGGCTACGCCACTGCGGCGACGCTGCACCGGGAAACCGGGCTGGCGGTGGCGGTGGCGTTCAACGCCAACAACCTTGGGCAGGTGGCCGAGGCGTTGCGCCAGCGGTATCCGGACAAGCCGCTGGTGATTGCCGGCGACAACGATCACGTCAAGGAACGCCAGGGAAAGCCGAACGTTGGACGTGAGAAAGCCGAGGACGCGGCGGCCAGGGTCGGCGGGACGGTGTTGCTGCCGGCGTTTCGGCCGGATGACCGGTGCACCGACTGGAACGATTTGGCGTGCTCGCAGGGGCAAGCGGTGCTGTTCGAGCAGGTGTCGGCCGGGCTGGCGCGGGGCGAGCGGCAGCGTATGGCGGCCGAGCTGGCGCAGGCGCGCAAGCCTCAGACGCAGGGGCAGGAGCGGAGTCAGCGCCAGGACGAAGGCCGGCGTCTGACCCAGGGCGAGCCGGAGACCCAACTCCGCAAAGCACGCGGTATCGGACGGTAACCGCGCCCTGCTGAATGCTGTGGTAGGCGTCCAGAGGCGGCCAGGTCTGTCCCGCCTCATGGCACTGCCGGATAAAATGGGCTTTTCAATTGAGGTCAGGACCGCTCAGGTGCCCTGGCCTCCTCCTCTTTCAAGATTAAACGGTCAAATGACCATTTGGACAAAGGATCAATAGATAAGGTTAGGCTTCGCGACAAACTCCGGCTTCAATGCACGCCGCCAACACAATGTCCGTTAGTGGCTGATGAAGCTCTTCAGGAAAGGTAACGGTTGGGCTCCACTGCCCATCGATGTCCCGATGAAGAGGGGAAGTGACTCAGGGCTGTTCAGCGCTCCGACTGGTCGGGTGAGTCGGATTTGCCACGCCTGACGCCGCTGTGATGCGAGGCTAGATTTTCCGGATTCGCGCGGGCCGCTTTGCGTGATTCTTTCCTCGGCAGCCCA
>Ga0196970_1000990_pt1 | contig 23510 bp, 14 predicted proteins | sample S1v_513CmetaG_FD_148672 | JGI IMG/M metagenome (GOLD analysis project Ga0196970, IMG submission 148672) | Soil microbial communities from Anza Borrego desert, Southern California, United States - S1+v_5-13C | ecosystem: Environmental > Terrestrial > Soil > Desert | place: USA: California...
TCGGTGCCATCGGCGCCGGGGCGGATATTGATGCCGCCATGGAACACCACGCGGCTGCGATCGGTGGCCACGCCGCGCCACAGCAGGCCGCAGGCGGTATCGCGGGCGAGGTGCTCGATGCCCAGCCGCGTATCGACATGGCGGCGGCCGTTGCCGAGCAGCACGCCGTTGGCGGTCAACCGCGCGTTGTCGCCTTCCAGGCGCACGTTGAGTTCATGCCGGCTCAGGCCGGCGCCCAGTTCCAGGTCGATGCGGCGGTATTGCGCGTCACGTGCCAGCACCGCGTCGGTGCGCAGCAGCGCGGTGAAGGCGCTGCTGTCTTCCTGTACCCGGGCGTGGGCCAGCTGCGCGCCCTGGGCCAGATGAATCTGGGCAACGGTATTGCCCAGGTGCGCGTTGTCGCCCACATGCAGGTGGTGTTCGAGCAGCGACAGCGAGGCATCGCGGCGCAGTTCGATCAGGTGGCGCGGATGCCAGGCCTGGTCGCCGTCGGCGGCCACGGCAATGAACACCAGGTGCAGCGGTGCTTCGACCTGCACGCCGTCGGCCACGCGCAGCAGCACGCCTTCCTCGGCGAGGGCGGCGTTGAGCCGCGCGAACACCTCGTCGCTGCGCTCGTAGCGGCGGCCGAGGAAGCGCGCGGCCTCCTCGCCGCTGGCCAGCGCCGCCGACAGCGGCTGCAGTTCCACGCCTTGCGGCAGGCCATCGAGCTGCGACAGCGACGGCGCATGGCGGCCATTGACGAACACCAGCCGCGGCGCCGGAATGGCGGCCAGCAGCTGCGTATCGACCGCGGCCAGCGCAGCGGCGGCAGGCTGGAAGCTGCGCCGTTCCAGCGCACGCAGCGGGGTGTACTTCCAGGCCTCGCTGCGGGCGCCGGGCAGGCCATCGCGCAGGGCTTCGTCGAGCACCGCCTTGCGTGTCGCGTCGCCGCGGAAGCCGGCGGCGAGGGAGTCGAGCAGGGCGCCCATCAGGCTGCGGTCTCCGGCACGACGCGGTCCTTCAACCAGGCATAGCCGTGCTTTTCCAGTTCCAGCGCCAGTTCCGGGCCGCCGGTCTGGACGATGCGGCCATCGGCCAGCACGTGCACCACGTCCGGCTTGATGTAGTCGAGCAGGCGCTGGTAGTGGGTGATCACCAGGAACGAGCGGTCGGCCGCGCGCAGCGCGTTCACGCCGTCGGCCACGGTCTTGAGCGCGTCGATGTCCAGGCCCGAGTCGGTCTCGTCGAGGATCGCCAGCTTCGGTTCGAGCACGGCGAGCTGGAAGATTTCGTTGCGCTTCTTCTCGCCGCCGGAGAAACCTTCATTCACGCCGCGATGCAGCAGTTCGTCCTTCAGATGCAGCACCGCCAGCTTCTGCCGCACCAGCTTGAGGAACTGCATCGAGTCGAGCTCTTCCTCGCCGCGCGCCTTGCGCTGCGCATTGAGCGCGGCGCGCAGGAAGTAGGTGTTGTTGACCCCGGCGATCTCCACCGGGTACTGGAAGGCCAGGAACAGGCCGGCGGCGGCGCGTTCTTCCGGTTCCAGGTCCAGCAGCGCCTGGCCGTCGAACTCCACCGTGCCAGCGGTGACCTCATAGCCTTCGCGCCCGGCCAGCACATTGCCCAGCGTGGACTTGCCGGCGCCATTGGGCCCCATGATGGCGTGCACCTGGCCCGGCTGCAGGTCCAGCGACAGCCCCTTGAGGATTTCCTTGCCGGCTACGCTGGCGTGGAGGTTGGTGATCTTGAGCATGAGTGGGAATCGGGAATGGGGAATAGGGAATGGAAACAGCAAGGCCGAAGCGCCGCGGAACCAGGCTGGGGTCATCGATTCCCGATTTCCCATTCCCGATTCCCGGCTCCCGTCAGCCGACGCTGCCCTCCAGCGAAACTTCGAGCAGCTTCTTGGCCTCGACCGCGAACTCCATCGGCAGTTCGCGGAAGACCTGCTTGCAGAAGCCGTCGACGATCATCGAGACGGCGTCTTCCTGGCCGATGCCGCGCGAGCGGCAATAGAACAGCTGGTCGTCGCTGATCTTGGAGGTGGTGGCTTCGTGCTCGACGGTGGCGCCGGGGTTCTTCACCTCGATATAGGGGAAGGTGTGCGCGCCGCACTGCTTGCCGATCAGCAGCGAGTCGCACTGGGTGTAGTTGCGCGCGCCGTCAGCATTGCGGTCCACCTTGACCAGGCCGCGGTAGGTGTTCTGGCCGCGGCCGGCACTGATGCCCTTGCTGACGATCTTGCTCTTGGTGCGCTTGCCGACATGGATCATCTTGGTGCCGGTGTCGGCCTGCTGGCGGTGGTGGGTCAGCGCCACGGAGTGGAACTCGCCCACCGCGTCGTCGCCCAGCAGCACGCAGGACGGGTACTTCCAGGTGATCGCCGAGCCGGTCTCGACCTGGGTCCAGGTCACCTTGGCGCGCGCGCCACGGCATTCGGCACGCTTGGTGACGAAGTTGTAGATGCCGCCCACGCCGTTCTCGTCGCCCGGGTACCAGTTCTGCACCGTGGAGTACTTGATCTCCGCATCCTCCAGCGCCACCAGTTCGACGACCGCGGCGTGCAGCTGGTTCTCGTCACGCATTGGCGCGGTGCAGCCTTCGAGGTAGGACACGTAGGCCTTGTCCTCGCACACGATCAGCGTGCGCTCGAACTGCCCGGTATGCCCGGCGTTGATGCGGAAATAGGTGCTCAACTCCATCGGGCAGCGCACGCCCTTGGGAATGAACACGAAGCTGCCATCGGAAAACACCGCCGAGTTCAGCGCGGCGAAATAGTTGTCGCCCACCGGCACCACGCTGCCCAGGTACTGGCGCACCAGTTCCGGATGCTCGGCAATGGCCTCGGACATCGAACAGAAGATGATGCCCTTCTCGGCCAGTTCCTTGCGGAAGGTGGTGCCGACCGAAACCGAGTCGAACACCGCGTCCACCGCCACGCCGGCCAGCTTGGCGCGCTCGTGCAGCGGCACGCCGAGCTTGTCATAGGTGTCCAGCAGTTCCTTGGGCACTTCGTCCAGCGACTTGTACTTCGGGCCCTTGGGCGCGGAGTAGTAGCTCAGCGCCTGGAAATCGATCGGCGCGATCTCCAGCTTGGCCCAGTGCGGCTCGCTCATGGTCAGCCAGTGGCGGTAGGCCGACAGGCGCCACTGCGTCATCCACTCCGGCTCGTTCTTCTTGGCCGACAGGGCGCGGATGATGTCCTCGTTCAGGCCGGGCGGCAGCGAGTCCGATTCGATCTCGGTAATGAAGCCGGCCTCGTAGCGGCGGCCTAGCCGCTCGAGGATTTCGGCGTTCTGCGGAGTGGTGATTTCTTCGGTGGCCATGGGGGGCTGCCTACGCTTCAGGAAGCGGCGACCTGGGCGGCGATCAGTCGTCGCCGGCCGTCGCCGGTGGTGGAAAGGGGGTGCAGCATCTGCGCCAGGGTGACGCCGCGCAGCGCATCGGCAACCACGTCGTTGATCAGCCGCCAGTTCGAGCGCACGCCGCACTGGTGGGCGATGCCGCATTGGCCGTGGTCCTGGCTGCATTCGGTGATCGCCAGCGGGCCTTCCATCGCCTCGACGATCTCGATCAGGGTGATCTGCCCGGCCGGCCGCGCCAGGCGGTAGCCGCCGCGCACGCCGCGCAGGCCTTCCACCAGCCCGGCCTGGGCCAGTGGCTTGAGCAACTTGCTGACGGTGGTGCCTTCCAGCCCGGCCTGTTCGGCCAGCTCGCTGGCGCTGAGGACTTCTCCAGCGCGCGCGGCAAGTACCGTCAGGACAACGGTGGCGTAGTCGGTGAGCTTGGTGACGCGCAGCATGGCGGCGAGGGCGGGGTAGGGAAAGCGGACTGAAATTGTACGCTTTCATCCCGGCCAGGCCAACCCGTCACTGTGCGCTGTGCGGGCGGCGGCCAAACGGGCCAGACGCTTGCCGGGATTGGCGCGGCGGCGGCGGCCGGTCCACAATGCCGGGCCCCTTCGATGGAACCGTTCATGTCGCGCAAGATCGCCGCCCGCAAGTCCCGCATCCACGGCAATGGCGTGTTCGCCGTGCAGCCGCTCAAGAAAGGTGACCGCGTCATCGAGTACAAGGGGCGCCGCCGCACCCACAAGGAGGTCGATGCCGACGAGGCGGGCGATGTCGAAACCGGCCACACCTTCCTGTTCACCCTCAGCGACGACTACGTGATCGACGCCAACTACGAGGGCAACGACGCGCGCTGGATCAACCACAGCTGCAACCCCAACTGCGAAGCGGTGATCGAGGAAGCCGAAGGCGACGACCGGCGCCTGGACAAGGTGTTCATCGAGGCGATCCGCAACATCAAGCCGGGCGAAGAGCTGACCTACAACTACGGCATCACCCTGGGCGAACGGCATACGCCGCGCCTGAAGAAGATCTGGGCCTGCCGCTGCGGCTCGAAGAACTGCACCGGCACCATGCTCCAGCCCAAGCGCTGAGCCGGCGGGCCGCGTCCGCGCGGCCTACTTGCCCTGCAGCAGCGCGGCCGGCACCAGGGCCTCGACGTTCTGGTTGAAGTGCACCACGAGCCGGCCGTTCTCCACCGCGGCCGATTCCACCTGCAGGCTGCCCATCACGCTGGCGATGGCCGGGTCGAGCTTGTAGATCGGCTCGCGCCGCGCGTAGTCGGCCAGCCATACATTGAGCAGCTCGCGGGTGCGCGAGTCGAGCTTGCCGCCGGCCTGTGCCGGCTGGAAGCGGTCCACGGTCGGCTGTTCCAGGAAAAAGCCCTGGCGCGCGGTGTCGTAGCGCAAGGCGCTGCTCAGGCCGACGTTGCCCACCTGCACCGGCGCGCCGCCGGCGGTGGCCATGGCCAGGTCAAAACTCATGTCGAGGCGGTTGCCCGGCGGCAGCGTCAGCTGCGGGTGGCTCACGGTCAGTTCCAGCAATCCGCCCAGCGCGTCGTGGGTCTGCGGGAAGCTGCTGCCCAGGTATTGCTGCACATCACTGGCTTCCACGCTGACCTGCGTGCCTTGCACGCGGGGCGCGGCATCGGCGGCGGGGACCTGCAAGGCCAGAGCGAGGGCGGCGGCCAGCGCGATGAAGGGAAGACGGGTCATGGCGGGAATCCAGGGCAAAGGAATCGTCTCATCCTTGATGCGTTGCGGTGAATCCTCTCTGAGCGCCGCTGCGTGTCAGGCTTCCTTGGGCAGGCGGGCGGCGGCGGCCAGCAAGGTGTCCAGGTGTGGTTGCAGCCGCGCGATGTCGCGGTTGTCACCTGGCTCGGTATTGAGCGACTTGAGCAAACCAATGGCCACGGCCAGCGCGGCGCAACGGTCGCCGCACAGCCCGCGCTGGCGCTCGAAGGTTTCCAGGGTGCGCATCCAGTTGTCGCTGGCGCGCTGCTCGAATTCCAGTGCATTGCCGCCGGGGTGTCCGTTGGCGGCGATGGGCGTGACCGTGATGCGGTAGCGATGCTGGGACATGGGAAAGCCAGGGGGGAAGGGGCAACGCCAAGATAGGCCCGGCCCCACCGCTGCACGAGGCGGCTGCCCATGACGGAGTGTTCCAGCCTCTGTGTCCGGTTCAGTGCGTTGCGCGCAGCAGCGGCAAGGGATCGCGCGCGCCGTCCGCGCCGTAGATGCCGTAGTGCAGGTGCGGCGGGGTGGTGCGCGCGTTGCCGGTGTTGCCGACGCTGCCCAGCACGGTGCCGGGGCTGACGATGTCGCCCAGGGACAGGCCGGGCGCCCAGTCGCGCAGGTGGGCGTAGTAGTGGCGCTCGTGCGCCGGTCCCAGCACCCACACCTGGCGCCCGCCCAGGCCGCGGTCGCGAATGGCGACGACGATGCCGGGCGTGGTGGCGAGCACCGGAGTGCCCGCGCGGGCAAAGATGTCCACGCCGGCATGCGTGCGGTCACTGCCGCGCGGCGCGCCGAACGTGGCCGCGACCTGCCTGGCGCGCACACCTTGCACCGGCATCGGCAAGGCGCTGGGAGCCGGCATGCGCGACAGCCGCCAGGCCGTGCGCGCCTGCACCGCGAAAGGTTGTTGCCAGGCCCAGTGCGCCGCCGCCGACACGACCAGCAACAGCAGCAATCCGCGCAGCAGCGCGAACCAGCGGAAGGAACCGGGGGCAGGGGGCGGGGCGGTCATGGCCTGCGCAACGCATGAGCGGAAGCGCGAGCATGACAGGCATGGCGACCGAAAGGGTTAGCAAGCTGCAATGCGGCTCCGCATCGCGCAAAAAAAAACGAGACGGCACCAGGCCGTCTCGTCGGGTACTGCCGAGCTTTCAGGAGGCGATCAGACCGCCGCGTCCTTGAGCTTCTTCATCGGGCGCACCTTGACCTTGACGGTGGCCGGCTTGGCGGCGAACCACTGCTCTTCCTTGGTGAACGGGTTGATGCCCTTGCGCTTCGGCTTGGCCGGCACGTTGACGGCGGTGATCTTCAGCAGGCCCGGCAGGGTGAAGCTGCCCGCGCCCTTCTTGCTGATCGAGGCGTGCACGGCGCTCTCCAGCGAAGACAGCACGGCGCGGACGTCCTTGGCGGCCAGCGTGGTGGCTTCGGCGATGTGGGCGACCAGGCCCGACTTGCTCAGCGCTTCCTTGATCGGCTTGGGAGCGGCCGGCTTGGCGGCGGTCTTGGTGGCGACTTTCTTCGCTGCCTTCTTCGGGGCAGCCTTCTTAGCGGTCTTTGCCATGGTTTCCTGTTCCGTGAACGGTGGGTTGTGGAGTCGCGCCGACCCCGTCGGCACGCGAAATGTAGGACAAGTATCGCGTGCCGCCAATAGGGCGACGACAAAAAAAGCCATAAAAAAGCGATTGACGGATGGGTCTGGCTGCTGCACGCGTGCCGGCTGCGGCTCAATCCTCCTCCGCGCCGGGCTGGTGCGCCGCGACAAGACGCTGCTGCACGCCTGGCGGAACTGGCTCGTAATGGCTGAAATCCAGTGTGTAGCGGCCCTGTCCGGCCGTGGCCGACTTCAGTTCCGCCGCATAGCCGTCCAGTTCCGACAGCGGCACCTGGGCGCGAATGACGATCTCGCCATGGCGGCTGTCGGTGCCATGGATGCGCGCGCGTTTTGCCGCCAGGCCACCGGTGATATCCCCGGCCTGCGCTTCGGGTGCGCTGACTTCCAGTTCCACGATCGGTTCGAGCACCTGCGGCGTGGCGCGCGCCACCGCGTCCAGGAACGCCTTGCGGCCGGCGGTGGCGAAGGCCACTTCCTTGCTGTCCACCGGATGATGGCGGCCGTCGTAGACCACCACGCGCACATCCTGCAGCGGAAAGCCGGCAATGGCGCCGGCCTGCACTGCCTGGCGCACGCCTTTTTCCACCGCCGGCATGAACTGCCCGGGGATGGTGCCGCCCTTGACCTCATCGACGAACTCGAAGCCGCCGCCGCGCGGCAGCGGCGCCACGCGCAGGTAGACCTCGCCGAACTGGCCGGCGCCGCCGGTCTGCTTCTTGTGCCGGTGATGGCCTTCGGCTGGTGCGCCTATTGTTTCGCGGTAGGCGATGCGCGGCACGCGCGTGGTCACTTCCAGCCCGTGACGCGTGCTCAGGCGTTCGAGCATCACCCGCAGGTGCAGGTCCGACAGGCCGCGCACCAGGGTTTCGTGGGTCTCCAGCTGCTGCTCGACCAGGAACGCCGGGTCTTCCTGTGACAGCTTTTCCAGCGCCGTTGACAGCTTCTGCTCTTGGCCGCGGCTGGCCGGCGCGATGGCCAGGCCGAACATCGACTGCGGGAACTGCGTTGGCGCCAGGTGCAGATGGTCCTGCTCGTGGCGGTCGTGCAGCACCGCGTCGAAATGCACTTCCTCGACCTTGGCGATCGCGGCGATGTCACCGGCCACCACCTGGTCCACCGCGGCATGGTCCTTGCCCTGCAGGTGGTACAGGTGCGCGGCGCGCACCGGCTTGCGCGCATCGTCGACCAGCAGCGGCATGTCCTTGACCAGGGTGCCTTGGTACAGGCGGAACACACCGATCTTGCCGACGAACGGGTCGTTGATGATCTTGAAGACATCGGCAATCACCGCGCCCTGCGGATCGGCCGATACCGTCACTTCGGCGCCGTCGGCGATGAACTGCGGCGGGTTGCCTTCTTCCGGGCTGGGCAGCAGTTCGCGGCAGATCGCCAGCAGTTCGGCAATGCCCACACCGGTGCGCGCGGAAACGAAGCACACCGGCAGCAGGTGGCCCTCGCGCAGGCATTGCTCGAACGACTCGTGCAGCTCGCTGGCGGACAGGCCCGATTCGCCCTCGTCGAGATAGTGCTCCATCACCGTCTCGTTGATCTCCACAACCTGGTCCACGATGGCCTGGTGCCACTGCGCGATGGGGCCGGCATCGCTGTCGCCGCCACCATCGGCGCTGGCGTCGGCGTTGAAGCAGCCCACCACTCGGCGCCCGCCATCGGCCGGCAGGTTCAGCGGCAGCACCTGCTTGCCGAAGGCTTCGCGCAGATCGGCCAGCAACGCGGCAGCGTCCACGCCGTCCTGGTCGATCTTGTTGACCACCAGCATCCGGCACAGGCGTCGTTCCTCGGCGCGCTGCATGAAGCGGCGCGTGCCGTGCTGGATGCCGCGGCCGCCGTCGACCACGATCAGCGCGGTTTCCACCACCGCCAGCGGTGGCAGCGCGGCGCCGCGGAAGTCCGGGTAGCCGGGCGTGTCGATCAGGTTGAGGTGCAGGCCGGGCTGGTCGATGGACGCAATCGCGCTATCGATCGAATGGCCGCGTTCGCGCTCGGCCGGGTCATGGTCGGACACGGTGTTGCCGCGTTCGATGCTGCCTGCCGTCTGCAGGGCGCCGCCGGCATGCAGCAGGACTTCAAACAAGGTGGTTTTGCCGGCGCCGGGGTGGCCTGCCAGGGCCACGTTGCGGATGTCGCGGGTGCTGTAGGGCATGAGCCTTTCCTCCGGGTACGAGAGGGGCGTCATGGCGTCCGTAGGCCGGGCCGTGGGCGGGCTGGCCGCTGCGGGCCGGGGCGGGGTCATGGCCAGGGCAATGTAGCGCGTCCGGCGGGCCGGACCCCGTTGCGGCGCACAAAGCCGTAACGGCGCGGCGTTATGCTGGCCGCCCCTCACAACCTGCAGGAGACCGCAATGGGAATTTCGCGTCATGCCACCGCGCACTGGGAAGGCGACCTGAAGACCGGCAAGGGCCAGCTCAGCACGCCGCAGAGCGGCCTGCTCGACAACACCCGCTATGGCTTCAACAGCCGCTTCGGTGACGAGAAGGGCACCAATCCCGAAGAACTGATCGCCGCCGCGCACGCCGGCTGCTTCACCATGGCGTTGTCGGCGCAGCTCACCGAGGCCGGCTTTCCGCCCACATCGCTCGATACCCGCGCCGAGGTCGACCTGTCGATGGAAGGCGGCCCGCAGCTGTCGGCCATCCGCCTCAAGCTCAAGGCCGTGGTGCCGGGCATCGACGAAGCGCAGTTCCGCGAGCTCGCGCACAAGGCCGAGAAGAACTGCCCGGTGTCCAAGGCGTTGAGCGCAGTACCGATCTCGCTGGAAAGCGAGTTCTCCGCCGGCTGATGTCGGTGAGCGCCGGGGCCGCGCTGCGGCCCTGGTCGCCTGCACGCTGGTGCTGCGGATGAGCGCGCGTCCGCTATCGCACCATGTCTGAGAAATATCGAATATCGCGTTGATTCGCCCCGTCCTAGGCTGCGGCCGTGCCCTGAGTGGTGCACCGGAGATCACGAAGCCAGACGGCGGGCGGACAGGGAATGCGGAGCAGGAAGTGGCGCCTTGGCGGCGCGGGTGTATGCCTGGCATGGGCAAGCGTGGCGTCGGCACAGGAGCCCGCGCCCGCGCAGGAGTTGCTTCGGCAGCAGGCGCGCGAGCGCGCGCTGCGCGAGCAGATGGAGGCCACGCCGGATGTGCGCCTGGAAGCGGCGCCGGGCGATTCGCGCGAACGCCTCCCAGCCGATGAAGCGCCGTGCTTCCTGATCCGCCACATCGTGCTGACCGGCGCCTTCGCCGAGCGTTACGCCGCCGCGCTGGCCGCCGCTGATCCGCCCGATGACCCAGCCACCGGCCGCTGCCTCGGCACCGCTGGCATCAATCTGGTCATGAAGCGCGTGCAGAACGCGCTGGTTTCCCGTGGGCTGGTGACCACGCGCGTGCTGGCCGCGCCGCAGGATCTGCGCGAGGGCACGCTGCAGCTGACCCTCGTCGCCGGCACTCTCGGCGCGCTGCGCCTGGCCGATGGCACCGCTTCGCGCGCGACGACATGGAATGCGCTGCCAATCCGGCCCGGCACGGTCCTGAACCTGCGCGACATCGAACAGGGGCTGGAAAACCTGCAGCGCATCCCAACGGTCAGCGCCGACATCCAGATCGTGCCGGCGCAGGGCCCCACCGCGCAGCCGGGGCAGAGCGACCTGCTGGTCAGCTGGCAGCAGCGCCGCGCCTGGCGCGCCAGCCTGAGCCTGGACGATTCCGGCAGCCGCGCCACCGGCCGCCTGCAGGCCGGCGCGACCTTGTCCCTGGATGCGCCGCTGCGCTTGAACGACCTGGCCTATATCAATTACGGGCGCAGTGTCTTCGACGGTAGCGGCAAGGGCACCAGGAGCTGGACGGCGCACTACGACCTGCCGTTCGGCCGCTGGCTGGCCGGCGCAACCGCCAGCGCCTACGACTACCGCCAGTCCGTGGCCGGCGCCTACGAGACCTACGTCTACAGCGGCGACAGCCGCAATGCCGAACTGCGCCTGTCGCGCCTGCTGTTCCGCAATGCCACGCGCAAGTTCGGTGTCTACGGTCGCGGCTGGTGGCGGCAGACGCGCAACTACATCGACGACAGCGAGATCCAGCTGCAACGCCGTCGCAGCGCTGGCTGGGAACTGGGCCTGACGCACCGGCAGTTCTTCGGCAAGGCGACGCTGGATGCAAGCGTGGCCTATCGCCGCGGCACCGGTGCCTTCGGCGCGCTGCCGGCGCCCGAGCAGGCCCATGGCGAAGGCACCTCGCGGCTGGGCGTGGTCACCGCCGATGCGCAACTGCAACTGCCCTGGCAATGGGGCCGCCAGGCATTGCGCTATGTCGCCGCTTGGCGCGCGCAGTGGAACCGCACCGCGCTGGTGCCGCAGGACCGTTTCGCCATCGGCGGGCGCTACAGCGTGCGTGGCTTCGACGGCGAGCTCTCGCTCAGCGGCGAGCGCGGCTGGCTGTTGCGCAACGAACTCGGCGTGGCATTGGGAGCCGGGCAGGAGTTCTATCTCGGCGCCGACTACGGCCACATCGGCGGGCGCGCGGCGCAGTGGCAGCGCGGCGATCACCTGGCCGGCGCGGTGCTCGGCCTGCGCGGCGGCGCGGCCGGCCTGAACTGGGATTTCTTCGTCGGCAGCCCGCTGCACAAACCACGCGGCTTCCCCACGGCCTACACCACCACCGGCTTCAGCCTCGCGGCCTCGTTCTGATGCGGTCCCGCGCTGGAGGTGTCCAACACGAGGGAGGCTTTCGATGAACAAGCGCTATCGCCTGGTCTTCAACCGCGCGCTGCGCGTGTGGCAGGTCGCATCGGAACTGGCGGCGCGCGCGCCGCAAGCGACGGCAACCTCCGGTGGCCGCATGGTGGACACGATGGCGCCCTCGCGCATGGCCTTGGCGCTTGCACTGGGCGCATTCGGTTGGAGTGCGGCGCTGGCCGCGCAGGAAGCGCCAGGGCGCATCATCGGCGATGCCGCCGCGCCGCGCGGCGAGGTCCCGATCGTGTTGCAGTCGGGCAATGGCGTGCCGGTGGTGAATATCGCCGCGCCGTCGGCGGCCGGCGTTTCACGCAATCGCTATGGCCAGTTCGACGTGGGCCGGCAAGGCGCCATCCTCAACAACGCGCGCGCACCGGTGCAGACCGAACTGGGCGGCTGGGTGCAGGGCAATCCCTGGCTGGCCGGCGGCGCCAAGGTGATCCTCAATGAGGTCAATGGCCCGGCCAGCCAGTTGCAAGGCTATGTCGAGGTCGCTGGCCAGCGCGCCGAAGTGGTCATCGCCAACCCGGCCGGCATCCAGGTCGATGGCGGCGGCTTTCTCAATGCCAGTCGCGTGACTTTGACTTCGGGCACGCCGGTGCTCGGCAGCGCTGGCGCGCTGGAAGGCTACCGCGTGGCCGGCGGTGTGATCAGCGTGGCCGGCAAGGGCCTGGACACCAGCCGCGTCGATTACACCGAATTGCTGACCCGCTCGCTGCAAGTCAACGCCGGGATGTGGGCGCGCGAATTGCAGGCCAGGCTGGGCGCGCAGGCCGCTGCCGGCAGTGGCGATGCACCGGCCTTCGCCCTGGACGTGGGCGCGTTGGGCGGCATGTATGCGGGCAAGATTGCCCTGGTCGGCACCGAGCAGGGCCTGGGCGTGCGCAACGCCGGCGCGATTGGCGCGCAGGCCGGCGAACTGGTGGTGACATTCGATGGCCGCCTGGAGAACCGCGGCAGCTTGCAGTCGCAGGGCGATGCGCGGATCAGTGCGGCGGGTGGCATGGACAATGCCGGGGTGGTCAGTGCGCGTGGCGAGCTGGGCATCCGCACACCGGCGCTGCTCGACAACAGCGGCGGCACCATCAACGCCGCACGCCTGCAGCTCGATGCGCAGGCCTTGCGCAACCGCGGTGGCGCGATCGAACAGACGGGCGCGCAGGCGCTGGCGCTGCAGGCCGGCAGTTTGCGCAATCGGGACGACGGGCGCATCGGCGTGCCGGCGGCGGGTACGGTTCCCGCCCCGGCCGCACCCGCGCAAGCACCGGGCCAGCCCACCGCGCCGACGCCGGACACCAGCAGCGCGGCAAGACCGCAGGATGGTGACGGCGGTCAGCAGGGTAACGATCCGAACATCGCAGCCACCGCGCCTGTCCCGCCACCGCTGGCCGATGGCGTGCTCAACATCGCCACCGTGCTCGACAACGACGCCGGCCGCATCGCCGCTGGCGGCGCACTGGATGTCAGCGTCACGCAGGGCCTGGACAACAGCGGCGGCCAGCTCAGCGTGCAGACGCTGCGCGTGCGCGGCGCGGACACCGGCGGCGCTTCTTCTGAATCGCCCCCGTCAGCGCTGATCAACGACAACGGCCGCCTGAGCACAAGCGGCGCGCTGGATTTGGACGTGGCGCGGTTCTCCAACCGCGGCGGCAGTTTCCTGCAACAGGACACGGCGGCCAGCCGCTGGCGGGTGCGTGGGCAGCTGGACAACAGCGGTGGGCGTCTGGCCAGCAACGCAACCGCGCTGAGCGTGGACACGGCCGAACTGATCAATGCAGACGGTCGCATCGAGCACGCTGGCGTGCAAGGACTGCAACTGCGCACGCAGACCCTTGCGGGTGCCGGCGGCAGCCTGACCAGCAACAGCGAGGCGACGCTGGAACTGGGCAGTGCCGACAACCGCAAGGCGACGCTGACCGCGCGCAGCCTGCGCCTGAGCGCCCAGGTCTTCGACAACCGCGGCGGCAGCGTGCAGTCCACCGGCAGCGCGGCCAGCACATTGAGCGCGCTTGCGCTGGACAACAGCGATGGCGGCCGGATTGCCGGCAACGGCGACCTGCTGCTGCAGGCGTCGCGCTTGAACAATGCAGGCGGCAGCGTGCAGCACGCCGGCAGCGGCACCCTGCGCATCGAATCGCAGACCCTGGCCGGCAGCGGCGGTTCGCTGCAAAGCAATGGCAGTCTGGAACTGTCCGGGGGCTCCCTGGACCTGGGTCAGGGCATGACCGTGGCCAACACCCTCAGTGTCGATGCCGAGAACCTGAGCAACGCTGGCGGGAGGATGTCGGCCCTCGCCGGGCCGCTGGCGCTGCAACTGCGCGGCACGCTGGACAACCGCGGCGGCCAGATCAGCAGCGGCGGCGGTGCCAGCCGCATCACCGCGCAACAGTTCGACAACGCTGCCGGCACGCTGCAGGCCAGTGGTGAGCTGTCCGTGTCGGCCAAGGCCTTGGACAACACTGGCGGGACGGTGGCGCTGCTCGGTCCGGGGCTGCTCGGTATCGACGCGACGACCCTGGTCGGTCGCGATGGCCGCCTGCAAAGCGAGGGCGCGCTCGTGCTGCGCGACAACACCATCGATCTCAGTGGCGGCACCACCTGGGGCCAGCGCGTCAGCGTGCGCAGTGACACCTTGATCAATGCCAAGGGCTCGTTGAGCGCTCTGGGCGAGGACGCACTGCAACTGCAGGCCAGCACATTGCTGGACAACAGCGGCGGACTGATCGGCGGCAACGGCGCACTGGTGCTGGACGCCGGCACACTCGACAACCGCGGCGGCACCTTGCAGGCCGGCAGCGGCCAGAGCGCGGTCAGCGCCGCCGCCACGCTCGACAACCGCAACGGCAAGTTGCTGGTGGCAGGGCCGCTGCGGCTGTCCAGTGATCGCCTGGACAATGGCGAACAGGGCCTGATTTCCAGCCAGTACGCACTGGTGCTGTCCACGCGCGCACTGAGCAACGCCAACGGCACGCTGGTGACCAGCGGTGCGATGGACCTGCAGGTGCGCGAAGCCGCTGACAACAGCGGCGGAATGATCCAGGCCGGCGCGGCGCTGGTGCTGAGCGCCAACGGGCTGCTCAACCAGCGCGGCCAGATCATCGGCCAGCGGGCCAGCCTCGATACCCGCGGCCAGCGCCTGGATAACGAAGGCGGCACCGTGGCCAGCCTGGATGGTGCGCTGGACATTGCCAGTGGCGAGCTGCGCAACCGCGGCGGCCTGCTGCAATCCCAAGGCGAGATGAAGATCGCCACGGGCAACGCGGCCATCGACAATCGCGATGCAGGCGGCAAGTACGGCATCCGCAGCACCGGAGCCCTCACGCTGTCCGGCGGTGCGCTGGACAACCGAGGCGGCGTGCTCTCGGCGGGTGGTGATGCGCAATTGACTCTGGCGTCGGTCGACAACTCGACCGGCGGTTTGCTCGCCAGCACCGGCGCTTGGACCCTGACGGCCGACAGCTTGCGCAATGCCGGCGGCAAGCTGCAAGCCGGCTCCGTGGGCGAGTTGAACATAGCCACCACGCTCGACAACCAGGCTGGTCTGCTCGCCGCCAGCGACCGCCTCGTCATTCACGCCGGCAGCGTGGACAACCGCCAGACCGGGGGCGATGCAAAGGATCGCGGCGTGCAAGGCGGGCAGGTGCAGGTCAGCGCCGAGTCGTTCGACAACCGCGACGGCCGCGTCCTGTCGGACACCCGCACCGAGCTGACGCTGGCCGGCACCCTGGACAACACTGGCGGCGAAGTCGCCACCGCGGGTGAGCAGAGCGTGCTCGCCGATGCCGTGCGCAACCGCGCTGGCACCCTGCTTTCGGGCAACAACCAGCGCCTGCAAGCCCGCATGCTGGATGGCGAGGGCACACTCAGCGCGGGTGGCGATGCCACCGTGGTCCTGCGCGAGGGGCTGATCCACAGCGGCGCGATGGATGTGACCGGCACCCTGGCCCTGAGCACTGACGGTGATCTGCAAAACCGCGGCGTGCTGCGCGCCGGCAACCTCGACCTGCGCGCCCGCAACATCGACAACACCGCCAGCGGCCAGGCCATCAGCCAGAGCCTGACCGCGATGCGCGCAGACGAGCAGCTGAGCAACCGCGGCCTGATCGATGGTGCGACCACCGACCTGCAGGCCCGCACGATCGACAACATCGGCAGCGGCCGCCTGTACGGCGACAGCATCGCCTTGCAGGCACAGACCCTGCGCAACCGCGGCGAAACCGTGGATGGCGTCGCCCGAGCCGCGACCATCGCCGCACGCCAGCGCCTGGCGCTGGGCGTGGGCGTGTTGGAGAACACCGATCGTGCCTTGATCTACAGCGCCGGCAACGCCGCCCTCGGCGGCACGCTGGACGCGCAACGCCAGGCCACAGGCAACGCGCAGCGCCTGCGCAACATCGGCTCGACGATCGATGTCGCCGGCAACCTTGTACTGAGTGCCGGCGACATCGAGAACATCCGCCCCGACGTGGTGGTGGGCGTGACCGTCAGGTCCCAGGCGCCGGTGCGGCTGGATCAGCCCAGCTGGCGCAACAACGGCAGCAACGCCAGTCAGAACATCCGCAGCACCAGCAACTACAGCGCCTGGGAGGTGTACTACCTGCGGCCGGAGGACATCCTCGAAGACGCTCCCTACATCACCCCGGACGGCTACGCGGTGCGCCGCGCGGTGATTCGCCTGACGCCGCAGACCAGTGCCTATTTCTTTGGCCGTGGCGGCCTGTACCGCGCGCTGGGCGAGCGCTCGCGGCTGGCCGCGCGCGATGGCACGGTGACGATCTACTACAGCGGCCGGCGGGACAACCAGGCCAACCCTGACAAGTTGGGAAGTGGGGCCAACGATCCATTCCAGGAACTGGCGCAGGAAGAGGCCGGTTCGCCCGCCTTCCGCTATGTCGATGACTCGCTGCGCTACTCCAGCAACTACGGCACCTGCACCAGCAACTGCGTGCAGTTGTGGACCCAGTACGCCTACGACGACCCCACCCGTGTACTGAGCAATCCGCAGGGCACCGGCGGAGGCGAGCTGGGCGACAACGAGCAATACCGCATCGCCACCCGCACTGTGACCGAGGACGTGCTGCAAAGCGCCGGCCCCGAAGCGGTGATCCAGGCCGGCGGCACCATGCAGATCAACGTCGACCGGTTGCGCAACGAGTACGCGCGCATTGCCGCTGGCGGCGAGCTGGGCATGCAGGGCCTGGCCGGGGCCAAGCCCCAGGTCACCAACCTGGCGCGCACCCTCTATCGCACATACACCTTCAACAACGTCAGCTACGCCTACAACGGCACCACGCGGCAATGGGGCAACCCATCGATATCGCAGGAGAGCGGGCGCATCGGCGCCGGCATCACCAGTGGCGGAGTGCTGAAGGCGGAACTGGATGGCCTGGACAACCTGGACCAAGGCCGCGCTGCGCCCAACGTGCGCGAAGGCGGCGCGCTGGCGGGCCTGTCGCCGGTGGCCGCCAACGCGGCACCGAACGGCGGAGCGGCGGCCGCCGCTGCGCAGCCTCTGGTCGGCGGCGATGCCGGCAGCGCCGCGCCGCAGACCCGCGCGGTGACCGCCGCCGACGGCTCGGCGCAGACCATTGCCAGCGGCCAGGTGTCCACACAGTGGCCGGGCAACAGCCTGTTCAAGGCGGCGGCCAACGGCAATGGCTATCTGGTCGAAACCGATCCGGCCTTTGCCAACTTCCAGCAATGGCTGGGCTCCGACTATTTGCTGCGCCAGCTCGGCCAGAACGGGGACACCGTACACAAGCGCCTGGGCGATGGTTTCTACGAACAGAAACTGGTGCGCGAGCAGATTGGCCAACTCACCGGTCGGCGCTTCCTGGCCGGCTATACGAATGACGAAGCGCAGTACCGCGCCCTGCTGGATGCCGGCGCCAGGTTTGCCAAGCGCTGGAACCTGCGTCCGGGCGTGGCCCTGAGCGCCGAGCAGATGGCCCAGTTGACCGACGACATGGTCTGGCTGGTGGAAAAGACCGTCACCTTGCCCGATGGCAGCACCACCACCGCGCTGGTACCGCAGGTATACGTGCGCCTGCGCCCCGAGGACCTGGATCGCAATGGCGCGCTGCTGGCCGGCGAGCAGGTCGATATCCGGCTCAAGAGCAACTTGCGCAACACCGGCACGATCGCCGGGCGGCAGCAGGTCAGTGTCGATGCGGCCAATATCGATGTGCTCGATGGCGGTCGCATCAACGGCCAGCGCGTGGCGCTGCGGGCCAGGGACGACGTGCGGGTGCTTGGCGGCAAGGTCAAAGCCGTTGATGCGCTGACCGTCAAGGCCGGTGGCAACGTGACGGTGGCCTCGACCGTGGCGACCGAGGCCGGCCAGGGCTTCGTCGATACCCAGGTCGCGCGCGTTGGCGGCCTGTACGTGAGCGGAGGGCAGGGCGGCGTGCTGCTGGTGGATGCGGGCAAGGATGCGACCTTCCGCGGCGCGCAGTTGCGCAATGACAGCCCGGGTGGTGTCACCCAGGTGGAGTCCAAGGGCAGCATCATCTTCGAAGCGCTGCAGACCGGTCGCAGCACCGACAGCGGTGGTGACGCCGGCAACTTTGTCCGGCGCCAGCAAACCAACCACGTCGGCACCACGCTGGACAGCGCCGGCAGCCTCACCCTGATCGCCGACAAGAACATCAACCTGCAAGCAGCGCGGCTGAAGGCCGGTACCACCCTGGGCATGCGCGCCACCGGCGACATCAACAGCACCGCGGTGGCCGACAGCCGCAGCGAGCAGCGCGCTTACAGCGGCAAGAACAGCAGCGAAAAAATCCAGACCACTGACCAGACTCTGCAGATGACGCAGTTGCACGCCGGTGGCGATATCGGTATCCGCTCGCTGGCCGGCAACGTCAATCTGGAGGCAACCCAAGTTCTCAGCGAGGACGGCGGGGTGGCCCTGATTGCCGACAAGGGCGACGTGAACATCACGGCCGGGCGCGAGGTTGATACGTCCGCCGAGGCGCGCAGCAGCCGCAGGCAGGGTGTGCTGAGCAGCACGCGGACGACCGAACGTGTGGCGCGCTACTCCGACCAGGCGGTGGGCAGTCTGATCAGTGGCAGGACCGTGGATGTGCTGGGCAACAACATCGCGGTCGAGGGCAGCCAGGTGGTGTCCGAGGATCGCACCGCGTTGGTGGCGCGCAGGAATGTCAGCGTGGTGGCGGCCCAGAACCGCTACGAGGAAAGCACGGAAAGATCCAAGCAGAGTTCCGGGCTGTTCAGCGATGGCGGGGTGGGTTTCACGCTCGGCAAGAATCGGCTGCGGCGGCAGGCGCAGCTGAAGGACACGACCAACAGCGGCAGCCTGGTCGGCAGCGTCAACGGCAAGACCTCGATCTGGGCCGGCGAGCATTACCAGCAGACTGGCAGCGATGTGATCGGCGGCGGTGGGGTCCAGATCAGCGGCAAGACCTTCGTCATCGAGAACAGCCAGGACCGGCGCGAAGTGGATCAGCGCCAGGAGGCCCGCAGTGGCGGGCTGCACGTGAGCGTCAAGGGTGGGGTGGCTGATGCGGCGACCGCTGCGTATCAGAGCGGCAGGCGCGGCAACGAGGTCAAGGACGGGCGTTTGAAGGCGCTGTATGCGGCGCGGGCGGCGCAGGCGTTGCGTGCTGTCAACGGTAGTGCAGCCAATGGGCAGATTGCCAACGCCAAGGACGTGGTTAATGGTGGCAAGAAGCCCAACAACGGCGGGATGAGCCTGCGTGTTGGCATCGGTGGCAGCTCAAGTAGCAGCGAGACCCGGTTTACCGAGACCGGCAACAACGCCAGCACCGTTTATAGCCAGAACGGCGACGTGTCCGTAGTTGCGCGCGAGGGCGATGGGGCGGCGGTCGGCAGTCGCATCGAGGGGGTCAATACCACGGTTGCGGCGCGGGACAAGCTGTTCTTGTTGTCTGCCGAGCAGGGCAACGAGATCAAGGAGCGTAACAAGGCGAGCTCTGGCGAGATCGGCGTGACCATCGGCTCGGAAGCGGGCATCGGCATTTACGCCAATGCGTCGATGGCGAAGGGCCGTGGTGACGGCCAAGGCAGCAGCTTCGATGAAACGATCATCGGCGGCAAACGCGGTACCACGACCTTTATCAGCGGCGGGGATACCGTGGCTCAGGGCGCGCGGATCGTCGGCAACCGGGTGATTGGCCGGGTGGGTGGCGACTTGCTGATGAGCAGCCAGCAGGATCGCAACGATTACCAGCGCAAGGATGCGGCCGCAGGCTTCGATGGCGCGGTGGGCACTGGGGGCGGCTCGGTCAGTGCCTCTGTGTCGGCGGGCAATGTCAATAGCACCTATAGCAGCGTGCGTGAGCAGACCGGCGTGCAGGCAGGGGCGAACGGGTTTGATATTCAAGTCGCCGGCCGTACGCAACTTGATGGCGCCGCCCTCGCCAGCACTGCGAAGGCCGACAAGAACTTCTTCAAGACCGGCAGTCTGGGCTGGAGCGATCTGCAGAACCAGGCCGAGTACAGCGCCCGGATGACGAGCGTGAGTGGTGGCGGCGGGAGTGGTGGCGGTTGGGGTACTGGCAGCCTGGAGCGGAAGAGCGGCAGTGCGAGCAGTACGACGAAGGCCGGGATTGCTGATGGCACGTTGATTGTGGAGGACGGCAGTGGCGCGGGGATTTCGCGCGGCGTGACTGAGCTGCAGCAGGATGGGCTGAAGGAGATCTTTGATGCGCGGAAGGTGGCCACTGACATGGAGGTCAGTCGGGTGGCCGGGCAAGTGGCGTTTACTGCGGTCGGGGACTATGCGATCAGCCGTCAAAGGCTGGCTCAGGAACAGATGGGCGCGGCCCAGGGGCGATTTGATCAGGCCAGGCAGATGGGCGACGCCGGCGCGATGGCCGCAGCGATGGCGGATATGGATAACGCTACCGCGCAGTACAACGCTTGGGGGGAGGGAAGCACCAACAAGACCGTGCTGCACTTGATCGCCGGTGGTGCTAAAGCCGCCTTTGGCGGTGGCAACGTGGCCGCTGCTGCACTAGGCGCTGGCGCTGGCGAAGCGTTGGGTGGCAAGACCGATAGCAACCTGCTGGCTGTGGTGGCGGCGGTGGTGGCCGGTGCAGGGGCGGGCGATGCGTCTGCCGGTGCGAGCGCTGCGTTGTCAGGGCGCGTCTTCAACCGTGAACTGCACAAGAGTGAAGAAGCCGCCATCAGTGCCCTGATGAAGGAGGGCTACGAGAAGTCCGACCTCAATGCTGTGGCCTGTTATGAGGTGCAGTGCTGGAGCGGGGACAACACGCTCGGGATTATGAATGCCGTGGTCCAGGAGCAGGTCACGGCTGCGATACGGGCCATGAGTCCAGAAAGGCGGGCCGAGCTCCTCAATGTTCTAAGAACCAAAGCACCTGGGCAGTTCAGCTACAAGTGGAATGACTACCTCGCTGACACTTGGGTGGACAACGACGTTGGCGGGAAGGCGAAGTGGTTGGGCAATGCCACGGTTGACCTTTTGCCTGTAATCGGGGACGCCAAAGCCTACGCAGAGGCCGATACGTCGTCAGATTACATGTGGGCGACTATCGGGTTGGTGCCAGTCGTCGGCGATTTTGCAAAGAAAGTTTCACGAAGTGGAGGGGGCGCTGCCAGAGCCCAACAGGTTGCACTAAATCGTCGCAGCGGGGTCGTCTTTGAGCGTCAAGTCGTTGATGCGTTGAGTCACGTAGGAGGCGTAAAGAACACGCTCCCATTGACCGTGAGACTACCAAGCGGCGTTGAAGTGACGACGATTCCCGATTTGTGGGGTAAGAACGTCGGCGGGATGCTGGAAGTGAAGAACGTCAAGAACCTGTCGATGTCCGACCAATTGCGAGCACAAGTGCAGCTCTCACGGAATTCGGGACAGCCGCTAAATCTGATCGTAAGCCCAGCTACCGCGAATGTGTCCCGGAACGTGTTAGAGCAAGTGAGAGCTACGGGCGGTCGGGTTTATAGATACAATCCCGAAACCGGCCGCTTGACGAGTTTTTCAGAATGAAGTCGTATATACAGATTTCCATTAGAACGAAGATAGATACGTCTGAGGTCACGCTAGGTGAGCGCCTTATTGGGTCGCTGCTAGAATGCGGAGATTATCTAGCCCCCGAGCAGGTTTCTCATAACGCAGATAGAATCACTGAGCCTTTTTCTGTGGCAGCGCAAGATGCGTTTCAGGAAATGTGGGCATCAGTGGCGTCGCTGCGAGCGAACGGTAGTTTGTTCGACTTCTATCAAGACTTCGCTTGGCGCCGAAAGCGTGCCGTAAAGTCCTCGGGGACTGTTTCGCATACGCTGATAAACGCAAGGGGGCAGCTTGTTCCGGGCAACATTAGTTTTCGTGCCCAATGGTCTCGTCGCGTAGATTGGTACTCCCTTTTTAAGTCGTGGTGTGGAATTTTCCCCCCTCAGCTTGCGATGCTTCATCTTTTTGATGGGCCGGAGCTGTCGCCCGAGAGGAAAAATAACAGTTTCCAAATTGGATCGTTCAATTCCGCTCTGCATCCAGATATCCCAGGTATTGCATGGGCGATGTTTTACGGAAATGAGTTTGCTGATGAGGTTGACCTGCGGTCGCTCGTGAATGCCGGGTTTCAAGTTGACGGCATGGGTGGCGGGCACCTAGTGAGAGTGACTGAGGATATCGGAGATGTTAGTCGGAACTTCGGTGCATTCTTCGCGCGCAGGGCTCAGCTTAGGAAGCTGTTTAGGGAAGGCTTCTTTCTCGAGAACGCCTCAGTGTGATGCCTCGGATTCTCCGCGTTCCGATAGAATCCGGGGATCCTGGTGTTACGTAAAGCCAAGGATGCGTTAATGTTGTTTGTGCAGGGTGTCGCGTCCACTTCGCGGGCACAACGGTTGCAGGCCGAGCAGTAGGCAGACTGTCGATCAGGTCAAGCGTTGCGAGAACTGGGTGGTCGGCAGAGAGACTGAAATGAGGCGCGTCGGGTTCCAAGGGGGTAGTTCTATATTTGAGCTCGGCTCCACCGCCGACATGCGTTGCTTTTTCTCAGCTATTAGTGAGGTTAGACCGCATATCACGGATAGCGAGGTATTCCTCGATGAGTTATTTTGCCGCTATGTAAGCGCTGGGAAGCTGGACTCTATCGAGACCGGGGTTCGCGAGTTGAGAGCTTTGTTCTCCGAAATGACTTGCTCTCCGGAAGTGCTCCTTGGACTTGGTTGGAGGCCGGGGAATGGGTTATTGAACGAGAGAGCGAAGACCTTGTTGGAGTTGTTTGCTGGCTACCTCGACGCCTTGGAGCATTGTCTATATTCGGTTCGGGCAATGCTGGAAGATTGGCAGATATTTAAGCCGATCAGGATAGTGGTGACCGACATGCCAGAGTACCTCAAGTTCAAGAATATGCCCTTGAGCCAGTATGACGAGCTGAGGAGTTCGGAAGTGCCGATTTGGTTGCGATAAGCGGCGGCCACATGTGGTGTTCTTCAGTAAAGAAGTTGACTCATCTCCGCGTACGCGCTGATTACAAGACCCGGTATTTGACTTGGGGCATTATAGGGCTCCCCAGAATTGTCGGGATCACTCAGTAGATCGGCTATGACGGGCCGGCGAGCATTACCAGCAGACTGGCAGCGATGTGATCGGCGGCGGTGGGGTCCAGATCAGCGGCAAGACCTTCGTCATCGAGAGCAGCCAGGACCGGCGCGAAGTGAATCAGCGCCAGGAGGCCCGCAGTGGCGGGCTGCACGTGAGCGTCAAGGGTGGGGTGGCTGATGCGGCGACCGCTGCGTATCAGAGCGGCAGGCGCGGCAACGAGGTCAAGGACGGGCGTTTGAAGGCGCTGTATGCGGCGCGGGCGGCGCAGGCGTTGCGTGCTGTCAACGGTAGTGCAGCCAATGGGCAGATTGCCAACGCCAAGGACGTGGTTAATGGTGGCAAGAAGCCCAACAACGGCGGGATGAGCCTGCGTGTTGGCATCGGTGGCAGCTCAAGTAGCAGCGAGACCCGGTTTACCGAGACCGGCAACAACGCCAGCACCGTTTATAGCCAGAACGGCGACGTGTCCGTAGTTGCGCGCGAGGGCGATGGGGCGGCGGTCGGCAGTCGCATCGAGGGGGTCAATACCACGGTTGCGGCGCGGG